>JAAUXT010080176.1_pt1 | contig 17654 bp, 23 predicted proteins | sample 7278171 | NCBI WGS metagenome assembly JAAUXT01 (sample SAMN14350112, study PRJNA611818) | marine sediment metagenome | isolation source: surface marine sediment (1.8m) | place: French Polynesia: Moorea | collected 2018-08
CATTTCAATGTGCAGTGCAACAGTGTCAAACCATTCAAGTGACAACTGTAGACTAATTGCCAGTTAACCTCCGGTGGAGAACAAAAGTTGCCCCTGACGACGTGCCTTAATTTAAGTTGGGAACACACTGCAATGCCACAAAGGAAACGTGGGAAGTTTCGTCCGTGGGACCCACCTCCCCATGCGCTGAACAAACATGTCACTGTAACACTGGAGAACAAGAAGCAGTGCTCAAGGCAACTGCAGTGCAAAGTCCCTCACCGGTAATGTCATCAATTCTTCCTTGTCCTCCTTGTCTTCCACCAGTCATGCTGTCCCCGGGAGGGGGAGGTCTGGCCACAGGGCGGGGGGGGGGGGTTCAGGTGGGGGAGGGGGGTTGGGGGAGGGGGAAGGGGGGTTGAGGGGGAGGGGGCAGGGACATCTACTGCACTACCACATGGTGCTTCGCCCTAAAGGGACTTCGCACAATAAACAAGGCAGAATGTGTGAAATACGTGGTCAGACTCCCTGCCCAAGTTGTTGGTGGAAGACAAAATCCGTTTTTGGAATCTCAAGGGGAAGGCTCTGCGCAAAAAAATGACATCATTGGGTCCTCTCTTAGTGAAGCTGTTTTCTTTCAGATGAATGAGTTGAAAGCAAACAACAGGCTGCAATGCCAACTTTCTTGGAACCTGGAGTCTGGAGCAGGTGATGGGACCGGACCTGGGACTCAGTCCGGCTGGATACATGTGCGCTGGCGTTTTCGTTCGGATAACACTTACATCATGTCTGCTTCGTAACACATCAGAAAGACCCTTGTGTCAATGTCATACACATCCAGAAGAACTCCGTAGTCGTCACACGAGATTATTCGTATCCAGGCTGTGATGGTGGCTCCCTCTGCTCCACAGCTCTGACTCCTGAGCGGTTTGACACAGTCCAAACCTGTCCTGGTCCACAGGAGGGCGTGGCCATCCACACTGTCGTCTGTCTGAGCAACATTGTTCAGTTTTGCCTGAAAACAAATAACTGTCTGATCTCGGGAGTCACACTTTGACTTGGGATCCATTGTTTTTGTGAAGGAGCCAAGTCTGTATTTTTGCCCACCACTCCCATATTGAGACAAGATTTTTTTGTCTGACAGAATGGAGATCTGTTGATTCTGTATTCTCCAGGATTTTGTGTGAAGTGTTTTGCATTGTTCCATTTGCCAAGGCTTTGGTTTCATCAAATTTTATGAGTGTTGTGAATGGATGAATTTGAGGGAACGAGAAAGTGAAAACACAGGTCGTCACAATAGCACAAACCTCGGACGTTGTTGTCAGTTTTGCTCTGTTCCCCAGACCCATGCAGGGATAGACAAGTTCAAAGTCATTGTAGTAATGAGGCTTGCCAGCCGTCCAAAGTGATGGTGATTCCCAAGCTGCTGGGGAATATTTGGAACAATCTGCAAGAAGACCAATTGACACCCACATCCTAGGATGAGCTTTTATCGCCTTCTGTCTGCAAATGATGTCAAGTGAGAAAAATGTTGGATGAACTATAGGCGTGCAGAACCAGCTGAAAAAGTTTGGCTGGGAGCACACTCTCAGCGACGTGGCTACCAGCGCGGTCCGAAGATGCAACAGCAGCCTCCATAGAAACCCAATGGGATGACGCAACGGCACGTCGCTCTTGTGTGTGTCTGCACCCTCACCGAATTGACAAAGGTCTCCGTCGAACTGCGGTCCGACGCAGAGACACGAGGATCCCGAGCAGGTCCCGTTGTGCTGACAGGGGCTCGAGGAGCAGAAGGAAGGAGGCAGCAGTGTGCTGGAACTCGTTGTTGCGGTGGAACTCGTTGTTGCGATGGTTGGTGCTGTTGTTGAACCAGTTGTTGTGTGAGTCACTGGTGTTGTTGCTGAACTTGTTGCAATAGTTGGTGTTGTTGCTGAACTGGTTGTTGTGTAAGCCACTGGTGTTGTTGCTGAACTTGTTGTTGCGATGGTTGGTGTTGTCGCTGAACTTATTGCAATAGTTGGTGTTGTTGCTGAACTTGTTGTTGTGTAAGCCACTGGTGTTGTTGCTGAACTCGTTGTTGTCTGAGGCATTGACTGCCGGTCACTCCCTGAAACAGAGAGGAAAACTTCCCACAGGTGCTGTCACCTTGTCTCACCTGATTGACCACATTTTCCCCACTGAGCTGTTGGTACCTGGTTTGCACGTGGATACTCTGACATATTGCGGCAAAATGATCGCATTGCAATGAATTTCTCACAAATAAAAGTCACCAAACTTCAGCTGGGCAGGACCAGGTGCATTTCGTGGGAACATTCAGAAAAACCAACTCTTCCAACCTTTCACATACAGATGTCTTTTATCAGTTGATTTGATGGCTTGAGCGTCAACGGGAGCATCACGAACCATTCCACACCGATTGGTGTCCGCTATCCACATGTAAGCCTTGCACTCATTCTCACGAGAACATCTGGAAAATAAAAACAACAAAAATCTCAGAACTTGAGGTTGAGACATTTGTGCTGCATCACTGGAAAGACAATTCTGTCACTGTGTTGTATCCAGTCCAGCATCCTGTTCTTGTGTTGGCCCTTGTGCAGAAATTTTTCAACAAGGCCACGGTACCCAGATGCCCACACTGAACACACACTGCTCACCAACCTCAGAGAACATTCTCTCATGGTCATATTTTGGACCATTCCGATTTTCCCTTCAACACTTGCACCAACTCTGATTTTAAAGAAAGTTTTCTCCGAGCATTGGGCGGAAGCTGCACAAAATGTAACACACATCAGAAAAACGTGCAGGTCAGCCTTGAAATGTGACATTCTCTCTTGTCAAGATAAAAATCTGCAACGAAAACCAAACTATTGCATTAGGGGTTTTCACGTTGGTGACGCGCGGTTGGGCGGCGTCAGAATTATTGACGCGCATGTCAAAATTCAGCATGACGCCCAATGGAGCGTTTTGATGCGGGCGTCAATTTTTTGACGCGCGCGTCACCAACGTGAAAACCCGCATTCGTTTGAAATCATGAAACAATTTATTTGAAGTGTGTTTCATCCGTGATGTTTTTCTCAACACGAAACCCACAAGCATGTCTCTCAGGCGCACATCGACTGGGGAACAACTGCAGTACTGCAGGGAAAAACGAATGCGTTGCTCTTTCATGGGAATACAAACCACAAAAGGGTGCACATGTCTCTCTGACCCCATTGTTTCAGGACAAAAGCCTCGAAGACTTGAAAAAGAGCGGATGTATCGGATGATACTCTTGAAAAGGTATCCGCAAGTGTGAATAGGCGTTTTCGTTGTGCATGAGTTGCTTGTTTTCAAAACCTTAGTGCGCACTGTTTCTGAAAACAGGAGGCAAACCTTGCAAAGCTGAGAGAAACATTGATTTTCCAACTTCAAGATAGGACCTTGAATTTTATATCCCTGTGTTCAGACAAACTAATGTGTGCGAAAATGATGAGGGGTTCTGGCTGAGTGAGATACGAGAAGCTCTGGTCTATGATGAGGATCGGTGGAGTCCGTCCCTGTCCCAGATGCTTGTCCAGTACCAGTCCACAGTCCATCCAGGCTGTCCGACCGCAACCAGCCTTGCGTTTTCCTTGCTCTGAGCTCTGCACACACCTTTCCCAGCTGAATATCTCAACAGCAGCTTGTTCTGCACCAATTGCTGTTCTTTCTCAAGTCGTTGTCGTGTGATAGCAGGCGACTAACATTTTCAAAAGATTACTTGCCCACAACTGATGCGCATAAAAAGACAGCGACAGGTGAAATCTGCATGAGTACAATTTCCACCACATGTAAGACACATGTATGACACAGGCCAACAAAAACCTCGACCTTCCTTCAGACATGCTGTTTCAGTTTCTGCCACAGTGAGGCCGCAGTTCAGCTTGTGCTGCAGCCAAACTTCTATTAATTAAGATGAAGTGTGTTCCCGTTCTGTGGACCTTCCTGAATGATGGGTTCCACTGACAATCTCGTCACATTGAGCATTGAGAGGTGGATCAACACGCTTCACCTGGTGAGAATCTTTTTCAGTCAATTTCAGGAGCAGCGTCTGTGTTGGTTTTGTTTGCGTCTTGACTCTCTCCCCCCCCCCAAAAAAAAAATCTTTTCCTTGGAGCCACAGGCTATCAAGTCCCTTTTCCACTCCTGTCAGCCGGTTGCATTCAGAACATAAAAGTCCAACAAACAGGCAAAATATTTGAACCTTATTTATTCTGCTTCAGAAAAAAAAGTTCAGACAGGACATTCTCAATCCGTCTGTACCTTCTTCCTTGAGTCTTCTGTCCTGTCCAGCAGACCAAGCATCAAGTGGTGCTCCTGATCAACAATGCCTTTGTCACAAGGAGACCCCTTTCTTGTGTGACTGACCCATTCTTGGGCTCCTGAAACAGCTCACAGTGCATTCCTGTTGTCTCATCAGTTTCAGAAACCTGCATGAAACATGGTAGCAAGTCAGTCATCAAGTGCAAAAACAATAAAATGTGTTTCCAAACTGGTGCCTCCTTTGTCAGAAAAATCACAAGTAATGACAGTCTTGATGACAGAAAAGATTGTGAGTGATCTCTTGCAGGGTACCCCACCTTCAGTGCCTCACACATTTCACTAAGGATGCACTTTGATGCACATTCAGTTTCACTTGTGACTCTTTCAGATCTGATCATTGTCAGGTTTATAGGTGGCCCATTGTGCAGGTAAAACATCTGCTGCTGCAGGTCTGCAAAAACAAATAACACCAGTTTGTTCTTGTGCATCCATAATTAATTTTAAGCAATCTGATTTGGAAAGGAGTGAGCCTTCTTGCTCTGTTGTTGGTCAACAACCAAAAATTACCAATGCAACTCAATAAATCTTTTGTGATGTCACTCCAGTGGACACTGGGATGGTTTACACAAGGGTACCCATCAAACACAAAAACATCTCCTGGGTCAGGGTTGCTCCTGAACATTGTGCAGTCGCAGTTGAGAGATAATGGGTTTCCAGTCATGTCCACCTGGTGTGACATGAGGCAAACACAAGCCACGAAAAAAACAAACAATGAACAAGGTATCAATTTTCTGTCACATTTGGTATCTTGACCAAGAATCTTCAGATGTGAAATGGGAAATTGACTCCTACCACAAGATGAGTTGCTAAATAGTTCCAATTCATGTTGTCAATCATTGGCAAAGCAGCAAAGTGATTGTCCCGCAGGTTGATGGTGGCTAAATTTCCAGACCATGGCAATTGCTCGAAGGTAAATGAAGAGAGAACATTCTTGGAAAAATCAGCCAAACTAAGCTGTAGATTCTTGCTCAAATCAGGAACTTCAGCCAAAAATCCATTTGAAATTTCTAATTCAGTCAGAGCAGTGCAATTGACACTGAATACAAATGTTTGGAACAGATGAGTTGTAAACTTTAAAATTTCTAATTTTTCACAGCAGCTCAGAGGCATGGAATGATAAAGTCCAGTGTGGTGTACTTCCAAAGATATAAGGTGTATTTTCCCGCATAGTATGTCTTGTGGAAGGACATGAATACCTGTACAACACAAAGGTTGCTCTGCACCACCATTTTTTTGACATAATACAAGATCAAAATGTGAAATATAATTGAACAAGTACCTGAAAGACTTCTGACTATTATTCTGTGCAGGTTAGGAAGTGCACTTGGAAGCGCACCATTTCCAACTGTTATGTTTTCTAAGCTTGACAATTTCATTGATGACAACTCCAAACTTCTGAGTAAAAATAAGCTCTGTATTGTGTCCAATGGAAGAATCTCTATGGGATTGTTATGAATTGTAAACTCTTCAATTGTGTCAGAACATCCAGTCAGATCTGGAAACTGAATTCAACACAATGGACATTCACATTTGAGTCCATTTGAAATTGGGGGGAAATGGTTCAGGCAAAACATTATCACCTGAGTCAAATTGTTTGAGTCAAAGGTCACTTTTTTGAGTTTGTCCAAGTCATAGCACCATCCTTGTTCCAATTTGGTCAGAGAGTTTTTTCTCATCAAAAGTTGCTGGAAGTTTTGAAATCCCAATCCTGAAGGTAACAATCTTTTGTTTTCAACTCCCTGCTTCCTTTTTTGAAGAAATGAAGAACACAAAATTTGCTTCTTCATCTGAGAAAAGAAGTTGAACTCACCAGCCAAACTCATCAAATACCCGATGTTGTTCTCGGACAAGGACAAAAGCTTCAGTGATGTTAGATTTTCCAGCCAAGTCACATTCAGTGATTTGATTTGGTTGCCTTTCAGTTGCAAGACAGTAAAACTGGGACCAAGCAAGAAGACTGGTGGTATCTGAAAAAAAAACATGAGCCCTCTAAGCAAACAGAAAAGTGCACATTGTCATCCGCAAACAACAGGCACAGAAATCCTCAATGAATTGATGAGGCCACACAAGACTTCAGAGCCAATGGTACCTCAGTCAACGCGTTGTACTGAAGTTCCAGCCGGGTCAGTGAGCTGAATTCCTCCAGCAGAGACGCAGGAACATCCACTATTTTATTGTGAGCAAACGACAATTTCTGTAGACTGGCTCTGACCGAAGACGGCAGGTCTGGGAATGAGCTGAAAAAGACAATAAAAATGTGAAGTGAGTAGATCTGTTGAAGAATGTGAGGAGTCGGGATGATACCCAGTGGCTCCGACTCCGACTGGGCTCATAATTGACAATCACATACAGAATTTCCTTGCGAGCAAAGATGCGTTCTGCCTCTCGAACAGTTCTCACTCATCAGATTTTTCTCAGATGGACAATAGGGAGGTTTAGTTGCACAACGCCGCGTCAAAACGTGTGACGTGCGACGTGGCATTTCACCCTGGAAAATCAGTGCAGATTTTTCCATCCTCTCTGCAGTAACTTGATCCAAATCATCTTCATTCCTATTGCTACCAGCAAAAAGGAAAAATGAAACAGGTATTTTTTGTAAAAGGGAAAGGGTGTGTGAAAATTTAAGTACTGTTTCAAAAAATAATTGAAACAAGTGAAACTGATTTCCAGCCTGTAATGCCACGTCGCACGTCACACGTGTGCCCTCCAACGTGTTGTAACTAAACCTCTCTAATGTTGAAGGATAAAAACAACCCCGTGAAGGCTGATGCGCTCGGGTGGAAAAACACCTCTTGAAGATCGTACCTGATCTTCTGGCCGGTGAGAGACATGGACGTCAGGAGGAAGAATCCCTCCAGACTCTCGGGAGGTATGACTGAGATCGAGCCACCTGGAGCAGGAGGAACAACCAGAACTTTGAGCCAGGATGAGGCCAGCGGTTCTGCTTGGAGTTCCCTCCCCCAACTTCAATTCCCGTTCCAATTTGAGCACTTCCCTCCTTCCCACCCTGTTTCCGTTGAATCCCCATGTCGGCCCTGACCGTACATCCCTCTCCCTCAGCCCTGACCTTGCAGCCCTCTCCCTCAGCCCTGATCCTCCAGCCCTCTCCCTCAAGGACCGGAACTGCGAGAGGCACTCAAGCAAAACTGGGACAAGGCCTTGGGAGTAGTTCCAGTGGACCCAGGATCGGGGCTGGGAGACGGGCTCAAATGGCTCCAGGGTTGTGGACCTCAGACCTGGCATGGCTCCAGCCCAGAAGAAGCCCAACTGCAAAGTGCTTCAAATGCGTCATTTCAGATTGTACCAAGCCCCAGCTCTCCCTTTTATGAGGGAATTTTACGCTTGCTTCGTGTTCCCACAGTCTAAAGTGGTTTGTTGATTGAATAAAATGTTGGTTGTTCTTCCTTGAGGAATAAATCTGTTCGGGCAAAAAACCAGAAATTCTGTTTTCTTCAACAACTCATGCGATGTGTAAAACAGAAGCAAGACGTTACTTGAGATTTTGATCAGCGTGGTGTTGATGGAGATGTTCTGTGGGAACTCGGAGAACCCGCTGTTGACGTACTCCAGAGCATCCTGAGCTTGAACGACACAGGCTGAGCCAGTCCACAGCGTCCAGACAAGCAGCATCAGCATTGTCTCAACAAAACAAAAGCAACAGAACTGCCCTTCCAAACTCTAAAATGAGAATAAAAAAGCTGGGGGTGTGGCAGTCAAGCCATCAGGAGATTCCTCCAGCTCAAACCTGAAATGGGCAAAAAATATTTTTCCACAGGACTTGCAACTCTACAAAATTTGCTCCAAAAAGACTTGTGTGATGTCACCAAAAATTGCACAGTTGACGACGGACGATGTTGGATGTTTCCACGAGCGCTTCGAAACCACAGAAGATCCGTTCACCCTCACCTGATGCACACAAAAGTTTCACGCAATTCTGCTTCTTTTGATGGCTCGAATTTCAGTCGAAATCTCATAACGCGAAAAAAACTTTCAAACAACGTTGATTGATTTTCCCGGGGGTTTTGGAATTTGTTATTACTTCGCCCGAACAGATTTCATACTCATCACCAGCAGGACGGTATAGACAAGGGACTGATCCACAGGGGCACACGGACCCCCCCCCCCACTCTGGCCCAGGCACACCTGGATGCCGCAACCACTTTGTTTCCCTTTTCCCTTTGCCCATTTTTTGAAAGCACAAATCAGTCCCTTTTGGGATGACCCCAAGAACCCCCCCCCTCCCAACAAACTCAATTTCGATTCGCCCGTGCTGCCCCGAGTGAAAGAGTGGTCGCACCGCGTGTCGTGATCCTGCAGCTAATTACGACACGACATCAAGTGGGTCGTGTTGGAACAGCGGACCCAGAGGCAGGGGCAGGGCCAGGGCCAGGGCCAGGGCCAGGGCCAGGGCCAGGGCAAGGGCCAGGGGCCAGGGCCAGAGCCAGGGCCACGGCCACGGCCAGGGCTAGGGCCAGGGCCAGGGCCAGGGCCAGGGCCAGGTCTTCAAACCAAATCCTGAGTCCAGCGTCCAACCAATTTTGGAGACTCACTCGTCCTCCTGTGTTTCACCTGAATCCACAACTGGAAGCCTGAATCAGTTTGGCGCAGCAGACGCCGTGATACGACTTCAGCTGATGACACTCATAATCTGATCCCAACGGGCGTCCCGGACTCAAGGACGAACTGATTGGCCACGTGGAGAGGCAGCTGCGCACGAGCATGCGCGCGAGCCGTGTTTATTGGGGAGTTTTAGCAACACGCTCCGTAGCCGCAACACATACACGTAACTCGTAGCTTGTGGATGCAACTCCCCTATTTTGGAAAAGTCCACAAACCAAAAATGAGTGAGAAATTGTGAGTTATTCCTTCAAAAAAGAAATAAGGTATCACTTTTTGAAAAGACTTACCAATCTTGAAGTTAGATCTCAACAATGATTGGAATTTTATGTGCTTCCCATCAGTGAACTTTCCCAAAACAGGGGAGTTGCATCAACAAGCTACGTGCTACGTGTACGTTTTGCAGCTACGGAACGTGGTGCTGAAACTCCCCACTGCGTGCGTCGCATCGCGTCCCGTAGTGTCCCTGCACTCTTCGTTACGTAACACCACTGTGGAGGTACAAGCAGTCGTGCAGCGCAATTTTGTTGTTCAGAGAGGGACGTAACGCCAGTTGATCTGAAAAGGAGACACGATGCGTGACGTTTCCGGTGCGCAAACAGACGCTTACCACGCCTGTCGGGGTGTGGCGTATCACGTGTGAACCGGGCCCGGGCGGCCCTGGGTGGATCCACCGCTCCATCCACGGCGGGGGGGGGGGGAGGATCAGCTGTTCATCCGATTTACAGTGATTCTCCCGCCGGCTCTTGTACTGCTAATCAGAGACAGCTGCAGCGCTGCAGCACATGACGCAGAACCGCGGGGTCGTGCTGGACACAACGCCCGTGGCCTCGTGCAGCAAAAGGAACAACTGTTGAGCGAGCTCAAAGGTCTGGAGGTGGCGTAGACAGAACTGGAGTTTGACCTGTACGCGCATCTGCCTGTTCCACTGGATGCGTCGTGCGCTGCGTCCCTGCAAGTCAACGGGTGTTGTGCTGTTCTTGCACCTGTTGTCTGCAGGGACGAAACGCACGTCGCGTTGAGGTCGAAACAGGTCACCAGTGACACTGAATGCGTGCGCACTTTGTTGCTGGGTTCTCACTGGAAGCGTCATCGCGTCCCTAACGTTGCAGTTTTAGCAAACACGCCGCAACCCTGGAAATGCAAACGCAAACGTAACTTTTGGTAGGCTGTGATGGTAAAAGTTACGTTTGCGTTCGCGTTGCCAGGTTGCGGGCTGTTTGCTAAAACTCGCAACTTGAGCGACGCATTTCCCTTTAAGTAGAACAGGGACTCCGCAGCGCGTGACGCATCCAGCGTGAATCCGGTGGGAGACGACAGCGGAAGCTCGGGACGATGATGACGACGCGCGCGGCGCAGGACGCGGGTTCCGCCCCCGAGACGGAGGTGACGCGCCGGACCTTCAGGGACAAACTGCCAGGTACGAAGAACCGTAATATCGTCTTTGCTTCATGCGTCTACCACGCTTGGCCGGTCGCCTCTGTTGAATCTAAAGATTCTCAGTGTAAAGTTATCTCCCAGTAATGCACTCATCACAACTCATCTTGTGGTAGACGTGGCTTCACTCACTCTGAGGGACAAATTACTGGGAGATAATGTCACTTTGAGTTCAACAATATTTTTGTCACATGAAATTTTTCTTGTAAACTTGAAAAATTCCATACCTGTGACAAAAATATTGTCTCACTCAGTAACCTGTCACCAGGCGTGAGTGAACCCTAACATCACATCTGCATGAGTTATCGTTGCGAACAGATCCAGTGGGCGGCCTGCCAGTGCGCTGTAAGATAAATCCTCGTCCCAGTAGATTCGAGCTCTGTCCCACAGTCGCTTCTACCCAATCCGATAGCGAGGAAAATCGCCTCAGTCGATATCCGATTGGTCGGGGATAACTGCTATTCACTGCAAATCTTTGCGTGCTGCGCAAACGCGGCATGTCGCCAGCGACATGACATTTAGGGTTTTCACATTGGCTGGGCGGCGTCAGAATTTTTGACGCGCACATCAAAATTTCAACGTGCAGGTGTCAAAGTCATCATGACGCCCAATGGAGAGCATCAAATTATCAGTCCAGACCGATCACAAATTTTTGACTCGGGCGTCAATTTTTTGTCGCTTCGTCACCAATGTGAAAACCCTTATTGGTCGTAAACACGTGAAGTTGCGCGTGCTTTTGCGGCTTGTGTGTCACGCCGTCACGAAGTTGAATGTTCAGCTCAGGAAACCCTTTTCTCGTCAGTCCCAGTTTCGTGTCACACCCCAGTGACTTCTCTCCCAAACAGTTCACCCTTTTGAAGCCTGATTTGTTCACAATGGGAACACCGTACCTGTACAACAGTGACTGATTCTGGCTAATTCTTTACCAGAAGGAAGTATCGTACTGGATACGTCAAGCGTTGCGTCATTCAGGTCAACAGGCGCAACGTCAACACAGCGACGTAGTTGCGCGTGGACTTGTGTTGGGACGTAACGCTTGAGACCAGGTTCACACTGTATACATCGTGTGTTGCATCTCTGTCCTGTGGGTGGTGCCATTTGAGTCACAATGCAGAGCGTGTGCACGTGTGCGCAGACGCAACGCCTGACGCCTCCTGTATGAAAACGGCCAAACATCCACTAAGAACTTGGCCCGACGCAGTGAGTGGGACTCAGGCTTGTGTGTGTGATCGCGATCAGGGTTCCTCCGGAGATCGCAGAGCTCCGCCGCCGCAGACAAGGGACGCGACGCCGCCAAGAGACGACCCCGCGCCGTCTCCGCCGACGACGACGCCGCAACCGGAAGTGAGGACATGGCGGACTTCCGGTCAACACAGGTGGGTCACGCACAAGATGGAATCTGTTTCACATTGCGACAACGTGATGAGAGTACAATACCACACGCGACACATTCATTGTGAAACGACCAAAAACGATGAACTAAAATTCAAGCTTGATTTTGTTCTGCAATTTTTTTTTTTGCCTTGACCAGGATAAACAAAAGGGCTCATTGCAGAAAGAACGAAATTCGCCGATGTTTGAGAAAAGCGTAAGGCTCGAATCGCACACCAGACGACAAAAAAAAAACAAAATTTACCAAAATGCGTCCCTAGAATCCCCCAGTTATGGTTGAGGTCCTCTTGCTATACGAGCAAGAAAAACCCTGAGCGCATTGAGATACGCTGATTGACACCTTGTCACTGTCTGACGCGTTCTTTAGACCCTCACCGCGGTGAGAGATTGTGCGCTCACTCTGGTGAGTGAGGGGTCGTGAATAAACACCTTGATTGCGAGCAATTACCTCCTTCAAGGACATCTCCAGCAATTTCATCAAAAGCATGTGAATTTCTTCTGCGCATGTCTCTCAGCAGCCGTCCAATGGCGCGACGGGGGCTACGACGTCCACGTCCAAGAAACGCGTCTCGAAGGAAGAGAAGGCTCTGCGCGAGGTAAAAGAAACCCTCTTCGTCACAGCACTCGTTTTGTTCTTTGAGTTGACGCACAACGATGTTGTTTTTGGTCAAATCCTGTTTGACTTGGACAGAAAAGTATAACATTTGCGTGGCATCCACGCCCAATGCCCGGTCGAGGAGAAATCAACCTCCCAAAGGAACCCCAAGGCTCCGTATCCCACCAAAGGTTTGACGGGCCTCAATGGCCCACAGATTGGGCTGTAGTTTCAGGGACCAAGGATTCACTTGCAAATGATTACAGTTCCGTAATTTATGTCGCGTTGCATGGACATCTGTGTCTTGCTTGGAAACCACTTCAGTGGTGCCAAAGAATGTTGCAGACATTAAAATTGAGAATCTTTCCTGAAAATCAGACAGATTTGACACCAAATAAAATTTTTGGTCCCACATGTACAATCCACATCCTCGCTTCTCCTGAAAATCACGGAAATTTGCCAGACAAATTTAATCAGGCAAGTCTCTCATCAGCCGTTAGCCACCGTGAATATAACCGACTCAAGGACGCTTGTTATCGGACCTCTCCACCAAATCAATCAACTTGAGCTTTTTCATCGTCTACAAAATTGTCATATGGAGTTTGGTCCCTACAATTGGTACTGAAGGTGGATCAGGAGAACTGGCGTGGGGTTACGACCCCCGCTCCCCAATGAAATCAAATTTGTGCCTGACCAGAGGGTTCATGAGAGACCGGGACTGTACGGTCCCAGGGGTGATTCCAGTATGAGATCAGAAGGTTGTTCCACTTCACATATTTCGCTACAGTTTCTTTGTATTTTTTCTGGGATCACACCCCACTCGAATCCGTGACACGCTTGCGCACCCTCACTTCCGGTCGCTCTCCTTCAGTTCCGGTCGCGCATCGCGGACGTCGCCCGACCGCAGGACGACGACCTTGACCTCCGGAAGTGGCTGCAGGCACGACGCTTCGACGTCGGGAAGGCCGAGGCCATGTACAGGGCGGTGAGTACACGCACACACACGTATACACACGCACGCACACACGCTTGAGGACGCACATACGCACGCGAACGCGCACGCACACACGTACGCGCAGCAACGACTTTAGAAAGGCGCAGGCCACGTACTGGGCACATCCACACGCACACACACCCACACACGTACACACACGCGAAACTTCCACGTAGGTTACGTATGGAGCGTACAAAACAAATGTACTGATGTGGCTTGGCACGCAATCCTGCAATTTGCCCTGAGCTGTTCCGCTTTGTGCAAAGGCAGTTGCAGGAAACTGTTTTGCTTCGTCCGAGCGAGGGAAAATGAGGCACAGTTTTTGTTGCGTAAATGACAGGGTTCAGCATGATGTAGGAATTTAGAAAAAAGTTTGGATGGCTTGTTAACCTGGTTCAGGCCTTCATTCATTTTACGGTGGAGGTGAGGGCAGCAAGGCGGATCTTGGTCGAGAACGCTAAAATCTCCCTTCGCGTTCCTAATGCAGTCATCATCTGCCCATTGTCCTTTCCTGATTCGTTCTGAATGCGTTCCGAAAACGTTCGTGGCCCCTCAACTCACGCGTAATGCATTCCTGATGAATTCTGAATACATTCCTGTGCGATGCCAAATGCGTTCCAAAACCATCCCCTGGATGCAGGAGGTTCCTATCTTTTCCATTCTGAATACAGTCGTCCCCCCTTAATTCGACAGGGTTGTTGCACGGAAAAACCAACTGATTGAGCGGGGCGACGTACTAACCGGGTTCGAATTAAGCGGGGACGACAGTACACTCCATCTGCAGACGCGAGTGTGTCAGCAGATGTTCCTAACGCGGGTCTCACGTGCGTTCCTGCACCCCCAGGAAAACACACAAGTTCACGTGCAACGCGCACAGTTCCTCAGCTGCGTCGTTTGATTGAAGCCGACCAACTTTGGCTTCCATGGGTGCAGAGTGCTTTGATCTATTTTGTCAGAAGGAAAACATTTGGAAATTTTATGTTGATGAAAAATGACAAATATAATTGGTGCATCCATGCGATGAAGCTCAAAACGTGAACAAACAACACGCTGCATGAAAAACGCGATACATTTCGTAATTGCACCACAGGCGGAAACAATTCGTCCATCAATTGAGCTCCCTCGGGAACAATTGCGCGATCACGGATTGCACAACATAAATTTTGTTGGGCACACAGTTTGAAGTCAGGGAAACAACTCTAAGACACCTGAGATTTGAGGCAGAGGAACTGGAGAAGCGATGGAAACTCACGTCTCCACAGAGGAAAATCCACCAACAACAAATGATGAAATGTGGACGATGGCTCTTACACAGTCAATGGTGACAAACAACTCAACATCTGATCATCAATTGATAACATCGAACAATGTCCAAAATGAGGAATACTGGGAGAAAGTTCAACTTGGATACTTCATCGTTGTCACTGCAACAATAACATTTGGTTTCACTGGCAACAATTTGATTCTGGTCACCCTTGGCAACAAAAGTTTCAGGAAGATGAGCACAAGTATCTATTTGGCAGCACTTGCAGTTGCTGATAATGTTTGTCTCATATCTGGGGTTGTCACTTACGACATTTTGACATTCCACAAAACATTTAGCTTCGACTTGAGAAGTTACAACGTCGCTGGCTGTTTGTCTTGTGTGTATCTGCTGGATTGGTCAGTTCAAACAAGTTCTTGGATGATCGTTGCGATTACAGTTGAAAGATTGGTTGTCATCATCAAACCCCACAGGTACAAAATTTGTCTCGGATGTTTTGGTTCCGAGAACCTGACAGTTCTGTGTTTCTACATCTTTGAGGTTCACTGGTTCTCAGCGCGGTATAATTGTTCAGACAGCACGTATGTTGCATCTCTTTTCAGGGCCAGGGATCTTATGACAAGGAAAAGAGCTTGGATAGTTGTTTGCAGTTTGTTTGCTTTCTTTGCACTTTACAAATCATATATTCTCTTCATGTTTGAACTGCAAACTTCACCCATAGATGGCTCCAAGATTTGTACTATGCCCACCAAATACAGCTTGTGGGATTCAAAAATCTTTCCTGTTCTCAACATTGTTCTGTATGCCATCTTACCCAGCTGCATAGTCATAGCCAGTAACATAATTATTGTGTACAAACTGTATGGAAGAAAGAAAATCAGTCAGGAAAGCACTGGGGATCAAAATTCAGTTTACAAGATTCTCCCCATGCTTTTGGTTGTTTCAACAGTGTTTGTTGTGTGCACATTACCATTGGGAATCCAGTACATTGGTGAGTGTAGCAAAGTGTTGCTTTGCTCCTGGTTTGCTTTTTAGTTTTCTTTGCAAGACAAAATCTCCATGAATATGTGTTCTATTTTGAAGGCATGACAAAAGCAGACACAGCCAACATTTACTACAGTCTACCTCTGATGTCAACTGCTGTACTGGACACAATCAATCACTCAGTCAATTTCTTCTTGTACATCATCAGTGGGAAACAGTTCAGAAAGTGGTTTGTGGATGTTGTCTGCTGCAGAAAGGAGGAGGAAACACCATCCGCAGAGGGATCCAGAAGAAAACCTTACGTCATCAAAGTTTGACACTGGTTGAAATTTGATTTCAGCATTTTTTTTCTGACGAAACAGGGACGAAAAGAATTGAAAGGCTGCACTTATTCTTGTTCAAAAGGAGAATTTGGTCAACCAGTTCGAACAAAAAACATTTCAAATCTGGGCTGACAGCACTTTGGTCTCGACCTGTAGTGCAAACATGCCAAAGAAACCGCCCTGGTTGACGGTACCAATGTCTGCTGTTTTGCAACTTGATTTTGGGGGCATCGCCAGTTCCCCCTGCTGACCACCATGCATTGTGAGAACTTCTAGAATCATGAGGAGGGGTAGCATGGGTCAGCAGGTACCCAATCCCTGTTCCATGTGATGAAATCAACAAAAGAAGAATGCACCGCACCACCTGTTGATTGGCAAGTGCAAAGTGAAGAGACCACATATTTGAAAGTTTGATCCATTTGAGTTTGATCAGGATGATATCAATGGAACTGGAGTTGGGAACCAACATCAGCATCTGCACGATGGCCTCCCACCTTCCCATGGCAATGAAGAAAGAAACTTCCACGAGTTTGTGCACTTTGGACAAAACACAGACAAGTATGACCACTGGACGACACCTTTCTCAAGTCACAATTTTTTCTGTCAAGAAACTTGTTTTTCTTGGATTTGAAACTGGACCTCCACATGGACTTCGCATCTGGATGAACTGTACATAAACCAGGCATGATGAGAACTTTTGGTGTTGTGCTCACAACCCTCCCGGTGAAGGCATTGCTTCTTCGTGCTTGAGGTTTTGGAGCAAACACTATTTCACACACTCACAGCAGCACTCCAAACCTGACTTTTGCCTGCAGAGCCTTTGATGCTTCTTGGGTTCACACACTCTTCAAAACGGCACAGTAGAACTCACATTTCATTTCTCCACAGGATCTCTCTCTTTGTGCGTCTGCGCTTGGTCCTTCTGGGTCTGCCTGTGGATCTTCATGCAGTCCTGTAGATCTGCCGTTGGTCCCTCCCTCCCTGCATGTGTGCCTGCAGGGCATCTGCATCCACCTTGACCTTCTCTGGACTCTGACATCACGCTGCAAAAAATATCTCCAGCGTGTCCGAGATCGGTGTGCAAGTCCAGTCTCGTTCTGAAAAGGATCTGGTCTGGTGCACCTTGGAACACGAACTTCACGAACCTTCCTTTTGGGAAATATGACACACAACAGGAACATCAGTCCGGAGGATTTGACAGCGCAAATTGACGCGTCTTCTCAACTGCAACTGTTTCTGCACGTTGTTGCGCACATGTTCTTGTGTAGTGAGGCACAAACAACCTTTCCGTCTGTATAAACATCCCTTTCCTCGGATTTTACTTGAACAGAGCATGGCCTACCGGAAGAAAATGGGGGCTGACACCATTCTAGAAAACTACCAACCGCCCAAGGTGAGTACGCCAAGCACAATTCACGAACGTCGATTCACATTTGTCCTGGGGACTCGTTCCTCAGCAGTGGGTTCTCACTGCAGGTTCTGAGGGAGATTCTCACTGCAGGTTCTGAGGGAGATTCTCACTGCAGGTTCTGAGGGACATTCTCACTGCAGGTTCTGAGGGAGATTCTCACTGCAGGTTCTGAGGGAGATTCTCACTGCAGGTTCTGAGGGACATTCTCACTGCAGGTTCTGAGGGACATTCTCACTGCAGGTTCTGAGGGAGATTCTCACTGCAGGTTCTGAGGGAGATTCTCACTGCAGGTTCTGAGGGAGAACCTCCCTCAGAAC
>JAAUXT010003550.1_pt1 | contig 17652 bp, 18 predicted proteins | sample 7278171 | NCBI WGS metagenome assembly JAAUXT01 (sample SAMN14350112, study PRJNA611818) | marine sediment metagenome | isolation source: surface marine sediment (1.8m) | place: French Polynesia: Moorea | collected 2018-08
AACATGCCCATAGTGTCAACAACACCATAAAAATGGATGAAAACACAACCAAATGTGGCTCAAAAATTGCAGAAAAATGGCATGCACAGCCACATCGGCGATTCACAGAACCAATGTCAGAGGGAGTCATTTTCCTGACACCATTTCACAGAGTCTCGCCACTTGGCTCTCTACAACCAATGTTGGCATAATTTTTGTGGCATGTTTTGACACTGTAGGCATGTTTTTTTGTTGCTGTTGGCTTCATTGGCATGTGTTCTTGTTCACATTAAAGTTTGGCACAAAACCCCGGACATTTCTTCATTCTATTAGCGAAACAATGGGAAGATAAAAAACATGCCTCGTAAAGGGGTTCCTGGGGGCTTCTCAACTCCTCAACGCCTTCCCGAAGTCTGCCTGGTGCAGCTTTCACCATCTGCTCTCTCAGTCAGCGACTCTTGGTGAAACCTAAACCTTTTCTCACGTGTAGCAAACCTTCAATTTCCACGCACAAAGCTTTCTTGTCACTCCTCCAGAATTGATACATATCGCCACTGCGACGAATGGACGCCTGAAAGATAATTCCAACAAATGCAACGGACCACTTATTCTCAGCTTCATCTTTGGAGGTGTCAATAAGGTTACAAGCGGTTCAATTCCTAATGCCTCCACAATCTGACGGCTTGTCAGGCTCGACAAGTCTGGCCAACCTTCAATATTTTGCTCAGATGTGGCCAGCTGCTCCTGCAAAAGCAAAATTACGACCGTCACTCAGGTTTGTGGCAGGCTCGTCACAAAGTGCTCGCAGTGCGGTCACCGAAAAGGAACACTTTTCTTTGCACTTTTGTTTTCAGTCGTACTGCACAATTCGCCCGGAAACAATAGTCCGTCTCAGCACATTTGCACAGGCCTCAGGCAGAGGCAAATGGCTCGAGCACGTGCGAACCACCGAGAGAAATCAAGGGACTGACACAGCAAGGAACCAATGCGGGGAAGACGTCAGATAAGCTGTCCTGGGGGAACCAGTTGACGAGAACTTGTCTCTGGTCACATCAACATTCACCAGTAAACACCGCGACTCAGCTGGTGATAATGGTTACACTGATTCCCCCTCAGACAAAGAAGTGAAATTATTTTCAATTTGTTTGTCAGAGCCCATCATTATCACTTGCGGATGACCTCAGTGGAGGCAGTTCTCAAAATTTATGCAGGTAACAAACAAGAGACAACGACGGCAAGCAGACATGAGGGGCACTCCAAAAGTGAGTTCGCAAATGCGTCTTGTATCAATCACATTCTCGCCACTGAGAATGACGCTCAAGTGACTTTTTGAGCTTCCGGCAGAGTGAGTGATTTTTTTCGAACTTTGAAACCTTTTATCTTGTGGCCAATTGATATTTCCACAGATTCAAGGGGTGAAGTTCTGCGAACCCGTTTTATGAACGGTGTTCCACTGGCCACTGCACATGAGCGAAACTTACTTCTTGAATGCCTCTGTAGACCACGGTAACCACGGTAAGCTTTTGGAAACGGCGTCGGGGAAGGCGCTGTCATCCCGATCCCGACACAGATCACAACAGGGACCAAACACCTGTGCACTGGGTGCCTCAGGTCGCCGAGTCGGCGAAACACCTTTTCGCAAACCACCCTTTGAATATGCGAGCATGTCATGTGTGTTGCAATCAATAAATGACATTGTAGAACAGAGTTATATTTACCGTAGAATGGATTGCACACGACCGATGTGCCAATCTTGTAACAGATCTGATAATTTTTTAGACTTATCACTTGCAGTAATTTCCATTGAAAACTGACATATGCCACATGGCTTCAAAGTTCTGTCACCACAGACAAAGTTGTCCTGCAAGACGACACGTTCACATGTGGCCCAAATATTGTCAGCAGCATTTGAATGCAGGTTTTGGAGAAAACTTCAAATTCACCTGACAACTTTCACACCATTTGCATCGCCTGGACATTTTGCCCATAGATTAATTCGAAATAGCTTCTGCAACAGGTGTGGCGTCCAAAAAGAGCTGAATTCACGATTTTTGACTGCCAGTCAAAACCTGGCATAAAGCCAGCAACGAAGGGAAACGCACAGACATCGTACATACAAAAACACATACATACAAACATTCTTGTCCTCTGTTGAAAGAAAAAGTGACCATCTGGGAAAACTCCACGGCGATACCTCTATTTCAGAATTGCCTGGGGATTCGTCCCATTTTCGCTTTGAGTGATGCGTCACTATCTCTGTAGATAGGTGTGAGGCTGCAACACCTCAACTCTCAAGCAATATGCATTGTCCTTCCGACTTTTTTCCGCAAATACAAAACAGAAAAATTGAAGAAAACATGACGCACTTGTGACTGCGTTGACAATATGAGTACTTCATTATTTCAACTTGTGCTCGTGTGATGCACTTGTCGAGGCCTCTTTTGAATTTGAACCGCAGCGTTTTCGTCCGAAGATGAAATCAAACGTGATTCAACACGTCGATCCCTGGTCCCCAGAACGACTGTCAAAAACTTTATCTGAAACGATGCACTTCAAAGACAAGCTCCACGAAATTGAATTCGATTGCCTTCACTTGTCAAAACATCCGCAAGAATTTCATGCAAAAAACAATTTCCTGCGTGATTACTTCGTATTCTGAAGATGAATATGTTCATTTCAGGGACGTTTGGCATTGCTCAGAAAAGCGCAAAAGAACTGAACGCAAAGTTCGGCTTCACTCTGCCGAGAGAAGGGCGGCTGAGTGGCCACTCCTCTCCGAGCGCGTTGCGAAGTCAGTTGGGGGAAGAGGGCATTGATTTAAGTCCAGTCAAGTCAAGGTTTTAGCTTACTGCAGCCAACTCAGATCAATCCCGACTGAAAGCGGGTCAAGGTCAACCTCAGTCCAAGCGGTTGACCTGACGTGGCTGAGTGACCTGGCGTGAGCAAAAGGCCTCTACATCTGATGCCACATTGAAAACGGTTTGTTCATTGCATTTTTGAAAGACACTGCTTGATCCTTCTGACCTGTTAGGTGGGCCTGTGGAAAAGATTGACTTCCTTCAAACTTGACCTGACTCTTGAACTGACATCCAAACATTTCAGCGCGTGCTCCTTTCACTCAGGCTGTGTCCAAAGTAACGTATCCGCGAGTCGTTTTGTGAAGCAGATGTCCGCTGCAGTTCCAGAGAGACGTCTTTAAATCTGGTTCACGGATGCAACCTCAGTTTCGCAGGTGAAGTGAAAAATCACCCATATTTTGAATTTGTCGCTGAGAAAGCACTCAGCATGAAGTTCTCATTTCACAGTTGTTCACAGCTTCTTCAGATCACCTTTCTTGAGGAGGAAAAGAGAATGCACTGGATAAAACCTCCAGGGGCTTGTGTGATAAGATTCAGCCTCAGGGAGAATTTGGAGAATGTCATTTCTACTGCTGTACTTCCACTGCCTAATTGACAGATTGCTGAATGAGAGTCATGTCATTGAAAGGATGCCGTTCGCTTCCTATTCTCACGTTCATAATTTTGACGCCAAGAACGTGCTGGAGGTTGGTGGCGGACCACGACCATCGAATGACAGTTCACACATCATGAAAGTAGAAGCTGTCAGCATTGATCTCAGAGTATCTTGTTGCAAAGTCAGCCTTCATCAGGTATGTAATCAGGTCAGATCTGCAGCGTGAACAGATCCTCACGAGAAGAGTAGACATCAAAGGGCTGATTAGCAATTAATCAGCCCACATGTCCTTAATGAGACCACGGCAACAGAACGTACAGCAGATCGCTTCTGCCTGACCGCGTCCCAAGACCGCCCTGAAACACATACCCACTCCAGTTTGAGTGTTCTTGTATTTTCTCTTCAAACCACTTTTTCCTTCAAAAAGGAAGCCAATCAGAAACGCCGCGAGGTGGTGTAACGCTCTTCTCTGTGTTATCTTCATCCCTTGCGAAGGAAGCATTGGCCCAATTTCCTGCTGTCCATACAACTTGCTTGAACCCATTTCCCGCGCACAATGGCTGCTCGCGGCGCAGCTCGCGTCCCGGGAGACGACGCCGATCCGCGCCCGGTCCGAGGCTTTCGCAACGGATTCCGAGGATCCAGAATGGCCTTGAACATTCCCGTCTTCACAACTGAAACAAATTGGGTAAAGCTCCTTGCTTCTTTGTTGCAATGTGATGGAATGAGACTGCTCAATTGTGGTTGCCGGTGGAGGCTTCAAAAACATGGACTGTCGGAACAGTTGTGAGTCGCCGATCCCCAGTGTGGAGCAGAGGTGCATGGACATTGGCACAAAAGCAAGCTCTGATGGGAAATCAGCTGAGCATTCGCTCCGGGAAAAAACAGTGCGAACCCCGTTCTGTCAGTCCTGCGGATTGCCTTGATGCGACTCTGTCAATCTGCAATGCTGTGGACAGCACATTCACATCTCAAATTCATCAAACAGAAGAAGACGGCGTTACCGATGGATGCGCGTATCCGCGCGTCGACTTCACGCGCGACGCCGCTTCCTGTGTCGCCTGCGCTGCTGCGTTCATTTTCCCGTCACCAGCGTAACGCCTGACGCGTGCTCATTCACTATTGTTTCTTTCAGACAAAATTCCAACACTTTCTAAGAAAGTCAGTGCAAAATCATTGTTGTCACCGAGTGTCACTGCTCGTACGTCCCACCATCCACGAAACACTCCTTCCAGAGTCTGGACAGTGACCCTTTCGCACACCGGGGCCAAAATGAAGACAGTCCATGGTTTTTCTTGAGCGTGATCCAGGCGGACCCGTATCAATTCCTTTCAGTGTCTCCACACTCCTTTTGATGCGGATTTTAGTTCGTGGATCACGTGTGGCCCAATCCAGCATGATCACACCCACTTGTTCGTGAGTCACATCTTACTCGTACACCGTTTTTAATTTCCCAGTCTTGTCAACTACTACAAGTCTGAAATGCATAATTCAGAATCACCTTGTCTACGGTGTTTCAGTCGAATGAGAATTCATAATTTATCCCTCTTTTGGTGCAACAGCCTGAGCCACAAATGCAAGAAAAAGACGTTTCAAGCACAGTGCGTACTCGTAGTTCACTTCAAGACGCAACAGGCTGCAGAAAACATCCGACGCATCGTCACCAACGGAATTTGCGTGTGTGGATGTCACGTGCAACTTTTCCACTTTGCCTGAAACTTTCGAGCCTTTGCACCCTTCCACCACCAAGGTGACCTGCAGCTCTGTGTGCCTCTCGTCATTTTCCGGTGCACATGTACTCGTACTGAATTGACTTGAAAACCAGGATTGAAGTGCATGTTTGAGCATCATAAATTGCTGTGGTCTGTTGTTCTTCGGCTCAAAGAAAGAATCAACGCAAATGGTCAATGTCGTTTTCATTGACTCTTGGCACAGACTCCGCTCGAGTACGGACCCTTCGAGCTGACGCCTTCAATTGAGCTTTTGTCCGCGCAGGTGCATCAGCAAAGAAAGGCACAGATCATAGACAAAACAAGAAGATTGAAGTGAGTGTCTGTGGAGAACTGCGTATTCGGATCTTTTTGCACGGGCTGATTGGATTTGGCACTTGAGAAACCACTCATAAAAATAAAACGCGAAAACAAAGTCAGCAGAGAACTCTTTCCTCATTCGCTCACACCCATCTCTGAGCAGATTCTTGGAACTCAGGGGCATGCCTCTTGGTCCAGTGTCATCATCCCCTCATTTGGCTCCACAAGCCGTTACAAATGCAACATCTTCAGCAGATTATATGACTGACAAGGCGTCACCAAAGCAAATGGTTCTGTTGATGCCTTCTTTGAAATCATCATTTACAGGCCTGCTTGTTCTGGCCTCCAAGATTCTGCGCTGAAGAGGTCCTATATAAGGGAGAACTTTTTCTGATCCCCACGAGTTTGTCAGTCGTGCGAGGAAAAGCAACGTGGTTGATCGAGAATGAGAGCTTTTGACCTCTGATGGCCCCTACACTCACCAGTAGGTCGGTAGACTCCTTGCGCCGCCCCATCCCGGACCCTGAAGTTCCGTGGGACACGTTCATGGCGTCCGCTTTCAAGGTTCTTGGAAACAGGTGAGACAGTTCAACGGATCTCAAAGATCCTGCCCAGTTTCTTCTGCTTCATCCACAAGGATTCCGAGACAAGCTGCGGCTTTTTGTCTGTGACCATACGTCAAGTACCTCTGAGTTATCCGAGTGAAACAATGTTCTTGAATCACAGAAGAAGTTTCATTGAAGTTGCACAAACGTCCGTAATTCATTCATCAGAGTTTTCCAATATTCCATGTGAAGCCTCGGCCCCAAGGCGCGTTTTGGAAGGTCTATCCTCTTCACATTGTCAGATTGTGCGCGACAGTTGCACCAAAAAATGTCACTCCCTGCCTTGCTTGAAAAATTCCGACTTTGTGCTGCAAATCACATAAAAAGTGACTCCTTTGCCAACAAAAATTGGACAATTTTGCGCTGCTGGCTCCATTTGTGTTATGAAACATGCAATGCGATCAACAGCACATTTATGGCAGGATCAATTCAATCTTTTTATTTGATGGCAATTAGCGCACACGTGCTGCTGTATCGGGGTTAGCACGCGAAATCGTCACTGACAACAGGTAACGTGGAGCAGCCTCATCCATTGATCACTTGGTACAGATCCGAGTTGAGGAAGATGCTCCATCTGTCATTGGGCACATGCAATCAGGGGACATAGCTTTGCACCTGCACAAGAGATGTAGACACGCACTGAATTTTGTTTTGCCCTGGCTTCGTTTGAACATATTGCGCATGGGAACCTGGGTCCAGCTCTTGCAGGCCACAATGTCCAGGGACTCTGCCTTCCTTGAACAGGTTGAGTTGCATTTGGAATTTCCTGCTGTAGCCATACCCCAAGTCCAAACTCCTCCACGGGTTCTGCGGAGAAACCTGCTGCTCAGAACGTTCATCGACTATTGGGGGGACTGAAACACTCTCTGCCAGTGGAACTTGCAAGAATCGCGCGCCAAGGTGTTGTCTCAAGTGTCGCTGACTACCTTCTGCACGACCGCAAAAACCTTGATCGTCATCCGAAATGGGGCAGAGACTCTGGATTGATCTACACATGGCCCTGAAGACAGCGCGTTGTGTGACTCGCACGTGAGTGGCGTCTGTTTGCTGGCGCATGAATTATCTGCAGATCAGCAGCAAACATTTCCGAACAAGGCGCATTCCGTAAAAGAAACAGATATGTGTCGATTTGAGGAATCCGCCGCTGATTCCAAAGCATCCATTACAGGCAGCAGAACTTTTCCATGCCGTGTTCTGCTCACAGTGTGAACAAAAACATTCGCTGCGAAAGGAATCAATCCCAGGGAATCACAATGTATTGTGCGAAACACACCAACCATGTCAGGGAATCACTAGATTATTTATGCGCCCCCGCTTCTGCGCTAGAATTTTCCACGTAGAAATAGCCGACCGTGAACCTGACATTTCCGCGAGAAATCTATTGGAATCCAGGCAGTCATCCGAGAACTTCCATTGAATTGACAACTACAACTGTCACGCGTGGCCATTCAACACAAAGCAGCTTACAACTTGAACAGGCCCTTTTCAGAGAAGTTTTCCAAAACAAGCGGATTTTTGCTTGTTTTAGCCAAGCAAAGTGCAACCTACATGTTCTGTTTTGAGATCTGAGCCCAGTAGTTGGTGTGAGAAAGAAATACTTTCAGCTGCTTGAAAATCAAGACAACTTTCCAGAAGGCACTAGTTCACCAATTTCTGTGGGGGGGGGGGGGGCAGGCAAAAATTGAGGATCTGTTTGTGTCAAGAAAATATTTCATTTACAATTGAACGTGCGCTTTTGAAAACTCTTCGCCAGCACAAGGATGTCAGTGGATTTTTTTGGGGGGGGGAGGAGGATAACACGTGGCCCTGTCCCTCTTGGATGAACCAGAGACTCGTGGACATTATTTCGAGTGGATCCTCGATTGGCATCCTGGAGGCCGGCTGAGGCCGGACCTTCGGAGGCCACCACATGAGGCCCCAACTTTCAGAGATCCAACCCGCTTGTTACACGTATTCCTCTGCTTGATTGCATAGAATTGGGAAGAAAATACTTTGTGGGGAAATTTGGAGACCCCATCCCCAGAATCCTCTGGCGACTTTCCCCCACAAGTGATTCTGCATTAGACATGCATGGGAACGGGCGCCAGGTTCACTACCTCCAGCGCCGGAGTGTGCACAGAGATCAACTCTCCGAGGCAGAGTGTTTGCGTTTGGCTGCCCTTGTGGAACCTTGCCGGGAGCGTCGAGTGTGATCCGTCTCTCCAGGCTCGAGAGGTCCGAAGCACGCGCGACACGCCGGTTCACGGAGATGGGGCCTGATGCTGTCGGGAATTGAGGTTGCTGCGTCGTTACCACACCAAAAACACAAACGCAGTGAGCACAAATCCCTCTTCTCGTGGGAAAATTTGCAACACATTCAATCGTTTCTTTCATTTTCATCAATCAGATATTTGCAAAGGGGAAACGTTGGACTCTTTTTTCCGGCGTTCAAAGCAAAACAAGCAGAAAGGCAAATATTTGGCAGCCAGACTCTCATTTGCATGAAAATGGGAACTGGTGTAATTTCCAAGCATCCAAGAATTCACTCCTTCCGCGTGGAACTGATCGGATGAAACCTTGCATCTTTCATAAACCTCGTCTTCCTTTCGCTGACGAGCCTCTGTGTCCTACACAACTCACTCCCTTGACCAAAAACAACATCGTCCTTGAACATGTGACATTCCAGCTTTCCGGCCTGCACCCAGAGATCTGATTTGTCGCTTTTGAAGTCAGACGTTCTTCGTGGGGAAAGACTCCAATTTTCCGTTTGATCTGGGTCAGATTCCGGCGGCTTCCTCTTGTTAGCGGTTCGCAAACAGGAGGATCTTTGCCAGGGAATCGCAGCAGACATGTGCTCGAGTTGACTGGCTGCTTCCTGGTGATTGAATTCAGATTGATGTGGAGTACGGCAAGGGAAACATAATCTCTTCCTGCACCGTTCACCTTTTTTGCTGCCGAGTGCGAATCCACTGAAACCAAGTTTTGGGTTTGTTGGCTCGGTCTGTGTGTGTGTGTGTGTGTGTGTGTGTGTGTGTGTGTGTGTGTGTGTGTGTGCGTGGATTGAAACCACCAAAAATTGTGAATTGTTGTCTGCAGACGAGGGGGAGAACATGCTGAAAGGATATTCATCCTGCGACGTTTTCCTTTTTCAATACGGCCGGACACAAAGAAGGCACGAATTCCCTTGTGTGATTTTGCTGCTGACCACAGAAAAGATTCGCTCAGGTTTCATATTGGACGAAGAAGGTGTTTTCTGCTTGTGATGTAGTTTGCAAGCGGATAACCAATTACATGTTGCAAAATGAAAGAACACCTGCACCAAATGGACACTTGAGCAAAAAGGAACCCACTGATTTCCGGTCCGGAGTCCTCTGGACTACAAACAACTGGAGTATCACATACGTACGTAGGCACAGCGCCAACCTGCACACCTAGCCTGAACTGGAGAAGCAATGCTCAGTGAACTTTTTCACAGGTTTCATTCCAGACACATGGTGCCCGTTGATTGAAGTCTGGCTATTGGTCTTTCAGTCCTCGTGAGACTTGTAACTTTTAATACGTCCTTGTGATTGGCTGTCTCCGGGGAAATCAATGCGCAAATCGAATAGCGGCTCTCCCACAGGGAGACAGGACTACTTTATTGAATCTCATTGCGCCAATAGAAGGAAATGAGTCCGCAGAGTGACCTGCTGAAAGGAAGTGGTTCGAGTCCTGATGGGAAATCGAAGCGAGTGGCGGTCCGACTCACCAGCTGCGGCGTGGCGCCACGCTGAAACTTCCGTTGAAGCCTGTTTCCTTGGTGCTTCGCCTGGGGCTTCCAACTTGTAGAGTGGCTGAGAAAAGCCAAACTCGGACACTTGGTTTCACAGTGCGCAAACAATGATTTTGTGATTGGGCATTGTCTGGTCTTTGGTCTAGTCCGGTTTGCTGTCATGCGTGGACTATTGGCAATACTTGAAAGGTTTGGATGGGTAATCGTGCAGGGGAGTTCATTTCAAAGCGAAGAGAATTTGCGAATCGTGCTATTGAATCACAGCGTTCCTTGCGATATATCTCCTGCAGTGAATCGACCATTTTTTCTTCCCAGACTTTTTGAGTCACACTGACTTCAGTTCGTCCGGGCTCCATGATCCTCAGGAAAGACTCCGTGGACAATTTGACGCGGCACAACCACTCGTCCAGACCTTCGCCATCGATCACGAAAAAGATCTGGACCTCAGGTTTTTGGCGTCAAGCATTTGTGTCCAGACACAACCGGCATGGGAATCCAACAGCTTTGTTGTGGATGGACAATACGCATTCAAAAGCAGAACTGACGACCCCGCGGATTTGTTTACATATCTCCTGGCCAACTCATGAATGTTTATCATGATTCTACACTCTGCTGTGAGTCAAAACAGCTTCGCTGTCGATCACAATGTTTCTTGTGGTCACTTTGTGTTGGTAGGTAACGCATGGGTAAATCTGGCGTCGTACCACTAACTCATGCAATCCATTACGTTCAAGAAATGCAGAGCTTCATGTGTGGAACAATGCTGGGGAGACTCATTTTTAATTCTGCGACTGCTCAAGGAGAGGAGACACTGAATCTTTCAAAGTGAATTTCTGAATGTTTCAGTTCGGCATCCTGAAACAACCTGTCGCTGCCATAGCCCACAGTTAATTGGGGAGTCATGTCCACTTGAACCCGCGGGTCAGTTGGGACAAACATCCCGAGCTTCAGGGACGCTCTCAACTCAGCTGTCTCCGGAAGCGCTTCAGCGATGCACTCGCGTCAAACCGTGCCGTCAGAAACTGATTGCCGTTCCACAGATCCACCAATGAACTCGATTTCTGTTCACGTCCACACCACCAGCTTCCTCGTGTTGGGAGAAGAAAACTATGAATGCTATCTCTTGTGAAGGTGATTTTTCTCACAACGTGTTGAATAGTCCACTTATGTTCTCTGTGCGCTCCATTTTCCTGACCACGTTTACAACTGACTCTCCCCACGCTGGTCCCAGGGCTCGGTGAACCAGAGAAACCTTTCATGAGCCACTTCCTCCTGCATCGCAAATGCTTCAATGCAGTGCTCTGAATTTCTCCAGCAGATCCGGGCAAACACGAGCACATTTTGAAGTTGAAGCTCTGGGCAGAGGCAAATAGATTAGGTGGACAAACCCGAACCTCGTTAGGCTGGAAACAAGTCGACTTTTAACACAGACCGATGCTTTCTGCCTGACAATCGGAGAACTCGAAAGCTAACGAACACTTCCTCGACCTACCCACCGGCGCTTTTCACGAAGGTTTCAACTTCCCGAATGATCACAAGATCCTTCAACAAGAGTCAGGATTTACAAGAAGCCAAACGAGAAAGAGAAATAAGAGGAAAACAGAATGTTCGACTCCTTTTCTGTCTTCAACAGCTGCACAACTTACACTGCTCGGTCCCTCCCGTGTTTCTCAGGAGTAAATGAGCTTTAGAGATCTACTTGCGGGATATTTTTGCTCTTCCGAGCTTTATTCGTGCAATCAGTGTGATGAATACAGCAATTATTTCTGCTGTAATATCAGAAGTGCATTAACCTTTCGATCCAAATCTTCGGAAAGACACGTCAGTTTTGATGGGTATCAAGCAAAGAGTCGACATCACCGTGAGAATAATTCGCACCATCTTGTGTTGTTCTTTCCTGGAGAGTTGTGAGAGTACGATGCACGCCTCCATCTGGCACCTTCCAAATGAAGAAATCAGTGCACATTCGAGGAGAGAGAACCTTCCTCCAGAGACGCTGAAGTAATCAAACTCCATGAAAAACAGCAGGTCAACAGCAATCGCTGATACATTGAGACATCACTCTGAGTTGAGAGGCATTGAAAGCTTGGGACAGATCGGGTTGATCTTCTCGAGGTGACAAAATTCACCGCGCACTTGAAAGACGCTCGACGAGACGCTGGAAGTACGAGCGTAATTCCGAAAGTTTTGTGAATTTATCGAGTGGGTCTGTTGAGTCTTGGTGCTCGTCAGATTCTGTCAACAAAGCAAGTGAGACTGTGTCGCCTTCCAATTAAATTTCCACTGCTCTCGACTCCCTCATTTCCAAGACCCTAAGTGAAGGCTGTAATTGTACACCAGCCAAACTGGAGCGCGCGCAAAGAAAATATAATTATCAAATGGAGAGGCAGATTGGCACTTTAGATTGGGGACAAGGCATTGATGTGCCAGTCAAAAGCGAACAACAAACAGCCTTTGTGCCAAAATGCAAAGATTGAAATTGAAGCGTGGGACCCTCGATTTTTCACTTGAAGTGGGTGTTTGAACAGGGATGTCAATTTTCAATGAAAGCTCTGTGTATTCCGCCTGCTCGGATCCATTCACAGAATCTTGCAGCTGAAATTGAAAGTTTTCCTGTTTGGAGTTCAAGTGCCTGCAAATTTTCGCTCTGCCGCAACAGAACCGTGCCTTATGAAAGCAGTGGACAAAGTGCTGTGGGCGCACGGAGGGAACCCTGAGCAGCTCCTCCTGTGTCTCACACCCACACCTACCATGTAGTCGAGGAGCTCGGACGGATCCTTGAGACGCCTTTTGCCGGACTTGGAGGTGCCGGCGCCGCCTCCCCCTCCCCCGCCGAGGTTCGACGAGTGCGCCACGTTCATCCTGCTCGCTGCTCCCGGGACGTGTCCGGCGTGACCTGGACTCGAGCTTCTGTCTGACCCACGCCGCCGTCGCGCAGGTGGTTTCCACTTCTCAGTGCAGTTTAGTCACCAAATTGGTTGGAGGGTGCATTCAGCGTTCTTCTTCACAGCAGTTCAACTCCATTCTTCTTCCAGACCTGCTCTGGCTCCTGTCACCACATTTTCGTCACACCCAGTCAAAACAACGTCCATATCCCTGGTTGTAGGCCTCTCCGTATGACATCCCGACCGCTGAGCTGTTCGAGTATTTCGCCAATTCGCCTTGACCTGATTCTGTCAGCAGACCGACCTGATTAGTGTCAAGTGAATCACACCGACAGACCAAAGAAGATTTGAACTGTCCTCCTTAAGATCTACGTCCACATCCTTGTTTCGGTGTCCAGCGAAATAGAATGACAGATGCTAAATTGCGAACGGTCTTCTTTGAAGTCCAAGAACAAGAAGAACGGAATCCTCTGTTGGTGCTGTTTCCAGTACCCTGTGTTTTCGCCTTGGTTATCATGCTTTTCCTCTGTCTTTCCTGATTTCAAGCAGCAGTTGGTTGAGAAACATGTGACCCTCAAGAACGATCCCGACTGCAGTGAAAGCTCTCAAGCGTGAGATCAATTTCAAAGTTTCGCCAAAAATATGAATTTGACCCAAACACACCAAGTTGAGCACGCAAGTACTTGCAGCGTGGCATTCTCTCGTGAGCATTTCACGCTTTCGGTTGAAGCTGCATTGTTTGCGTCTGTAACATGCTCTGTAATCATTTCGCTTTCGTGTTCAACAATCTCCAGCTGTTGAAAACTGATCACAATTCTGCAGAATGGCATGGCTGTGACCAGGTTTTACGAATCTTTTCTCAACAGCGCCGATAAATGCACACATGACCAGCCGCAGACTTTGCTGCGAGTCCCCCACCCCCCAGACCAAAGTGCAATCAGCGCATGTATTGGTCCTCGTCTGTTGGGCAGGCCTCTGAAAGAAGCCAAATTAAAGAATGCTTGCACAGTAAAACGTCGGTCTACAAAGTTATCCTCGCAAGCAGTGAATGTGCTCGTGTGGAAAAGAAACAAACAAAAAGTTCTCTAAACCCTGAATCTCTCAATCAAAATTCGTGGGGTGTGGTGTATGCATCAGTGTTGTTTTTGATAAAGTCAGTTTAGCAGACGCAGCGTGATTTAGTGTGGAGTTTGAGAGCTGCAAAGCTGCAATTATGCACCGTCTGGAAGGATCATTCAATTAAATCTAACGACACCATGAGGAGGCACACATCCCCATCTTGAATCGAGGCGACAAGTCCTTGCAGACAGAACAGTTGGCTTCCGAGCATTTGCTTTCGAAAACCCACAGGTGTCGGCAGTCAGAAGCAGGAGAAAGTCTGCCTCAAGTTTGACTGCCCACGTTGTGTCTATGAGCTCGTACGTGTGTGTTTTTTTCACTCCCAGCATCCCCAGCTCCCTCTGGTGGTTGTCGTCTTTTCTCTGGAAATTGGCAGACCGGAGAGACACCTTTGCCAAATTTGACATGTTTGCTTTCCCTCCCGAGTACTCAGTGTGGCCTGCTAGTGGTGTCTGCCCTGGTGGGAAAGGGGTCGTCACACTTTTGTAGGCCCAAGCTGCAGAAAAAAAATTTGAGGTCAAGCTTGCCCCGAAGCAGCCCTCCCTCCTGAACCTCAGTCCTGGACACACTGGAGCCCATGAAAAAGGAGGCAAACCGAAAGGATCTCAATTGGCGTCTTTACACAAACTTTCTGAGCACTGTTCTACCAACTTGGGCTGCCAACTGTGGAGTAATTTTATTGACTGAACCATCACGATCGCATCTGTTACATAGGCGTGCGGACTGATCCCCTGACAAAGACTCGGGTATTAATCACTGGCTGAGTGCAGCATCTGCTGCTTCGCTAATGTGAGTTCTCTCACCTAATGCTGTGTCAATTCCACTCAAATTCCATTGGTAAGTCAGTTACGTGTGTCGTGCACAATATTCACACGTGCGTGTGCCTTTCACAAACTTTGCTCGTTCGAGCAACAGTCAGACCCAGGCTCAGACAGAGTGGTTTCCTGCACGACGACTGCACACGTGATCAAATGGCATATTTGGCCCAAGATTTACTTTTGACACGACACGTTGATGTTTTTGTGCTTCGAATTTTCCAGACGAAGCACATCCTGCAACAGGGAATTAGTATCTCCCCTGTGTGCACTCATGCCTCCCCCTGCCCTCTGAGCTCATCCTTTTGTGTCTGATTGGAATGGAAGACTTGTTCTGAACCATGAAGCTGTAGTTCCTGGCAAAATTAAAGACCCATTAGCTCCGGCAGTCTTCCACGCCAACGAATTCTTCTCTTGTCAAAACACCCAGAAAACCAGCGCTTTGCCCTTCTGTCCTCACCAAAGTGTGCAAAGTATGCTCACAAAAGTTTACTTTTCTCTTTTACGTCCTTGGGTGGAACTTGAATGGCACAACCTTGAAAGAATCCCAGGGAGTTTCGACAGCAGCGAAGCACACTCTTGTTTTTCTTTATGAGGCATAAAGTGGTGCCTGACTGATGGGTCCCACGGCGGCCCCGGCAGTGGAGTGGCTTCACAATGGTTCAGGGGGCTTTGAGAGGTGTTATGGTTCATCGTCCGTTGCGAGACTTTTGGCAGTCAGATCAGGATTCCTTCTCCCCAAGAATTGTCATCGTTCAACAAATGACGTCTGTGTCACTTGTACGAGCGTGTCTGACATGCAAAAATTGAGATCGCACCTTTTTGTGTTTTGGAAAGCCCTTTGTCAGTTGAGGAAGGCTTCAACCTGTGGTCCTTGCAAATTTACTTGCTGCTCAGAAAAGAAACAACAACCAGGCAGACAGTTCCGCGGAACGCCTCCAGTTGGCTGAACGATCTGTGTGCATGTGACACGGCGCAGATCTGCCTCCTCAGGGACGCATATGAGCACCTCAAAATCCTGAATACCATTCAGAGCAATATTGATACACTCCAGGTACAGAATGGAAAAAATTGGTACTTCCAAGGAGATACTCAACGAAAGCGCTCTGACGAGTCTTTCTGTTTTGTTTGTTTGATGGCCTTTGATACCTGAGCAGCTGCCTGCGCTGTTTTCTTAGCGCGTCAGCAGTTGTTTGGGGCTGGTGGTCCCTGGCTTCAAATGCGCAGGTTTTGTCTTTTTTGAGAATGTCTGGCAGTGGTCTATTGTTTCAACTGAACTTTTAAACACACTTTTCATGGTTTTGCAAAACCAAGAGGAAGGAAACGAATGCTTTTCTGCATATTGCATTTTAAATTCTAGTGAGTTGTTGATTGTGACACGACAGCCTCTGTCAGAGGTGCACATACTCCTTTGCACGGGAACGAAAACCCCAAGTTCTTTTGGTGGGGTAAGAGGGCTCGAGCTGTCCAATGGCTATCGTCTTCCCATCGTCAGCCAGAAATATTCGCAGACCCTTTTGCCAAGCTGTTCCAGATGTCCCAATACTACCGTACCGTCTCGTGTATAAGACGCACTCATGTTTCCGACGCACCCCAAGTTTTGATTGACCAAACTGCATGTTTTCAACATACTCATGTGAAAGACACACCCCAAATTTAGCTTCCCCAAAATATTTTCAAAAACCAACTTGACATAAAATCCCTCAAAATCAGAGTTAGATCTACAGTCAGTCTCTACTTATAATTTATTGTACTATTCCTCAGCTAGTTTTTCATCTGTATCTTAGCTTGGGGTCTCAGATGGATCTTCTTATTTAGAACTCAGCAAAGAAAAATGTGTCTCTTTACTCTATCAAATTGTTTTTCCCCTTTATATCTTGCACAAATCTGAATACTAAATTGTTATTTCTCCCTTTGTATTTCAAAAAATTTAAATATACTCATGTATAAGACGCACCCCTTCTTTTGATGTCTGATTTTTGGGTCAAAAAGTGCGTCTTATACACGAGACGGTACGGTATATACATCAAGGACTTGCATCACGAATTTTGTCAACGCCAGGGATATTCTTTGCACTCCACCCTGAGTGATGTGCATTTTGGAATGTTCCCTGTGGGGTCTTTCATAATTCACGTGTTCAGAACAGCTTTCAAGGACTCACGGGGTATTTTTAGAACAGCTATTTCATTGCGGACTCATCGTGTTTATGTTTTGTCGCCTTGTTTTGACGAAGAAAGCGACTTGGACGGGAAAAGCACACGGCTTAAATTCAAAACGAAACGGTCATTTTTCGGAAAAGGGAAAACACAAGGGATCTGGTCTCGTGCGGTTTCGAGAAGCGGGAGCATGGTTCCCCTTCAGCCAGTTTTTGTTTGCACCGAAGTCACAAAGGTTCTGAAGTGGTCCGAATTCCACAACAAAAACACTTTCCGCCAAGAGCTTGTGAGGGTTGACGCCCAATCGTGGGTTCTCTTGGCCACCGCAGCTCGTGGTGAACCTATCGACCTTCCTCTTCAAATGAAAACTGGCACAAATGTGCACCAAATTCAAACTTTCTGCACCAAGAAACCTGTGCATATGTGGCTTCATGTCCAGTTGCTGGGATCCTTCTCAGAATGTAATCTCAGATTTCAGTCGAGGCAGAGCAGGATTCCACTCCTCAGGGATCAAAGATCTATGTTTCTGCTGAGTCAGGCAAAATGCAAACAAGCATTCTTTCTTCGCCAGGCTTTGCACTGGACTGGACATCCTCTTCTGTTCAACTTACAACCGACCGATTTGAATTCCCTGAGTGTTTCGGGAAATTGCGCAACACGAAGTGGATTTTTTTGACTGAGCCTTTATGTGGCAACGCCTGCTTGTTCGCGGCACCGGTAAATACGAGGTTTGTCCTTTTAAATTTGTGCGCATCCAGTTTGCATTTGTCACGTTTTAGGTGTCACGTTTTCACATTTGTCACGTCCAAGTGAGGTACTGAGAGTTGCCCGAGATCAAATAAAAACTGCAACTTTCAAC
>JAAUXT010098754.1_pt1 | contig 17651 bp, 22 predicted proteins | sample 7278171 | NCBI WGS metagenome assembly JAAUXT01 (sample SAMN14350112, study PRJNA611818) | marine sediment metagenome | isolation source: surface marine sediment (1.8m) | place: French Polynesia: Moorea | collected 2018-08
TGTCATGTGGAACAACAGCTATTATGCAAATGAGGCTGCAGCAGGATAGTTCGAATAGCAGCAGGATAGTTCGAATCACCGCAACGTCCAAATTTTTGGACGTTATTTTTTTTTTTTTTGACGCCGACGTGACTACACGAGGGCAAAAATCCCACATCAGTGCAAGATTTCGTCGTGTAGTGAGGTGGATGATTTTTGACTGCAGAAACTTTGTCTGCGATACCTGCAACATCAACATGCAGAGCTGTGTTGTGTACGCGTCAAATGACGGTAGACACGTACCTGTGCGACAGCGTCAGGTTGAACTCACACATCTCGTCCAGAGCGGTGCACGACGGCCGCACCCGGTTCGACCCGCAACACGTCAGTAACAACACACTGACGAGCAGCAACGTCCACAACGAGGCGGCGTCCGCAGCAACAGCGCTGCCGAGGCGCATCCACAGGCGACCCATGTGTCCAGTGAAAATGCGCGCTTCGGGATGTCCGAGGGACTGGGCAAAGCGATCAACCTCTCGAGTACGTGCTGGCCAGTTTTCTCCTTACACGTGCAACATTATCAGTCTGTGACAGATTTCATGAAACCCAATTCACTGGATTCCTCATCATTGACGTTCATCAACAAGATTTACCTGAAATGCCCGTGCTTGACATTTTCCATTCAGAACTGCACATTTTCCCTGCTCAGGTTTTGTGTTTCAGACAGCACGGCCTGTGCCCGAGTGGTGCAGTGCGGCGAGGCACCTCGTGACTCGGCTGGGACTCGGCCGGAGCGCGACGCGACCCTGGGAACCGAACTGCAGGGTGCAGCTCGAATCACGTGGTCACGCAGCGACACAAGCACGTGAGACGCACCTCGCAAAATGTGAACACCAATTGTGAATTTTGCACAAATGTTTTTACCTTTCAAACCACATGTAGATCCAAAATTTAGCTTTCTGGCTCGAATTAATGGAAACCAAGGGCAACGCTGCAGAGAGGTGTGCTTGGTTCCAGAAAGCAAGAACAAAGACTCACGCAGATGTTGACTGTTTTATTTTGTTATGTGTGTTGGAATGAATACATTCTCGTATTCTGTGATTTGAGATTCTCCTCAACGCGAACTCCTTCTCTTGGTCAAGTGGAGACGAGCGGAGTGCGCGCGCCGGCTGCGTCGTCTGGAGCGGGGAGGGCCGGGTCGCTCCGCCGCGCCGCCCCCGCCGCCGCCCGTCCAGCAGCACCCGGCGGCCTCACCGCCCCGCGAAACGCTGGAGGGGTGATGCGCACCGGGGTGTTCTGGTACCTGCAGTGAATCAAACAGGCCGATGAAAGCCTTGCAAATTTTATTGCATTACATCACCACCCGCCAAAAAGGACAAACTTTTCTGTGGCGAACCCAGTTTTTATCAACACCCAGAATCCAATCTGATACCAAGTGAAACAACTTGAGATGAGATGCTTCTTTTTGGTAAAAATCATCAATTTTTAATTGCTTTAGGGGCTGCTCACTTGCAGTAGAGGGAGAAGGACGTGATGAAGAAGAGGAACGACGTCCCGGCGAGCACGAACGTGGAGAACTTGAGGTACGTCAGGTAGTCGCCGCACGGCACGACGACGAGCGCCACGTCTCCCGCTGAAACAGAGCGCAGGAGAGGCTGCAATAGTCAGACGTTTGTGCGTCTGTGTTTTGAGTTCGCACATGCCGTACACAAGCACACACACACACACACACACACACACACACACACACACACACACACAGAAACGTTTCCCGCTGCAACACAGGAGAGGCTGCAACAAATGCAGACGTACGAGGTATGCGCAACCTAAGAAATATATACGAGATTACACACACCCAACACACACTTCCACACTTCCACACACCCCACACCCCCCCCACACACACACACACAGAGGATCTACAGGAAGAAGTTCTCGAAAAGCTCGTTCACTGTCCGGCTGTGGGGATCAATGCATTGTCCTCAAAACCAACATGAGTCTGTCCTCTTCCTCTCAGTGATTGTCCTCGAAAGTCCTGTCCTCCTTAGCCGTGAAATATCTCCGCACGGCTCCTACCCACCAGGTGGAGCTGGAGAGTTGACCTTCTGCCGGAACTCGCGCGCGCTCCACCGGAAGTCTCCGCAGCGCGGGACGCCCTCTGGTGCCGGCGGCATGTCGCGCGGCTCGCCCTCCACCACCACCAGCCCCATACCCATCTCGTTGTGGTACTCCACGTGACAGTGTAAGTACCAGAAACCTGTGTCAGAAACGAGAACGATCGTGAAGGGCGGGGACCCGAGCTCGGACAAAAATTTTGGCGGGGTCGGTCAGAGAGGGAGTCCAACTTCAAAGAAAGCAACGCAACATGGGAAAAGTGAAACAGATTACGCGTGCTTGCAGCAAGGGGGGACAATGTACTTTGTGAGGGTTCAGTGAAGCCCATGCTCCTTCCCCTTTGGTCCCTTCGAGCGTGTCCTCATTTTCACAATTCAAAGACTGCGGTCTTGCTTCTTTTTTGTGTATTGACATACACGGGAGATTTTGATGAGGTGAGGCGTGCCGGTCATCCAGGGGAGTTGGTAGATTCAACGCACCTGGATTGTCTGCGAGGAACCGGAGCACGACGTAGCCTCCGGCCGGCACCGTCACCGTGTCCTTGAGTGGCGCCCCCCGCCGAACGATCCCGGGCACGTGACCGCCGCGCCACGAGGGGTCGCTCCACGTCGCGTTCTGACACATCTCGCTGTCGCACGAAATGTCTGCAACAGGGATACTGGTTGGGAAATGGCAGATTCGTGAGGTCTTTCCCGCCTTTGTGCTGTAACTGCTAAATGGCTGACACAGATGTCGTTTTGTCACAGTTATGAATATCCGGTGGTTGCTGAAACTTGCAATCCCTTTGGTGTGTTGGTTGCTTGGAATTCAGAACAGCATTAAACTGCTGCGTTCCGTGGACGTCCTTGCTTGCGAAGCTGGGCAAACCAAGGCCAACGCCAACACCGTGTGCGCAGGTTTGGGTCAATCACACCTCAGCCTCTCCCAAGACCCCAAAACACTCGCACCGTACCCGGGTTGTTGTCCTGGAAGAAGCCGGTCGTCTCGTTGTAGGACGGGAATCCGGTCTTGATCACCTGGAACTTGTGTCCGTGGATGTGGAACGGATGCGTCGTGCCCGTGAAGCCGATCACTGCAACAAACCCACAGCAACACGTCTACCCAGAGTCTTCGAGGAACACCAGTTAAATTTGGGTGTCAAAGAGTGTCAATCAATTTGGATGTCAATTTGGGTGGCTGTCAAGTACGGGATCTGGCTGTCGGTGACATTTTGAGTTTCCAGTAAAATTTGGGTGTCTGAAATTGGTTTCAGTCAAACTTAGGGTATCATCAAAATTTGGGTATTGGTCAAAGTTGGACATCAGTCAGTCAAATTTGCTTGTCAGTCCATTTTTGGTGTTGGTCAAAATGTGAGTGTCAGCCAAATTTGAGTGCTTTTCATATTTGGGTTTCAGTGACATTTGGTGCAGACAATTCAGAGAAAACCAAATGCAGACGAGACTCACGCTCGAGCGGCGGGAGGCGCGTGAACAGCACGAGTTGTACCACGTGACCCAGCGCCACGTGCAGCTCGTGCGTGCAGCGACACGCGTCGCGCGTGCACGCCGCCTCGTCACACGGCACGCCGACGTACGACGTGGGGTACGTCTGCAATGATAACGTGCAAGATGCTGCACTCACGCAGATTTCCGTCCCAGAACAGATTCACCATTTGCGCATCACGCCCTGAAACATCCCCAGTGGACAAGGAAATTTTTGTACAAGGGCAAAACCAAACTGGTGGAGAACACTGGTTCTGAGATCACTGGCTCTTCAAAAAAGGTGCAATTTCTCAGAAATTTTCGGAGCGCCAGGAACAAAATGTCGCGTATCAGTTTGAGCCGCACCTGAGGCGGTCGGTCGTGCGGGATGTGCACCTTCCCGTTGATGGTCGCCTTGAAGACGCCGATCCCGGGCGAGTGACGGCCGGAGAAGCGGAACCCGAGGAAATGCTCCGTGAAGTGGGCGGCGTCGTGGGCGGCGGCGTGGACGGCGTCGTGGGCGGCGGCGTGGACGGCGTCATGGGCGGCGGCGTGGTGGGTCTCGTGAACGGCGTGATCGGCGTCGTGGCTGTCGATTTGAGTGGCGTCATGGGCGGCATCGTGGGCGGCATTGTGGGCGGCGTCGTGAACAGTGGCGTGGGCGGCGTCTCGAGGCGCCGGCCGTGAGTGGGCGTCACCTGCGGGACCCAGGGTGCGCCGGGGGACTGGGTCCCGCAGATCCGTCACAGGCACGCAACGCGTGTGCGCGTTCGGCCGGTAGGTACTGAAATGTTTGGGAATGTTACCCACTTTACCTGAACGCTGATAATGAGCTTGGGCGGCAGACTTCCTGGTGAAACTTGGGAGTTCAGATGGCGTCAGCCTCTCTCACACACCTGAAAGGGCAGTTGAGGATGTCGCACGGCTGGACGGCGCTGCAGGTGCGGCGCGTCGTGTTGGGCTCCACCGCCGGGCCCGCTGCTCCCGCCGCCGGGCCTGCTGCTCCCGCCGCCGGGCCTGCTGCTCCCGCCGCCGGGCCTGCTGCTCCCGCCGCCGAGTCCTCGTAGCGCAGCACGGCGAAGGCGCGGCCCGGAGGCGTCCTCTGTGGATGAGATGCTGCAGCCTCAGAAAGGTCCCATTACCACAGCACAAGCGATCTGCCAGTTGTCTTGAAGACCCGAAGAACCAAATGCTCAGTGCACAACTTTCTCATGCACCAGGAAAAACTTTCAGAACAAACTTGTTGGAGCAACACTGTGCCTCCAATCTCAGCGTACACTTAGACCAACACGCTCGTTGCTCATTTCTGCGGAGCTTCACAGCACAGGGCTGGGCACACACACGAGTTTGGTGCCAGAGAGCCCACTGAAAAACCTGCCGCCCACCAGGGCGCGTGAGTGAGTGCGCACGCGCACGCGCACGCGCCTGTACAGACCCAGGAGTGGTGGTAGTAGTCGAGGCTGTGGACGCGGATCCAGTAGAGGGCGCTCAGCGTCGGGTCGCGCGCGTCGATCCAGAAGTCGTAGCGCTCGCCGCTCTGGATCTCAATCGACTCGACGGGTCGCGTCACCACCTCGTTACCTGCAGTGGGCGGAGGGAGAGGAGGGGAGGTTCACATACAGGTGGGTGGTTCAAAACATGAACAGAAGTGGCAAAGACACTCAAGTGATGTAGAAATGGAATCAAACGTCGAATCGTCGTTCAACACTACTTTGCTATTTCATTGAAATCAGAGTTCAGGGTAAAGAAACGCGTTCTTCCGTACGTGCGCACTCTCTTTGTCTCTTTTCACCTACCTCTGTCCCTCACTCTGTGTGTCTCTCCTCTCTCTCTTTCTCTCTATCTTTCTCTCTGTCCCCCCTCTCTTTCTCTCCTTCCCATCTCTCTCTCTCCCTCTCCTTCTCTCCCTCTCATCTCTATCTTCTCTCTCTGTCTCTCAACCTCTCTTTCTCTCTCTCTCTCTCTCTCTCTCTCTCTCTCTCACCGTCCGTGGCGATCACGTGCAGCGGGTGCCGGTCGATGGAGACGCGCAGCGGGTGACTCATGGCGGCCGAGATGAGGCGGAACCGGAAGCGACCTCCGCGCCGCACAACGAACGTCTCGAGCGGGACTTCCGTCTCCGCCGCGCCCGTCGCGTTGTCGTACTTCCGGCCTGCAGCGGAAATGGCGACATCTGGGACGGTAACTGCGCTCAAAATTTCATGCGCGTGTTGAATCGCACAGCCCAGAAAAATATCAGAATCTTTGGACGCCTGACCAAGACAATGACAATGACGCTTGGTGCCAGTCATGAAAAATGACACATGGTATTTTGGCCCTGAAGTTAATCTGAAAAGCACCCGCTTAACATATCCTCTCTTCTTGACCTTCTTTCTCTGGCACAGTGACGCACCTCTCCCGTTAATGATGGCGGACTCGAAGGGAGCGATGCCCACGTCGACCCCGTCCGCTGACTTGGTCGCGAGGAAGCAGTTCTCGTCCTCGGGGCTCCGGTACCTGCGGAACAACCGTCAGGATTGGTCCCTGCGAGGGCGAAGGTTCACGTGGACTGTGCATTCCAATACTCTGCCCACCCAAACGGCACTGTTGTTGAGCACCAGTTGTGAAGCAACCACGCTTGACTCTTCGAATTGAGTGAATTGGGTTTCTGTTCGTTCAAGGCTTATCAAACACGGAACCTCAGGCGCAATGACTCAAAACTGCAGTTGAACTCAGATTTTCAAGCCAGAGGCTGCCAAGACGACGAAATCTCTCTCAGCGTGCAGAACTCAACAAAACCAAGGAGCACAAAACTGCTTCGCTGAGTGAAAGACAAAGCCCGTTATTCTGTCGCACGAGATGAGTTCGTGGTCGAGTCGGTGGTAGAGGTGGAGGGAGTCCTCGCGGCGCCAGTCCTGCACCACCATGTAGAAGTCTCCGTCGAACTGCGGCGTCGGGTCCGAACCCTGCGACAACAACAGGGGCAGTTGGACCAAGCCAACCTGCAGCACGTGCCAAAACCTGTCCCATTGAAAAAACAGCTTCCCAGGCGGGTACGTTCCAGGCACGTTTGCGTTCAAGCGGCATTCTGATGTGGAAGCCATTTCTTCATTGCAGAGTGAAGTTTGTTTCTTTTCCCCGCGTCGGCTTCTTGCGATCTCGTGACCAGTCACGGGGTGAAAGGTGCGCACACACCACACACACACACACACACACACACACACACACACACACGACGTCTCTCTCTGTCTGTCTCTCTCTCTCGCACACACACACACGACGTCTCTCTCTGTCTGTCTCTCTCTCGCACACACACACACACACACGACCTTGCACTTACTCACCACACACACACACACACACACACACACACACACACACACACACGGCTCCACGTACCCTGCGCTTCAGCTCCTCCTCCCTGGACCTGGGCAGCACGATGAGGGGTCCCGCCAGCCCCATGGTGCGCTGCGTCCCGTAGTGGGAGTGGTACCAGAACGTCCCGGGCTCGTCCGCCATGAACCTGCAATGCCAAGGGTGCTGTGAGCTGTGAAAAGCAGACACACGCGTCTCGTAAATTGAAACAAATGTTTCTGGGTTGAATGTGGCACTTGGCAGTGCTTACCTTTGGCACTTCATGCAGATCGCAATAAGATGCACAGATTGGAACTGACCTGTAGCGGTAGGCTTGGGTTGGTCAGATGGGACGCACTGAACTGACCTACAGCAATTGGTGGGTGTGGGATGGCTGGACCTGTAGTGGCAGGTCTGGCCCGGCTGGATGGGGCACACTGAACTTACCTGTGGTGGTAGGTTTGGCCCTGCTGGCTGGGGCACTGACCTGTAGTGGTAGGTCTGGCCCAGCTGGATGGGGCACTGACCTGTAGTGGTAGGTCTGGCCCAGCTGGATGGGGCACTGACCTGTAGTGGTAGGTCTGGCCCGGCTGGATAAGGTACTGACCTGTAGTGGTAGGTTTGGCCTGGCTGGATGGAACACTGACCTGTAGTGGTAGGTTTGGCCTGGCTGGATGGAACACTGACCTGTAGTGGTTGGTCTGGCCCGGCTGGATAAGGTACTGACCTGTAGTGATAGGTCTGCCCTGGCTGGATGGAACACTGACCTGTAGTGGTAGGTCTGGCCCTGCTGGTTGGGGCACTGACCTGTAGTGGTAGGTCTGGCCCTGCTGGCTGGGGCACTGACCTGTAGTGGTAGGTCTGGCCCGGCTGGGTGGGGTCCACTGAACTGACCTGTAGTGGTAGGTCTGGCCCTGCTGGCTGGGGCACTGACCTGTAGTGGTAGGTTTGGCCCGGCTGGATGGGGCACTGACCTGTAGTGGTGGGTCTGGCCTGGCTGGATGGAACACTGACCTGTAGTGGTAGGTCTGGCCGGCTGGCTGGGTGGGGCCCACTAGACTGACCTGTAGTGGTAGGTCTGGCCCAGCTGGATGGGGCACTGACCTGTAGTGGTAAGTCTGGCCCGGCTGGATGGGGCACTGACCTGTAGTGGTAGGTCTGGCCCGGCTGGATGGGGCACTGCGACACGCCGGCGGCGCCGTCCATCCAGGGGCTGCCGCGCTGCTCGACGCCGTGCCAGTGCAGCGTGGTGACGGCCGCCTCGAGCGCGCTCCGCACCCGCACCGACACCTGGTGGGGAACGACATCACGAGACACGGGGTTTTGCTGACACGGGTGTCTGGCCATTGTATTCAAATAGGGATGTCAGTTGATGAAGGCCACTCAGACGCTTGATGTGGGTCTGGATATTTACATGAGAATTTAGATTTGAAATGAGGAGGCAAGAGGGCTGATGTGTCTGCGAAAAGACCTGCATGGGAACTCTCAACCCGTGTCTCCTGATTTTATGTGTCTGGCCATTTCATTACACTGGCGAGAATGGGGACTTTATGCAACGACGTTTCACTGAACGCCGCGTCAACGCCAACGTCAAATAGTGTTTTGTGATTGGTCAGTGCCATGGAAACAGTGCCCTTTTCGACGTTGGCGTTGGCGCAACATGCACCTCAAACGTCGTGCATAAAGTCCCCAATGTAGCCGAGTGTCGCACAAACAGAATGGGAGACTGTTTCAACTGTTATGCAGATCGAGCACCTCTTGTCCGCGGTAGACGACGATGGGCGGCGCCGGAAGCTGTCCGTTGATGAGGTAAACTGGCTTGTAGCGCCCGTCCGCTGTCACCACGTCCAACTTCTCTGGAGGCAATGAAGGGAAACCACCACAATTGTCAACAATGTTTCGCGTCCAAACTGTGAGACACACTGTGAGAATTGAAACCTCAATTCTACATCGGTGTTTGGGTGCCAAGAGCCAGACCTGGACCTTCTCAGTTCAGGATCCATCAAAAGACCACAAGAACAACACGGCATTTGAAAAACCCAAATGTGTTTTGGTCCCATTATCTTGAACAACCCGTGCATAAAATCAGGATTTATGTGAGGGAGTCAAAACTGCACCCAAGGAAACAAACATGGTTTCAGTGGTTCAGGGAGAAAGGCGACCCAGACCCCACCCGAGCCCCTGGACCCACTGACGCTCGTACCATCGTCGGGTATGGAGTCGAGCCCACTGCAGTTTTTGCGGCGGTGGCTGAAGCTGCCGTCCTCGTTCACCACGACGGGGAACATGATGCCCGGGGCGTCCCCGTCAAACTCTCCCCACCTGCAGCGAAATCTCACTGAGGTAGCAGAGGGTTTCAGCTGTTCCGCCCGGTCCAGAGCTCCACGCTGAGAGTGGACGCATTTGACGCGAGAAACCCAGAGCACAGGTGCAATTTGTTCTGCACGATGACCACACATGGGCATGGTCCCTGGCCGCTTCATCAGACACAGAACCAATGAGAAAAATCGGTGCTTTTCTGTTACTCCCCAGTTGCAAGATACAAATTTCAAGGGCAAAGGGACGCCATGTCTGTCAGGACGCACAGTGAACGTCGCACACTTGTGAAACAAAGGGACCACACATGGGCCCTGGTGCCTGACTTCCGGTTGTTCACTTCCGGTTCCTCTGGGGTGGGAGTGAAACGATGAACAAACTTCGAACAAACTGGTTGAATCTTTCGCTGTTTCTACGAGAAAAGATGGCGAGTTGAAATGACTGACTTCATCATGGTGTAGTTCTCCGCGATGACGAAGTCGAATTCGCAGATCTCGTCCGTCACGTTGCACTTGGAGACGACGTGGTGGGAACTGACTCCCAGCGCAGTGAGGACCAGCAGTGCGAGTTCCGTGGTCATCGTTGACAAATTCTGCGGCAAAAGAAGGAACGGGTTTCAAACGTCTTTCTGATAGTTCACATGTCTTCCAAACTGGACTGGTGGCTTCACCAGAGACTGGATCAGGCACACAAACAGGAAAAGTAAAAGATTAAAGTGACTGCAATCACAAACAAATTTGGTGTGTGTGTGTGTGTGTGTGTGTGTGTGTGTGTGTATGTGTGTGTGTGTGTGTGTGTGTGAACGAGTAATGAGTGGACGAGAAAGTTTGTGTCATTTTATTGTCACCAAGTAAATTTATTGAAACAAACACAGGGCACCAGAAACCAATGAGACCCTGAACTCAGCACACAGACACACACACGCACACACACATACACACACACACACACACACATACACACACACACACACACACACACACAGACATCACCGAGGCAAAGACAAACGTGCTTACCTGAACCAACAATCAGAAAAGCTTCACTTGCTTTGTTTTCACTGATGAACGGTTGTTTCCTCATCAATCAAATAAAATTCAGCCACAATTCAATCTTGTGTTTGTTGATCTGCAGCAAGCCACGAGAAAATCGAATGAAACGAATCAGAGGAGTTCTGTGTTATTTTCCTCTGACTCAAAATTATAATCGAAACAGGTGACGGGATAAAAGTTTGACAACAGTGCAGCACACGCCGACCCCGATGACAGCAGCGCTGCAGGAGCTCGGCACCCTGCCGCTGGGAAATGATACATTGCTCTCGTGTAGAGCCGCAGTCTTTTTGTGCACTGTGTGTCATGGAGCCCAATGAAAAAAGCTTCATTCTCGGGAACTGTGATTCCACAGAGCAACCCCCGCCCCCATCCGAAAAAAACACACTCAACTTATTTTGGGAGGAGAAAATAAGAAACAAGAATTTGACGACCGTAAAACCCTTGGGGTCTGGCTGGGTCATTTGGTTGACAGGGAAACCTCACTGTGATTGTTAACTTTGTTGAACCTGACAATGCAGAAGTCACCGATGATAGTGGGGCAATGAACATGATCTCAAAGAGCATGTCGCGACACATTCACCTCGTGGTTGGCTCCACACACCCCTCGATGCTGTCCGGTGTTCCTCCTGTGCACTGTTGCACAACTTGTCCATTTGGTGCACGACTGCACCGGTTCTCGGGGCGAAGGTGGATGGACACTGGCCAATTCCGACAACAACAACAACAACAACAACAACAACAACAACTCCCGAAACAATCGAAAACACGTTTGTAAATTCGTTTTATTCGCAAGGAAATTCAGATGAATTCAAACATATGAGAATTTTTTACTGAGAGGTATCATTGTCTCTGACTGCAGATGTTCCCTATTCCCTTGAAAGACGAAAAGAACAAACGTCCAGCAGATCCTGTCAGGGCACTCGCAACTTGTCCCGACCTCAAACATTTGCTTCGAGCACACAATTTTGAACACTGCAAACAAACAACGCAAAGTCCGAAAACTTGTGTCGCCCAGCGCACACCCGACCCCAGTGCGGGCCGCGCCGTCGCTGCTCACTTGTCGCGCGTCGCGCCCCTGGACGCGGCGTCGCTCCTGCCCGTGCCCGACCGTTCGCCCTGCTCGCTCTTGTCTGCAAGAAGACAAAGAGCACCATAAAATTCGATATTTTCGCACGTAAAGGCAGTGATAAACCACACAGCGCAGACCCAAAGTCACACATTTCCACGCGCTCGCACAAGAACACTTTTTGGTTGAACGCTCGTACGACTGAAGTGTCATCAGTTGGACGGCGTGGCGGGGGGGGGGGGGGTCACACACTCGGATTTGTGCAGGAACGTTTGCTGATGTGTTCTGATTGCGGTCATTTCCATCTAAGTTCCCTCTGAGACCGAGAGATCAGTTGGTGGTTTCTACCTTTGGGGCGTTTTCTGGATGTTGATTTGGAGCTTGAGTCTCTTTCTTCCTTCTTCTTGCCTTTCTTCTTGGAGTCGTCACTTTCGTCTGAAGAACTCGAGTCGCTGGAACTGCTCGAATCTTTCTTCTTATTTTTATTCTTCTCATTGTCCTTGTCCCTTGCTTTGTCCTTCTTTGCTTCGTCGTCTGGAGTTTTGTTGTCTTCGTCCCTTTTCTTGGCCTTCTTCTCGTCATCGCTGGAATCGCTGGACGTTGACGAAGATGATGAACTTTTTCTGCCAAGAACAATTTGAGCCAAATTAGGATTTGAAATGCTTTGTTCAGTGGATGGTCTTTTGCACGTGCTGAAGTCCTGCAGCGGAGAACATGGCTTTGCGAAACAAAAATGATGTCCGAAGCTCAGCCCCAAACCGGAAGTCACGGGGCGTATTCTTTTATCCACAGAAAACGCAGAATTCTGCGTTTTGCTGTAATGCTCTGCATTTCTCTGCATTTTTTGCAATGCAGAGAAATGCAGAGTGTGAAATGCAGAGGACAAAAAGAACAGCTTTTGGACGCAGAAAAGCCCAGAAACGCGATGCAGAGCGAAAAAAGAATAGCTCCACGGTGTCCAGACTGACCTTTTACTCTTCCGGGAGTTTTTCGATTTGGTCGACGAGGCGGAGCTTCGTCTACTGCTTGACTTCCGTGCACTGCGATCACTCCAAAACGATCAGAAAAGTCACGTTCTGAGAACATCAAGTTAACGAGTCCAACACTCCACTGGATTTCTTACTTGAATTTGATAGCGTTGGAATGACAGAACGAACGAAAGCTGCAGGACCTCAGGGTCAATGCTCCAGAAAATTTTCCTTGGCCAAACGCGGAAGTACCAGTGGGACATTTCACTCTACGACTCTTACTTCGCCGAAGCTGGTTGTGGTTCCTTCTTGTCCTCTCTCTCCTCGGTTGGTTTCGAAGTACTCGACGGGTCTGGAGTCGAACTCTTCCTCGGTGATTCAGGACGCGGAGACTTCGCTGGTGTTGGGCCTCTGGCTGTGGATTTCTCTTCAGACGGTTCAGGAGTTGGTTTCCTTGACAATTTTGCAGCAGACTCAGTGCTAGACTTTCTGGATGGTGCAGGGGTGGTTCTGCGGGATGGTTGTGGCGTGGGGTCTTTTGCTGGACCAGAGGAAGTTTCCTTCGCAGGTTCTGGGGCGTCTTTCCTCGAGGGTGCAGGAGTTGGGCCTTTTGGAGGTTCAGGGCTGGGCTGCTTTTGTGATCGTGCAGAGGGTTCGCGTAGATTTGGGGTGGGTTGTCTTGGGGTGGGCTCCCTGGGGGTGGGCTCCCTGGGGGTGGACTCCCTGGGGGTGGGCTCCCTGGGGGTGGGCTCCCTGGGGGTAGGCTCCCTGGGGGTAGGCTCTCTTGGTGTAGGTTCCCTGGGACTTGGTTCTGGGCTCCGAGCAGGTTCAGGGGTGCGCTCCCGTGCCTTGGGCTTCGGGACCACCCTGACGGGAGTGGTGCGCACAGGCTCGGGGCTCCGGGGCTTCAGGGTCGGGGCCGGAGCGGCAGGAAGCAGCAGCGGCCGGGGAGGGGGCGGGTTCGCGGGCCCCTTGTCGAAGACGGGCGGAGGCACCTGAGGCTCCTCCCCGAGCCGCTCCAGGGGAATTTCTGAAAACAGAGGGGAGAGACTGAAACTGTTTGACATTGATGGGTGTCAATTCACACTGATCTCCTCCCGTTCATCGCTTTCTTTTACTGGTCTTCACCACGCGAGCGATCTCCCATCCTTTCGCAATTTCGTCGGTCAGCAAGAATTTATGAACATCTTGTGCGCACCAGTCCACCAAGACTCTTTTTCCTCTGTTTGCAGTGAGTTGCAGTTTGCTATTGCCACACCTGCATTTGCCGCATCCACCTGTGCCAAAAACGCACCTTTTTGCCCCGAAAATACACACTGAAAGAAATGGCTCGAACCGTTCAATGTGCACTGAAGGGCAGAGCTCACCGTCGAGTATTTTGAGGTCCGGCAGCAGGTCGGCCACTCTCTCCCTCCACGTCCCGTCCCGCGAGCAAACCTCCTCCACAGGGTTCCCTGCAACAGCAAGCGTGTCATCTTCACGCGAAGGCGTTTGTTCCTGAATTTGAAGCCCTCTTTTGCTGCCGGAACGACCTTTGTCACGTCAGTTCCCTCAGACCATGGTGCCTCAATGTTGTCAGCCCAGAAGACAATCTGGACTTGTTCACAAATGTTCAGTCTGGTTTCGCCTGGATGGCAGTCTGAGATTGAGTCGTTTTCCACCCGACATGCACAAAACGTCGAGTGCCGAGTTGAGTTGACGAAGATCTACGCGGACGCTCGTGCTGTTTCTCAACGTACTCGTATCACACAATTCATCTCATTCAGCAATTTTTTCCAACAACAGACAATGCAATTCACCTGTGAAAAGCAGGTTCTCCAATTGAGGCAGTTGGATCTGAAAGAAAACAAACAACGAGCTGTGCAAATTTGAAGAACAAAACAAAGTACTCTGACATTTTTGGTTTGATTTTTGCACATTATTGCGAGAATTCGATGAAACACGCACGAGCTGTTTGACTTCCTGCCAGTCGGACACGTTGTTGTTGGACATGTAGAGAACCTGAAAACAGAAAGGGATTTTTGACATCAAGAAATTGCCATGAAAAGGATGACAGAGCACGCAATTGCGCTCGTACTTGTTCGAAGCGTCCGACCCAGACATCAATAAAACAATCGTGTTGAATTCGTGGCCGGCTCTCCCAAAACTGTAACCTGATGTGAAATTTGTCTTGACACAAAAATTGTGAAGCTTGCAAACCAGACGCATGTTTTACCGCGTAAAGACTCGAAGTCTCATCTGTTTGTTGGGGTGAGTACTCGTGAATACTCTGAGTTCTCGTGAGTACGCGTGAGCACTCGTGAGTACGCGCACCTTGAGGAGACGCAGGTGTCGGATGCCGGTCAGTTTCTCGATGTCGTTGTGAGAAATCCACAGCTCTTCAAGCGTCGCTGCCACAGCCTCCTGCAAAAAGGTGTCGTTCTGCCACACATCAGTTTCAGTTGTGACCGTCGAATGGTCAGAGCAGGGACCTTCCTCTGCTGCAGTTCCACGTGTTCTTTGTGGTGAAATGTACTCAACCGGAAAAAATTAGACAACAGTCCGGTGTCAGCGCAACTTGTCAATCAAAGATTCTCTGCACCGATAAGAACTCACGAGACCCATGAAGGTGCAGATGCTGTTCCTCCCGAGGGACAAAATCTTCAAAGCGTCTGAAAAAACACGCCATACTTGTTCTGCAAACATTGCTTTCTTTTCACAAAAGAAAGAAACTTCTGGCCTTTTGTTTCTTTCTGTCAGTGCCAACTTACGGAAGCCGTCCAGATGCTGAACTTGGCTGATCAAGTTGCAGGACAGGGTCAGTTTTCTGAAACGGACAAAGAAGACAGCGTCGTGTGGTGGTAGTGGTGTGTGGGGGGGGGGAGGGAGGGGGGTCGGGCGTCCGAGCACGTCGCCTGATTCCTAAAAGGTCTCGGTTTGACGCACAAAAGGAGGAAACTTGGATCCGCTCGGCTTCTGCTTTCATTTCAACGGCGGTTTTTCTTCAGCAGCACGTACCTGACAACACGGATCATCGTGCCATAATTTCGGGGAATCAAAATGCACTGAAGTCATTCTGTTGACAGGGTGAATATGACAGCCCACGTCAAGGCACACACGGGAACCGAATACGAGCACAGTGTGCTCGGCTCAGCCGTCACCAGAACCACGTTGGATCAGACACCCTCACACCCTCACACGTGTTTGATGTTGAAGGATCGCGAATCCCATCCAAAGTTGAAGGAAGCAGTGTGTACGGGTCCCAGGCTCGCGCCAGGGGCGCCGGACTCACGGGAGGTGGCGCAGCCTCTGCATCCCCGCGGCGTCCAGCTCCCGGATCTCGGCGGCAAAGAGGCGCACGTCCCGGGGCTCGTCCTCCACCCGCCGCCCAGCCCGACACTCCTGCAGGACGGTGAGTGAGTGAGGCGTGGGTTCATCTCATTCAGAAACGGTCGCACCCAGGTGCACGTGGGAGAGAGAGAGAGAGAGAGAGATAGAGAGACAGACAGACAGACAGAGAGACAGACAGACAGACAGACAGACAGACAGACAGACAGACAGACAGACAGACAGACAGACAGACTGACTGACTGACTGACTGACTGACTGACTGAAAGAAGACAGGCTCCATGTGAACAACCTGCGCGTCTGTTTTCGCGAAGGGCCGCTTGGTCTTTCTTCTTTGCTTTCATCATATCACGATCTGAGTTGGGACTCCAACGGTGATAGACTGAATTTTTACAAAATGACCAGCAAGCGTGCGAAGCAAGCCGCGTTTTTGCGTATGCAGTGCGTACGTTTCGGCATCAGGGGAAGGCGGACCCAACAACCCGCGAGAATTCTCAAGGATGACCATCCGAGGCCCACCCAACTCCTGGAATGCCCGCAGGAAGACACAAAGGAAAGAAAAGAGTCAGTCAGCAAAAGGTGAATGCAATCAGGGAGGTTCTCAGAGGGAAGGAAGTCGGACGCACCCATTTGGTGATGGCCTCGTTGACAGTCGTCACGGTCATCTGAAACAGAACGAGAAGAACAGCTTCTTGTGCAACCGCATTTGGATCACAAGTCCTTGTTTCGAAGCAGCCTACAACATATCCCAACAATTTTGAACATCTCATACACGAAAGAAACACACACGCACACGCACACACGCACACACGCACACACGCACACACGTACACACGCACACACGCACACACCTGTTGAAGACCTCTTGTTGTCAGTCAGTCGTCAGTGGAAAATGAATGTAATGAAGATCCTTACTCACCATGGGTGCACACACACACAGGAATGCGATGTATTATTCATTCGTCTGATCGATCAAAAATGTTTTTGCTTGCTGACGACAAAACACAGTTGCGGTTTCCAGCAACAGGCACGTTTCAGTCTGCAGTCTGTAAACACACCTACAAGACGACGGATGGATTCCACCCAAGTGACGGCCAGGGCAAAAAGCAGACCACGTTCTTTGTTGGCTTCAAAATCCTGTGTCTGATCTCCTGTTCCAAGAAATTCTGATTTTGGGCCCACATGCCATTTTTGGCAAATCTGTTGTCGTTTTTAGGTTTCAGCCTCTCGCGCGTGGAAAGACTGTTTGTTTCTGGTACATGAGCGAATAATTCTTTGCTTCTCCACGTGTTTGCGGTGTCGCCAATGCTCAGCGCTTCGTCACGATCTGTCGCCTGCAGTTCGATCCCTGAGATGACGAGCCACTGCAGAAACCAGTGAAGCGAATCCGTCTCGCTTCAGTGAGAAACACATTTGATATGTCAGCACCTCATCTCACCGCGAGGAGATATCAATTTGTCAATGACCCAGACACTCAGCAGGGGAAGGATGTTCAATCCGGGGAACTTTGCTCTCTATGGCGGATCCAAGGGGCGTGATGCCCCCCCCCCCCGCCACGAATTTTGTGCCACAGGTGACTTTACTCGTTCAGCTATTCAGGGTTGGAGTTTGTGTCCTCAAGGCTTGCGCCCAAAAAAATTGACCTGGATGCGCTGGGGGTGTTGTGCACTGTTGTATCAACAGATCAACTCGAACGGTCAGACTTGTGTTTTGAATGAACACACGTAAGAATCCTTTTTAGGTGATTTGAGGTGGGTCACGCGATTTGGGCTCAAATGAGCCAAATCGGTGTGAACCAAATCAAAGCACCTATAGGCAGCGTCTTCCAAAAGTATGTGTACACCTGTTTCATGGTCAAAATGAGAATTGATTTGGGATCTTTTGGGCTCTTTTGGTTCATTTTGGGTTAGGGATAATGCATTAGGAAGGAATTTATCAAATTTGAAATTTTGGGTTTCTGAGGTCAAAAAGGTCAAATTTGGAAGTGTGAAAAAATGGGCTGTGAATGTAGAAATGTCTCCATATCTCAGAAGGCACA
>JAAUXT010081079.1_pt1 | contig 17643 bp, 14 predicted proteins | sample 7278171 | NCBI WGS metagenome assembly JAAUXT01 (sample SAMN14350112, study PRJNA611818) | marine sediment metagenome | isolation source: surface marine sediment (1.8m) | place: French Polynesia: Moorea | collected 2018-08
AAAAGCAAAAATTTGTTCTTTTGACACTTCGTGCATCAACTACAGCCCGAAAGTGAACAAAAAAACCAAACATGACCAAAATCGAACAAATAGAACACTTTCAAACTCGCTTTTACAGATTTAGCCTTTTGATGCCAATAGGTGATTTTCACCATCACCATACATTATACATAATGTATGCTTCAAGGTTCAAATCACCTAAAAATCAGTCCAAAAATTGTGAATCCACTGAATAATTGAACTGTTTGCACTAAAATTGTGAACATATTCCGTTTTGTTCTATGAGACAGGTCTCGGGCATTATTTTGAGACATAAAGCACAACAAGAAGGCCATAAAACCCAAATTGAAAACCTGATCCACAGAACATGAGTCAGATTTTTGCATTTTTGAATGCCCACAGGTGATTATTCGGTTTGCCCACCTGGTTGATCCAAAGTACGCCGTTCTGAACAGAGACCTGAGAGGTCTTCATGCAAAGTGAGATGTGAAAGAGTTGCACTGACCTACTCTATCGTCGTAATCGTCAAAGTCGCTGTCATCACTGCTTTGGTCATAAGTGGGCTTCTTGTACTCAACAAGCCGAAACCCGTGATTTTCCTCTTCGTCTGGAAAGGAAAGCAACAAAGGCTCACACTCCAGGCGCACAACGGCAGAACAAGAAACTGGAGTTCCCGGGGCCTCTTGTACTCGTACATCATAAGGGTCAACACGGCTCAGTGGCCATGTACGAAACATTTATCCGTTTGTTTTTTGTTTTTTTTTTATTTTTCTGGGTGTCCTCTTGCGAATGGAAGAAAGGCCAGTGCTCATTTCGTGCTTGGACTCACCTGGCGGTTTGGTGGACAGGTACTTTCCGGGACAGGTCTCTCCCGGGTATTGAGGCATGTCGTCATCGTCTATCAACTCGAAATCCGATTCTGCTCCCAGCTCTGAACCGAAAAAGCAGAACACGACTTCTCAACAACAATTTGAACGAATCCGACCTTCTTCGACAGGACTATGCTTTCAAGCCGTGTTTTTCAAGCCCCTGCGAGGTTGTAAACACAATCAGCTGAGACGAGAACAGTGGGTCGGATTGGATACTCACCACTGATGAACCAGGTACATCTGGTAGACAGCAGAAGCTGGTTGTTGAAAAGCTTCATTTTGGGTTTTCTGCTGAATAGTTTCTTAATTTTTCCTGCCATGTAATAGCCCGCTACTATAGCCAAAGCGCCTGCACTCGCCCCCAAAGCAACAGTTGCGATACCCTTGGCTGCCATTTTTGTTTTGCCCTGCCTGGTTGTTCATTCACATGACCAAACTGTTGACGTAGTTGGAGTGAAGCTGTACTGAGGTAAGCGCGAAGTGGGGTGGGGTAAGATCCAACACTTTCAAACTAAAGCGAACGCGTTGCAACGAGAACGAAGAGTGGAACTGCCAACATATGAATTTGTCCTCATGCCAATAATTGTTGCCGAGCTGAGAAGCGATTTGACATTCTTACTGATTCCCATTCACACACAGCTGTGAATTGTGCGTCGTGTTCTTCAGATGTTCGAGTCTGTGAAAAACGTGTTTCAACTTGCCACAAAAAATGACTGCGACGATTTCTTACGGATTCAGTTTCTGTCGGGCTTTCTGCAGACGAGGGCTCTTGCGGACACTTCTGACTCCAAGAAAGAAGGGAAAGGAAGTGCACCAGTTTGGCACATGTCAACTCCAAATCTTGAAAATCAGAGTTGGAACCTGAACTTCACATCGAAATGACCACAGCTCCATTTCAAATGAAATCTGCGTCACGTTCTGTGTGTCACCTGACAAACAGTTTGGTGCAGTACCAAACAACAGTATCTTCAGTTTTTGAGGAAAGCACGCCGATCAGTGCAAACCAACATTGTGGAAGTGCTTGGGAGCGTCAGTGTGGACTGATTTTGGGTTCGGAGGATTCCGCCGAAAGCCAATTAATTCGTTGCAGCAATAAAATCCTGAATTGCTACTGTCAGGCACAAAACACTCGAGTCTGTGAGAAGATATGTCAAAATGATTTGTGAATTTAGGGAGTGTAAATATTCCAGCCCCAATTGTGTTGAGATGTGGTTAATCATTGCACACGAGTAATTCCTTCACAAACAAGAGGGATCGTAAACACTGATATCGCTCCACAATGAGTTCACAGCCTGTGTCTTTGGTGTCTCAAAATGCTCTCTTTCTTCGTGCGTCATTGGTGAATTTTGCATTGCACGTAAATGATTCCCTGCTTTTCAAAAAAAGATTAACCCCCCCAACTCTTTGTTGATTGTCCTTGCGGAGAAACGACTGAACCAGCCAATCTTCCCGTGGCTCCATTTCCAGAAAGTTCACACAACATTTCTCTGAGCTTCGACTGGTTCGTTATGTCAACGTCTTCTGCAAGCTACACAACAGTCAAACTCTGGCAGACTGTTGCAGACACTCTTGAAGGACCACAGCGACAGTTGCCCTTCAGGTGATACACTTTCGGAGGAGGTACGTACTTGGAACAACGAGCGCGCAACGGGTCCAGACAACGCCACGCAGGGAGGGAGACCAGCAAACTTTGAGGCATCTGGACATTTGGCGCGTGGATCGTCTGTGAGGGAGGTTCATGCCACAGTTTGAACAGGGAAAGCCATTTTCTTCTCCTTTTTTGCGTGAACGTCTTCAAGATTGATTGAGACACAAAAATCAGGTCAATGGTCCGACTCGGAAACCACAAGAAGACCCATAAAATCCCAAGAGGAGATTGCCCTTTGTCAACAAAAAGTTCTTGCAGAACAACAGCTTGGCAAACATGAGAATAAAAACTGAATGAACAATTCCGAACAGTAAAACTTGGTGAAGCTGGATTTCTGCCCAGCTTTATGTGGAGATAATGGCCCGTGTTTGTTTGAGCAGGTCTCGATTCTTTCAGCTCCTTGTGCCTTATCGGGGCAAGCAAGGCATTGTTTTTGAAGATGGGGTGGGAGGTTTCCTCAGACCAAGGCCAAAACACGACAACGGGATGGAGTTGCCGATGTGAACTTAGAGTCCAGAATTACTTTTCAATTGCATCAAGTTCGTTTGCAAAAAGGATCCATCTGCAGAATGTACAGAATCATCGCACCAAATAGACTGGATGCTGCGTTCTGCTGAAGCGTGGAGCCACACCCCACGTTCTCTGAGGAGCGAAGGGAAACCATCGAACCCACTTCCCGTCCCACGTGCAAAGAAAGAACCAGATCTGCACTTCTGACAAGAGTTCCTTATCTCTGTTCATTTATCTTCAATAACAGTCTCCGTTGCTTTTGCCATGTTTGAAAAGCGCTCCACTGACTGCAGTGATCAACACTGATTTGCTTTTACTGGTTTGCTTCACAAAGCCGAGTTCCTGCAATGGCAAGGAACTGACGTGAATGTGTGGTCATTTGGCACACAAACAACAGTGATAAAATGAGTTTCAATGACTCAAGTGTTGATTCTTACTGCTTTGGACAAAAAGCTGGAGGTGACAGAGTACTCGAAGTCAGGTTTCCGGAATCAACGTGGGCAGAACAGCCGTGGCATTTTGATTAAACATCTGTCATTCGCCTGACGTTTCTGAGTGAGACTGGCCACTTGGTGGTCTGCATTTTCACTTCTGGGTTGGCAGCCGTCTGGAAGATTCAATTGTTACGCAAGGAAGGAAGAAACACTGGGACTCTGTTTGAAAGTGACTGCCGCGATCCATCAACTGAAAATGGTTGGAACTTGAAGAATTCTCTGCTCAGAACATCGCAGAAGGAACCATGGTGTCTGTGGCCGACAGCTGGGGCAAACTCTGGGAGATTTTGCTCAAAGCGTTTTGCACGTTTGTCACGAACAGATTTCCCGACAAGGAAAACTCGAGTTGGCCCCGAGTATACCAGCTCTGCAAGCTCTACCTGAACGATGGTGGTGTTAACGTCGCGGAGGTGAGTGCTCACCTGGACACTTTCGCCCAAATCCGCAAAAGGGAAACACACAACTGTTTTGATTCATTGAGAAAGAGAAAGTCTCTCCGAGCACAAAACACAGGAATACCACAGCCCAACATGAGCTTTTTATCTTTCTGAGTTATTTCTTCGGTAAGGTGTCACAAATCCAAGGGTGAACAAACTGATTTTGGGTGACCAACTGCACAGGTCTTGAACTTGACGCGAATGTTTTTTTCAGGTTTCAGACACCTGCAAAACTGTGCTGGTCATATTGTACTGTATCACAATAGCAGTCGGACTGATTGGCAACATCAGCGTTCTTATCATCCTGCTCGTGAACAAGGTGAGAGCCAACGTGTGCAACTTGTTTTTCAGTGAAAGTAAGTCAGCCGCACGAGAGATTCATGGGCAAACACAACTTCTCATTTGTGACAGAGCGCCTGCTGGCTTTAGTCTGTGTTTGGATTTTGAAAACTTCCGTTGTGCCCAGCAAGGCGCGCGTTTTCGACTCCAGCAAAACAACAAAAGTGGTCTCTTCCTCAAAGCGCATCTTGAAAGTCTCCATCTCGAGCGTCCGTCATAACAGGCAGTCTTCGCGAAGTCCTGCAGAAATGTTTACCCTGAGAGACTGTGGTGGAAGACTGTTGCCAACCACGACAAAGACAAAGTTGGAGTCGACGCCAAGAACACAAGTGTCAGTGATCAGAATCTTGATGAACGCGAGTAAAGACTGAACACGACGCCTTCTTGTTCGTCGGCAGGACATCCGGTTCGTGACGAGTGCTTTCCTCGCATCGCTCGCCGTCAGCGACCTCGTGACGGTCTTCTTCTCGTGCCCGTCGCACCTCGTCGCGCTGCTCAGCCCGACGTGGAACGTGCTCGGCAGTTACGGGATCGGCCTCTTCGCCTGCAAAGCCGTCACCTACATGGAAGGTTGGCTCAGTGGCATGAAACAGTCTCAAAACGTGTTCACAAAAACGAAAACCAGCAATTTGACCAAATGTGTGACTCGCTCATGTGAGTCTTGACCAGTGTGAAGACAATTTCAATGTGCACTCCATTTAATTTCAGCATTTGCCGCGGCAGCAAACATTTTCACCATCATGGGACTGGCTGTGGAACGATACATTGCAGTGTTACATCCCTTGAAGACACGCATTTTACAAAGTGGGAAAAGAATCGCGCTCGTGCTTGGGATCATTTGGACCTTTGCATTGGTGGTGTCCGCTCCTGTGCCCGCCTACTTTGACTTGGTTTCCGTGCTTCTCTGGAACCTGCAGCCACCGCCGAACTTCACGACTGGGGACTGGGAGCAGGAGAACTCATATAGTGAGAGCGACGTCAGCTGGAGTGACGCCCTCGAACTGTACACATGTGTGGTTCCCAAGAGCTCTTACGGCACCTGGGTCGCCTTCAGATGGATCAATCTCATTCTGTTGTTCGTTGTTCCCCTGGGAGTCATGAGCTTTTGCTATTTCAAAATAGGACGACGACTTCTGAAGAGGAAAGACCCTGTGAACCCTGGCGTCCCGTACGCTTCAAAAGGCGTTGATTTCACCATCAGAATGAGAAAGAAAACTGCGCATCGGGTGATTCTGGTTTTGACTTGTGCTGTGATTTCCTTCTTTGTGTGCTGGGCCCCGACCATGATCTACGAGGTTCTCATTGTGACCATGGACATCCAGCTGGACCAGAGCACGCTCACTGCGAGATACGTGTTTGATTGGATGGCCGTCAGCACTTGCGCCCACAACCCCATCCTCTACACTCTACTGCACGAAAAATTCAGGAAAACACTTGTCAGCAAACTGTTCCACAAGAGAAGAGCCACCAAGACGAATTCGAACCGAGTAACTCCGACGCGGTCGGGAGTGAACAACAGCACGAAGGAGTCGAGCGACGCGGACGTGATCACGTCGAGCGGCGACGGCCCCGCGCTCCTCATCTCCGTCTACAAGGACAAGAAGCGCGGCAAGGCCAAGGGCAAACACAAGTCCGACCGACTGATGAACGTGGAGGATTTGTCCGAGGAAGTGTACGCAGCACGACCCAGGTCATTGACGTTTGCCTGAAAGCATCAAGGATGCCCATTACATGTTTTTTGCTGTTTTTGTACAAAAGGCATAAAAGGCAAATAAATTGTTGTTTGCCACATGACCAGTCCTTTTTAGTCTCTGGTTAAACCATCAGTGCAAAAGAGGCAAGTCGGCACAAAAGAACAGAAGTTGTTTGTCTCACGGAATCAAGGAAACACTGCATTATTGCAAGTCTATTTATTTTCCAGCTCAAAAAGGCAATAAAGATAAGGTCGCGCATGATGTTACTGGGCTGCTGAGAAATGCTGCTTCAGAGATTTGGACATGTTTGGTTTCGCATGACACTTGTTGCAAACTTCGCCACCGAATGTGCGGTTTCTTTGGAGCAACAGTAGATCTGGGAACTTGCAAGTGCTGGTCAAACTGTGTCCGTTGTCTTGTGTTTTCCGTTTTCATTGCCCAAAGCACGAGCACTGCGTTCTGTACTTCCTTTCCTATCCTTTTCCATTGACCCTTCCGTGGGTATTTTAACATAAGAAAACTTTACAAAGGGTTCTGAAGCGAGTTGATTGTCAATTCTTGACGTCGATGGTCTATTTCCGTGTTTGCCACTGATTTCAGAAACTGTGTTTTTATTCCTTTGCCTGGGGTGAGTGCTGATCCGCTTGGTAGGGCCAGGGATGTGTTGGACCTTCCTTGCAGGCCAACCAGGCGACTTCCTTTCCTGGATGCGCCCACTCCGGATCTACTCTTTCTCTTCTTCCTCGGTGAGTGCTGGGCCCTACCAGTTGAATCTGGCACTACTTCCGCGATCGCTTCTTGAACATTTTTCCATGTTGGTTCTGGCTCTGGATGTTGGTGGTGCTGGGTCTCATACAGGTTGCAGAGAGGACAATCTTCAGTCGTGTGGGAAGGCACAACGATGGTTCCTCGATTTTCAGGTTTGGGTTTGACTATTTCCGGCAATGGGCTCGCAGCTGGTGTGGAGCTCATATTTTGCTTCACGTGTCGGTGAAACTCAGTGTCATGGCTGTTTGACTTCGCCTCCGGCTGCCGATACCGGAAACCACCACTCTTCAACTTTTGCACATCAACCAAGCTCGGCCAAGTCGGACTCAAGTTCAACCTGTTCAGATTGTGCCTCAGTCTTCTGGTTTGTGGAGACACAGTTGTGGACACTGAGCCCAACACAACGTCTGGATGGTTCGGATGGTGAACATTCCTTCCTGAGTACAGAAAGTCAGACAAACGTGGAGGAATTCGAGGATCAACCGATCGATATTTTTTGTTCCGAATTGCTGCCAAAGGCGACGACCTCAGGTCATCCCAGCATGGTCTTGGATCCAAAGGCATCTCAGAGTTTGGTTTCTGTCCCGTCCCTTGTCTCTGCACAGGAACCATGGTCTTCGAACGTCCTAAAATCGTTTGTGGTGGCTCAAGTCTGTTTTTGGTGATCGGATCAAAAGAAGCTGCACGCGCATCGTCTCCAATCGTCGGAACATGTGATCTGTTGTCATTCGCGTGGGATCTCGCGGTCAGTTTTGTGCTTTTCAGTCTTTCCGAACGTTTCCTGAACGCAAGGCTGCCTGACAATAAAGACTCAAAGCTTCTTTCACCTTTGGGTTGATAAGAAACCAACACAGTTGGATGGATCATCTCGTCCTCGTCCTGCTTCTGACGAGCTGCTTCGTATCTGTAAGGGACCGGTGAGCGCAGTGTCGATTGCAGTAACTTGCGAACGGAGTCCTGAGCACTGTGTCTGTCCCTCAGTGACGCGCTGTCCACTGTGATGTGGACCTTCAGAGGACGGTGAATCTTCCTCCTGTGCGAAAACTCTCTCCACGCCTTCTGTTGTCGCCTCCGACTCGCCAACTTCAATTTCGCTTCAAACTGTCGACTCTTGCTCCTGTGCAGAACACTGGCCGCGTCACCGCCGATCTGAGGCAACTTGGCGTCCGAATCGTCCACCACGTAGAAACAGTCGCGCTGGATGTAAACCCAGTGGTTGGTTCTGTCCACCTTCACCGCTCCAGTGGTAGAATCTTCTCTCCGTTCCTCAATCTCAAAACTGTACAGACAATTGTCTTTCAGAGCCTTCTTCCTCGCTACAGCTTCCACGAGTTTGGGCAGATACTTGGACAGTCGTCGTTCGTCCAGAGTGTTTCTGATCTCTGCTGAAAGTCTCGCTCGATCTGATGGTTGCGACCATGCTGGTCTTGAGGCGACCAACGATTCTGCCGATTGTCCGAGCAGTTTTCTTCCATCGCGAGAAGTGGATTCGTCAGTGCTGGTTTCCCTGTCACTATTTTTGTGCCACAACACAGCAGATTTGGACTGGACAGATATCCTGAAAATGAAAAACAACAGTATTGCGGCAGGTTCAGGCTCGTTTCAGCACTGTTGACTCTGTTGGGACTGCCGAGGCTGGTTTGTTTGATCCTTCTCCTTTCACTACAGGTGACTGTTTTGCTACTGGACCGCCAGCAACGCTCTGAAATCACTTGTGCCCATCACTTTTGGAGTGGCTTGCACGCATGTTCGATTGCATGGCACACAAAAACAAATTGCTTGGACTGGAATGGCTGCATGTTGGTGGGATTTTTTGTGTGCTTTTCGAAACACTGTCCGCATGAATGACGAAATCTTTTGGGTAAACTTGTGGAGCTGTGCGAAACCTGATGGATTGATACTTTCAACGGAAGACAGAAATCAAGGGTTTTGTACAAGTTTGGGCTACAAGAATCTGCTGCTCCCCAACGTCGCGATTTGGTGTGAGGGGTCCTTGCGTTGAAAACTAAACAGGTGTTCCTCGGGAGTGTTTCGCAAAGAGTTGTTCGTACGAGCGTACGAGTGCTGGGCTAAGAGTGACTTGGCTGCCGTTACCAGGGATCGAGCTTGACATCAAAATGAAAACTACATTCGGATTATGTTGGCGTAGTAAACATTATCACATTGCCATAAAAGGGGCAGTTTGAAAATAATTTTTTGACTGTGCCAAACAAAGAAAGTATTGCAGATTATATTTCTTGCTTAAAAGTCTTGCTCATCGAAACGTCTTTTGCAAGATATTCATCTCTCCGCGCTTCCTTTGGTGAAGGAAAGAAGACAATTGCTTTCAGACAAAGAAGCACTTGGCAGTCTGTGGACGTTTTCGGGATTTTGGTTGAAAGGAGGCAAGGTCTCCGAAGGCCCTGGTCTTTGCTGCAGGATCCGACATTGCAGAAGTAAACACTGGATTGGGCGGCTGGCAGAGCTCTGTAACCCACAAGTTCCACAATTGTTGACACTCCAAAGTGACAGTTTTTGTCTGTTCAAGTTCAAGTTGTTCATACCTGTTTGTCCACCAAAGAAAAAGAAAACAAACACGATCAGTTCATATGTGATGACTCTGCAGGTTGTGTTGGCAAGTGCAGAGATCCAGATTGAACAGCAGAGACACAGAAGACCAAACGCCACTGAGAGTGCTTCCCTTCACGCTCAGCATCTGTTGCCTTCTTGCCTTCTTCCCAGACCAAACCCAGTCAATGACACCCGTCACCAAGCAGCAGTGATAAATGGTAAATCAAAACTTACCAATCGGGTTTCATGTTCAACACGGGACGAGACAAGAAACGAACAACCGGCTCAACGAACCTGGTCTTCGTGTCTGCAGGTGCCCAGAAATGCCATTTGTCCTTGGAACCGACATCATTGACGCATTTATGGCTTTCTCATCCTCGCGACGATATCCAATGTTGTTGTTACGTTCACCACAAAAGTGAACATGGTCTTTTCTTCAGTAAAAGATATCTTTTGCAATGAAATAGACGTCTTTTCACTGAGTGTCACGCACTGCCAGAACATAACTTGCCACTTTTGAGAACAGAACAGTTGGAAAGTGATTTCGGATTGCACACACACACACACACACACACACACACACACACACACACACACACACACACTGGTTTGCAGTGGAGTTCAACACCATAATTTGGCCGGCAATTGAATACAGTTGATGCAAAACGCGTTCAGACATCTCAAAATTCAAGGACACAATGTTGTCTGTTCCTGTTGTCCAATTCCTCAGTTTCTTTTCTAGTGAAGCGGGAAGCTACGCGTCTGGTGTCGCCACCTAAAGTTCGCAGGTTGCGCACTGATTCAGAAGGCAGGTAGCCGCAGGTGATCCAAAATAGTTCCGAGGAAAGAACGCATAAAGAGCATTTAAATCAGCACGCATACGCATTGTTGTCAATGAAAAGTGCAAATTACAAGTATCGTTGAGAACTTCGACCAATCTGCTTGCGTGAAAATGCTATTTTTGACATTTTTGAAAGTAGGTCATGGTTAGGTTGTTTGGTTGTGAGGCGGTTGAGCTGTGTGGCAAGTTTGTGACGAGTCGTGTTGGACAAAAAGTTGAGGAATTTGCCATTCCATCAGCAGGTGATGAACGTGTGACGATGATCAAGAGACTCGTCTTGAGTCAGAGCCACAGCACAATGAGTGGGGACGGATAAACTGAGAACAGACAGGTGGATTTTATCCAGGTTTCATTCAGCTGAACTTTTGGTGAGGAACTTTTTGGACTTGCCAACATGGGGTCCAAGAACCCCTGCAAGAAGTTTGTCGCCAACATTTTCGACAAGAGCAAATGCAAGAGCTGCATGAGACCGCGTGAACAACATTCTGCTGAAGCTTTGGAATCAAACAGGGTGAGTAGACCACCGATTCTCAGACTGTCAAGGCTTCCAACAGCCTTTTGATTTCACCTGTGTCTCCCTTGATCTGCACACAGGTGAGCAATTAGTCTCGCCAGGGCCCGGTCCGAGGGGTTGTGAACTCGAGATCTTTATCGATTCCACCTATTTTGGGAAGCCCCAACGGCGATGTCAAGTTTGTGGTGCGGGTGTAACGGTGTCACTGCACCAACAACATTCTGAACTGAACTGTGCCCCTTGATTCAAGATTTGTCGAGCTGCTGCGTCAAGACCGACAGATCTGATCAAATCCAGACACGTGTAGAGTCCATCCAAAGCGATGAAAACTCGAAATTCCAAAAACCTTTGTGTCGAAGCGTTGTCTGTACGAGTACACCATTCTGCAGTGTCTTTGCGAACGACAAACTGGGAGGAAATTGGCAGCGGATCCAACCGTGCACATGAGCATGCAGATCCCCCTCCTCTTCCTGGATGGTTGGTTGGTGACTTGCCAGTGTGTCCTCCGCTCTGTCCGGCCCGGTCGCAGAGGATTTGAAACGAATTTGGAAATGTGTAGTTGCAGTGAGAAATGAGTCGCTGCACAAGTGAATGTCTGGACTCGGTGTTGATGGGAAAAGCACCCGCACTTTTGATGGGGTGCTGGCAAGCATTCGATTCGGGACACACGGCAGTCTCTAATTTGTTGAGTCTGTTTTGATGCTTGCCATTTGTGAATACTCATTGATTTTCTGGAGGGCCACCAAAGGCAAAGACAGGCTTTGGGTTGTGGGTTTCTGGGCTTCAAAGGAAACACGAACAAAACATGCAGGCGCAAGGTCGTCGCCGATGAAGGCAAAATGCGCACGAAAAGGTTTCAAGTTGCGTTTTCCTGGTGGACTTCAAATGGTGTGGTGTACGTTTGGATCGGGAACGCGGTGAACTTTCACTGGACCCCATTAAACTTTGGTCAAGCCATAAATCAACCAAAAAAGGCCAACGTGAGACACAATGTGCAATATGCATGAGCTCAGGTTCACTCAAGTGCTGCGTGGCTCCGTTACAACTTCGCTTTCAGAAAAAGAAACCTTGGTTTCCTTGTTGCTCTGGTACAGACTCGCTCAGTGATTCGTGAACGATGTTTCTGGTGCCGACACCTTCACCTTGGAATCGAAGCAATTCCAGCTCGATGCTTATCAGTGTTGCTGCCACACAATCTGGCTGAAATCAATCCCAGGTATCTCCGCCGTTGAGGTTTGGCAACAATTGGCAACACACGGAGCTGTAAGATCGCTGGAAATCTGAGAGATTGGGGGCGCGTGCGCAATTTCGGGGATCAGAATCTCTTGCACTGTGTATCCAGAGCAGTCGGGTGCTGAAAGAGTGCGATTGGTGCACGTGAGGAACATTTGGCGTTCAAATGTTGGTGCCGGTAGGTCAACAATTCTCCGATTTGCCTCTGGATCCATTCTTACAAGCGTCTGCTGCACCTGCTATAGGTCGAAGTGGTGTTCCTACTTCCCAGCAGGAATTCGAAAAGAAGTTTGCCTGAACAAAAATTCGTATTTGTCACGTCACCACAACACATAACTTTTGTGGTGAGCCTTCGAACGCCAGTGCAAAATTTTGCTGACCGTACAGAGTTACAGGGCGAACCATTTGGAATCGTAGGAGGTTCGAGAAAAGTCCTGTTATTTATCACCAGTCTTGAAAAACGGCCGCACGAAGTTACTTTTATTTCAAGGCAACTTTTGTGCTCAAGGCAAATGGGAAAGTTTTTTCAAGTACACTTATGGTTGCTTGCATGTATCCTGACCTGAGACAAAGTCAGTGACCCGTGGCTGCCCTGTTTACTTTCCTCTCATCTGTACACATGCACAAGACTTCTTTTCATTTTTGTTTGATGTTCCTCGTTGAGGTTTCCTTATTGGGTCTGTTTGATAATCCCATTGACGTGGAGACTGAGAGAAGTCCACCTCTGGCTACAGGGAAGTTCGCCTTTGAAGCACCCTTCTCTTGACGAATCAAGGCGCTGCTTCTGAACCCAAATATTTGTCTTTGTAATTTCTTCAGATCCTGGTCTCTTGATTTTACCTTCATAAAAACTTCAATGTTTGTTTTTCAGTATCAAGTGCTTTCTTTCTCAGGGCTTCGTAGTATCGACGTGCGACGTCACATATTGTCGCAACCTGAATTTCACTGCTGCGTTTTTCAGACAAGCACCTGATTTCAGAATTGTTCACACAAATTGCCCAGTCCGAGCACCCTTTGCACTCAATTTGTCGCAAGTGTTCTGTTTGCGTTGTTCACATTAGTTGCTCAGTCTAATGAATATTTTTTGTTTGTTTGTAGGCCAGCAGAAAAATTTCGAAGTGCGGCTACTTGTTCGTTGCTCCGGAACAGTTCGATTTCTCCAGTCCACTTGACAAAACAAGGGTGAGTTGTTCGGCTTTTTCAATTAGTTTTGAGCAACGATACCGGTAGTTTACCAGGAAGATTTGACCAAATGGACACAATCAACAGACACTGTCAACCAGCAGTCGCCAGGCATTAAATGCACAGACTGATTGTGTCAGCGTGGTGTCACGCTTTTAATTTTCACCAGCTTCTGCGATGAACTGGGTAAGTTAAGAGTTCACTCCAGCTGCGTGAATCAACATGTGATGAGACCATGCCTTGAACACATCCACCTTTGTGGCCATTGACCTGCAGAGAAAACTATAGGTTTTGCTGTCTGCCTGAAAGAGTATCACTCTCACGAAAGGAAGGGGAGTTTGCATCTGCAACGTGCAGCTGTACGAGTATTCCCATTGGGAAAGTATTGGACAAGATTGCACCTCATGAGTTTGACTCCAAACAAGGTTCCACATGCTTTTACACTCACCTAAGTGGCCCCACGCTTCCACTTCCAAAGGAAGCTGGAAGCTCATGGTGTTTGGTCAAAGGGGGGGGGGCATGTGAAACTGAGCTCATTGTTTTGGCCAGCTAGAGAGGGTGTTTTCAGGGAAGACTGAGCCAACGGCATGGGATCCCCCTGCCCTCCTGAAACCATTAGCTAGCTGGAGCTGCACATGCAGGGGCAGGGGCTCCAAAATGTGTCCAGATACACGTAGCTAGTTCCCACCACTTCGTAGACACAGCTTGCACGGGAATGCGAAGTTGACAGAACTGGCCCAAGCAAAAGGACGTTTGTTGCGAGAACTTTCAAGTCGTGGTACATGTAAGACACAATACCCAAGGGCATGAAGACCTGTTTTCAAGAGGCGTCGACACTCGCTTGCCATTGCCCAGAAAATAGGGATCCGTTGATGGTCACAGTGGATTTGAAGTTGATTGTGAAAGGTACATGGAAGAGCTTTGAAGCACAACAAGTAGAATGTGTTTTGAGATGCCACAAGTAAGCGTTCACCGTGGTTTGTTGGCAGCAGCATTCAAAAACAATTTTGATGCGCTGGTGTCATGGGAATAGACTTTAGTGTTGCTGGATCACGTTTTGTTAAATGGGAGGAATGGGAGAACGAAGTCGAAACCGATTATGGGTTTTGTTTTGATAAGGGGAGGTGGCGAAAGCCTTTTCTGCAGACCTGTCATGTTTTCTTGTTGACTTCTACATATCACTCTCACACATGATTCCTGTGAACGTTCTACAGGTGGAGAGCGCAGGAAAATTCACTAACCCATTCAACACCAAGGTCAAGTTGTACATTCTGGTCTCAATGCCTGTTTGTGAAGTTTACACAGCAGAAGGTTTAGCTAATTCAGATTGATTCACGTTGTAAGAATGTGAGGTGGAGCATTTTGGACCATTCCGCAGGTGAACTCTCTTCACAAGAGAAAGAGAAGACGATTGCTACAGATGTGGCGCACAAGAACAAATCTGGCGAGACCAGAGTTAATTGACATATCCATGTGAAACATGACAGTCGACAAAAGGAAGATTTGGGATGACCTTGTGTCAATACTTGTAAATCAAGGGTGATGTGTTGGTGGAAGTTAAACAAAAGCCGATTCTTCACAAGATCACACGTTGAGCTCACAAAAGGCAGCACCTCGAAGCATTTTCGCCAAGGAAAAATAAAAATATTGGCACGATGGTGTTTTTGACGCCTTGCGTGTTTTGGTTTTCTGCATGCAGCCTCAGCGACCAAACTTCAGCTTGTTGGAGGAGAAATGAACGCATAATTCTGTGGAGAAAACGTTGAAGGTGACAGGTCCGATTGTTCAGCTCGTAAATTGAATTTGAGACGGACACAATGATTTGACAGGTCATTACATGAGGTTTGAAACTCGACGTTCCCAACACTGCGGGGCTGTTCAGTAATGGGTGGATGTTTATCACTGCAAAATGCAAAGAAGGACATCCAAAAATAAATTCACATGTTCTATCATCAAATTGGTCCCTGTCATGCACCACACAATGCAGATAAGATCACTGGTTGTGTCACTTAGATGCAATTTACCTGGGTGTACATACAACCTTGTTGCTTTGAAATATGAAACGCATACCTGAACGGGGAACACGTATTGTGATCTGAACAATTACGGAGGGTAAAGTTGCTATGAATGAGCAGGGCCCTCAAAAGGAAAGAAACACAGGACCAGGAAAACGGAGACTTTCTCGTGGTCCTTTCATCCCGTTCGGTCGCAGCTTCCCGCTGAGAGCGAAGCGTTGTCGCCCACACCAGATCCCACCGGTGTGATGTTAGAGTTTCACCCGTGAATGGTGACACTGTTGCCTGTTCGCTGGAATAACGACAATGTCCATTGTACAAAACCGGATGTTCGCATGAATCCGCCAGTGACTCGGTGTGGTGATGCTGCAATTCTGTGTCCGCTTGAAATTCATCGGTTGTTGCCGCTCCTTTCTCAACTTTCATGACATCTGCTGAATAATGAGTTTCAAACGATCAAATGAAATGAATGAGTGACTGGAAAGGAAAGAAGTTTGTTCAGTTGCACCGAATCGTAAGAAAGCTCTGTCACTTCTCTTTGCTTTTCGGGTAGTTTCGACAAATATTTGACATGCGGAAAGTTTGAAAGATAGTCAAACAATATTTGATCGCATTTGGTTTCAGACTGTCTTTGGGGCCATTATCAATATGCATTTGTGCTTGCTGAACAGCACTCAAATGTCACTGCTCAACTATTTCACATATTTTCTTTCACGAAAGACCTGTCTTACCAAAAAAAGTTTCAGTTCATTCACCAGTACAGAACAACTCCTGTGCAATGTGTTGGTTCTGTGTGGTTGAGCTCGTTTCCGAGATTCTTTCTTTTCGAGCACCCGAAGGTTCCGTGTCCAGTGAAAACCTCGAACCCGACCCCCGAAGTCATTGAAAACGAACTTGCCCAGTGGCCAGCCATGCTTGACCCAAGACTTGTCAGGGCCACAAACAAGAAAGAAATCGCCTCGAGCGCTGACGCAAGCCCGTGTGAGAAAACTTTCTTATCGCATCAAAAATCTTTTGTTTTGGTTTCGACACAACTCAACTGAAAATTGTAAAACAGGCCAGACATTCAACATGAGAAACACGTCAGGCGTCGGTTGTGTATTGCGTCTGATCTCCTGCCTTTTGCCCCAAATTTAGTGCGACCGTTTTGTGATCCTGACAAAATTGCGGCTCGTTTTTGCACAGACGCCCCCCTTCAGAGCGACTCTGTGTTATGCATTCCTCGGGTGGAACCTGCACTTCTGTACTTCAGAACATACTTAGGTAGGCAGGTCCCAAGGCTTTGGCCCACCTCAAAATTCGTGAAGAAGGAACAACCCCAGCCCCCGGACCAACTCACAGGTGCCTGTGTACCTGGTAGGTAGGTCGTGCGCTTGCGAAGCGCGTGTGTTCAAAACTCTGCTTTCTTGTTTCTTCGTTGAGCGAACGAGCGTGGAGGTTACGCTCTTGGGAGACGTGTGCCAGTGTGCAACGCGTTAGAGCGTGGAAGGGTCGTTGCCTCGTCGTCGTATTCGACTGCAAAATGATTGCCATTGAGGCCGCGTGTCTTCAGCGCGGTGGTGTTCTTCTTTTCTTGCCTGTGATGTCCTGGGCACAAGCACTGACTCCCACATCAGCATGATGTGCAGACGAAACACTTACCAACAGAAAACTAGTTTTCGTTTGACGACGATTGTGCCAAAAACCGCGCGTCTTCAAGGCGGCGTCTTCTTGTTCTGAATCGGGTTGACAAAAGCTGCCTCACAAGCACGTCCAACAGAGGACTGTTCAGTTTCGTGGAGCACCACACTGACCATCGCATCTTGACTCCTGACCACAAAGGAGGCAAAAGTGTTTCATTTGTTTGAGCCAAGTGAATCAGTGTACATGCGTGTCAGTGAGTGTGTGTGACCTGGGCTGGGGCCGAGTCCCCAACCTGTTACACTGACAAAAGGTTGACGGACGTGCTCAGAAATTATAATTATCTCCCATCAACTTTTTGCACACCATTGCCTTTCATGTGACTTTTCGGGCTGTTGCGACACCAAACAACATGTGGAGAGGCTCAGACGGTGTCTTCCTCGCTTGTTACACTTCTCATCTATTCTTTGTGCGGCACTTCACTTTCAAGAGGACTTGTGTGATACGATTTTTTTTGGTCGCGTGAATCGCTGCACGCAAATTAACTCTGTTCACGCGTGAACACTTTCTACCTGAAATCTCTTGATTTGGAAGGGGGGACACTCACAGTCTGAGGGTGAAGTGCCTTGTTGCAGAAAGTTTGACTGCACCTTTTTCGTGCACTCCGTCTTTTCCTTGAGTGCGCTTCACTTGTCTCGTTTGGTTTGTGTCTTCTGTGACAGGGGTTGAACAAACCTGTAATTTCCTGTTCGCTGTTCTTCTTGCAGAGATGGCAAAGGCGGTTCTTCGTCCTGTACGACGACGGGGAGTTGACCTTCTCCGTGGACGAAAACGTAAGTGCTTCTTTCTTTTTAAGCGTGTGGTCGCCCGGAGGGCCGTTTACCACACGCTTAATGTAATCACCATCAGTCTGTATGTCCGTCCATCCG
>JAAUXT010037377.1_pt1 | contig 17642 bp, 16 predicted proteins | sample 7278171 | NCBI WGS metagenome assembly JAAUXT01 (sample SAMN14350112, study PRJNA611818) | marine sediment metagenome | isolation source: surface marine sediment (1.8m) | place: French Polynesia: Moorea | collected 2018-08
GACAGGGAATAGATGCTTAATATCAGTTTTGTGCTATTTTGCTGGTTATTACCCAGCATCCCTCCCCCCCAGGGGCCGATCACGTGACCCCTTGTGGTTGTGCGCTCTCTTTTTGACTGTCATGGCCACTGGAGGTGCTTACCCGCAAAATTTAGGCCAAGAAGAGAGAGAGAAATTGTCACCTTTTTGAGGCAGAACGTGGCCCAACGCCTTGCTCTCGAGGCATCTATCCAGGGGCTGCCACAGACGCACCCAAGAGTAATCCAAGTGGTCCGGGCATACTTCAATTTGGGGCCAACCCCACATCGCACCTTCGACCGCCTCGTCTGGTCGGTGGCGACCGGCCAGTAATCGGTAAGTCACTCCACACCAGATCAGATGAGAAGGGAACAAATTTCGTGCAAAGTCCGATTCTCTTTCGCACTGTGCTGTGCTTCAAAAAAGACACGACGCATTGTGAATGAACTTCCAAATGAATATATTAGTGGCCTGCTGCAACAACAGAAAACATACAGAAAAACAATTTTCGGTCTGCAACGAAAAGCAAATTATGGCTTTTCAGAGGAAGACACACTGGTTTTCCTCAGAGACAAAAAATGCATCAAATGTAGCAAGCTGGCAAGTGACTGGGTTCATGAGATGGTCACATTGTCGACGTTTCCTTCTTCGCAAAAAAAACAAACAAACAAACCACAAACAAGAATACTTGGCAGCGTGGACACGAGCCAAGCCAACCAGGCCCTCCCAGGCAGTCTGACCTTGCCCAACACGAAACTCGTGCTGGTTTGCCCAGATTCATTTTCTGGAGTGGCGGTGGTGACCATCCGGGCATTTTGAGGGAGTCTGACAAGAACTTGCCAGGTGGGGGAGGGTGTTCCAGGCAGTTTGATCTGACAGACGTCTCAACAAGAAGGCGCGTGGAAAAGGACTGGGCAACAAACACCGTTAAAACAAGAGATGTTTTCCTCCTGATGCGTCACAAACTTCTTCATTCGTTCACGCAAGCTCACGACCCTTGTTGTGGTGGTGGGGTTGCGATCACATAAATTCAGCTGGTGCGTTGCTTTGCCTCAAGAGTAAATTTTGATGCCAAAACTTTTGTCAATTCTCAAGGGTAGGGTGCTCGAGAGAGCGGAAACCTCCCAGTAAAGGCTCCTTGATATGAAGAGGCGGTAGAGCAACACAACGGCAGCGGACTGGCACAGGACCACCGTCATCGTCACGAACTGCAATGAAGCACAAAAACATTTGACGTACCCGGTATCACTCAATTCATGGGTATGACGAAAACATATTGCACATTTTCGTCCCAGCGCATTACCGTAAATCGTATGTAAGGCGGCAACATCCAGCAGGTGACTAGAAGAACTGGGTAGCACAAGAACCACAGCATGCAACACTGCAAAATAAAGTACATCAATGCAAAGGTTCCCATTGTCAAGGGAATACTATGTGGATGAAAACAAAGCTGCTTGTACAAACCTTCGTAAAATGCACGTAGAAATTCCGTTTCAAGGCACTTCTTTCTTTTGAGACAATTGCGTCAAGACTAATTGCAAACACTGTGGCCAGCACAATCCTGATCAGCACTAGGGCAGCTCCAGAAGCACTTCGATGAGCATGATACATCTTGTATTCGCGTTCTTCATACTGCTCCCAGACGAAGATAATTGCCTGCCGTGAACCATCACAAAATTGGCAAAAGCACACATCAAACAAAATCTGTTCAAAATCAAAAACGTCTTTTTCAAGTCAAAAGTGACGAACTTTACCTGCAACAGACCGATAACGCCGACCAATTTCGCTGCTGGTTTCTCTTTCAATTGCGCCAGCGTGGAATGATGGTACTTGTAAGCCACAGCCAAAGTCCAACCCAGCGACAAACTGAGCATCATGTACAGCATGACAAACTGTGATATTACATCTGCAACTAAAAATCAAGACAAGTTGGAACCTTTTCCCGTGCATCTGGATACACACGTACACACACACACACACACACACACACACACACACACACACACACATCTCTCTCTCTCTCTCTCTCTCTCTCTTACACACACACACACACACACACACACACAGAAGCCTACTCACTCTCGGCAACCACTTGGAAGAAGGGCAAGCCGACACCATCCTTCGAGTAGCTGAAACGAAACAAAACGAACTCAAACTGGGTTCGAGTTTCACTGACGCTTGATGAAGTTTGTTGGGAACAAGAAGTTTTGACCGACCTTCTGAGGTGAAGAGTTGTGGACAGAGACGCTGACGCTTGTAAAGCCAAAGCGCCAGTGAGCAGCTGCAGTACCAAATGCATGGGGCCAGCCTTTTGCAAACTTTCCGATATTTTTGGAGCATAAATGCATCCAAGAACAAAATATCCCAAAGTCAACAACTGGTAAAATCTGTAAAGGCCTGAAATGTGAAAGTAAAATTGTCTGAAGTTTCAGTTGATGCAGGCAAAATCAAACGAATCGATTGACTGTCAAGTGTCGTGCGCACTATTTTGGCTGCAGGAGAAAGGAGATCTGCACCTGTTTCTTCAGTACTGAAGTGGTCAGTTGCGTTGTTGTAGCTGTCCGGATTGAGCATCATAAAAGTGAAGCCGACTGTGAGATTCTTTTCTCCAAGAGTAGCAATTGGTCTGGCAGCATCACAGGTGTAAGCATCAGCAACAACAACGTGCCATATTTTTGGTTCAGCAAAGTGCATCACAGTCGTGTTTCCTTCCGTGCTGTTGAAATAATCTGCAGGAAAATAACGCTGTTTATGTTTCACATGAGAACAAGAAAGCAAGCCTGACGAGCCGCTTCAGGAGTGTTGCAAGCATTGGACAAAAAATTGTGCCTGCAGACGGAGCGTACGAAACGAATCTGTCAAATTAGGCCCTTCGATCAAAATTTGGAACTCATGTTTCTGGCCACAGCAACATTGTGCAGGATGTTCTTGCGTACAATTTTGCCTGGCGAATTCCAGTTTGTCGTCGCATCTCAGAGATTCTTTCGCATCCATCCAGTCCTCGTCCAAAAACAAGTGCAACCGCAGGAGACCATTTCCAGTTTCATTCAACTTGAACTTCAGGGCAGCAGTTGAACCTGTGAGACGATCAATGAAGAAAATTAAAGTTCATGGTTGGCACATCACCCTGTTTTCTGAAGGTTGCAGCAAACATTATTTGGATGAAACAAGAAAAACACTTGGTGCGCCAATTGTGCGTGTGCAGCTTGCAGCACCAAACTAAGTTGTCGGTTTCGAGAACACAAAATCACTGACCGTGGAAGCCGAAAGAGGCGACGTGGACCCCCCAATGTACTTTGGCAGCTGCTGTGTCGAAAACGCCCTCCACCGTTTTTGCAATCACCAAATGCCTACAAGTTTCACAGCAGTACACCATAACAAACAATTGCATCATCAAGACGTGCATTCTAAGTGCATTATCATTGAGATAAATGAGGTTTTGTTGTTTGTGTTGTTGACGCGTCGACGTGTTGTGGTTTTCGACTCTCCTGGTTTGGCCGCGGGGTTTTGTCCGCAGTAGAGTAACGACACCCAATTTGGGCTATCAAAAGTGATTTTGACATCGAGCCCGTACCAGTGCTTCTTGGATGATTTGAGGAAGTTGGACTGTTGAAGGTCCCTCTCAATTTTGAACAACCGAAACAGAGCGACCGAAACTAATAATCTAATAAAAAAATAATCTGTAGGCAGTGTGTTCAAAAAATATGTGTACAGCAGTTTCATAGCAGAAGAATTTCACATTTGGATCTTTTGGATCTTTTTGAATTTCTTCAGGTCAAGGATTATGCCAAAGTAAGGAATTTATCAAGTTTGACTTTTTAGCATTTTGAGGGCATTTTGAATTCAAATTTTTGCTGTCATTAATTTTTGGTCTTTGCTGGACACAAGTGGGTGATATCTCAAAAGTTTATGTCAATGAAATGTAGTATATTGGTTGGGTGTTGAGCTGGCTTCATTTGTTTCCATATTTATTGACCTCATTCCAATCATGCCATCTAGTGAGGGGTGGTTCTAACATTTTGGACTGGTGTGTCACACCACACTCCTCCCCACCAGGGGGCACTGGCCTCAACAGACAATTTTTAATATTCTGAATATTTTATAATCATTAATTAGATAGAAAATTTACAGATAACAGCACAATATCACTATTTTGCTGGCTTTAGCCTGCATCCCTCCCCCCATCGATGGGGTGATTATGTGATCATGTGACTGGGGTTTTCCCTCTCTTTCACAACAGGATCTCATTGAGCTTGAAACTTGGAATTTTCTGAAACAACAAATTTTGAGAAAAAATCTGTTTTTTCAGTCACCAAATGGGGTTGCAGCCCCTCAGTAGACCAGTAATAGATGCTGTGGTTCAATTCTGTTGTGCTGGAGCACCAACATGGAATTTCTCAGTTCACACCATGGTTATCCACTTGGCTCTCAGCATCCATTTGTCGCAGTACCAGCAATAGGTGAGTGGTTTTCCACATTTGTTACACCTCAAGTCACACCACAAATGGATTGTTTTGCCAACAGAATTGAAACAAAAACGATGTCATGAAGAATGTGAAGAAAATTTGTTGCAAAAGTTACTAATTGAAAAGAATTGTTTTTGTTATGAAACTTATGTCATTGAGATTTATTTATCACTCAGAATGAAAAATAGTTAATTGCAAGTAGATAAATGCAAAATCAATCTGTCACATACTGCCATTGTTTATATTGCAATACAGGCAAATAAACTTTTCTCATAAGTAGTATTGAATGTCCATATTTTCAAGTTGAGAGAAAGCAATTTCTCCCTGGAGTAAAAACATTGACCAAAGTTAGAAATCTATCTGATTCAAGTTGACACAATTATTGTTGAATAACAAAGAAAATAATTATCTTTAAAATACAGAATGTGAGTTTTTATTGATGAATGGACGAAAGAATTGCGAAAATTTGATCGTCCATAATAAATTATTTGAATCAATGAACGGCAACTGCACAGCCGCATTGTCCACCATTACTCTAGAACTTTGCAAACTGAGCAGCTTTTCAAAAATGGCACACTGTGACAAATGTTTGGAGTACAACAAAAGGATACTCATCACTGGAGGAGCTGGTTTTATGTAGCTATTATTTAATTACTATGGTGAATTTCTGATGTTTACAAACTGCTGAAACGTGACAAATTGGTTCGAATTGAGTGGTTGCACCCGAGCGATAATTCAGGTGGATGAGCTTGTGCGCAAGCAGTGTGTTCACAGCAGTTCTGATACGGTGCTTGTCACTACACTGTCAATTGCAATGCCTTTCTGAGTCAATGGAAAAACACTTCGAAAGTGCGCAAAACTCCCCACAAGTCTCAGTCACACTCCAGTGTGTCTTCAGACGACGGAGGCTTTTCCGTTGCCAAGATTACACACAGTTCGACCTCCTGTATGGGGTGGAAGTGGATCAAGGCGCTGTTCGATTTGAGTGATCTGGCAACCCGGGTTGCGATGGGTTGGTGAAAATAAAACATTTTGGCATCGATCCACAGCAACCTACCAATGAGACAGGTTGCTGTTTGGGTTGCTCGGGATCGATCGCTACTTCCCGGGTTGGCAAATCGAACAGGGCCCCAGTTGTGCACAGGGGAAGTGCGCCCAGAAGGCCTGGTTCTCTTCTCTCCCGAAAAATCTACCTCTCAACGTGAAGAAAGGCGATGGTTGGAACCCCCCGCTCGCCCGCCCGCCTCAGCCCCACCCTGATATGTTGGACATGGGAAATGGATTTTGCACGTCACTGTTGTTTTTCGACCAAGTGAAAACCTGTTTGTCTCGAGGTTCTCAAATTCGATCGATGTTCGACGTTTTCAAGTGCCACTATTTTCGCTGGTGTAGAGGAATAGTGTGTCGGAGAAACATTGACAATACGAGCCAAAACATCGCATTGCATGCATGAACCGTGCGGAAATATGTTCCTGCAAAGCAAGAAAGCTTTCAGTCAAGTACTCGCACACGCACACAGAAACCTCCCGAGGGGTGGCCCTTCACCCCGCCTTTCTTTGAGCAGAAAACTATGAGAATAAATTATGATCAGCGTCCTTGGAAGGGTATGTGAAACGTGTGTTCTGACTGATTTCAGCGGTTCCCACGTCGTCATATTGTTGGTGGAGAAATATCCTGACTACTTCATCATAAACTTGGACAAGGTAAGAAAATTTTGTTGGACCACAAACTTGTATTTGTTCAAAGAAACTCGGCAAGTTGACGCTTTGAAATGCTACACGTAGATGTGTCGAACAATATCGTGCAGCTCCATTCGCAAGCATGATGTCACAAATGAAATTTAGATTCGAGCGTTTGCAACATTCGAAGCGTTCCCGCGAAAGTACGCAGAGGCGGATCGATGGATGCCTCCTTGTCCTCATGTCAGCTGCGCAAGAAACTGAGTTGATTCGTGTACGAGAATATAAATCTCGTACTTTGTTCAAATAAGATGCAACAATTATTCCAAAGAAACCTGAGACAAGCTGCAGATCGAAACTGGAAAAAGTATGCTCGCATGTGCAAACAAATGGACTTTTTGTTTGGCTGCAAGTTGAGTCAGGAGTTTAAATAATTGTGCACACAAAAGACATCTGTTTGGGTGTGAAAACTCAGAGGTGAAAACTGACAAGTCTTTCAAAGTGTTCAGCGTTTTGAGATGCCAGTGAGTTTTCATTGCAAACGAGGAAAAGTTACTTGGAAAATGCTCTCAAATTGGCATCAGTCCCCGGATCACATGAGCCATTCGTGCAGGTATGACATTTAGTGCGTTGTCGTTGGCATTGATCGTTCTGTACGTTTTGTACTGGGTTTTTTTTTCGTGGTTGGTGGGCTCATAAACAAACATTGGATGTCCACAGAGGTGCTCGATCCACGCATGACGTGGCGTCCATTTCACTGTCGGACAAATACAAGACGTGTCGAAGACACTCAGGCCGCTTTCAGAATGTTTGCGCAGTTTTGTGAGCATTGAGCTCATCCACTAACATTGGGCTTCCACGAGGCGTGGACAACAATATGAGTATCTGGTCCAAGCTTTCGTGTTTTGGGATGCGATTTTGATCTTTCACTGAATTGTTCTGCCAGTTGGTCTGACACACTGTGAGAACAGACATCACAGGAAATAAGTCAGATGCCTTGATGCTCTGCTCGAATCCTAAGACCTTGAGAAATGGATCCTGCTCATTATACCAACTGCGAGTCTGGTGGCGCAAGTTGATCAGTCTGGATCAGGGATGTGGCTGCGCTTGTGTGGAGATTTCGCACATGACGCTGGTGTTGGGTTTGAGTACACTCGAGTGGTTAATTTGAATTGATTCAAGTTTATTTGTGCATTCAGAATGACATTTGACAAGTAAAATGGTTTGACACAGCGCGAACGCGCTAGTTTCTCAAACATCACTTCTGGTCAATTTCTCCTGCGCCAAACGAAATCAATCAATTCCGAATCCAACGAAACTCGATCGCACAAAAACATTGAAATGCTGCAGAGTAAAACCAATGTCACGGCTGATTTTCGGTATTTTCCGACTGGCTGGTCATTGAATTACTAAAAGTCTGGCACAGAGCACCCGCTGCCAAAGTTCATGAGGTATTTCAAGGGAATGGGACCACCCATCGGAACAGTTTTGCTGGACCAGTACAGCTGGACGCAGACCAAACTCTGACGGAACACGCTTCAGAGAACAGAGTGAACAACGCTTCCAAAGGCAAGTTCGATTCCATATCTTGTGCGTTTGATTTTGTTTTCACCTCACAAACTTGACAAAGAATTGCGATTGCTTCAGTGCATTCTCATCGTTGGTGATCCTTTTGTTTCGTTGCACCATGTTCAGTGATGTGCAAATAACAGAAGTGTTGCACAACAAAGGAGGTATGGGTTCCTGCCCGACTAAAATGCTGTGGGAAGGCAAAATTTGAAAGCAAAAAATCCCAGAATGTGAATTAAAAAAGGGAACCAACTGCGGAAAACAGCTTTCCCTTTTTGTCAGTTTCTTTATCATGCTGAAAGAGACTTTTTGAGAGTCAGCACTGATGCAATGAAATTCAAGTGAGTTTCAAACTCATCCGTCCAAATGCTTTGGTTTCATGCAAACTTGTCCAAATGAATGAGTTGGAAGCCCGTCCAAAAGCCATTCAGACAAGTTTGCGTATCTGGCTGCCTGGAGTAAAGTATGCTGTCTGAAATGTCTGTTTTGTGACCCATCCACCCTCGCACCAACAAAACAATTTCAAACGGCTGTCCAGTGATTTTCATAAAAGGGGCCTTGGGGTGGAGTTGGACGGGATTGAATACACGTGTCGTGTCCTTGTCTGTCACTCTGTTTTGCTTGGCATCTGGACGGACACGGAAGCACAGGATGCTTGCCGAGTGACACTTGATTGGTCACTGCGTGACTGCAAAAATTCAACAACTTGTGGAACAAGTCAAAACTTAACTTTTCTTCGAGTTACAAAGAGATTCTTTCAAATATACGTCACAATCATACGTGTGTGTGTGTGTGTGTGTGTGTGTGTGTGAGTGTGTGTGTGTGTGCGGGTTTTGTGTGCTCGAAAATTATTGTAATAATGATCGAGAACAAATAAATCTTTCGAAATAAACAAATGCTCGTGGCACGAACTATTTGATAGACACTAGTTGTTCTATCAGTGTTCATTGCTGCCATGTTTTCGAAACGGACTGCTGAAGTTCAGGATTCAGCCTTATGTTTTGACTCTGCGTGCTGTTATGATCAACGACTTGACCAGGATATACTCGTACACAGGGTTCAATGTTGGGCGAGACTGAGTGCAGCTTGTGACTTGGTTTTATGAGGTCTTTTTTCGCTCGGGTGACAAAAACCGAAATTTGTTGTGTGCCTGGAACAAAAGAACTTTGGCTATGCACCTTTGGGTGATTTATCTCATCGTACCCGCAACCGAACACGCCTTTGAGACCCAAGACCATGCACGTGTCTTTCGATTTCTGCGGTCGAGTATCAGACACTGAATTTGTTTGATCTTCTGCACGCGTGATTTTTTGCAGGCGGAGGGCTTTTCAAAAGCACCACGCGTGGCAATTTATGGCCAGAATAAAAGTTGCGCTGGACCTGTTCACGTGTGTGTTGGGCTTCAGCGGCAAGAAGGGTGCGATGCTGACGAGTCTGATGATCGCCATCCTCGTACTTCACGTGATGGTCCTGGTCGTGTTCGTGCATCAGCAGTACCAGGTGCGGCTCCGAGCGGCTGTGCCCGCATCTGGCTTCAATCACTCCACTTGAGACGAACATTGCACGCGAATTGATCTGACTCAAAATCACATCAATGAATTTTGATTGCGAGTTCTTGTGTGCACGTGAAATTTGGCGAACAAGGTTGAAAATTTGCAGCTTTGTGAATAACTTCGACATTGTGCATTGCAGTTGACGAATCAGCTTCACGCGCGTCTGGCGCAGCGATTCAGATTCGGCGCGCAACGTTCGGAGGACGAGCTGCGCGGACTGGGTCTCGACGCTGCGGACACCAGCGAAGATAGGCGCGCACCTGTGAAAAGAAGCACCGTTCGATTTGGCAGAAGTCGCAAACCCATTTTGCAGGTAGCTGCAAGCCTTTTGCGTTCAGAGAACTTTGTCCTGCCGCAAATATGTTCTTGTCCTTCAGTTTTTTGCGTGATTGGGTGAGCAGCAAACGAAAAGTGTCTTTTGAGCGTGAACGCGAAACGCGTATTTGTCAAACGAAATGCTTCGCAATCGCAGGTTTTCCCGAAAGGTTTGAAGCCAGGAAATTTTCTCGGCAAATTTTGCTGTTGTCTTTCTCTTTGCTTTCTCATTTAGGTTTCGAGAATCTCATCGTCGCAACACAACGAGATGTCTGAAAATGAGAAATCGCCAGTTGTTGCAGAGATGCCTGCGGCGGGCCACAGCGGAATTCTGAGACCAAGAACTGGCAACAGTGGGAATGTCTTCGCACACGTGTTGGATTCGGCAGAGGCTTCCGACACACCGAAGGAATTCGTCTCGAGGATGAACAAGCAACATTTCGGAGCGAACCTCAAGAGGATCTGGAATGCGACACGGCAACGAAGAGGCCGACTTGTGTTGGGGATACCAAAGCGGATAGAACAGAAGCGGACAGGAAGTCGCGGAGACAGAACATCAGTGCTCAAACGAACGATGACGTTCGAAGAGACGAATGTGGAACCCTTCAAGACTGATGAAGAATGGCTGCCAGAGGATGACTGGTTGAAGGAGAATCTGATGGCCACATCTCTCAACAAAACAGTACAGATGCGCAAGAAACGAAAAGTTTGACATCGAGACACTCAGTGCATTTTTCCGGTCCGAACAAAGTTTTTATTTTCATGTCGTGAATCTTTGCTCAAAGGATTTCTTTTCATTGATCTCAGTGTGAAGGACTGAAACACGTGCTGTGACGCACCAGGGCGTTTTCTCTGCTCCATTGCGAGTACACCTGAGCGTACCGGTACACCTGTGCATCGTGTCTTGCTCAAGGATGAGGGACGTGGAACAGCAAGAAGGAAATGATTTGTCCATTAGTTTTGATTGTTCCTGTGTGATGATGTTGGGAGAGCCTTTTATGATAATCTCGTGTTGGTTTTGTCTTTTCGATGTGGCCTGGAAAAATCGCCCCCCCCCCCAGATGAACTGGCTTTTGGTGCTGTGCGTTGGTATGCCAGATTGCATGTCTTACTGTTTGGTCGAAATTGAAAAAAAGAGATGGACGAGCCTGCCTACCAACACAGCTGTAGGTGGAAATGAAAAATAAACGTCTTTGTTTGTGTGAGTTTGAGAAGTCCAAAGGAGTTTGTTGTGGGTGCGAAAGAAAACCCCTAACTTTTGATTTGGGTATCTTTGTTGGTTTTGTTGCCTTGACTTGTGCTTCTTTGAGTCTGAAGTCACCTCATCCCATTTTTCAACCCGCGGAAGACATTCCACCGAGCCGCGGGCTCAGTGCATTCGTCACGGTGCATGAAGTACATTTCTGCCGTGCTGCAGTCACAAAGCCTCTCGTACGTGACCTCATTGTGGTGGAAGTAAGTTCACCCACTGCAAAAAAGGTTCTTGGTCAATCTTGCAACTCTTTTCTCGACCAAAGGTCTCGAAAGTCGTATGATTTTGAACACAGGAACCATTTTTGCAGCGTGGATGAACCCTTACGTACACGTGCGACCATCAGTTGACGGGGGATGCAGACCAACTATTTTTTTTTCCATTGTGGTCCCCCGCCTCCGGTAACAAAACGTGTTGCCCACCGTAAAGGGCCGCGGGCTCGTTGATGTTTGATCTCTTGTAATTGAAGAATCATTTGCTATCTTTGCAGTTGGACTATCCAGCCAGCACCAAAAACTTGGAAAGAGTCGCAAAGAAACGAAACTACAAATTTATTCAGGTGAGAATCCTACGCATAGGACGAGCAACTGGCGGCGTTCTTTTTGAAAGGCCACAAGGAAGGTGACCATAGTGGAAGAGCCTCTGTTTTCCTTGGTGCCACGTGCAGTTCGATACAGCTGTCAGCCCCAGCTTACACATCAGCTCCTCTTGCTGTCAGTAGCTGAATCGGACGTTGAAAGGAGCAAGGCAACAAAGGTTAAAAAAAGTCCACTGCGAAGAATCAACTTCGTGTGCATCCATTTGTCCGCAGGAATCCTTGACCTGAACAACACCCAACAGGGTGGTAGAAATTGAACAGGAAAATAATGTGTGGAAAAGTGTGGGAAAGTTTGCGATATCGGAACTGAATTTTGGCACCAAAGTCCGGACAAAGAAAAGTTAACGACTGACCTTTCCCGTGGTTGGCAAACTTCTGAATTTGGGAAATTCTGGGTTTTTGGTGGTTTGACACCTGCCAGTGAAATACTGTGGTAGAACCTGGTGAAAAACTCCCACTCCCCCGCTGAACGGTTGGATGACCTGAATGGTGACAAAACTTTCCTCGTGAAAAGATGGGTGGCCCCCTCGCCAAGTGAAAACGATACCCAATTTGCATTTCACGTCCCGTCCAATCTTCATTCACAGAACGAAATGTATATTTGGACACCTCTGCTCACTAAGAAGTTTGTCTTGAAGCCCAAAACAGATTTATTTTCACTCTGACCAGGGGGGCGTGCACTTACATTTGTGTGTGCACCTGGAAGTTTTCATTTTTGCAGGGTGATATTTGTGAGCCAGATTTTATGAGGTACATCTTCCAAGAAGAAAAGATTGACACGGTGCTACATTTCGCTGCTCAGTCCCACGTAGGTGCGTGACAAAACCCACTCTCACAGGGTTCCGCTGTTATTCGCGTACCGAGTTTGATTGTTTACTCATGTGGAATGGTTTGCAGACCTCTCGTTTTGGAGTTCTCTTGATTTCACCAAGACGAACGTCTACGGAACGCACGTCCTGCTGAACGCGGCGCACGAGGCCGGCGTCGACAGGTTCATCCACGTCAGCACTGATGAGGTGTACGGCGGCGACAGCAACGAGGTGCGACTATGTCCTGCTTCCGGAACCAAGTCCCACGGACAGGACGATGGTTCGTCGTTGAACAGAATATCATGAAATATCGCAACACTCAGGAGCAAATTCGCGTGGTCATGGTGGGAAGGAATCCTCTTTCATCTGCTTTCTTTGAGGGAATTGAGAACGGAACTTTTGCCGTGTTATTCAACGGATTCTGGATTTACCCGCAGGTGTTGCTGGAAGGGTCCAAATTGCACCCCACGAATCCTTACGCAGCCAGCAAAGCAGCCGCAGAGTGCATTGTCACTTCCTACTGGCAATCGTTCAAGGTACGCTCGTATCTCGCGTGCAAAGATCTTTTTTCCCCGTGTCTGCAGTGAAGTGACCACAGGCCCCGTACCGACAATTCACTGTGCAACGAACGAAGCAATTTTCGCTGAATCGTGCACTGTGCTCGTAAAAACGAGAATAGAATTGACGTTCTGTTTCTTTCAGTTCCCTGTCATAATTACTCGTTCCAATAACGTGTACGGGCCTCATCAGTATCCAGAAAAGGTGTGTTGTGTTCAATGGCTTCCTTGTTTGGTCAAATCGCACCAAATTTTGGCGACTTCGTTTTGTGCGTGACATCAGATCTGCTTCAGTCGTCCATTTCGCACAGGTCGTGTCGAAGTTCATATCCCTTCTGGACAGAGACAAAAAATGGTACGAAGTTTCTTGGACCATTTCTGTGCTGAAAGCAATTTTCTTGATCAGTGTTTGGTTCGACGTCAGGTTGACAGCCTTTCGGATGCTGCTGTATTCACCTGTTGGTTACAGTACTTACAGGTTCAAACATACCCTCCAACATTTACTCGTATTTCAGTTGCATTCACGGTAACGGAAACACGGTGAGGAACTTCATCCACGCCGCGGACATTGCGGAGGCGTTCGATGTCATCGTGCACAAGGGAGTTCCCGGACAAGTGTACAACATCGGAACCGACTTCGAGATCTCAATCACTGAACTTGCTAAATATCTTCTGAAGAAAGTACGCATGCCCGCACAAATTGCCGTGTGCCACCGCAGTTGTCCATTTGCTGAATTCCGAAGAGTTAGGAGGAAGGTTCACAAAGAAACGGACGATGCGCACGCACAATCAGGATGTAGGACCGTAATTTTGTGACCCAACTTCGCACAGCCACTCATGTCAATGCACTGTGGCTGCTCGGAGTCATCCAGTACCAACCTGCACTTGTGTGCTATCTTTGTCTGGAAGCAAAATTTCGTCAAAATCGTGCGTCACCCGTTTCTCTGAACCTACCTGGCACTGCAGAAATAGTACTTTGACTTTGAAATGAAGTGGTGAGATTTTTGTTTTGTCAGGGGTTTGTTCTGCAATTCAGATGAAGGGTGTTGAACGAGAAGAAGAAATCTCAGCCTGGCTGGACTACACCGCAGACCGACCCTTCAACGACCACAGATATCCAATGGATTCCAGCAAACTGAAAAGCTTGGGCTGGAATCCGAAGGTTGAATGGGAAGAAGGGATCTCGATGACCAGTGAGTGCATTTGTGCTGCGTTTCATCAAAATCTCAGCAACGCACTCAGCAGTTCACCTGGCATCGCAGGAAACACTTCTCAGCGTTCTGACAATTCCTTGCAACATTCCAAGGCAAACTTGAAAAGCCAGAGACTATTTTGTTTGAGGACACTACCTTCTGTTCTGTCTTAACCCACACAAATTGAGTCTCGTTTCAGTTGACTGGTACAGAAACAGAAATAACTTCCACGGTTGGCCCACTGCTCAGGCTTCGCTATCTGCGTACCCACCAGGGTCCAACACCATGAGGCTTTCTTCGGATCAACAGATGATCAACGCCAAATAATTCTTCAGCAACAGCTGCGTCCAAACAACTGATAGACATTCAGACTGGTGCTTGTTGAAACGCAGCAGACAAATCACCCGTTGGTGGAAAAGCAGACTTTATTTGGTACAGCCGTCCACACTGAACATTCAACGCGTTTTTCGCGCTCCGTCAGGTGAGTTGGCGCTGGCGTCGTCTTTCATGGGTTTAGCAGATTCAGTCTGTCGAATGCACCAGTTTGCGCTGCTAGTCAAACGTCTGTTGGTTTGTGGGGTCACTTGCAAGGCTTCTTGCATCTGGAGGGAATAGATTCTTCGGTTTGCGAAGTATTTGGGGACATTTTTCAGGTTTGTGCGATCTGATTGTTTGCATGGTTGGCAGCTTCTTCAAAAAAGGAAGCATTGTGGGAACTATTTTTCTTGTTTCTTTTTGTTTCGATGTGGTACTGTAACAGGGTAGCGTCTCCCGTCATGCAAATGCAAACCAAAGTGGAGATTTTGGGCTTGTTATTCAACAATGAAATTTTTTGCAAAGCCTAACTCTTTGTCAGATCTTGTTTTCTTTGTTTGAGCGAATCTTTATGATCCGATGACAACACTGGAATGTTTTGTTTTTCGGATTGCAGACATATTTGGCAAAGACACAGCATGCAGTTCAAGTTCTTCAGATTGCGATGGCGGCCAATAATGACATCAATGACTTGTTTACGATTGAAAGACTTTGATTGCACCGGGCTGTGTGAATCCACGACCTTGGCGTCAGAGGTGGATGCAGATTTCAAGGTCCTGGCTGGGGTTTGAAGTGTCAGGTGTAGAATGATGCAGGTTGTTGTTGGCGTCACAAACAGTGTCGATTTGGCAGGCGTGATCAGCTCTTGGGCTCCGTGTTTCAACTGCAGTGTCTGTGGAATCTCCCTGCAGGTCATGTGGACAGTCATCAGGTGCGTCCTTCACATCAATCACAGTCTCTCGAATCCGCGAATGTAACACAGGTTTCTCTGCCAAAAACTTTGCCAACGCTGCGAGTGACGTGCCAATGATGTCGTCCTCGGTCAGCTGAGTCTGAAAAAAGTACCGGCGAAAAAGGCCTGTTGGCAAGGGCGGCAGGAAGCGGCATTATTGTTCGCAAATTTCTGCCTGTTTGTGCGTGCCTAAACAATGAATCCACAGGAAGAATGAAATGCTGAGGTTGTCACTTACTTGTTTTCTACAGAGAGGACAATGGTCGTGGTACTCCAGCCACTGCCAAACGCACTTGAAATGGTAAGTGTGGCTGCATTGTGCCAGGTAACCCACGAAAATCTTCTCTGCCTTTTCTGAAACAAAATTTTGGATCATGTTCATATTGGAACATTGCGCACGGACTGACGGCAGATACGAGTATGTATTGCTGGAATGCGCTGCAACCGCTCCAGCAGTTGAAAGAAAGTGAAAAATAAATGAAACGAAAACGAAAAAGGCAAGTGGGTAAAATGTTAAGGATTCTACACAAATGCTTTTGCTTGTGAGAATCTTTTGATGTCGCTGAAATGTTGAAATGTGCTCGGCACGCACCCTTCAGAACCTGAGGGACTCTGGTCAAGAAAGGAACCTTTCTGAGTGATGGGAGCGCAAGCCTCAACAAACTGCTTTGAGAGAGTATAAAGAACTTGGTGCCTCTCTGAATTGATCAAGTGTGAGGATGCCGCTGGTCATACCGGTGTAATCTTCGAAGCAGATTGGACAGGATTGCATGGACTCGTTGAGGGTGTTGATCTGGTGTTGCATACCCCTGGAAATGACAAATGTGTAAGCATCATTCGTGCAGATCGAATGAAGTGGTTGCTTCTTGCGGTGCACGCTTCGACATGTGTCCTTCCATGCAATTGCTTCCTCTTTCTCGACTTTTTTCCTTGGCTGTCTTTCAGTTTGAGTTTTGTTGTAAAGACGGCATTTTGTTGAACGAATTCTTGACGCAAATTTGGCTTTCGAACAAAGCTGGCTCAGCTTCGTCGTGAAAATCTTGGCCTTTTCACAAGACTGGTGTTTCTCACAAAAGGGCAGCACCTGTATTTTTTGGAGTTTTTGTGGCGTTTGAATTGCTTGGTGTATTTTCTCCTGAGTCCGTCGTTGCGCTGAAGCCTCGTGTCGTCGTCGCTGATCTCATCGCCAAATCTCACCTTCCTGCGGTGTCAATGATGTTCAGTTGTGAAATGCTTGTTGTAGTTTGAGGTGTGTTTATCTTTCGTTTGCTCCCTGTTCGCTTTTACAATGGCATTTGTGCGCAACAAAGGTTTGCAAAATTTCCTCAAAAGATCTTCCTGATCCACGGAATGACACAGCGCTGTGTACGTACGTGTGCTTGAGATTGAACGAAATGGTTTTGCTGTTCGTGTTTCGGAGAATTTTTCGACCTGTACGAATTGGACTGTGACAAAAACTGTTGTTGATGTGTTTCGCATCCTGTTTCACGCAGATCTCTGAACGATCAGTGTGCTGATCCATTCAGCCAATTATGAAGGTGAAGCGAGCCAGGTCCACTCGCAAACTTACAAATATCTGTAGATATGACAGAAGCAGCAGCACATGAAGATCGCCATGATGATGACGAATGCTCCCACCACTGCAAAAATGAACAGGTGCGGAACTTGATTTTCCGCTCTACTCAAGCAATTCCTTGGACGCGCGCCGGTCGTGCTTCTCTTTGTGTCCATGTTTTGAGGAGTGGTTCATGTTGAACTCGTATTTGAGCTCAATCTGCCTGCTTCGACACGAGTGTCTTCCGATTTTGCAAGATGCAAGGAAAAGCTTGACAACATGCAGGCCTGTCGCCCAGAGCGCAGTCGCCACCAGCATTGGCCGATCACCTTCATGAATTCATGCATCAATGAATGACCACTGGGAATTTCACGGCAGCCAAAACCCTTGTGAGCACTGATGACCACCCCACCACTGGGGGGCGGGCGGGTGTGGTGTGCTCAATTCTTTTTGAAAACTGTCACCCTGATGACCAGCAAGTTGTTGCTGGGGGGGGGGGTCTAAGAAATTCTCAGCAATCATCAGAGGTGATGGCTACTGAAAATTTCTTGTTGGCCACAACCCCCCCCCCCGCCCCCAAGTCGTGATGAAAACAAGAATGCTACGCATAAAAAGCGTGTGGTCACATAAACATTCGTTGTTCATAAATGCCTGCCTGCATCACTGATCTTTTTTTTTAAAAAAAAATTTTGAAAGCGGGTCTAACCCTAGACCTGCTTTTCAGCCAAATCGGGTCTAACGGGGGGGGGGGGGTTGGACCCACTTTGGGTAAAAATGGTCAGTGGGTCCAACCCCTGCCCCCCGGTTAGAC
>JAAUXT010034089.1_pt1 | contig 17640 bp, 12 predicted proteins | sample 7278171 | NCBI WGS metagenome assembly JAAUXT01 (sample SAMN14350112, study PRJNA611818) | marine sediment metagenome | isolation source: surface marine sediment (1.8m) | place: French Polynesia: Moorea | collected 2018-08
CTCCCGGCGGGTGGAACCGCCCTATTTATTTTGTACACAGTGGTGCCATCTGTCCAGCGGTGGTTCTAAATCGCAGCTGGTGTGTCACACCACACTCCTCCCCCACCAGGGGGGGCTGGCCGCATTGGCCTTTACAACCAATTTTAAATATTCTAAATATTTTTACAATAAATATATATATAGGAAATAGATGCATAATATCAAAATTCTGCTATTTTGCTGGTAATTACCCAGCATTCCTCCCCCTCCAGGGCTGATCACGTGAGCCCTTGTGGTTCTGGTGCTCTCTCTTTGACTGTCATGGCGACCGGCAGGATGCACATGCCCAATTTAAATCAAGAGGAACGTGATCTGATTGGATTTCTGAGGCAAAACATTGCATGCAGACTGGCCTGGGAGGCCCACATCCAGAAGCTACCCCAGACCCACCCACGGGTGATCCAAGCGGTGCAGGCATACTTCAACCTGGGCCCAACTTCCCATCGTGGTTTCGACCGTCTCGTGCGGTCAGTGGCAAACGGCCAATAGTCAGTAAGTGGTTCTCCAGTCACTCCACATCAGGCAAGATGTATCTGTCCTGTCCATCCTACCTCCCCCTGGACAGGACTGAAATTCATGGACATCTGGACTAAGATTTTGCATGTATGGCTGAATACAGTGTTTCAAAGGCCATCTGTTTTGGCATCTCAGGCAAGACATCCCTGTGCAGTCCTGTTGCCCCCGCCTGAAATTGTCATGCATCAGCTTCTAATCAAGATAGAGCCTAGATGTTTGATTCTATGTAAGGTCTTTGAAAGCACTTTCAGGAATTTGCAATTTCGTTACTATGGTAGTATTTTCCTGTCAATTATAAGTGTCAAAAGGTCAAAAAGCCAGAAATAACTGTCGTATTTTATTGCCAAAAATGCAGGGGGACATCGCACCCGCAGTTGCTTTGAGCACTGCTTCCCTTATTCCATTTACACATGCAGGTTGCTAGCAGTGAAGTGGCGTCACTGCCCCTGGCTCAGAGATGGGGTGAAGTCATCCATTTGGGCTTACTCAGCCAGAGAGCCACGGAAATTGAACACTGCTATTGCTTCAACAGAGAGCAGCACAGTCACTGCAGAAGCAACTCATGTTTGAACAAGCTCAACACTGATACTGGTGGTCATCTCTCAGTCTTGCTGCCACTGCTGCTCTCAAGTTTCTCTGAACATTTTTCTCTTGTGGCAAAAAAGAATACAGTTTTATTTGTGCACAAAAACTTCTTAAAAAATGCCTTGATGTTTCCTGTTTATCAGATTAGATGCACAAATACATCATTTCTCATGTTTCATTTTTTCTGGCAAATCTTGTCACACAAATTTCCAAATGTTTTTCTGCTTTACCAATTTTGCTTCTCCAATTGTCCAACACTCCTGAGTTTCATGGTATTTTACTTCTACATTTTCAACATGTGGTGTGTTTGTCAGAAACATTTGGGCAGCAGTGTAAATGTGTGCTTCAGCCAAAGTGGGTGAAAGTCAAACACTGCTGTTCAACCCAACACAAACTGCTTTTTTGAAAAAGAACACTGCAGCTTTGGGAGATGCAGTACAACCTCATCAAGACAGGGAACAAAAACACATGGAAATGACACCATGCAAAGCAAGTGGGAGAGGGGCAAAGATGATGTGGTTCTGTTTGAAATGACATCAAATAATTTACTCCACCAAGTGCTTTGAAATTCCCACCTCTTCAGCTGAACACCACACCTTGAGGATTCATCATGGCTATATGAGCACAAGAACTGGCACAAAGAACTCCAGATGCTCTTGTGGTACTGTATTGCCATGTTGGTTGCTTGCAAGGTGAACACCCACGTTTTGAAGATCACCAAGACCCAGGCACAAGTAAAACTTTGGTTCAAGTTTGTGGAAACATTTGGACAGATGAATGTTGAAATAAATTCAAGAAAGTTGAAAACCTTGTCTGAGATTTACAAGATCTCATCCGTCAGAACAGGTGTATTTTACAAGGCTGCTAGTAGTTGTTTCACACTTTCCCTCCTAGAAGAACGGATCAACAAGCATCAGTTCACAATACCAACAGGAAATGCAGAGATTACAAGTCTCAACTGGGATAAACACTTCAGAATTCTGGAAGGAATAAAACACATTCCTTATTCCAAACAGGTTCTTTGGACATTTGAGATGGAGAAGCATTTGAGAATCAATCTGACATTTCACCTGATATCATTTTTGGCAGGGAAGTTTCACCACTGTAAGTTGGGAAGCCTGCAAGTGAAAGACATGGGTTCAAAGAAGGCAGGTGATAAATATTGTGGGATGTGTTCCCATCTCATAAATTATCCAGACTATGTCAAAGTTCTCATTCAAATGGACATTAGCTTCATGGCAACAACTAATGTGAACATGTTTTTCAGTGTGATTGACAAAATGGTTGTCATCAGCAAGAATACACTGAGAAGTAAGAAGTCTCACACACCAGTTTGGCATATAGCTTTCATTCAAATAATGAGAGTCATAAAGTATTTCCACATCCAAACATCAAAACTAAAATTTCTTTTGTTGCCACATGATGTTTCTGTGGATATTTTTGATGGTCCAGGTCCCTTATCTCCAAAACTAAAAACTGTCAATCAAGCTGTGACATCCACATTTCAGTGTGTTGTGATTGCATTCATCACACAAAAAGTTGTCAGCAAACAAATTCAATTTTCATCAAAGAATCATATCTTCCTGAAACATCAACCTTTGTCCCCAACAGGGCAGGCCTTTATTTCTTTCAATGAATGTTACAAATCCAATATTGCAATTCATGGGTTTGATACATCACCAAACCTCCAAATAAATCTTACTGTTCTGAATCTTGGACACAGTTCCCCAAGCAACCACCTGTGTCACCATGCTGGAGTATCTGCTCTTGGTGAACAGTTTCAAGAGGTTTACCTTGAATGCCAAAACAAAGTGCAGATGTTCAGAAGCACATATAGCACATCATCTTCTGTGATTCTGGTTTTGTATTGCTATCCAGAGTACACATCCTTCAACATCTCATTGAAGATTTCTACAACAAAATGTCAAATCAAGAGAGAAAATACTTGCTTTTACAACTGGAGGTGCCCTTTCACTGGAAGGGCATATTGCAGTCATGCAAATGAAAGATACACAAAACTCAAAGGTGACATCCATGCTCTGCAGTACCTTGACATCAACAGGGACAAGTGTGTGGTTGTGCAATTCAGGTTTGAGATGAATGCAGATTTGGTCAAATTGGTTCACCACAGGGTGGTTGTATGTGCTGTGTACTTCTCGGTGAATCAAGTTGCTGATAAAACCAAGTTCAGTTTGGCAACCCAGGTCAGGGCTCTGTTGCATGGTGAGTATCACATAATGTAAGAAAGGGTGTTGCCCAATTTTAGCTTGAACCCTTGACTTTGAAAGCAATTTAAACATGACAACTACACCCAGAATCACTACTGTTCAAAAGCATTTGGTTTTTATCAGTTTACTGTTTTCCCTTTTGTGAACTTTAGTTTGACCCCAAGTGTGTTGATGCAGGCAGAACACAAGATGTACCTTTCTCTCTCTGAAGGCTGCAGATCACTGTTTCAACAAAGTCGGGACTACTATCGAGCCTGTCATATCAGCCACACAGAACACGCCAAGTTGGGAACATTTCTCACTGGAGGAAAGACAACATACAGAGGTTTCCACCTTCAATCTGAGTTCCACAAGACTGGGCCTGATTTCAGAATTATATTCAGTACTTTTGACAGCCAGACTTGGGTAGAAATACTAATGAGCAGTGTTCCACACAAACCAGAAGAGAAGAAACCCACTGGTGTGAAATGCATCACTGTTCTTACATTTCCACCCTACATAAGGGACACACAAATCAAACAGTCAAAGGGCTGGGATGTCCTATTGGTCTACCCAACTCAAATCCAGTCTCAAAATACCTCCAAAGTGTTCAGGTCACAAATTTTTGGCTTGTATGAGGGTGAACAACCTCACATATCTGGAACTTTTTATCAATGTGTCCAGGAGAGGTGGGCAGGGTACTTTAGTCCTGCCAAACATGGAAATACTAAAGTTATCAGCATACTTTCACTTGCAAAACATATCTTGATCAAAAGTGGCAAGGTGCAGTCAGAACAAATACACCTGTACTGGATTGACATGTTGCCAGAGAAGAATGTGGCATTTTTTATTGAACAAAGAACCAGAGATGGCATGAGACTAATCAGTGGTAAAACAATAATTGACTCAACTTCCTCAGTGAACTCCTTTACATTTGTTGGTTTGAGGAAGATGTATGTTTATTCTCTTATGTTTCCCTTAATCTACAGGGATTTTCAAAGGGACTCTTTGCTTCAAAAGTTCATTGACAATTGGAATTGCAGTTTTGAAAAATATGCTATTGATCTTCCACAATTAAAAAATTATGGAACATGGACACAAGCTTATAAACTGTGCAAAAATCACAATGGTACCTTGCCCATCATCAACAGTGAAGAGGAACAAAGGGAAATTATTGATCTGCTCAAGTTCATCTTCATTGACAATGCACCAAAAGTTTATCCAGTTGAGAATATTCTGTTTATTGGAATGATCAGTGGAAAGGTAAGTGCAACATTTTCCGTGTGAGACATAAACAACTGACCAGAACTTTGATGAAGCATTCACTGAGAAGAAAGTATTTTTCATCAAAGCACCCCTTTGCAAATGTTGAACTGTGCCACCATTCAATCTTTCATGGAAAGGAACTTTTGATGGTTTGACAATTGGCAAAGCATGAGCCCAAAAGAAGCTCTTTTGTGATTTGATGTTTCTGTGAATCCTCTTCTTTGAACAGCAAATCTCTATTTTTGTCCTGTTTTGTAGAAAAAGACAAACATATGGATAAATGGGAATCCTGTAGGCTTTCAGCAATGGAAAAATAAATATTACAAGAACACCTTTCCTGATGTCAGAAACATGTCATTTCAATCTTCTCTGACCTATCTAACTTTTGGCACTCCATGGGAACTGAAGATCACTCACATTTATGAACAGGCCAATAATTCTATTTATCCTGTTGGAACAGACACATCTTGTGTTGCACTATTTCTCAATAACTTTGCAGATGTTGAGTGGATAAATATTGACTGTACTGATACATTAAGCACAACAATATTGTGTAAAAGAAACATATCTGAATTCAAACACATGACCTTACAAGAAGGGTCTGGGAAAATTTACCCTCAGGACTGCACCAGAATAAAACAAGTATGTGTTCTGTTTGTGTGGCACAGCAAGAAGGAATTAAAACACTTGTCATTCCACCCATTGGTTGATGCAACAAACATAGAGGAATTGGTTTTTCTCTTCAAAGCAATTAGGGAAAACTTTCCCCCAATATTTTTGTGGACAGAAAGAACAGCTTTGACTTACAAAAGATATTATGATATTTTCCACTACAAGAAAGAAAATACAAGTACATGTGGGTTGCTGGTAAAGACAAACCATCCAATTGCATTTGTCTTGGGAGGCAATGTTTTGCAATGTGATGTTGGTTATTTCATTTCCCAAAAGTTTGTTTTCAAAGAACAACATGCTTGCAGAAACACATCCCAGAAAATGTGCAAGTGCTTTGAAGGAAACTTGAAAACTATCTCAACTTTGTCAGCAAAACACATCATTGAAGTTGTTCAGATCGAGAGCACAGACCCATTCCAAAAGAAGTGGAATCTAGACAAGCAAACAAATTGTGAAAATTTCAAATTCAAATGCAATGACCATCAAGTGATCAGCTCCTGCCTGGTGAATGACCTTGTGGTTGATTGTGATCATGGAGCAGAAGATGAGAGGTTTCTTCAAATGATAGCTGAGGAAAGCAAACAGGAATGCCAGGTGAAAGGAATCATTCAATGCAGAAAAGGACATCCCAGATGTTTCAATGTGTCACTTGTTTGCAAGTATCAGTTCAATTCTGCACAGGTACTGTTTCCTTGCAGAACTGGAGAACATCTTGAAAATTGCAGAGGATTTGTGTGCAACATGATGTTCAAGTGCCCTGGTTCTTTTTGTGTTCCTTGGGGTTATGTTTGCAATGGCAGGTGGGACTGTCCAGGTGGTACTGATGAGCATGATAACATTTCATGTGTGATGCCAAGGTTTTGCAAAAACATGTTCAAATGTCTCACATCCAGGGTTTGTGTTCATTTAAGTGATGTGTGTGATTCAAGAAATGATTGTCCTATGCATGATGATGAACTGTATTGCTCTTTGCACTCTGTGCCATGTCCAAAATCCTGTTCCTGCTTTCTATTTTCTCTGAAATGTTCTGGGCTTTCATATTTTGCTGGTTGGAATAAACATCTGGTGCCTTTCCATGTTATTGATATTCAAAACTGCACAGTTACATTTTTTGAAAATTTTATGAAAATTGTTCAAAATATCTACAGTTTAAACATTGTCAAAAGTGGTCTGGTTTCACTTGATACAATGTGTCCAAATATAAATAATATTAAATACACTGCAGAAATATCTCTGGCACACAACTTAATCTCTGCATTGAATTCAGAATGTCTGAGACACTTGTCCAATCTGAGAATCTTCACACTCAAATCCAACTTGATTGAGAGCACGACAAGAGAAGCTTTCAGCTCATTGATGAAATTACTTGTGCTGGATCTGTCACAAAATCCTCTTCTTGAGTTGTGTCTGGGTTCATTGCTGGCATTGCCCAAACTTAAGTTTCTAATTGTACAAAATATATTTGCCACAAGTTCAGTTGAAAGACATTGTGTGGCTAATGAAAACAACTTGGCATTTTTACACACAGATGATCCACATTTGTGTTGCTTGGTTTCCAGTACAGCTGCCTGTTCAGCAAAACAACTTTGGTTCTTGCAGTGTGGTAGTCTTCTCCTCAACACTGCATTAAAGATACATTTCTACTTTGTATCATCTCTGATGTTACTGTTAAACTGGGCATCATTACTGATTTCATTAAAGTCACTGAAGTCACAAAACAAGGCATATAGTTCCACAATTGCATCTATGAACACTGCAGATGTTCTTTTGGCTCTGAATTTGTGTATTGTGTGGTCATGCGATTTATATTTTGGAAACTTTTTTGCATTAAGAGAAGAAAGATGGAGGAAAAGTAATGTCTGCTTTGTTATTTTCAACCTTTTCTTCCTTGCTAGTATCTTATCACCATCAGTTCAGGCATTGTTGACATTGCAAAGACTTTGTGTTGTCCTGTTTCCCTTGAAAACTAACCTCAAGCAGTTTTCACTTGTGGCAAAATGGATTGTGTCTGTGTTTGCAGTTTCAATCTCAGTTTCAGTAAAAGCAACACTTCTACTCAGTCTTTTTCATGGAACAGTTTTTAGTCTGTTGTGTCATCCATTCAGTTCAATCTTGACACACAAAAGAATCACTATCATTCTGATTACATCTGTGTTTTTTCTGCACTTGTTCATAATCCTTTTCACAGCAATAGCAAACACCACAATGTTCTTCAAGATTACAGAATCCCATCAATTCAGAGGCAATTATTTGTTTTCACACAACCTGAGTCTTGTTTGCCAGTTGGTTTTTTTGTTGTGTATCAAGATACTTTCCTGGATACCAAGTGGTGTTGTGTTCATGGTTATTTTGTCAACAGATGAGTACCCACTGACAATTCCTGCATGGACAATCATCTGTGTTACAACTCTAAATCCTCTTGTTATCCCTTTTGTTTTGCTCAAATCTCACTTTGGTAAAACAAGAAAATGACCAATTGAATTGAAAGTGCACAGTAACTTGACATATTTTGTTCAACTCATCAATGAGGATGGACCTGAATTCATTGCACTGTGCAGTGGTGAGGATCAGAAGTTTTCAAGCTAAAACCATGGTGTATTGGCCTCACAATTCTGAGGAACCCTTCCAAATGGCAAATGCTGCCCCAAAACATCATTTCTGTCAAGAAGAGGCTTTGTTGAATGACTTCAAATCCATTGACAAGCAAATGTCCTGTCCTACGTGACAAATGACCATTGATCTTCAAGTGACCATCAATTTCTGTCTTCAGGATACACTTCATCCAGTGCACCCAGCGTAAAGGGAGGCAGCTTGGTTTGGCTTCTGTTTGACACCAATCCTAGCTGGGGGTTTTGTAACAAATTAAATTTTATGTTTTGCAAACGTGCCACCTGGATGGGGTAGTTGAGTCATAGCAAGAAGTTGACAACCCAGCCAAGTATATTTTCACTTGCTGGACATAGGCAGGCAGGGAGAAGATTGAAGATTCAGTGAAACAGCCTCACCCTTGGGTGAGGGCACTGATGCCAACATCTTTTACCAATACAACTGATAACTTCAGTGAGTAGGAAGAAGGCACTTCCCCTTCTTACCCTCCTCAAAGTGGAGCAGTTCGCGGGATGCACATTGTGATGGCAAAACGGATAGGGCAGGATATAGCGGCACAGGAGCCACATGAGCCTGTAGTTGAATCCACAAATGCTCTTGGGGAACCACTGTGCACCAAACACACACATCTATGTCGTCTAGCAGCAGCTCTCCCATGTCAGGCGCCACGATCACACACTGTCAGAAGACGCAATGTTCACTGCAGGGAGTCGTTGCAGCCTTGGCTACAGGTAGAGCTATCTTGAGGCAACAAAATGCACACCCAGTGGTACGTGTGTGAAGTCTCAGTTTATTGCTCACTCAGTGAGTACAAGCCAGAACCCAAGCAAAAGGAGCTGGGAGCCAGCTCTAATAGCAGGTTTGGTAGCAGGTTGGGGAAGCTGGCCTCAAGATAGCTTCAGCTTCTGTCGGGTACCCATCACTTGTGCAGCCATCTCATGGTACTCAGCTCTCAGGTGAAAGCTGGATCACTTGCATTAGAAGATTGCTGTATCTTCTGAACAACATGGATCCCCTGGGCAGACCACCCAGGACCTCAGCTCAACCAGCTCCTCACAGCACAGTTGTCTTTGTCTTTCTTCTTTGTGTTTGCAGAACTTAATGTTTGTTCTGATTGTATTCTTCATGAAGGTCAGGACATCAGTGTTCAAATCATGGGAGGAGGATTCTTGTTTTTACTTGGGATGCAAACATGACAGGGCAATACATCATCCATGACTTCCATTGGCCCACCAGAGAGGAGCAAATCAAAGTCTTGCAAATTAAATATCTGAGGTGGACAAAAACCATTGGAAACTTGGGGAATTAAATTTCTCTCACTTTGCTACACATTTGGTCACACAAAAGAATGAAACAGAAATTTGTGCTGAACAATTTGTGGAACCAAAATGTGTTCTAATCATTTCACTTGACACAACAAAGAGAAAACTCTTTCAATAATTTTTTAATTACCCTTTGAACAAGAAAAGTCACAATGGAAAATCAAACAAATTGGAATTGAGCAGAGAAAACAGCTCCCCTGACTCCTGTCTTTCACTGGAAGCATTTCATTGCTATTTTGACAAGTTTGCCAAGAATCTGGCCTGGACAAGTTCTCAGGCAAAAGTTTCAAGCCATTTTCATTTGGTTTTCACTTGAATCCACCAACATCAGAGAGATTTAGGTCAACGTGATTTGTGACCAGTGATCATGACAATGACATGTTTGCCCTTTTCATTGACATTGTAAATTTGACTCAGGTGCAAATCACTGTGCAATGTTAGAGAAAACATTTCATACAATTGTGATCTGAAGAGATGAAGATCTCTTTTCTGATTCACCAGGGAATGCTTCCTGTGTCCTTTTCTGCCAGCCACAAACAGTCCTTTTTAACTCTGACACTTCACTTCTTTTTCAGCACTCTGTTGTGGTCTGTGGCACTTTGACTTTTCCTCCAAAACTGGTACACAAAACACAGAAGTAAATGTGCTGTCGTTCCCAAGTCCTTTGAGCGAAGTGCAAAAGCAAAGTTCATATGTTTATGTCGCACTGGCTTGTGATTTTCTTCCCCTGTGTTGAAGTTTACAAAATAATTGTTCAATCCAAACCTTGGCACAAGTATGTACACACATTTTTACACAAGAATGTGAAGGAGAATAACTTGAAGGTACAAAGTATAACAGAGACTTTCTTGATGTCAACTGTGAGAACACGCGTCTTTCATGAAGCTTCAAATGGAAGGTTTGTGCTCACTCTTCTGGAACACCTGAAGAATGAGCATGAGTTCAAAATGCCAACAGGAAACGCAGGATTTGAGAATCTCAATTGGGATAACAGAATGAGAATACTGGAAGGAATAGTCTGGGCTCCCTGGTCCAAGCAGATTCTTTGGACATTTGATCTGGACAAGCATTTGAGACTGAACTTGACATTTCAACACATTTCATTCACAGCTGGGAAGTTTTACCACTGTAAGTTTGGGCAGCTGCATATCAAAGACATCAACTCAAAACAAGATGGTCATGTATTTTGTGGTGTGCATTCTGAGACAAGTAATTTTCCTAATTATGTGAAAGTTATGATCAAAATGGACATCAGTTTTATGGCATCAAGTAATCTGCAAATGTTTTTCAGTGTGATAGATAAAATGGTTCTTATCAGCAAGAAGACACTGAAAAGGAAGAAGTCTCTCACACCTGTTTGGCATGTATATTTCATTAAAATGAGGAGAGAAATAAAGTACTTCCACATCCAAACATTAAAACTAAAATTTCTTTTGTTGTCACATGATGTCTCTGTGGATATTTTTGATGGTCCAGGTCCCTTATCTCCAAAAATAAAGACTGTCAATCAAGCTGTGACATCCACATTTCAGTGTGTTGTGATTGTGTACCTGACACAAGAGAAAAATAGCCACAACATTCAATATTCTGCCTGGCCACAAGTCAAACAAGCAGGTCAATTTTTATCAGCAGGAAAGCATTTGGTCATTGCATTTCCCAGCAGTTACCAGTCAAACATCGAAATAATCAAGTTCAACACATCAGTTTTTCACAAGATCAATGTCACCATTCTCAATCTCAAGGGCATTTCCAGCAGGAACCCCCTTTGTTATCACGCTGGACTGGCAGTCTATTCCGAACACTTCCATGAAATATATCTTGAATGTGACAACCAAACAAAGAGTCACATATTCAAAAGCACATTCAGTAAATCACCTTCAGTGATTTTGGTTTTGTACCACCATCCAGAGTACACCTCTGTCAACATTTCATTGATAGTATCAACAACACAGTGTCAAATCAAGAGACAAAACACTTGTTTTTACACATGGAGGTGTTTTTCCTATGGTCGGAGTTATTGTCTGAAAGCCAATGCAAGATACACAAAACTAATGGGGGACAAGAATGCTATTCAAATGGTGAATCTCCAAAACAACACTTGTGTAGTTGTGCAATTCTGGTTTGAAATGAACACAGATTTGCTGAAACTGTTGTCATACAGAGTTATTCAATGTACTGTGATGTCATTCAGACATAAGCCTGTCATCAAAGATGGACATAGTCTGGCAACTCAAGTCAGAGCCCTCATGCATGGTAAGTGTTACATGCTCATGAAGAAGCCTTCATGTTTCTTGACCAAGGAAACAAATTTGGGAGCGTGTGAACAATGAACAACTGGTGCACAGGAAAAACTATCACAGTATCTCTCAACAATATATTTTTGTTTGTTTGAAATCTGAATGCAATCAAAGCAATAATGCAACACAAAATCACCCACTATTTTGTGTCGGCCATTAGTGCCCCAAACAACTGTAAAGTTACAAATATAATCACTATGTAGATGTATGTTGATATATCTTTAAATATTTTCAATTTGCTGTCCTCATGCTGAACCCAGCTGGAGCCCCACAAAATAAGTGTGAAGTCTGAAGGGTCTCTCTTCCTCACTGCAACAACAGAAATGAGGCACTCAGCGTGTGATGCATCCACCATGCACAAATCAGTGACTTTCTTCTTGTTGTAGGTTGTAGATCAGCTTTTGATCACGCTGGAAGGTCTTATCGAGCCTGTCCCAGTGCACCATGGAACAAGGCCATCAATGGGAGTTTTCTCACTGGAGGTGGGGGTGGGAACATATCAACAAGCATCTATTTCCAATCTGAGTTCCACAAGGCATGTCCTGGAACCTGCATTGGAATCAGCACTTTTGACACTCAGACCTGGGTTGAGATGCTATTTTATAGTGTTCATCATAAACCAGAAAAGCTGAAGCCCAGAAGTGTGAAAGACACCACAGTCATTCATTTACCCAAACATATATGGAACACAGCAATAAATGACAGGAGGGGATGGGATGTACTTTTGATACACCCAGCACAAGCCCAATCCATCAACTTCACAAAAGTGTTTGAAGTTGAAATTGATGGAATGTATGATGGTGCACAGCCAAACACAGCAGGAATTTTGCACCAATGTATTTCTGAGAGGTGGAGAGGGTACTTCAGTCCTGCCAAACATGGAAAGACCAAAGTCATCAGTATGCTTTCAGTCACAAAATATGTCACATTTAAGAGCTCTCCACAAATATCAGACACTTTGCACTTGCACTGGATTGATCTCTTCCCAAAGAAGAAACTGAGAATGTTCAGAGAATGTACAACCAACAATCAAAGAACATTTGTGTGTGGAACACTTTTGTCAATACTGTCTGTGAGATCCATAATATTTGAAGGTTCTCATAAGAACACATTTTCTTTGATATTTCCTTTCAGTCACAGAAAGTTTGAAGCAAACCACAAAGAAACATTTGACAATGACTGGAATTGTAGTCTTCACCAAAAGTCAGTTGCCCTTTCATTGTCAACCCATAATGGAACCTGGGTCCAGGCTCACAAAATGTGCACAAGCCACAATTGTACTTTGCCCATCCTCAACAGTAAGGAGGACCAGAGGGAAATTATTGACCTCCTCAAGTTCATGTTCATTGGCAATGCACCACACATTTATCCACTTGAGAATATTCTGTTTGTTGGAATGATCAGCAGAAAGGTGAGTGCGTGTGTGTGTGTGCGAAGAGACTTTTCCCTGTGAATCAGATCATGTTTATCCAGTTCTTGTCATTCCATGATTGAAACATATTTGGTGTCAGAATTGAATTCTCCTGACCAGCTGCAAGTCCCCTTTGTGAAGGAAGCACTTGATTTTGTTCTTCAAACACGACCTACCAAACAGCTGTAGGTTTGTCATCTTTCACTTTCCAGAAAAGGATAGTGTGGACAAACAAAAATCCTGTAGGTTTCCAGCAATGGAAAAACCTCTTCTGGAACAATTCATTTCCTGATATCAGAAAAGTACAATTTCAGTCATATCGCACCTATCTTAGTTTTGGCACTCCTTGGCCTCTTAGGATATCTCATATTTATGACACTGCCAGAAAAACTTTGTATCCTACTTTGAACACCACAAGTTGTGTTGCACTCTTTTTGAACAACTTTGCTGATCTTGAATGGATAAATGTTAGATGTGCTGAGCCTCTCAGCACAACTATATTGTGCCAAAGACACATATCTCTGTATCATGACAGAACTGGGGAACCACCATTTATTTCTCACACACAGCATTGCATAAAAATACAGCAATTTTGTTGCATATTTGTGTGGAAAAACAGAATAGAAACAAGACATTTTTTCTTTCTGACACAGATTGAGGAATTGGAATTTCTCTTCAAGGGAACAAGGGAAAACTTTCCACCAATGTTGTTGCCAAGAGAAGGAATGGTTGTTACCTACTACAGATATTCTGATGTTTTTCACTTCAGGAATGAAAATACCAGTTGTGGTGGGTTGTCATTACTCAGAGACAAACCATCACTGTTTGTTATTGGGGGTAATATTCTGACATGTAATGACAGTTCTTTCATTTCACCGAGATTTTTGTACCATGAACAATTTAGTTGCAAAAGCAGCTCCCACACAGAATGCCAATGCTCAGGAGAAGATCCAACTGCATCATCAAATGTTTCACCACATCTGTCATCAAATTTCCACAAACAAAACTGTTCAGGTTTCCACTTTAACTTGTTGCATCAGTTTCAGAAAAACGGGATAATTATGAAAGAACAAAGTTGTGAAGAAACTATATTCACATGTTTTGACAACCAACTGATCAGCTCCTGCCTGCTGAATGATTTTGTGGTTGATTGTGATCATGGAGCAGAAGATGAAACATTTCTTGAATTGATAGCAAAGGGACGAAAACAAGGATGTGAAGTAAAAGGAACCATTCAATGCAGAAAAGGACATCCCAGATGTTTCAATGTGTCACTTGTTTGCAAGTATCAGTTCAATACTGCACAGGTACTGTTTCCCTGCAGAACTGGAGAACATCTTGAAAATTGCAGAGAATTTGTGTGTAACATGATGTTCAAGTGCCCTGGTTCTTTTTGTGTTCCTTGGGGTTATGTTTGCAATGGCAGGTGGGACTGTCCAGGTGGTACTGATGAGGATGATAAGATATCATGTGTGATGCCAAGGTTGTGCAAACATATGTTCAAATGTGGTAATTCTAGTCTTTGTGTTCATTTGAGTGATGTGTGTGATTCAAAGCATGATTGTCCATTTTTTGATGATGAACAGTACTGCACTTTGCACTCTGTCCAATGCCCAAAGGTCTGTTATTGCATACAATTCTCCATGAAATGTTCTGGAATTTCATACTTTCCTGATGGAGACAGAACAATCATGCCTTACCAGGTGATAAACATTCACAACTGCACAATTCATTTCAGTCAAAGTGTCATCCAAAGCATGGGAAGGATTTTCAGTTTGGATATTCAAGAAAGTGACTTGGTTTCACTGAATTTGTTGTGCCCAAAAAGACATTGTCTGGAGTTCACAGCAGAAATTAATGTGGCACACAACAGAATTTCTGAACTGGCCTCAGAATGTCTGAGATATTTGACAAATATGAGGCAATTTGTACTTAAATCCAACAAGCTTACTGCATTACACAAGAAAACATTCAATGGTTTGCTAAAGCTAATTGTGCTGGACTTGTCACAAAATCCTCTCAAAAATTTATGCTTTGGACAATTGTTGGCATTGCCAAAACTTCTGCTTCTCAACTTAGAAAATGTATTTATGCCTTTGACCATTGAAGCAGCTTGCATGACCAATGAAAAAGAGCTGACTTACTTGCTAGCAGATGATCCACACTTGTGTTGTTTGGTTTCAAGGTCAGCAGTTTGTTCAGCAAATCAAGTCTGGTTTTTGAAGTGTGGTAGTCTTCTTCTCAACAAGGGATTGAAAGGAACATTTTATATTGAATCCTCCCTGATATTCCTGTTGAACTCTGTCTCATTACTGGTTTGGTTGAAGTCTATAAAAAGCAAAAAAAATGTGTTTACTGAAATAGTTGTGTCTCTAAACACCACTGATATTGCATTTGCACTGAATTTATGTGTGCTCTGGGTTTTTGATTTGTATTTTGGAAACAATTTTGGACTTGAAGAAGAAACTTGGAGAAAAAGTTATGTGTGCTTCACTGTTCTCTTTGCCTTTGTTCTGTGTTGCATCTCATCCCCCTTTATTCAGGCCTTGTTGACATTTCAAAGACTTTGTGCTGTACTGTTCCCTTTGAAAACTTATGTGAAACAGAAAATACTTGCAGGGAAGGTTGTTGTTTTTATTCCCACTGCATTTCTCCCACTTTCACTGATGATAACTCTTCTGGTGAAGCATTTTGAGGGAACAGTTCTCAGTGTGCTGTGCTATCCTTTTGTTTCCACTGTCAAGGATAGTTCTGCAATATTGGGACTGACAGTCTGTGTGTTTTGTGTGCACATTGCCACAATATTGTTCATGGCTGTGTCTTACATGGAAGTTTACCTCAAAATCAAACAATCCCAGATGTTTGTTGGCAAGCATATCTCACCAAATAACTTGAGACTTGTTTTACAGCTTGTGACTTTGTTGTCAGTTAAAATTCTTTCCTGGATACCAAGTGGTCTTATATTTTTGGTTCTTCACTCAAAAGATGAATACCCACTGACCATTCCTGCATGGACAATCATATGTGTCACAACTCTAAATCCTCTTATAACTCCTGTTATCTTTCACAAATTCAATTGAAATGGATTTGTTGGACAGGCTCCACAAACTCTCTACACCATTCTCGTGTGGGAACTACTGCACAGTCTGGTGAATCTCAAGCTGCCTGAGTGTGCACTCTCCCGAGACCAGTTTTCTTCAGTTTGTGTGCACGCGCGTGGCTTACGTCTGCCCACGTGACCACAGGATTAACTCACGTGATGCGTGAGCTCTTCACAAGGCGGAACACGTGTTAATCAAAGCCATGAAATGCATCCGCCAGTTCTTAGTTCATTTCACTCCTTCTGAAGCAGACAAACTTCTCCGCGAGGAGAGTGCACTCAGGACAAGGCTCCAACGGATTCTGGGGTGGGGCCAGTGGATCTGGGATGGGCCACTGGATCCTGGGGTGAGACCAGTGGGTCCTGGGGTGGGACCAGTGGGTCCTGGGGTGAGACCAGTGGGTCCTGGGGTGGGACCAGTGGGTCCTGGGGTGAGACCAGTGGGTCCTGGGGTGGGACCAGTGGGTCCTGGGGTGGGACAAGTGGGTCCTGGGGTGGGACCAGTGGGTCCTGGGGTGAGACCAGTGGGTCCTGGGGTGGGACCAGTGGGTCCTGGGGTGGGACCAGTGGGTCCTGGGGTGGGACCAGTGGGTCCTGGGGTGGAACCAGTGGGTCCTGAGGTGAGACCAGCAAAGACACACCAAGATTTTATCAAGAGAAACAAGGCGGAGAGAGAGAGAGAGGGAGAGAGAGAGAGTGGTGTGCATGTGTGAGGCATGTGTATAGTGTACCAGGATTCTTGACCTGTTTCTTTCAAGATGTGTAGCCCGTCCTCTGTGTGTGTATGTGTGTATGTGTGTATGTGTGTGTAGTGTGTGTCTGTGAGTGTGCAGGGTGTGTTTCTGGGAGGATGTGGTGTGTGTGTGTGTGCCCGTGTGTGAGGTTGTGTAGACATGTGTGTGTGGTGTGTGTGTGTGTGTGTGTGTGTTTGGTAGCAGCAGACTCCACATTCACCTGAGCCCCCACGTCTGCCCACGTGACAACAAAGCTGCCCACGTGATGTGTGAACATGTCCGCAGGCAACGCGTTGGATAATTAATAAATGTGAAATGTATCCGACTGGTACCCGCTTCATTTCCCATGTCTCAAGCCCAGGGAGGAACGCGCTCATCAGAAGGCTCTGGTGGATCCAGGGGTGGAGCCAGGGGTAGGCTGCAGGGATGGGGCCAGGGGTGGATCCAGGGATGGGGGTCCCTATTATGTCTGCCTCTGGACAGAGAGAAATTAATTTGCAACTGGAGAGGGGTGTGGCTGGACATACCTCAAAGTCACAGGTGTAGGACCCCTGTCCCCACTCCAGCCTACACAGGAGGGTCCCCTGGACCCACAGCACCAGAGGAAACCCCTTGGATCCCCACCTCCCCCAGTTCTCCACGCGCCTCGTCTCTGGCTATGTCTTCCTCTGCCGGAGAACCCCTGGACCCACTCCAGCCTGCACTGATCTGCCCTGAAACCACTGTGCTGAAGGAACCCCCTGGTTCCCCACCCCCTGGTTCCCCACCCCCCTTTTCCCACCCTCTGGTTCCCCAGCCCCTGGTTCCCCACCCCCTGGTTCCCCAGCCCCTGGTTCCCCACCCCCTGGTTCCCCACCCCCTGGTTCCCCACCCCCCTGGTACCC
>JAAUXT010032258.1_pt1 | contig 17639 bp, 18 predicted proteins | sample 7278171 | NCBI WGS metagenome assembly JAAUXT01 (sample SAMN14350112, study PRJNA611818) | marine sediment metagenome | isolation source: surface marine sediment (1.8m) | place: French Polynesia: Moorea | collected 2018-08
GCTACTCTCAAGAGCCCAAATGATATGTTGCCTCCTCAGCTGCCAGTACACAAATGATACTTATACTGTTTCCCAGGCCCAAAGATTGCAAGATGGCTACTATTGAAGCCTTTCAGCCAATCAAAATGCATTATGCATTCTTGCCCTGAACCTGGTATAAATGCTCACAGGGGAGGGGGGTGTCACTCTGGGTCACACATAACAGACAAACACATACTGATAATATAAGTTGTGCCTTACATGACTAAAAACATGATCCAGGCCTGGGGGGTCCCATTGACCAAAAATTTTTTACGTCCAAAACCTCTAACAAAATTGAATTATTTTTTACTTCAGATCTGCATCTCCCAGCAAATTTCCCAGCTGGGGGGGTCCCATCAACCAAAAATTTTCTAAGTCCAAAACCCCTAACAAAATTCATTTTTGTTACTACAGATCTGGATCTCCCAGCAAATTTCCCAGCCAGGGGGGGGTCCCATAACTGAAAATTTTCTAAGTCCAAAACCCCTAACAAAATTGAATTTTTTTTTACTTCAGATCTGCATCTCCCAGCAAATTTCCCAGCTGGGGGGGGGGTCTCTCAAGACCAAAAATTTTCTAAGTCTGAAACTAGGGGGGGGTCCCTCAAGACCAAAAATTCTCCAAGTCCAAAACCAGGGGGGGTCCCTCAAGACATAAAAATTTCAAACAGAGGGGGTGGGGGGGGGTGGTGGTCCGACCATGCCACGAAACCTATCACAGTTGCATAACACATGCCGCTTCCCTTACGACGGCGTGTGTAAAAACAAGATACGAAATTACTGCAATGAGCACCTGTGCCTCCTTTTCAAGAAAAAAAAGGAAAATTAGCAAGATTTGTGAACCGTACCAAAACAATGCATTGAAAGAAGATTGACAGAAAACAATCACGTGAAATCAAACACTTCTGGTGAATATACAGTAACGTTCGCATCCACGTAACCACGTCAAAGATAAAACAAGAATGCTCGTGTTATGTGCGTGCGGCGAAGCACTTCACCGTGCCGAAAGCCGAACAGACAAAAACAATAATTCTTTCTCAAGCGATTCTTCTTGAGCGCAACATTTGGACTATACCTCGTAAAACATTCCCACAAACACAACTCGATGGTGCGGACGGCACCGCCGGGCCGCGCGTGCCAAAAAGGTTCAACCAACGCGTTGCTTGCCGTCAACAAAAGAATTACTTTTCACAGAAATTGCGCAAACCCAGACTTTTGGTTCCCGCGGACAAGGCAGAAACCCACCCTGTTGCTGCGTAATCGCTGACTCTGCGCCCGAGGATGAACTCAACGAACACAGTCCGTCTGTGTTCAGTGTTCGTTCTCTTGTCGCACAGTGAAACAGTTCGCCTTCAAAGCTGGACGCCCTTTTTCTCAGATTGCTCAGTTTCACAATAAACATGACGTACTCACAAACAAGACCCAAATTAAAACTGACGAGACTTGCTTGCTTCTTGCTTTTAATCGATTTATTGATCACTGTGTCGATACAGTTCTCACACGCACACAAAACAAAAAATTAAATAAATAGAAAGGAAAATGGATACCTCAGAGCCAATGAATATATTTTAAGGTGCATTTATTTAATTTATATATACAGCAAATCAAGTTGCAAATCTGCCTGTAGTGACTATATATAATTTAATAAATTGGTAAATATTTTTATAAATAATATTATCTGTTTCTGGATTCTTATGGCCTTGAATAATATTGATCAACTGTTTGTTAGTTAAATGTTGTAAGAGGGGATGTAAATTAGAAATATTGTATTTTAACATTTTCCTTTGATTAGAATATTGTACACAATCCATGAAATAATGATGTATAGTTTCTTGTTTATTTGTATTACATACATTGCATTTAGAACTATCTACAAAATTAAATTTGAATTGATCAGCATTTAAGGCACTACACTGAAATCTCAATTTCATGAAGATGTTATCAATTTCTGTATCATAATGAAATAGATTTATTTTCTTATATGCATGTACACAATACCTTTTATGCATGCATTCCAAAAAGTCAGGATAATTATTTTTTAATCTTATATCACTTGACAAAGTATTCCGTAACCTTATCATTTCCAAATAATATGAATTATAAAATTTATTCTTTTTTGAGAAAATTATTTTTAATTTACCAACATTTCTACCCACATTGATAGCAAATCAATAAAAAATTTATTGTATATTATTTTTGGTGTTTGAGTTAATTTTATTTTTGCAAACATGGTTATTGCTAGGTGGGTGGTTCTATCTTGAAAATTGTTCCAACCTAATTCATTCAATAATTTATTTTCTGAAATAAATCTAGTTCCTTTAACTACAATTAAGGCACAATGATAAATTAGCCTGGTTGACCTTTTTATATTTTTTTGACCAATATTGATGTAAAACATACTGCAATAATCAATTATAGATGCAATTAGTCCTTTATATAATTTTTCACTGGTAGTGAAATCAATTTTATGTCTAATAAGTTTGAACATATGAATAATTTTTTGTGTTTTATGAATGGTGTAATTTATATGATTTTCCCAGTTCAAATTCTGATCTATAAATGGACCTAATTGTTTATAATTATTAACTCTTTCTAACTCAATATTTTCCATAAATAATTTTGGATAACTAGGAAAATAACTATTACTTATAATTATGTACTTTGTACTTTGTTTTTAATCTACTAAATTCTATTTTATTTTCATTAGCCCAATCTATCAATTGATGAATATCAAATTGAATTACATTGAAAGCATTGTCAATATAATTTCTTTTCATTCTTTCTACTAAGGCTGTATCATCTGCAAAAATATATGGATTGCTAATTATATTGTCAGTTATATCATAAGCAAAAATACTCCATAATAAAGTGGCAAGAACTGAACCTTTAGTAACTGAACTTTGTATAGGATATAATTCTGATTCATATCCACTGACGAGACGTTGACCCCAACGAAATTCCTCCCGCAATAAAAATAGCCTTGCGAGCGAAAAAGTGTTGCAAGCGAACCCCTACATCGCAAGTTTGCCTTGTTCCTGGTTTTGCATTGCTTGCGTGCTGTTTCACGCCTGAAACAGCCGTGAGGTTGCACAGTTTTTTTGCAACAAGTAGTTCACTTGCAACCATTAAAGTTTCTTCTGGATAGTCACGTTTCTGTTGTCGGTTTCAAGAGTGATCTCCAAAATCTAGCTGTGGTGCAATAGTCAGAACGTTTTGGACAACTCCGTCACGCTTCGAGCATGTTCATCAGAACAGCAGCTCGCATCACACCCAGGAGTACAGCACACAGCGAGAGCACAAGGGAAATCGCCAAATGCACAGTGAGGTCAAAAAACAGTGGCACTACGTCTTGACTCAAGCATGCAGAAAGCAGGATATTTGCAGAACTGTTTGTATTTTAATGACGTCTGCATGATCTTGTAGGCAAACCGAACAAAACGGTGGTTCCGAGTCGTCGCTCGTTCGAGACAGCAAAACTTCGAAAACACAACGACGCACAGCATTGCACAAGTGGAGTGGCTGTTGTAAGTATGTCATGTTGCATTTGACATTCAAATACACGCAGTTTTCGCCGACGTGGGCCGGATTCACTGTGCCATTTAAGATGACGGTGCGCACATTTGATCCGTGTTGACCAGTTTTCCATTTCTGCAGATCAACTGAATTCAGACGCATCACAAAATGATCGGAGCTATCATTCTCACTCTGCTGGTGATCGTCATCGTCAAATGGATACGGTGAGCACACGCAAGAAAACTTTGCAGCCAGACGACTTCCAGTTGAAGCGCACGTAACACTTCGCAGATAGCTTTCAGTTCAGCAAACAATTTGCAATCAGTTGAAACTTTTCCGAAACATTTCCAGAGACAGAAAGGCCGTCCACAGGACCTTCCAAGAGATGGGAGTCCCGGGACCCAAACCTGAATTTTTGTTAGGAAACTTCAAAACCATCCAGCAACAGGTAGACCCAGCAACCAAATTTGTCTTGTGAATTGAGGCATGCAAGGTTGACCAATGAATGAAACAGCGAATTTGGCTCTGCGAGACGGCCAGAAGCACCAAAGATCTATACCCTGTTAATTGGAACGGTGTTTTCTGGAGACAAATATTTGCAAGTGAGAGAGGGTTTTTATCCGCTGTCTTACTTGCCAACAACTTTCTTCAATGCTGTCATTCTAGGGCATGTACCAAGCATGGGATTCTTGGTTGAAGAAATATGGCAACACATTTGGGTGAGCAGACAAGAACAGTACTTTTTTTGCGTATTTGCTTTTGTATTTTGCTCTGAGCTTCCTGCGCGGAAGGGAAAAAAGACTGATAAGACAATGTTTTCTTGGTGCCAGTGGGCAGATTTTTTTGCGCGTAAAGTTTCATGAAGCAGAAATTCCTGCATTGTGTTTCTTCTGCACCCAACAAAAAAGGCCCATGAACCTCGCGGTGGTTTGGACTTAGTCCGGTCACTTTTTTGCACAAAACACCCAAAGGACTCGACACCATAAAATCTACATGACAAATTTCACAAGCTCTTCACACCTCACCCCCTCACACCAGCAACATGAATTATTTTTTCAGAGAGATTTTTGGGTACTATTTGTCTCAAAACCATCAAAAAAACACCCTTGACCAAATTTCTTGCTTTCAAGATACAGCACAAAACAGAAATCTTGACCAAATTTTTTTTAATCTACCCGTTTGAATTTTTGCACAAAAGATGGAAAATGTTCCGCATTGTTCTTTCAAGACCTCGGCCAAAAATGAGACCAAAGGCACAACAAATAGACCTTGAACCCTCGTACCAGAAAACCTGGCCCACCAAAAAGTCACTTTCGGTGCCTGCAGGGTGGCTCATTTTGGTTGTTCAAAAGAGCAAACCTGAATGTGTACCGTTCAAATAAAAACCAAAATAGAGATTCTCAAGGCCCGTATTTTCTCAGCCAGTTTTGTAGTTCTCAGGACGGTGACCATGCACTCTCCTATTTCAGATATTTCGAAGGTGGATCGCCAAATCTGGTCACAACGGACTTGGACATCGCCAAAGAAGTTCTTATCAAAAAGTTCAGCAATTTTCACGCCAGGGAGGTAACAAAATCACGCGAGAGCTGTCCTTGCCTTTGCAGTGATGGACAAAGAATGAACCATGGGAAAGAAAGAGCGCTCAAAAACAAGCAGGCACCGCAAAAACTGCCCATCTCTCCTGCAGACAATTTTCTTATCAGCAAGGAGCCCTTTTGACCTTGACTATCGCAGACCATCGGATTTCTTCCAGGTCTTATTGCCTCCAGCTCCTTTCGACAAACACACCAATGTGTTCTTCGCGGAAGGGGAGACGTGGAGGAGACTTCGGTCTATTTCCAGCCCAACTTTCAGTGCCAGCAAGATGAAGGAGGTCTGTGCAACAAGACTCACCCCTAAATGTCTGTGCTCTTTCTGGAAGTAGATCTATCTTTTTCATTCCCTCGTGCCATCGACATTCTTCAGATGTCTCCTCTGGTGAACCACTGCGTCGACAACTTCACGACGCTGTTGGGACAGCACTGCGACGGAAAGCCATTCAACATCCACGCGTAAGTGCAACCTCCTCGACTGCGGCAGAATCAAAGGACCCGCAAAATCTTCATTTGCAGCGCCTGTGTCAGTTGAGCCCTTCCAATCACAAACCAGATGGCTTGGAAATAAGGGTTGTTTTGCAGAGCGCTGCAGCGGCTCACTCTGGACACGATCGCGAACTGCGCCTTCGGTATTGAGTCCACGTGTGTAGAGGCGGGAGACAACACCTTCATAGAGAAAGCGAGAGCGGCGTTCGCCGTTGTGACCAAGCCTTCTTTCCTGGGAAAAACAAAATTCCTGCTGAAAGGTAGAGCACTAGCTTGGTCACACAGAGAACCCACACACAATGTTCGCATTTTCGAGCTGACTTGCCAGATTGTGTTCCCACAAGAAAACACTCGCCCTTTCCTTTTCCAGTCGTTTCACCAACTCTGCAAAAGATTGCAATTTTGATTTCGCCTAAGGACGGATTGCAGGAGTACTTTTATTCCCTGAGTCGAGCCGTCATCCAGCAGAGACAACAGGATACAACTGCAAGTTCCTTCACGTCTCATTCCTGAGTACTTTCTTGACAGAACCAAATGAGTTGAGATTCTGACAGGACCATGTCAAATTTGATGCTTCAATCCAAAGGATGCATTTCACACCACACTGATGTTGGTGCCTCTGAACCTGCAGGCGTCGCGTGTGGACTTCGTGCAGCTCATGATCAACGCTCGAGAGACGAGCGAAAAGTCGGAGCAAATGGAGGTAAACGTGGACCAGGACACCTTGAAGGAAGAAACGGCAGAGACAAGAAGTGCTCCTTCCCAAGGGAAGGGCATGACCTTGGAGGTAAATGTGATTCACAAAATCGCCCAGATAATTTGGTACAATTCAGTTTCAACTGCCACAACCCCATTCACCCACTACACAGCATCCCTCACATCCCTCACGCGCTCTGGGCTTTCCTACACATGCAGGAAATGGAATCTCAATCGCTGATTTTCCTGCTGGCTGGGTTTGAGACAACCAGCACTGGCCTGGCTCTACTCTGCTATCAACTGGCGCTAAACCCCGATGTTCAAGAAAAACTTGCTCAAGAGGTGGATCAGCACTTCCCAGACGGCAACAAGGCAAGTTTTGTCACTTGCTGCACTCCATGGTGATGTCCTTACGTTACAATCTCTCGATTGAGCCACGCCTGTTTTTATGCACATGTTCATTTTCAGAAACCACCTGATTACATCTCTGTGCAAAAGCTGGAGTACATGGACATGGTTGTGAAGGAAGTGCTCCGGCTCCACACACCCGCTGTCAGGTGTCCACATGCGTGTCTCTTCATCACAAGGTCACTGACATGTTGTCTTTTACGTAATCGTCCCCAAATACCTGCTCACTGTTTCAGAGCCGTGAATCGAATTTGTCGAGAGTCGTGTGTGATCAAGGGGCTGCGTATTCCCAAGGGTGTCACAGTGCAAATCTACAACCACGGCGTGCACATGGACCCGAACAACTGGGGACCCGAGGAGCCAACCAAGTTCGTTCCTGAAAGGTAGGTTGTTTCTTTGACACAACTTTGAACATAACCAATACACCAACCCAATTTCGTCAACACTTGCAAATGAGAATCTTTGACAAAGATGCTTTGAACGCAAGTGTTGCAGCTATCACCCCTGATAGAGACCGCTTTTGTTTCTGGCAGTGTTCGCCCGACAACTGAGAACTCCTTCGTGGCCTCGGTGGTCAGGGAGAGATTTTCAGCAGTTGTCAAGTGGTCACCCCCACCCAATGGCAACCAAAAATTGTCAGCAACAGTCAGGGGTGACCAAGACTGAAACCACCACCGAAAACGGATCACAACCACCACCACCCCCCGCCAAGCAGTGGTCAAGGCTGACCTCTGCTGCATCAACCTGTTGCCAGTGCATAACACGGGCCGCTCAACAAGCGCCTGTGTACAAATTTGATTGTTCGACCAATTTCCTCTATGATTTTAGATTCAACCCTGAACGCAAGGCGGACATGAACCCTTTGGCCTGGATGCCATTTGGTGGAGGACCGAGGAACTGCGTCGGCATGAGATTCGCTCTGTTGGAGATGAAAATCGCCATGGCTAAAATACTCAAGTTTTACGCCATCCACAAATGTGAGGAAACTAAAATCCCACTACCTGTGGCGAAAATTTCCTTCCGGTCGCCATCCGAAGGGATTTACGTCACGCTGTCCAAGAGACAGAAATGATCTGGATTTTCCTTCACAAGTTCTTATGTACGAACCTTGAAACTCTCCAAGATCTGAATGCCAGACAGTATTACAAATTGTCTTTCTTTTGTACAAATTTCTTGCTGTAGATCTGACTCAAGTAAAGCCAAGCGTTTAATGTGAATTGAAATTGTGTCATAATGTTTCGAACTCTCAAATATGTGTCTGGCGAAAAACGTCTTTCAAACAGAAGTGACCCTTTTGAAACAGTCTGCGTAAAGAGGAAAGGTTCCTGCCTGACAGCCCTGGCCACCTCCTCAAACTGCAGCAGGTCATACTTTTGGAGAAGCGAAACCTTTGGCATCTGGCCCTGAAATGATACAATTGTCTGCTGGAACCATTGCTGAGAACAAGTCTCAGGCAACCGTGCGAGTATCAGAGAATTCGTCCGACACAGTCGGTCTTCCTTTCGCTTGGTGGTTGAAGCCAACAGCGACGAGTTCAAGTCAACCTACCAGCAACATCTTCACCGGCAGCAGGTAGATGAGGATTTGTCGCTTGTTTTTCACACACGACCTGTGACATCTCTGGAATGCGAACGACAGGTAGTCTTCCGCTGAAACCACAATCGAAGATATTATTCAGCCACATCAGTGCCACAAACGAAGTCTGGTGATGCCCGAACGTCACCGAGACAAGACGAGCCGAAATCATACGAAGAGCGTACACCACTCATCTCGTGTCGCTTGACGGAAGTTCTTTTCTCTTCTCTCAATGACGAATAATTTACCTTGTTTGAAGTCACTGTCAAACATTGATTTTCTGCCCACGTAATACCTGGAAAAGAGAACCTTCACCAAGTGACAAAGGAACGCTTAGCTTGTGAAGTTTCTTGCGCAAAACAAAATTCCCAGTGAGACCCAACCCGAAAAGGCACAGTTTTCTCGTCCAGAGTCAATGGGAAGTGGAAGGCCCTGACGGACTTTTATTGCAGTTGGAGCTTCCAGAAATTCACACCAGTTGAAACTGTGTTTCATATGCATCAATTGCTCCAATCCCGACTCACACGACAGAACTCCAATCACTGATTTTAGCACGTACAACGTACCTGTAGGTCACAGCTTGGGAAATGGAGAACTTATCCTTGATTGGCAAACTGTCTATGGCTCTGATCAAAGGCTTGCACAAGTGCATCTTGTTGATCTGAAAAGGGCAACAAGAACATCAGCAGTGAAGATACGCACTGAACCAAATGACATGCCTGTGTGAAAACACGCGCCCTGTTTGTTTTCCAGTACCTTGAAATAAATTTTGAAGAGCTGATTCACCAGGTTTAACATGCCCCACTTTTTGCTGTCTTCGGGTGCTGCTCGACTGTCAAGAAAAAGAAAAAAAAAATGCGGTCTGGCATGGATATTTTTGATTTTGCAAAGTCTTGACGGAAGATGACGAACTCACTTGTCACTCGCGCAAACTCTGAAACAACCCATTATGAGATCAGCTGCCTTCTCCAACGTTTCACCTTCTTTTCCTTTTGCTTTCTTTTTCGACTGAACGTCTGCCTGAAGTTTAAACATACAACACGAAATGAACGACTCCGCATTTTGGTTTTCCACGCGGGACTCTCATCGACACTTCGCGCACACACCATCTGTTGAGAGAGGTGAACGTACTTGCCGAAATGCTCGCGATTTGAGAACGCAACGTACGCTTGAGGCGAAGCGACGCAAGTCGAGAACAACAGCAAACATGATTGGAAGAGACCAGTTTTCTTCCTTCTGGGATTGCAACACTTTCGTGAATGCTCTTGGAGAACACTGAAGGAAAACGCAAACTCGAGTCGCTCACTAAGGTCCTTGAAATCCAATTTCCGCTGGCAAAAAGAACAGCGAAAAGTAAAAGCTTTGGTGGTCAAGACAAGCTCAGTAATTTCCTGTCTCTTCAAAAGGATACTGCACGACAAGAGTCTGACAGCGATAAGCTTCTACGAAGTCATGGTTACTGACTGCCCAGCAACATCTGCAACACAACAAAAATATGTCCACTAAAAACTGTTTCAATGCTTCCTGATGTTCAGCGAAATGATGAAAGACTCACATTGTTTTCACGTTTGATCACACTTTGCTGCAAACCTGTCTGCAAGACAGATACAAACCTCAGGTGGGCTGCAACCAATTCATCCCACGGCTGGTCGAACCATTTCTCGCACTGTGCTTCCGGACTCTCAATCTGCAGGCGAGGATTCTGGATGTGGATGTGTTGAAACGACAGCAGCTCCTACCAAAACCAAGAAAGCAAACTTCGTGCGAAAACGGTGATGTTGTTCTGCCAAAAGTTCGGGAATACACTTCACTCTTCGAGTCAACAAATCCTTACGCTGACAGTTTCTCCATCCTTGTACGAAATGGCATCTTCCAGCTGCAAGACAAAACTTATGTGAATGTAACTTCAATCTCGCGAGACCACACAGACTTGTTTTGTTGTTGGGCTTTCAGTTGGAAGCAGTATCGAGAGCTCACAGCCTTGGCAATTTTTCGAAGCAGACATACAGAACACAACGTGACTGCATTCAAAATAACTTCTTTCGAAGAATTTATAAGAGAGGAATTGATCTGTTCAAACACCAACACATTAGAACAATGAATCGATGGCATGATAGCTGGCCGATCAAATGATCTGGCATCCTGAAACGACGCCTGAATCGAATTGCCCAACTCACAGAACCTTCTATTATCGCTCAATCCCAACACGTCATAAGAAATCATCTCATAGAAACAGACACTTTTTACACTGTCAGCGTACGCTACTAGTGATTTTTAATAGGTAGGCTTGTTTCTGCTTCAATTATTGGTCTTACTGGTTGTAAATATTGGTTCAAAGAAGAATGTGCCATTTTCCCTTCTCCCGCCGGTTGTCGTATGCACGGGTTTCAACTTTCGCTTTCAGAAACCGTAAACAATGGGCGAAAATAAAGACAGTGTCACCAACTTCAAACTGAAATTTCCTGCAACTAGAGACTTTATTCTCGGAGATGTCGACACAATTGAGCAGAGACAATGCCTGTATATTGGAGAATGTGTAGAAGTTCTGTGCTTTGCCAAATGTAATGATGTTAACACACTAAAAAATGAAACCAGTTTGCAGAAGTGGTCAAAGCAGATTTGCAGCTTACAAGCTTTCACAACCGCATCAGCTTACCTGGGTGAAGGAATCGACATCAGAACGGCTGAAAATGAGTTAGATGCAACTGTTACTCCTCAAAATCACATGAGTAATGAAAGAAACTGTCGGCCTTTCAGTGCTGGCATGTCTGAAGAAGTCAAGGTACAGGTTTCGATTCAGAGTGTCGACAGATCTGGTGGCGTGCCTGAGGTCGCTGGCCAAATCACCAAAACTTCAAGAGCAATCTTTTGAATATTTTCAGGGAGTATGGGAGTCAGTCAGTGAGACACTGTTGGTGTACAAGACGATGGTGTCACTTGAAAATGTCATTGGCGGTTACAACGAGTGCAAAATAGAAATGGTTTTGTGGAGTTCGGGCATTGATGACCTGGATTTGGGCAGCGACGGTGGGAGCAGGAGCATTGAAGACACTCATTTCTCCAGACACATTGGTGAGTACTGTTCCTTCCACTGTTGCACGTTTGATGAGGCACAGAATCAGTGCGGACAATGTGCTGGTCCTTCACTGTCTGATTGTAGTTTCAGAAACAGTACCTGTGTGTTCACCACCTGAAGTTCGGTGTCGTTTGATCAGTTCAGGCGGAAAGTATAACCTGTTTCTCAAAGGTGAAGATTTTTGTGGATGTCTGAAAATGATCAAAGTACGTTTTGTACAATTCGGTGATGTGTGTGTGTGTGTGTGTGTGTGTGTGTGTGTGTGTGTGTGTGTGTGTGTGTGTGAAACTTACACATTGATGATTTCATTGGTGGAACTTTTCTCATGTTGCAGTCACCAACTCTGTTTCCACGGCGAGTGATTTGGAGGTTGATGTGCTCAAAATTCACACTGAACCAGCAGACAACTCTTTGCCTCAGAGGTAAGGAAGCACTGTTCGATGGCAAGATCTCCTCTTTCTTTGCCTTGTGTTTTGACTCGTGTTGAGCACAAGCTTTTTTACGTGTTTTTCCAGTCCAGAGGAATCGTCTAGTCACACAGAAACCAGAAGTCCCTCTTCACCCCGCACAGAGCCGTACACAATTGAACCTAGTCACGGAAAGCAACAATTTTCGCTTCTTTGGTTGGAATCGACAACCGTACCATTTGTCGTGAAATTGAACGAAGCGGCAGAACTGTTTGATGTGGTAAGTTGCTCTCACGTCTGAAATACACCCCACACTGTTTGCAAGAAAGGAATGCCAACTTGTCTTGTTCCAGCATCGGGACTCTTACTTGTACGCGGAGATAAACTGGAGGTTGCGATCTTCCACAGCATGGACGACGTCATTTTACAGGTCAGAGAAAACATGTGTTTGAGTCGTAACTGCGTCTATCATTGTGCCACGCATGGCAACGTGATTTCCTTTTTTTCAGAATCGGCAACTTACACATTCGAAAACCAGGATTGGTCGTGACAGCAATGCCATTGTCTCAGCCCAAGTGCGAAGAAATGTAAGTTTGTCAACAAAACAAACGCTAACGCTACATCTGAACATTTGATGGTGTTGAGGTAATGCACGATTCTCACACGACAATCGGTACGCTTCTTTGCAGGTTCTCGGTCAGATACACGGTGATGAATAACCTGCAGGATTTTCTTTCCTTGAAGCTCATTTGGAGTCCAGAAAAAGCTCTTCGAGATCCCAAAGGTAGAGTGTACATTGCGTTTTTGTTGTCAAGTCTGCTCCACACTCCACACGCAGTAGTTGTTTGTCACATTTCTTTTATTCCAGCGTGCCAAGAAAGTTACCGCAGACCAGTGGATCAGGTTATCCGATCGGTTGTGTGCAACAATCCAACAGTGGAATTGGGGTTGGTGAAACAAAAAACATGCTGACCTTTCGTCTGGTCTGGCTTCATGTTCACCTTTGAAAAATCAGCTTGGATTTCAGAGAAAGTCACATCGGTTCGACTCTGACCGCAGACGTAAATTTCCAAGTTGACGATGTTGGCGTCTACGAGGTACCCGCATGTGTCAGATGCACACCTTAGCGCGCACACAGCGTCAGTACGCGAGAACCTTTTGTGATGATCTCACTGTTCTCTCACAGCTTGGTCAGCACATGAAGCTGAACCTACAATACGCCGTTCCGAACCCAGGCTACACCATCTACAGCGCCTATGGTGGCAACACGGGCAGCAGCGGTGGCCACCAGCGCAAAGGCAGCGTCTCCTCCATACAGAGCATGCCGGCAGAACAGGGCTCACTCGGTCTGACACAGCCTGCTGTGGCGCCGAGGAGCCATTCCATGACACCAATACAACCGCAAGGGCTTCCTCGAAGGGGCAGTACAGGTACAACTTTCCAAAACTTGACCTGTCGAGTGCGACGTATGCTGAAGCCAGTAGCGGCTCCAGGGGCGGACTCATTCCCTTCGCGGACACGTGAAGTTTTTTGAAAAACTCCATCACAGCAGATCCCAGATCCACCCGTGGAAGCAACACCTGCCTCTTGTGTCTGTCATACGCAACAAGCAGGTTTGGCAGCCACCAAATTTTCAGACCCTGCGTCCAGGTAGCATAGTGCTCGCCTGTTGTGTTCGGATGACAGACGAACCAACGAATGACGATCTGTTGTCATCTGCGAAATGTCCATCTTTTGCCTTTCAATGTTACAGCTTCAATGCGAAGTCTTTCGTCCGTGGCGACACCGACTGACTCGAGCCCTGTTCACCAGTCCCACGCGAGCGTGCTGGTGAACTCGGCACCGCCCGCCACTCTAATGCGCGCGCTCAGCGGCGTTCAGCAAACGTACACCACACATCAGAGGTACAGCCCGACTTCCACTTCATTTATCTTTCGGGAATCACGTAGAAAATACAGATAGAAATCATTTGGTGACAAATCTGAATATTTCCGTGAGGTTGTATGTGTATGTGTGGGCTTTTGCGTACGTGCTCTTGAACGGCGGTGTTCCGTGTTTTGCAGGAGCTTGAGTCAGATCTCTTCCCCCGGCGCCGTTCGACCCCCGACGTTGGGCTCTTCTGGAATCACAGCGCAGCAGGTGCTCAAGAGGAACTGTCAAGTCTTTGTCCTGTAGATGTGCAGTCAACTGAGCGAATCTCAGAAACGGAATGCGTTTTCGCTTGCAGTTTTTCCTTTGTGATTCAAAATACTCAACCAGAAATCTGTCTCTTGCTTTCCTTTTTGTGCGAATACAAGTTGAGGCAAAGACATGTGGACATTCCGTCTAGTCAGTGATTCTCCGTTCCCCTTATTGACGAAACTTTACAAGTCGGGCTTCAGGTGGCTTTTCACGAATGCAGGATTTATTCTTCAGAAACGAAATGATGCACAGGCAAAGTCTACATTTCAAATAAGTTAATAAATTTATCAACAAACGATATTTGTTGTTACGCAACATTTTCTTTGTATGTACAAGAGAACAATGAACAATCCTCCAACAGGACACATTCACAAGTTGAAACAAAGTGCACGACGCACGAAGCACTGTTGGACCAACTTTCAGTAGGAAATGTGAGAATCAGAAACGCGCAAATTTCCTCACTGTCTGTGTCGAAAAAAGTCAGTGGTTGTAAGAGACACGCTTGATAAATTCAATTTCGCAGACTTGTGACAACAGAGTTCAAAATTGTCTTCATTTTTGGCACAATGTCAAAACATTCAGGGCACTGTCGCACTTCACGGGTGTTCCACAAGAACATCAGAAATGGACGTCAAACTTCTGGTTCACGTCAAACAGGGATGGTGTTCGTTCAGTTTTTGTTGCCAAGTCGACGCGAAACGAAACACACACACAGCACACACACACACACACACACACACACACACACACACACACACACACACACATATTTCAACAGGAAATTGACATGTTTGCATCGTCTTCACGCCGACAACGGTCGATATGCAAAGAGAAATCCACACTTGTTCTGTGAGTCGATTTCTGTGTTGTGATAGAGGTGTGTTACGTTTCAACAATTGGTCCCAGAACTTCAGGAGCTACTGGTCCAAAAAAAAGCCGCCCAAAGCTCACCACAAGTCTGTCACAGAAACATCTGCTTCGTCAGCTACAACAGCGACTTTTCTATCATGATTTCGTCAAATCCGGATGGCCTGTGGTAAAAGTTCGTGAATTGTACGTCCATAATAGCACCATCATCAACTGAAAAAGAGAGATTCCCCCGATCAAAATTCTGCTCGTCTTGCTGGTGCAAAGCGTGAAACATTCCGGACGCAATGAGCGGCACTTTCGTTTTGTTCAAATCAACTTCCCAGGAACTACGTTCGTACGTGCAGGGACTCACCATAGAAGACAGGGTAGACTGTTCCCTTTATACCGGTGAACATCAAAGTGGTCTCTTCACCGTTCACAAAGAATTTGCACTCCAAGTGATCGTACGTGATTCCCTGAAAGCAGTCAAGTCGGATGGCTGTCAATTCTCAAGAGAATACCACACAAATTGCAGACCTACGTATGTTCCTCAGTGCAGCAGCCCAAGAGACATACCACTACATCTCCCTCTTGAGGAGCATCCACGACTTTTCCGCACTCGGAATTGTTGTGACTCAAAATGCCATCGTGTCGCAAGACCCAGCTTTCCTTGTCGTTTCCAAGCGGGATTTGATTCATGTCTGCCCGACGCGTGGCAAGCCCCACTCCCCACACTCCTGCAACAGATCGTGTTGAATGCCGCGATGTTTCTCCGGAAGAGCGATGCACATTGTCGACAAATGAAAATGCGACAAACAAGACAAATTTCTGTGACTGAGTTGGTGACTGAGTTTTGAACCTCCACGCAATGCCGGCAGATTTCACTGACAAAAATATCTTTTTCACGTCGTTGCCAGTTGCACCAAAGAGGTATATTGTTAAGGAAGATGCTACAGACTGTTTACCTGTCGACTGCACTTTCACCTCGAAATACGCTTTGTTCTGGACGATTGGCGCATTACCCAGCGCGGCTCCTGTGCCGCAAATTCGTCGTCCGCTTTTCACAATGACAACATCTTGACCTGCAAAGCACGCAATGTTTCACTTTCAGACTCTATTCCAAGAAAAACGCCAGCCGCGCGATGAACAGTGTTGCTTAAACTTATGGCGGCTAACAACCAAAGAAAAGCCTCTGGGGACACTGGACTGCTTCGACATTTGCCTGCAGCTGAAAATGGATCTCTAGCGTTGACGACATTGTCCTGAGTTACAAATGTGCACAAGACCCGTCGGAACCAGACTGTACCGACTGTTTTCTTGAGAACAAGTGTCATCACATTCTGGATTCTAAACTTCCGGAACCTCAGAAGATATACGAATTTCAGGTTCTCTGTGCCACCTCGATGCCAGCAGAAAACTCACCCATAAAGGAAGTGTCCAATTTCACAGCTGGAGGTTCTTTCAGTGGCTGGTGTGTCGTAGAAAATGAAGACCCATTCCACCGACATCGCACACAACAGAAACAAGAAGCCATGATTGTTTTTTGGGGGAAGCCCTGCTGTCCTCTGGTTCACCACAATTCGCTGAAGAACAGCAGTTTCCCAAGCAGCTGTATGTTTTCTTCATTGTGGGCACTAGCAGTTGTTGTACATGTAGATCTAATTGTTTTTGATTATTTTTCTGTGATGTGTAGATATGGTTTTTGCCATTTTTGATGCATTTTCAACAGATATAACTGTGAAAGGAAACAACCCCCTGCACATAAGAGGAATTAGAATCAGCCGTGTGACGTCATTTGGCGGTGGATGCCAGTTCGGGAGCAACAACAAAACAATAAACATCAGAAATTCGAAATTGAAAATTAGGAGAACGAACATACCAACAAAGTCGATCAGATCTATGTCTCACAATGGGACTTAAATTCAAAACTGAACGATTTTTGCTGATTTGAGGAGGTTGCACTGATTTAGGAAGCTCTATTTTTGAGTGACTTGAATAGGGCGACCCAAACAAATCACCTACAGGCAGCATCTACTTACTACTGTAGTGATATCACAAACGATCGGTTTGGTATCTCAGAAGAGACTGTCTTCTGAGGTGGAATCTCCCTATTTATTGTGTACAATCATGCCATCTGGTGAGTGGTGGTTCTAACAATTGGGTCAGGTGTGTCACACCACATTCCTCCCCCACCAGGGGGCACTGGTCTCAGCAGATGCTGATGTTGATGCAATGTAGTGTATTGTATGGATGTTTGAATGTTTGCATTTGATTTTTGAGTTTTAAAAATATTTACATGGCTTTTCGCTGGGGTCAAAGTTTGGGTACAAATTTGAAACTTTCCAGAATTATTCAAACTAGATATTTGGCAAAGATTTTGGCCAGCTTTATATGCAATTAGGTAGCAATTTTTTATGTACAGATAATTTGGGTATGTTCTAAGCAATAAGAATAACATAAATATTTGTTGAAATTGTTCATTTGTACATCTGCTTGTTTGTGTTTGGGTTACTGTGTTTAGGTCACTGTGTTTTGGTCACTGTGTTTAGGTTGCTGTGTTTTGGTTACTGTGTTCAGGCCACTGTCCCTGTGTTTATAAGTGGTTTGCATTCTGGTTTCTCAAATCGCCACGAGCTCCATTGAGCTATTTCTTGGGCATGCAGCATCTGTACACAAAACGTCCATGTCAAAAATTAAAACGCACAGATGCAGATGCAAGTACGCAGACAGACAGACAGACAGACAGACAGACAGACAGACAGACAGACAGACAGACAGACACAGACACAGACAGACAGACAGACAGACAGACAGACAGACAGACAGACAGAGA
>JAAUXT010036603.1_pt1 | contig 17638 bp, 8 predicted proteins | sample 7278171 | NCBI WGS metagenome assembly JAAUXT01 (sample SAMN14350112, study PRJNA611818) | marine sediment metagenome | isolation source: surface marine sediment (1.8m) | place: French Polynesia: Moorea | collected 2018-08
ACCTTGCGTGGTGCTCTGACAACACAGGAGCAGAGTCGAGTTATTCCTCGCAGCAACTATGTTGTTAGAAGATACCCCAACCATGTCAACACCCTGGCACAGAGACGTGCAAATCAGCAAAAGGCAACTCTGCAGTTGGGCCATCAGCTATGGTTAGCCCAACAGAATCGAACTAACTCCAGAACCATGCAAGAACTAACTGCATTGTACCAACAATCGGCAGCAACTCTCCATGAAACGACACAAGAAATGATCACAAGCTTTTTCACTGCATGGTATGAAAGAAACTTACAAAACTTGAGAGGTTTGAGACTGCAAACACCGCAGATGGAAAGCACAGCAAGCTGGCTACATGAACAAATTCAGATGTTTGGGCCACTGTCCCGTTCCAAACAAGCTGTGGGAATTGGTGCTGCAATTTTTGCTGGCATCAACTATTCCAAGATCAAGAAACTCGAGAAAAGTATCGAGATTGTGGCAAAAAGTGTAGCCAAAGTTTCTAACGAAGTCATGCTTGTCAGAGAAGACATGGTCGCAGTTGTCAGAACCATGTTAAGAGGCTTTTGGCGTGTGTGTCAAGCCCTGTTTAGATACAACAGATTTTTGGAAGGCACGGTACAAAATTTGCAATTTACCATCCGGCGGGTCTCAGGTCTCTCACGCTCAGTTTATCAGTTATGGGTTCGCAATTATTACTCACACATTATTGAGTTATGGGTACACCCACACCTGCAGAAACGGCGTTGGCTGATGGACCTTCTGGTAGAACAAGCCCGCACACTGCGTCATGGTGCTGAAACCCTGGCACAGGAGCGATTGCCGCCAGAACTAGTCCCCGAGGCAGCGCTGGACACTGCAATCCAGAAGTTAAGCGTCAAAGTCAGAGACAGCTATCCTGACTACATCTTGGTCACAGAAACAATCTCCGATTACTATCAGTTCAAAGGAGTTCAATCAAAAGTGCAAGATGGATGCCTCTACATCCAATTTCCCGTGTTGCTGAAAACAAGAGACAAACCCATGTTGAATCTGTTCAGGCTGCAGACATTTTGGGTCCCGGTGCAGAATCAAACTCACCTGTACACCAAGGTGTCAACAGCTACAGACATTTATGCCACAGCAGGCATTACGCATGTTGACTTGACAAAAGAGAATTTGCAACCCTGTCAAAAGATTGGACATTATCAATTTTGTCCAAACCCCATGATCCAATATGATGCGACAATGCCCTCATGCACAGGAAGTCTGTACCAAAATTTGAAATGAGCAGATGTTTTGAAAAAGTGTGATTTTGTCCTGAAAGAAAGGGAAGAAGTCAATCCCGGCATTTTGGAAACAAAATCACAACTTTTGATCTATGACGCAGACAGGAAATGGAAAATCCTTTGCCCAGAACATGAGGCACAAGAAAGACACAAGTACATGGTTGTGATCACAAAAGATACAGTGTGTGATTGCACTTTGGAAATTGCATCACATCGTGTTGTCGTGAAGGTTGATGCATGCCCACACAAGATGCGGAAGATCAAGCTGAAATACCATATCAATCAGGCTGCAGCTCAAGCATGGCATATTCTGAATGAAAAACTGAAGGAACAGCATGACGTGCCGTACGAAGCCTTGCCAGAGGTCCATTGGCCAGAGATCAACATCACACGTTTTGACAACAGCGATGTGCTGGAAGATTTTGAACAACTTGATGTCAATCTTGAACAGTTGGTGGATCGAGTTGAAACCCACAAAACGCTTTGGATTTCAGAAAATGACAAGATCCAACATGACTTGTCCAAAATTTGAGCCAGTGGCGGTTTTCTTCTAAAGAATTGGAAATGGCTAGGTTTGGCTTCGGGAGGCATTGGTGCTGCCATCTTAGCAGTTTCAGCATGGGGCATGTGCAAGATGAGAGGACAGATGGCAAATCTCGCGACCAGGTTGCCTGTCGAACTTGTCAGACGACAGCCGCGACCTGCATCCCGCGACCGAGGGAGCCAGGAAATCCTGGAAGAGATTGTTGATGCAATGTGATGCAACCAACAACGTGAAGGCCATGTCAATGAGGCCAATCATGACACCCGGTTGTGAGCGCACCCTGCTTCACCTCATCTGATTTTAGTTGAGTGTTTGACTTTTGTTATCTCCTTGGATGAATGTGTTTGATAACCATGGACTCCTTGTTGTTCCCACTCATAGTGTACGAGAACAACCAGAATGTTCCTGAAGGTGTGTATGTTGTGGCCTATGAACTCGCCAGGATTGGCGACTTCATAGAGCACCAACCAAAACAGGCATGGTGGAGTCAACTGAGGCGCATGTGCAACCTGACTTCGACGTCATGGAGCTTTCTTTCGACGACCTGTTGGAAGGCGACCTTAGGCTGGATGATGGCCTACCTGACAACGACTCAGATGATGTATTGGGGCTGCATGCCAATGAAGACCCTGACGAAGACCTGCTGGGTGTCGATTCCAGCGATGCGGCGTAGGAGCAGTCCGACCTTGACCATGCGATACGTCTTTACAAACAAGAGGCCGTTGCAGCGATACTCCGTTTAAGTACCAGTCCAAGCACCGCTGACCTGCAAGACCAACTCGACAGCGAGCCGACCAAGAAGCCTCTGACTCCTGACAAAACTTCAGATAACTACACAACCACGGAGATGACTACTAAAGACGACGCTGAGATCACCGACGAAATTGACTTTGATGTTGATGACACCGGATATGACAGCGACGACTCCAGATGTTGGTCGACTGGAGTGAACGTACCTGACGACGCTGAGTGGTGCATGTCACATGTGCCAGACTGGGAACCCGGCTTCAACGCGTGGTGCAGTGCACATCATGGCCAGGCATTCCACTGCATGTTACCTCACTGCGTTGTTCAGTGTACCATGTGTCTGGCTATGTTTAGCCTGACCTCCGATGGTTTTTGGTACTCACAAAATTAAGAAACACCTGTGATCAGTTAGGCCAGAAGAAATTTATTGTGAAAAATTTTGAAAACTTGACTACAAGACTGCGTTTAGTTAAAAGAACAGGAACAATGGACAGTCAGGCTCGGGGGTGGTACTTTCCCACCATGCCGAGAAGCGCACCAAGCTCGTCGCCACTGTCTGAGTCGGCCAGACGTGCTTCATTGTCAGCCGAAGTATCTGGAATGCGATTGCAACTGTTAAGTGGGAGCGGGCACGAGAGTGTCAACCGCAGGGAGTTAACTGAAAGTGGATGCATGCTTACTGCATCTCGCAGTCGCACCAGGAGCTCATCGCTCTCGCTCTGGGCCCTGTCATCCCCATAGAGCAGGATGGTAAGGAGGGCAATGTCGAGCCGCAACATGTGGCCGCTGCATCGGCGAGCCGCGTGCTCGATGACCCGCGTCCGCTGGGGCCCGTTGAGATGTACGAAGAAGGACCGTGCGATGTCCCACAATGCTCGAATCATTTTGTCTTAAAAGGAAAAACGTGTCCACTAGAACTAAAAGTGGACCTGCCGATACGGTGTTGGTAGCAACCCGTTGTGAGGTTTTGACTCATACCAAAAGCACAAGTGCGTAGATCAGTTGGGTCGATCTGCGGCGCCAGCAACTGCTCGAGGTGTTCCAGGAGCGGGGCGTCATCGATTGTCAGGTCGATCCACACCTACGCTCAGGGAAGCCATCACCGTAAGACGAAGTGCAAATTGTAAATGTAGAAACTCGACCCGCGCCATTTTCCAGTCTGTGGTGCTCACCTCCAATGGCGGCTGGTGAGGGGGCGACGGCAGGGGTCCACCACCGACCGTGCCGGCCTGGGGCGCCTGAGCCTCGTCTGTAGTCGAAGTGATATCTAGGTACTCAAGCTGCTCCTCCTCGTCTAGGAACCGCGCCATAATTTGGAAGAAATGCCGTGTGTACTTATTTAACCGCGCCGTGGTTCTCGTTTGCGTTTAAAGACGCTACCAACCCGGATGTGTAGAAAAATTTCAAAAAGGAACTTACCGGTAGACGTAGGTGACCACATTTCTGTCACGGTGAAAGGAACTGCATCAGTGAAATCTTGCCCGCACAGTAACCGGAGTGAAACAACGGTACTGTCTGGCATCGCGTAGGGATGTTCCTTTCCGTCCATGGCAAGAGCAAATGAGGAAATGAGTAACTGTTGTTTGGATGAGAGGTCTTTGTCTCGTGCCCCGAAATAAAAACAACCGTGAACCGAGATAAACCCCGGCAAAAACCCGGCGAAAACCGAGTGATTATATGTTTTGTAACCCTAGAGATTTCTTTTCATAGTTGTTAGTTTTGAGTTGACAGCTGTTGAATTGCATTGTACGAATTGTATTTCCTCTGTAAAAACACCTCGTGTTTTTCTTGGAGCGGAGGGATGTTGTGTAATCGAACCATCGTTCGTCACTTGGTTCAAAGACAAGTTCTTTCCCGCTCTCCTCTGAAGCTGTACCTACGGCTCAGCTTCAGACCCCGTCTATAAAACCGTGTGCAATCCTTTAAACTGGGCTTCGCTTTTCTGAAGCTCAGGTAAGTAAGGAATATTGAATGCTGTACGAAAGACGAGTACTCACTATTTGGGTCGAGATGCGCAGCAATCGAGACCTAAATAGTGAGTAAAAGTCTTTTGGACAGAGTTCAATAATCCTCATATGGTACGGATGCAGTTTCTGTCGAGATACGGCACAATACAGCACAAAAATCGAGACAGATAATATGCATCCATGCTTTATGTGCTGAATAAACCATTACATCCCACGTATGAGAGAGAGACTGCTTTCTGAGACCCGGCCAACAGAGATGGGAGGACCGGCTCCCTTCTCTGGGTGAAAAGCTGTGGAACGGCTCTGCCAGCCGATGGCTATGGTATGAAGCTGGCATGGGCACCCCCATATATAACACCACAAGCGGCACTGTGAGTGTTACCGCCTCTTCGCAACCTTCCGGGGAAACATTTGTTCTGGTGGTGCAAATTGTTGAACTTCAAACACTATGCAAACAATTGTTCCTGTCTCAAAACTGATTTGTGATGCTCTCCTTGTACCACTTGACCTTTAACTTCCTCTCCCAGCTCTCCCGCATATTCCTCACGGTTTGAATGGGCGTGACTCTCACTTCGCTGATATTTGTTTGATTTCGTCTCCTGTCTCAGCTGCTTCCTTGTCTGATTTTTGCTGCTTCACCCAGTCGGTATAAAAGCGTTGTCGACTCTTCCGAGCCATTCAAATTTCATTCACCCAAAAGGTAAAATCGCGTTTTGTTTCTCTTTACGAAATGCTCTCACTGTTCGAACTGTAGCAGATTCACACTTTTCTGCTTCGTTGGTGAGGTTGTCCGTCTCCTGGTTGGTGATCTGGTTATTTATAACTTTGTTCAGGACCCTGTCAACTCCCCGCAACAATCCCAACTTCGTTCAGGCACAACTGAAACAAACCGTGTTGTGTTTCTCCTTTTGAACGACATACGATTCTGTGTTGTTGACGAGTGTGTTTTCTACCCAAACTTTTGCTTTTTTCACGCTCATAGGACCGTGACAGCCCAGTTCCGCGGAGGCTCGCGAGGCTCAGGAGTCTATTTCGGGCTCGAGCACCATGATACCCTCGTCCCCTGAACTCGTGTCACTGATTCCAGCCCCTTCCAGTCTGGTTCCAAATGAGGCCAAGCGAAAAACACCCGACTTCGACATGGAGGTCACCACTTCCGGTCACGCCCTGGGATCAGTCGGCTCATGTTTCTCAAGGAAAATTAGTTCGAGTTGGCAACGTTCAAAGGAATCCAAAGAATCACGAAAGGCATTCCCGTTTTTCCCGTGGGTGTGCCTATTCGATCCCATTTGTTCGAATGTTCCCTTACAATGAGCAAATGAGCCGAAAGGCCCCGAGTTGTACTGCAGCGTCATCTCGTACGGTCTCGTACGATCTCACCAATGGACGGCTCGTTTGTCTCGCTCGAGGCTTATTAACTTCATGAACCACACAAGAGAAAGTCGGACTTCTGTTGCGGAAACGTAAAAGCGTATTGCTAACTCGCGTGTTTTCCGCCCAAGATGACGAGGCCATTTTGGATTGTACAGGCAGACATGATTGGGAATCTTCAACATGTTGCGCTGGAGTTCAATATTCTTTGTCAGAATCACTCACACGCGTTACACGAAGACGCAAAACGCACAATTCGAACACACAGAAGAACAATACACGCTTCAAACAATAGCCCGTCATACAATACCTCACAGTCGCGCTGTACCCGTCTCTCCAACTGTGCCACGTATAGCTGTTTTGATCTTGTGCTACATGCGCATACCGTGACACCCCCGTTCGTAGCATCTCCCCCTGTGCAGCTCACCTGTGTGTGAGATGCTTTTACTCACCCGAGCGTCACACTCTGGTTCCCCGTCGGTTCTTCACCTGTTGTGACTTTGTTGTCGTGGCTGGTCGCTTCTCGTGGATTCACAACCCACCGCAGGGGGGGGGGGCGGCAGAAAGCCTCGGTTTCACGAAATATGGGAACAATGGTTGATTTTTTCCCCTGTGAAGCACACCAGTTACAATGCAGACATCCGGGTGAGCACTGATCAGTATGCGGACTGCTACTGTTTCATACGAGGTCTGCCCACGAATCTCCCGTTTGGAGATGTTGCAAGTCAACAAAACAGCTGGTGTAGAACTGTTGGCTCTGGCTCCACCAGTTGGTGTGGTGAATCTGGCTCCACCAGTTGGTGTGGTGAATCTGGCCTCACCAGTTGGTGTGGCGAATCTGGCCTCATCAGTTGGTGAATCTAGCCCCACCAGTTGGTGTGGTGAATCTGGCCCTACCAGTTGGTGTGGTGAATCTGGCCTCACCAGTTGGTGTGGTGGATCTGGCCCCATCAGTTGGTGTGGTGAGTCCGCACCATCCGCACTTTCTTGAATGACATTTCCAGCAGGTACTTTGCAACCTGTGAGGCAGATTTTCGGGTGTGGAATTACAACATTGACGCAATAGTGATCTCATACCCATGTGTAAGACGCACCCCTGGTTTTTTTGCTCAATATTAGGACAAAAGCGTGTGTCATATACACGGGTGGATACAGTTTATGCACACTTTGGCCAAATGCGCTGATTTGTACTCCAGTTCGGTGTGCACCATTGCCAGGGTTTGAATGAGGATCAAGAGAGTGGTAGCTCGGAGGCACCCCGCCCCCCCCCCCCCCCAAGTCTTTTTGCACGTGCTGCTCGGTGCTCCTGACCAGGTGTTTTTGAATTTGGAAACTGTCACAAGATTCTGAATCTGACAGTTTTCAAATTTCGGTGTTGGAGTTGCTGTGACCAGGAGTTGAACCCAGGACCTCCGGATTGTGAGCCCCATGCAATTCCGCTGCACCAAAGATGTCCGACACGAAGGCCGCTGGGGTATCACCGGTAGGACAGGGTAACCCCCAGCCCTGTCAAAACAGGCCAGAACTGCAGCAGGCCAAAGCTGCAGTGAATGTGGAAAAAGAAAACTGTATTGTTTTTTCCATAATTCTACTTCTACTGACAAGTCAGGAATTGTTTTCATCCTTTTGGTTTTCGTGTGGGAATACTGCAAGGCTCAATTCAGGAAAATAGAAATTTCAGAATGGAGACTTTTAAATTGGTGTTTGTGAAGAAGCAAATTGTGGCAGAATCACTCAGAGTATGTATTTTTCTTCCAAAAAGGCTGCAGGCATTTTAGGGGCTCACAGAGAAAGGAACCGAACTGAACTGAAGATGATGTTGATGGTCCCCTTGTTTTGGCATTTTCGTTTTTTGGTATTGGGTGCTCACTCTTGATTGACCATCAGTAACAAAACTACATGTCTGTTTTGAAAAGGAAATGTGACATATTTGCTGATGAAATTGGCATCACTCAGACAAAGAAGATTCAAGTTTAAAGTCAGGCTCTTTCTGTTTCTTGAATGTTGGTACCAATGATAGAATTGGATTTGCAATGGTGGATGTTGCCAAAATAGTAGTAACTGTGAAAGCAAAGATCTGAGGTGACAGACTCTGCAGAATAAGAGAAAGAAAAAACACGGCATCACTGGTAAACCAGCAGAGAGTCTGCAATGAGGACAAGATGATTGGTCTGTTCAGAGACACACTTTGTGTATTTGTCTTTCCCAACATTTCATCCTTCTCTTTCAATCTCTTTCTCACAAAGAACAACAAACACCAGAGAGACAACACATGTAGATGACTGAAGGAAAGCAAAAAATGATGTGGCGACAATAGAAACCAAGGTTACCTTTTCGCCACTCCCCAACAAGAAGCACAAAGAAGGAAGAGATTTGTGTTCCCCATAGCTGAAGTGATGTGCCACAAAAACAACAGAACTCAGAACAAGTGAATTCCAGATTCCATGAAGTATGTACACCTTGACCTTTCTGTACTTTGCTGCTTGACTGAAAGGATTGCTGACAGCAATGAATCTTGTCAGGCTCAAGAGCAAACAAAGGAACAGGGACAAAGTGAGAGAAAATAAGGATGTAATTGAGAGGATGCTGCACAGCACACTTTTCCTCCACATTGATTCAAATATGGCAAATTTTCCTGTGTAGTGTGCATTCACTGAAGCAATTGCCACAATGTAAATGACAAACAGAAGGTCACTCATATTTGTACTGAAAATTATGAGGCCATAGGCAAGTTTCTTCTTGGTCAACCCGACTGCTTCTTTGATCCCACTGGCAAAGTTCAAAGTTGTTCCCACAAAACAGGTGAACCAAGTGTGAATTAGCAAATAAAAGCTTTGCAAAAGATCTGCACAGTGGTTGGGACTTTTGGTATCTGCACTGCACAATGCATTCTTCTCAACCACAGCACAACAAAGATGAAAGTCAGATGTTTTCAAGAAATAACTATTTTTTGATAAAACCAAATGTGGCTCGATGGTGGCCAGGTCATTCCTCAGAATCACAATGAGTTTGACCTTTTCCAAGTGAAGAGATTTTAGGTTGGTGATATGGTTGTCAGAGAGGTCAAGGGAAGCAAGCTTTGGAAGTGGTGGAAAGGACACAACTGAGATCAGGTTATGTGAAAGATTCATGTGGAGGATGAATCCAAATGAGGCAAAACATTCTGGCAGAATTCTGTTCACTTTGTTCTTTGAAATATCCAAAACAAAGACAGGTGAGGGTCTGGCATCCTCAGAGCAAAACAATGTGATGTTATTGCTGCGCATAACAAGCAATTGTGCATTCAAGAGACCAGATGCGCTGCTGGGTGTGTAGGTGGAACAAGTTTGGCTCAATTCTACCATGAGATAGTGAGAAAGATGTGCCATGTGGAAACACCCATGGAAACATCTTGCAGCTTGAGCCAAGCAGGAGCATTCAGAAGGACATGGTGTTTGAAGAACTGTGCACAACACTTCATCATCAGAATAAGGGCAGTCAGAAACCTTGTCACAAATATTGTTCAGAGATATGCAAAAGACTGCCCCAAAACACCTCAAATATCCTTTACAAGATACAGTTGTTGTGCATGAGAGTTCATCTTCACCAAAAGGACAATCCCACTGGTTGTTGCAAAAATATTTGTGGGGTATACAATAGTTGTCTGGACATTTGAACAGAAAATCACAAGCAACATGTGAACAGTTTGTCAGATGTTGTCCATTTCTACAATACATAAGAGTTTTCATCTTGTCTAATTCAAAATGACATTCTTTGTGGGATGGGTAGCATGCTATGTGTCCCCACAGGCAAGATTTCAAATTGTCAGATGTGCATTTACTTTTATTTCTGTGCTTCATTTGGGCTGTCAAGTGCATTTCATCTTCACTGTTTCCCCCAGGACAATCAACATGAGTGTCATCAATGTGTGTGTTTGGTATTCTCGTCCCATCTGAACAAATAAATTTCCCCTCCATCTTATCTTATCAGGATCCCCTGAAATAAAGTTATCTGAAAAATATATTTTGCACCCTCCAGCCACTGATTGAAACATCAACACAGGACAATGACAGTGAGGACTTGAACAGATTTGATGACAGTATGAACTGTTGTGAATAATTGTTTTGTTCACAATACAGGAACAAAATATTGAAGTAAAACTGGAAATGCAACTTTGCATTGTGTTTCCAAAGGTCACAAAATTTGATCTGAACTCTTCATTAACTGTGTGAAAAAGGCCAGCCCAGTTCTTAGCTTTGATGATTTGTTTACTCCTCATAGATTCCTGGTGATTATACAGGCTGAAAAAGTTCAATTTTGGTGCAGTTCTTGTACTTCTTGCACAAACAATATCCCTGATGAAAGGAATTTTACAAGGGACTGTCAACCAGTGAGGATAGGCAAGATTCTTGAGAACAACAACTGTGCAGTCTTGTGATGTGTTGGGCTGTAATGAGCTTTCAACAACATAATTCTCATTTGTCAGAAGATTTTCTTCACCAGGTTTGAAAACATACTCCAGTACATAGGAATCATCCACAGTGCAGTTCTCTGATACTGTGTTGAATGTCCTAATTTTTAACTGTTGCATCACATAACCTGGTACAGCATTCCAGGGCAAAAAGGAAACAGGCAGTTTGTTTGTCCATCTGAATCTTCCTGCCTGAAACAAATAATCTTTTTACTGCAAACAAATCAAGGTTGTGTCTCTGGTTGTTCTGAAAAGATGTCTTTGTCAGCCAATATCTGGTCAGAGCGATGAGCCTCAGTTTCCCTGTCAATGGGTCGTCTATTCAACATATTTATGAACCTGGAAAAAAAGGGCAGTGATAGAAATTGCACAAAATGCACATTTTGTCTCAATTTGTAAGGGTTTGAGGGTGTCAAACACAGGGAAAGCACAACTGAAAACAGTGGAAAATGAATAATTGTTCAGAGCCAAGCTGGCAGATTTGGAACAGACAAATGTCACGTCTTTTGAGATTTTCTGAAAAATCTATTGTGGTTCTCAGAAGATTGCATGAAAGAGAGGAACCCTTGTTGTCATGTGTGTTGTGTTGGAAATTGCCATTTGCAAATCGGTTTTAAACAGAACATAAAAAAATCTTGAAACTTTGTGGAAGATTTCATACAACACAGGGACATTTTGCTTGATTGTTCAATGTTACTGTTTGTTTGTCATGTGTGAACTTACTTGTCATTTTCTTTTCTCATAATGAAGAGGAGAAATGAACGGGCATTTAGTCTTTTGCATATATTCATGCAATATGTCAGCTGAAACATCAAGTCTCCATTGACCTGGAACCATGCAGTAAGAACAACAATCAAATCAGATGCAAAGTCAAAATATCCACCGAGAGCAGCAGTTGTTTGAAAATCATTCACATCTAAAAATTTGGTTTTCAGAAGGATTTTCCTCTGGTGAGGAAATGGTTGTTTTGGATTGGTCAAATTTTTATTGAAATTTGGTTGCCTGGAAACACCAAATTGCAGTGTCATGTAAACAAGAAGTTCATCATTCAGGTCAATGAAAACATTGTGGACAACTTTTTCGGCCTTCGCCTTGAACCTGTACACCACAGCAACAGATGTATTTTTCTGGTAAAATTTCAAGACAGTTTTCCTGTGCCAGTGTCTTGGATTTTTGTTCAAGTATTTGTTTTGAAGAACATTTGTTGTTTCAGATTGTTTGGAAAACAGATTTTGGTGTGTTGAAGTTTCATCAGTCACTGGGACAGTGTGATAAATTCCTGCCATGTGAGAGTAGTGATGATCAGGCCTGCGTGACAAAGAGTATTTGGCATTTGGGGAGGAGTCAAGCCCCAGAAAAATTGCTCTCAATTCTACTGACATTGTCACACTCCTTTTCTGGGGTTCTCGTGGTGACACAATCACTCTGAAGTTTGTACAACCATGACGCACACGGTTTCTATTGTGTTTTGAACAATATTCCTTCCAATTGTGAAAACATTGCAGGGTTTGCCTTGTTGGAGAAGATATTTCAAACCAAACCCTGTGCAACAGTGCACCTTGTCCCAAAGCATGTTTGGTGTTTCACTAAAGGTTTCTGGACATCTTCCCAGTCTGTGACAGCTCAAAAATTGGCAAGTGTCAATCACAGCTCCTCCACAGACTGTGGTTGAAATAACAAAATTGACAGAAAAATTAGCTTGTTTTTGACAGGAATGAAGGGAAAACAACATATTGGTGCTCACAAATGTTTGACCAAGATGGAAGGCAACGGGAATGTTGTGACACACGTCAGCCAAAGCCTCTACTTTTCCATTCAAATGCATTTTGTAAATTGACAAAGACTGTGACAGGCAATATCCACTTTGTTGAGGTGGAAATATAACAGAGCCCAATGTTAAGTTGACACTCAAGTTGTCTGTTGTTTTCACATCAAAGACACAGTGAAAACCAACCTGAATTCTGCAAGCCTCCATTGGCAATGCAACTTGAACAATTTTTGGCAGGCTGGTTGCCCAAATGTTTTGTTTCCTTTTGGCAACAACTCCTTTGAATTGCAAAAATTGAAATGTGAAGGGAAGTTTGCCCATGTAGGATGCAATAATTGTCAAGTGAAATGAGCAGCGAACAACTGTGTATCCATGTTTCCATTTTTGGGTCTCCACAGTTTTGCACGAGTCAAAATAAGAAGTTTTACAGATTTTCAGGTCTGTCATGCCACGAAAAGGAGAGATCACCACACGAAGATCGTATATCTTGAATATTTGTATTTCCATCACAATCACACCAAACTGGAGAATTGTCAGTCCTTGTCTTTCAAGGAAGACCATTCCTTTCTTTCCGTGGTGGAGATACAGGAATCTTTCAAAATCTACACTGTACATTGTTGTTGATGCTGTGCGTGCACTTATTATCTGAAAAAATATTGTTAAAAGATTCTGATTTGAGGCAAAAGTTCCTCCAAACTGAATGAGTGTGTTCCTTCCAGAAACAAAGATGCTCATTCGTGATACAAGACCACAGAACAAATAGACATTCAAGACTTGAAAACAATAGCACCACATTTCTTTGCATTTTTTCAAGCACAGGCTGTTTCCATTGGTACATCTGTTGGAGAGACCAGGTATTTTTAGAGTTAAAATTGTCACATTTAGCCACAGTTTGGCATCCAATTTGAAAGCATAGCCAAAGTCAACCTCTCTGGGATTCAAATCACCTGACAGAGGCATTTCTGCTGCATCAACAATTCCAAGACAATGTTTCTCTGTTGTGGTGAAGAAATGCCAATCCTTTTTGGGCAGGGATGCTCTTTGTTCTCTTCGAAACACAGGTGACCTGTGTGTGGTCTGAGACACCAGTTGCTCTGCTGCAAAGCTCCAATACATTTCCAGGTCAAAATTAAAGTTTTGCTGTGGGTTTCTTTCTCCACCATTGTGTGGACAAGGCTGTGGATATAAACTTTCCAGATTCTCACTGACCTGAGCTGTGTTTTCCAAGGCTCCACTCTGACCAGAGGAATGTTCATCAGGCCTCTTGACTGGGGACCAAAACACAGGAAAAAGGTACAAACAAGGAGTGTGTACAAACTCTTTGGCTTTGTCATGCAAAAGGTTTCAAATCTTTCAAGTTTCCCATGCACGGGCTTGTTTCTGATGTTGACATGTTGTGAACAGAATTTGTGTTGCTTTTTTCTTCAACATTACAACAACATAAAAAGAGGCGGAATGATTTGAACAGTACTTTGCAAATGTCTGCTTTTGTCTTTACTCAGCTAAGTTTGTGCAATGACAGCTCCTTCAGGAAAAAATTCATTTTTCAGACAAAACTTGCAAAAGTCACAACCTGTTTGCAATCATTTCCCTTGATGCTCTGGCCACTGGAAGCACCCTCAGCAACTCATTCAACTTTGCGAAAATGAGGTCACTTTTCTGTGCCCTCTGGAAATTGCTGAAATACCACACACTGCACTGTTGTTGTTTTTTTGTGAACAAATGGTGATACACTTCACACCAGAAGGAAAATGAAAATGACAGAATTGAAGTTCTTTTCTTCCTTTTTGCTTTTGTCCCACCAAAACGCTGTGTAGTGGAACCAAAGATTGGAATGCTGCACAACAACTGACCACATCATCAGCACCATGTCACACTTCAAGCGTCCCCACAACTTTATTGCCAGTCTCGCTTCATCATCAGGAGATTGATCTGTGATGCAGGGGTATTCTTCCTGGGGTGGGGGGCTTGTGTACTATTGCACCATGTGATTGTCTCCTCTCCAAAATCAGTTGATGCTTTCCCAGACTTCATCCAACAACTTTGTCCAATTTGGGGCACTGCTTGGATCCCCCTAAGTGCAGGATCGTGATCAGCATGATCATCTGGGAACCGCTCACCCACAATGCATTGCAAGACGTTACTCAAAATCGTCCAGTTTACTTCCAAGACACAAAGCAGCTCTGTTGCCAAACCACCAAACTGACGAAAAGAAGCCTACTTTCCTGCTTCGGAACTCATCTTGTGACACTCGAGCAAAACTTGTACACAATTGAGCCACGACTTGTCTCACGGTAGTTCTTTCTGCACGCGCACAAGTGGAGCCAGGTTGGCGACAGCAAAAGTTATGGTAGAAAATTGCTTTCCGAACAAGTATGTCAGCGTGGAAACAACGAAACAGTTCGAGAAAATCAAATTCAGCTTTGCCGCTTTGAGCTGCAACCACAAGTGTCGGGAGAGAGGCTGGTTGTCTGAAAGTCTGACTGTTGTGTAGTCCCGTCTTTCCCTCCTGTACCGAGTTCCAACTCACACAAGTCGGAATAAACCAATCTGAGAACTTTATTCAAATATATGGTTTACTTTATTGGTCCTTCCACCGAGCATACACTTTTGGCTAATCCGAATGCAAAAGCCGAATTGTTCAAATCACCGCGAGGCCAATGTTCCTGTAGATCTAAATGTACAAAGCGACATACGGGGGTGCCTTGGCTGAACTTCCTGTACACGAGGGTCTCGAGTCAGAGTGTGGTGATCCCCATGTCCAGGAATGAAGAAAGCGCCCACTCGGTTTGTTTGAACGGCACATCCAGGACATAATCCTTGAGTCTGGTCGGGAGGCCGAGCTTCGGCACAGTGATCAGCAGATTCACGTGGTTCACGCTCAATAGATGGCGCCGAATCATCCAACGACAGAGGTTCTTGAGGCTCCGGTCAAACTTCAGGTCAGTAACGAGCTCATAACGGGAGGTGAGAATACCACTGTCTACGCACTGAACCGTGCTCGCCCCCGATGATATCAGTAGCTCAGCCATGGACAGGGCTTGTTCCTCTTGGCACGGAGCTTTCACGAGACCCTTCACCTTGGCTCCAGCTTTCAAGGCCTCTACGAATACAGTCACCTCACATTTTGACAGATGGTTCACATCGGCTCCCAATTTGATGAGCAGATTCATGCAGCGGTGTTGACCATTCTCTGCAGCAGCCATCAATGCACTCGCTCCATTGTTGTCAGTCTGATTCACCTCAGCTCCTGACCTCACCAACACTTCCACACATTGGCCGTGACCTCTCTTTGCAGCCTTCATCAGCGCAGTCTCGCCACCATGAACTGTCTCGTTCACATTGGCTCCTGACTTCAGCAACAGGTCCACACACTCAACGTGTCCGTTTACAGCTGCTGAGGTCAATGCTGTCAACCATCCATTTCCTCCTTTGTCATTCACATTGGCTCCTGATTTCAAAAGCACACCCAGTACATCATAGTGACCATTCTTGGCAGTTGCCATCAATGTGCTCTCTCCAAAAATGTTGGCATGATTCACATCAGCTCCTGACTTCAAAAGTAGGTCAACACAATCCACGTGACCTCTTGTGGCACTGTGTGTCATGGCAACCGATCTCTCTCTTGTATCCAGGACGCTGGCTCTGCATCCGGAGAGCAAACGCTTCACTCTCTCCCTGTCTCCTTGTTCCGAGGCTTCGTACAGTTCGCCTCTCAAACCCAAAACACCTTCATCTGCACGAGCCATGTCCATGGCTTGAATTTCTCTCCAACAGCGCAAATGTATGTACAGAGTATACTTCCACCCGTGGTTTTATTGAGTGAATGGATCGCTGCTACACGTGTGTCAACATTCAGCATGTGATGTGCTCCGCACCCTTAGAAATCGCATCGCATCGTGGCTCCCATTTTGTACACAAATCTCTCGCACAGGTAAGAAACACGAACAACAGCACCATTTTTACACGATGTGATCAAGCACGTGAGACGGTAAAATGTCGCGCACTCAACTTTTTATTGAACACAGTCATTTTCACATGTGATGATTCCCCTCCAAAAACAAAGTTTGGAAATTCCACCAGTGAAAAATAACACACCGCAACTGTACTGATCTCCAGGCTTCAAGATACTGTAGTGCCAAAACCAAACGTCTGCGGAGACTTTTAACAGTGCAATGGTGTGTTTCACTGTCCTGTCAAATTTTGTATACGAGGATCTATCAACTCAAAGTGACAATTTATCATGATCAGCAATTGGTCACGGATGAGCACATTCCTTGTGTGAGACAAAAGAATTGCACCAAGCGAAGTGCGTTGATGTGAGTTTTCAGGACATGATAATTGTCACTTTGAGTTGATAGATCCTCGTACACCACCACCGCTGTATGCACTATCTGTGGCAGAGACTTCAGTCCAAATTGTCAGTGTCGAAATCGTCATCGCTATCCCACAGATCCCAGCTATCATGAGCAGAGCGTTCAACGACGTAATGCACAGGCATTTGGAGCAGATATTTCTTCATTGCGGTTGGCAGTCCCAGCTCAGGCACTGTCACCAGAAGGTTCACTTTGTACAACTGCACATGCAGCAGATGCTCCCGAATCACCAAGCGGCAGTTGTTCTGCAGACTCCGATCTGACTCCAGATCCTCAATTTTGTATTCCGCAACATTTCCATCTCCTTGACAGAAAACTTCCTTCGCACCAGCTGAAGCAAGGAGCTCTGCCAAGGACGTTGAGTGCTTGTCTCGGCAAGAGACAACCATGAATTCCTCCACCCAAGCTCCGGCTTCCACAAGTAATTTCACACATTTCTCCTGCTGGCATCTTCTCCAAATGCCTTGCTTGGCCAGGTCGCCCACATCAGCTACATTTTTCAAAAGCAAACCCACACAAGCGGAATCATTGCTTTTTGCTGCCTCTACCAAAGCAGTGGATCCGTCGTTTGCCTGTTGATTCACACTGGCTCCTGATGTGATCAGGTTTTCCACAGTACTTCGCTCGCCTCGTGCTGCAGCTCTCATCAACACAGTTACTCCATCATTGTCAGCCTGATTCACGTCGGCTCCTGCTCTCAGGAGCAGCTCCACACATTGGTGGCGACCATTCTCTACAGCCTTCCTCAATGCAGTCTCTCCCATCTTGTCAGCTCCGTTCACATCTGCAGATCCTGATTTCGGGAGCAGATCCACACACTGATCTCGCCCTCCTGGTTGGGTCTCACAGTTTGCAGTGTTTTCATCCTCATCTGTTTTGTCATCAGTTTCTCGGTCATTGTCTGTGAGTTTCAACTTGCCTGTCAACTGCACAGCCATTTCCATATCGCGCGCACGCTTTACCAGAGCATTCAGCAGCAAACCCAGGACGGCAGCATTGCCTATCTCTGCAGCTATCATAAGAGCAGTCTCTCCTTGTTGGTTGGCATGATTCACATCAGCCCCTTTCTGGAGGAGCATGTCCACACACTGAACTTGACCACTCGCAACAGCTTTCATCAAGGCTGTCTCTCCTTGTGGGTTGGCATGAT
>JAAUXT010108134.1_pt1 | contig 17636 bp, 16 predicted proteins | sample 7278171 | NCBI WGS metagenome assembly JAAUXT01 (sample SAMN14350112, study PRJNA611818) | marine sediment metagenome | isolation source: surface marine sediment (1.8m) | place: French Polynesia: Moorea | collected 2018-08
AAAAAAAAAACTGAAAAAATGTTTTAGGAAAAAGTTTTCTTTGTGTTGACAATTTTGACAGGAAAACCCTGTCTACACACATGTGTGCAGGCCGGACTGGACAAAACACCCTGGTTACACATATACGTGCAGACCGCGCTTTGGGGGTTAATGAAGAAGGGTGCATGCCCGAATTCAAACCAAGAATTCATGAGAAAACAGTATAGCCTGTCAAGAAGGAACAGGAAGAGAAAACAAGCTCAACTGATTCAGAAACAGAGCTCAGAGGTGCAATTGGGGGTTTCCAAGGTGACACACCTAAATATAGGAAGAATCAACAATCCTACAAATTGACAAAGAAAATGTTTGAGAGACTCAAACAGTTCAAAAAGCACATGGTCAAGGAGTTGTAAGACCTCTTCCTAAGCCAACAAGATCTAAAGCTGCAGTATCTAAGGTGAAAGATGAAAAGGTCACAAGCTGAAACAGATACATAAATATGTTCATCATCTGTCATCAAAACATAGTGTATCAGAAATTGTTCCACTAAGAAAGAATTTCCTCATATAATTTTGAAACCCACAAAGATGGGTAGAAGTTGTTATCATCATTGTCAAGTGGGACTGATGTACAACAATTCCATTTCATCCAAAACTGTGCTTGGAGTGTCTCATTGCACTATGGACATGTCCAGTTATATTTCATCCATCATGTGTGATAAAAATTTTTTGTGAAAATGCTCAATTGAAAGGACAAATTCTAATGATGCAGCAATTTCTTTCCTGCTTTGAAAATAAAAATTGCTGTAGGGCATGGAGGTGATAAAATGATGACAACAGAAGCTTCCAGAACATCGGGCAATTAGAGAACAAAGTGTAAATGCACTAAATTTGCCAGAGACCACTCACTGGCTCTTTGTGCTCCCCCCACCTGCCAGGATGTCAGGGCAGTACACCATGAGTATAGGCCTCAGTAAAAGCAGATTGATATGGTAATGTACAAGCAAGATTGAAAACCCTGCCAAACACACAAGGTTGGCAGAGAAGCGTAAGTGCCCAGATGTAAGGAAGCTGCTGCAGGTCTGAATGAGTAATCATGGTACAGAGTAGATTCTCCTCCAGTTGCACTAACAGCTAAAGGCACAAACTTAGGTCTTGGGTTGTCACACCCATATGCCAATCTGGGACTTGTCACAGCTGTGTGACAAACTTGTGGACTAATATGGTTATGTGAGTGACTGACCGTACATGGACTTTACCGGATCAGACTGCACACTACACAGGGCTGAACAGTACAGTGTTAAATTTTGACTCTGATGCCAAAACTCAACCGCTTTCAACAGATAATTACAGATTTAAAAGGATTGTACCTGAACGGTGTGTCATGGTTGGTGAAACACCTGGACAAAAAATACATCCATGGAGGTCGCATGATTTGCCCATTTACGCCCACCAAAAACCAACATTTCAAAGCTGTGTACTGTAATTTGAACAAACTCCTTCCTGCCACATCATGTTTGAACCAAAAAAAGTCTACACACCAAGAATTGACAGAATTGAACACGATCTTGTTGGAGAAACTCTTGTCCACAGAATCTTGTCCACAATGCCTTATGTGCTTTGCTCCACCTGGTACCCTTCGGGAACCAGGCACAAATCACCAAAAAGAAACTCCCCTTGATCTTCTGATTCACCCATTCATGGGTTTATCAGCGTTCAATTTTCAGTTCGAGATTTTCTCTGTTTGAATTGGTGAAGGGTATCAAAGTACTTTGTGGTGGTGCGGAAAAGGCAGGCTGGACCAGATGTCCCTGTCCCCATGTCCCCCTCCCACTCCCGCTGCTTCTCCCCTCCCCCTGCTTGTTGCGCCTCATCTCTCCATGTTTACCCCCCTCCTTCTGGCAAATGTGCCCCCACCTGTGGACAATCACTTCCACTGAAGACAGAGCAACATTCTGACTCGGCATTTCCATGATGCAGGCCATCCACCTCACAGCACTGTTTCATTTCATACAGGCAATGCAGCATCAAAATGTTGGCGCAATGCCAGGAACAGACTGGACTGGTTGTATTATGCTCTCCATAAGGCGTCATGTTAAATTTGACACAGGCACGAGCATCAAAACTCTAATGCCGCCATGACACAGGGTTGGGGTTCTGAAAGCTGGAACTCAAAGTTGAAGAGGATCTGGCATTTCAAAGGCTCTGGATCCACTCTCAAGGTGGTCTTCTTGTTGTTTTGTGTCTCCATGGAGTCTGAGTTGGCACTTGAGACCCTTGAGATAACTTTGCTTATATTAAAGGTGGGAGAGAACGTGCACACTGGCACTGCGTGCACACGGGTATTGTATTGGCTTTTGTTGTTCTGTGTCTAAGTAGCTGCAGTGATTGGGTGGGAACCTAAGATGCTTGCGAAAACGTTTGCTGGCATCATCAGATATAAGGTCATGTGAGAGAACGTGGACACTGGCACTGTGTGCACGTGGTCATTGTGTTCATGCTGTTATTGTTCTGTGTCCAAGCAGCGGCGGTGAGTGTGTGGGTTCTTGAGACACGTGAGATACCGTTTGCTGACGTCATCTGAGATGAGGTCATGGGAGAAGACGTGGCATGCTGATGCAGCGTTCATGTGGGTAGTCCTGATCTCAGTTGATTCGAAGTTGGAAATGTCAACTGTGTTTTGTACAAGCCATGACACAGGTAAAAAATGGCCGCATGGCGTGTCCGAGACAAAACTTCGAACAAAGCAATATTTCAGAACAAACCAAGTTCGAACCAACCAAGAACAGGTGTTCTTGAGATACAAAACTGATGCACATGTGATGTGAGGTCAGGAGGCATGCACACGGAGCCACCGCAGTCTGGGTCGGTGTCTGCAGGTACTAACTCACCAAAGCTGCATCTGTTCAAACTTGACATCCATGACCAGGGCTGTTGTTTTGTGTCTTGCAGACCCTCCAGTGATAAGAAGAAAACTGCTTCGAAGAAATTACGGACTATCCAGAATTTCTCCGATCCAGTTTTGCAACATGCAGTGAAGACTGGTGGAATGATGTTCTGTTACTGTGAACAATTTGTGTACGGGGCCGGACCAAAGCCACCAGGTGTGAGGCACCAACTAAGCAGAAAATCTGGTGAATCTGGTGTTGCACTGAACCTGAGGACATGGAAGTGTTTGATTTGAGGAATTTCTAAGGAACAACTGGTTGCCTTCTGTCTCCATTTGTCTGAACTGTGAGAACCCGATCAATTCAAAGCAATTCATGTAAACAGGTCTGTTGGGCGAGTGGGTATTTCAGGTGACTGAAATAACCTTTGCTGACTGGAGAGGATTTGACATACGGATGCAGTGTGCACGTGGGTACTGGAGATACTTGAGTTGTACTCACTGACTTCAAGGTCAAGACGCACACACGTAACACATCAGTGATTGGGCAGCAGCTTGTCTGGCAATGGACCCTTGAGCCAATGACCCACTTGGGCAATAAAACAAGCCTACCAGCTGACCAGTGCGTTTCTGTGGTAACTGTGCCTGTACCTCAGGATGCTCCTGTTTGGAGCACTTTGACAAAGGACAACAACCTGTTGCCTCTGGCTTCCTGTGTTGGACTCAATGATAGGTTGGGATGAGAGAGGAAAATTTACATATCTGAGCAATTTGAGAACATCACCTTTTGTCCCAGACTCAAAGATTTTGCAAACTTGACTGACCAAGAGTAACTTGACTGAACAATTGTGTGGAACTTGAGTCAATCAACCAAACACTGAAGCAAAATGGAGGGAACTTGCAATCACTGTGTGTTTCCTCTGACCAAAGAGAAGACTGACAAGTATTGGGTGAAGGGACTGACTTCCCTCATCTATGCAGCATACAGAGGGAGAGTAAAATGTGTGAAGCAGTTGATCAAGGCAGGAGCTGATGTGAATGCCAAGACAAAGGAAGGATACACTGCCTTGATTGCCTCATTCAAGAAAGGGTCTGCAGAGTGTGTGAAAGAACTGATTGAGGCTGGAGCTGATGTCAATGCTGAAACCAAATATAATCACACTGCCCTCACTGCGGCATGTGTCACTGACAAGGCTCTTTGTGCAAAGGAACTGATCCATGCTGGAGCTGATGTGAACAAGAAGAACAAGCAAGGTTGGACTGCCATGTTTTGGGCAGCTGATGGTGGACTTGTGGAGTGTGTGAGGGAACTTGTCCAAGGTGGAGCTGAAGTGAACACAAAAAGCATCTATGGTTGGACACCCTTGATGCACGCAAGACACAGTGGGCATCTGAAAGTAGTTCAAGAGTTGATCAAGGCTGGAGCAGATGTCAACAGCAGTGGCCTGGATGAATGGAACTCCTGCATGGTTGCTGCCTTTATGGGCCACACTGAGTGCCTCAATGAGCTTCTGGGAGCTGGCACTGATCCCAACAAGCACAACAACAAAGGTAGAACTGCCATCATGCTGGCTGCTCAGAAGGGCAACACAGATTGTCTTGCTTCTCTGATAACAGCAAATGCTGATGTAAACCAGGCAGACATGCAGTACCTCACTGCATTGTCCATTGCTTCCTTCTTTGGACATGTTGAGTGTTTGCAGTCCATTCTGAAGGCTGGAACTGTTGTGAACCATTTGGACAAAGATGGAGACACAGCCTTGATTTGTGCTGCTCTTGGGAAACAGAAGGAGTGTGCTGAAGTTCTGGTGAAAAACAAAGCCAACTTCAATGTCCAAGGACACAAAGGGCAAACTGCCTTGATGTGGGCTGCTGTCAAGGGTGACATGAAGACTGTGGAGCTTTTGGTCACAGCTGGAGCAGATGTAAACCTTCAGAACAGACATGGGTGGACTGCACTGATGTGGGCTGCACAGAGTGGCAAAATGGAATGTGTCCAAAAGCTGGTTCTGGCTGGAGCTGACATCCACCAGCAGAATTGCAACAAAGCCACTGCACTGATTATAGCCTTGCAATGTCAGCAACACAAATGTGCTGATATTCTTCTCAATCAAGCATTGAAGCAAACACAAAAATCCCAGGCTAGTAAAGTTGACAATGCAAAAGAAATGCACAAACTAATGCGACTCTATGCTTACAGAGGTGAACTTGCAGAAATCAGACTTTTGATTGCAAATGGAGCAAATGTCAATGCAATTGACAAGGTGGGGAACACAGCACTTGCATATGTTGCTGCTCAAGGACACTTGACCTGTCTGCTGGAGCTGGTAGAAGCTGGAGTTAATCTGAACTCTGGAAACAAAGATGGGAACACTGCACTGATGATAGCTGCAGTCAATGGACATGTGTCATGTGTGGAGGCATTGCTGAGCTTGGGGGCTGATTTGTCCACAAAGAACAAAATGGGTCAAACAGCATTACAACTGGCAATTGACAAAGGATATATTGACTGTACACAAGTACTTCTCACCTCAGATCAGCAGAATTGTACTGATCATGTTCTGCTCACACCAGGAGACCTGATAAAAATCAAAGAAAATATTTATCAAGGGTGTGACAGTGGTGTGAAACATGCCAGTCCAAGCAAAGATCAAACCACAGCAGCATACAATGGTCATGCACAATGTTTCCCTGATGCAGTAGACAGTGACCATTCAGGTTGTGTGACGAAGTTTATTGAACACAAAGAGAAGGCAAAGAAACCAAACAAGAAGGGTTGGGCACCTCTTATCCATGCCTGTTACCAGGGTCATCAGAAGACAGTTGAGCAGCTCATTGAGAATGGGCCAGATGTAAATACTACAAGTTATGATGGCTGGATGCCTGTCATGGCAGCAGCTGCAACTGGACAATCAGAATGCCTGAGAGAACTACTCAAACATGAAGCTGATTGCAACAGACAGAACTGTTCTTCAAGAACTGCATTGATGATGGCTGCAGCTGAGGGACATGATGTGTGCTTGCAAGAATTGATCAATGCAGGAGCTGAATTGAATTATTGTGAAAAGCATGGCATTTCTGCTTTGATGTTGGCAATATTTTATGGCCATTTGAGGTGTGTCCAAATCCTTTTAGATGCTGGGGCTCAAACAAACCAAAGTGACTCAATGAAAGACACAACATTAATTTGTGCTTGTTTGTCAGGGAAGAATCTTTGTACAAATGCACTCCTGATGGCAGGTGCTGACCACAAAGCAAGGGGATTTCAGGGCTTGACAGCTTTACACTGGGCTGTCATCAATGGGAAGACAGGGTTAGTGAACTATTTGATTGACTTGGGTGCTGATGTAGATTCCAAAGATAATGAAGGCTGGACCCCATTGATGTGGGCTGCTAGAACTGGAAATGAGGAGCTTGTGAACATTTTAGTAAATGCAGGAGCTGATGTGAGCCTTCAAAACAGGCAAGGTTTCTCTGCCCTTGATGCTGCTCAAAGCTTCAAACAACTTGCGTGTGTTGAATTGCTAAAATATTGCAAAATTAAGCACCAAGCACTGGTAGACTCTCTGTTGGTGACAAGACAAAGTGAGTTGGAACAAAGTGATCTTGCAAACAAGTTGCTGCGAGCATCACACAAGGGGAACATTGTGATGGTCAGAGCCCTAATTCAGGTTGGAGCACATCTGCTACCTCAACCTGATGGAATTCCAATTCTCTTTGCACCTACAGCTGCTGGACACCTGCTGTGTGTCAGAGAGTTGATTCAGGCTGGTTGTGATGTGAATGCTCAATACCAGGGGAAAACACACCTGATAAAAGCTGCAGATGAAAACCAACCAGAAATTTTGAAGGAACTGTTGGACGCAAGTGCAGAGGTGGATACACAAACAGCAAAGGGATGGACTGCTTTGATGTTTGCAGCTGATCGTGGATTCCCCAATTGTGTCAAAGAATTGATCAGAGCTGGTTGTGATGTGAACAAAAAGGACAGAGAGGGGGGGGACAGCTCTGCAGTTTGCCTCAAGTTCATGTATGGAATGTGTGAAATGCCTGGTGAATGCGAGTGCAGATGTGAACATTGCTGCAAAGGATGGAGGGGTTGCTTTGATGATTGCTGCTCTGGTAAACAGGTTGGATATTATGAGGGAACTGTTGCAGGCCGACGCTGACATTGACGCACAAGATGAATATAGTAGAACTGCATTGATGTTGGCTTGTTGGAAGGGACACAGTGAATGTGTCAGGGAGCTAATATCTGCTGGAGCTGATGTGAACAAGGCAGACCAGACAGGAAGCAAATCAGTACTGATGCATGCAGTTGAACATGGTGATCATGCTGATTCTGTTCAACAACTCATTGATGCTCATGCTGATGTTGACCAGACAGATGCAGAGGGAAAAACTGCACTGATGATATGTGCATACAGGAATCGAATTGAGGGTGCAAAGAGGTTGATTTCTGCACATTGTGACCTGAACAAGAGAGACAATGATGGTTTGTCACCCTTGATGGTGTCATATGCACGAGGACACTTCCAGTTTATGACATGTCTCATCAGAGCTGGTGCTGATGTCAACCTGGCAGCTGAGAATGGATTGGTGCCTTTGTTGTTGGCATGCGCACGAGGCCAAATCTCTGTTGTAGAAGAGCTGCTGGGGGCAGGAGCTGATGTGAACATCACAAGCAGTGACAGATCATCTGTTCTGATTTATGCTGTGCAAATCCTCAGTTTCACACTTGTGCAACTTTTGATTGACAAAGGAGCTGATGTCAATGCATCAGACAACACTGGAAGAACTTCCCTGTACCACGCAACACAGGTGGGACATCAGCAAAGAGGGTCAAGTGGAACTGATTCTGAGAAACAGACAACTTTTCAAAACAGCAGTAATGTGACTGGTTACAGGAGTGAACCCTGCAAAATATTGTTCTTGCTTCTCAAGGCTGGAGCCCAGGTGAAATGTAAGCACAACTGGAAAGACCCATGCAAACTTCATGTGGGTGAAAAACTAACAAATCCTCATATTCTCAACATGCTGTTTGCTGCTGGTGGTGATGTTCCTGATGCTGAATGTGCCAAAACAACCCCGAAACAGAACCAAACTCTGATGCAATTGTGCAGGCACTCTGTCCTCAAAGTACTGGAGATGTCTCACCCTGAACAAAACTTTTACCAGTCTGTTTATCAGTTGGACTTGCCATGGGAGGTGCAATCATTTCTTCTCTATCATGCAGGATATAATGAGAAATTTGACAATTTTCAAACCAACAACAAAACAGAGGCACTGTTCTCAGCAGTGTTCAATGCGGAACTGGATGAACTGAAAGCTCTAGTTGAATCTGGCATTGATATCAATGTGAGAAACAAGACAACAGGAGATACAGCACTAATACTTGCCACAAAGAGAAATCATGTGGAATGCGTGACATATTTGCTGAGAGAAAGCAGTGCATACCAGAGCTCAAGAGATCCAGTTCAAACAAGGCACTCGGGCAATGATTTTGAGCCAAACATCAACCTTCAGAACTCAATGGGGGAAACAGCACTTATGGCTGCAGCTCTAAATCCAGGAGGGGAAGAAGTAATGAAACAGCTGATTGAGGCAGGTGCTGATGTGAATCTGCCATATTTGAAAGGAGAAACAGCAATATTTGTTGAGGTATATATGAACTGAGGAGACATACTTGATGAATTACTCAGAAATGGAGCTGATGTGAACATTCAGGACAGAGGTGGGGACACTCCACTGATCCGTGCAGTTCTCAGCAAGAACCAGGGAGCTGTTCACAAACTTCTCAAGGCTGGAGCCAATGTCAATCAACAAAACAACATGGGTGCAGGAGATACTGCTTTGCATAATTGTGTTGTCCAAAACTTCCAGGATGGACTTGTTGAATTGTTGGAGGCTGGTGCTGATCCCAACATTTCTGATCATTATGGGTACACACCTCTGATGAGAGCATCGGACCAAGGATTTAGACACTTTGTTGGCAGTCTGTTACAAGCGGGAGCAGATGTTAACAAACAAGCAAACAGTGGTCAAACAGCATTGATACTTGCCACTGCAAAAGGACATGCTGATTGTGTGAAGCTACTGATCCAGGCAGGAGCTGACCTGGATGTGACAGCTGAAGATGGGGTCTCAGCAATCCTCGGAGCATCACAGGAAAACAAACAAAAATGTCTGTCACTTCTTCTGAATGTAGGGGGCAAAGTGTCATTTGATTGGATAGAGACGATTGTTGACAAACTTGCAGAAAAGCTCAGATCTGATGAGGAGGAGTATTTCCAGTCAGTATTGAAACACTTGAGTGATGAAATTAGGGCATTTGAGTCATTACTCAGGGCTGGAGTGATCCCTGACTCTGCGGGAACAGCCCAACAGAAGCAGGACCTGGAAGGTGAGTCTTTCATCACTGGTCCCAAAGGAAAATGTCCAGATGTTTTTGGTCACCAAATATTTTCTTGACACCTTTACACATGTGGACCATGACATCACTCACTCACTTGCACATTCATGAGTGCAAATTCATGGCAATGATGTGTGTGAGAAGTTGTGGACCAGAAATCTGCAGTCAGCTACCCCTCATTGTCTGGACAAATTCAGACACAGCAAAACCAATGAGAAGAAACACACACAAGCAAAGACAAGTTTAAAAAAATCATTGAAAAGAACAAGTTTTGGTTTTTCAGATATCTTGGAAATTTTGGGTTGGCAATCTCCACTCAGATTATCTACACTGGCCAAAGCTTCCCTTCACCCAGGTAATAAAAACAATGTGGCTTATTTCTTGTTTTCATATGTTCGGTCAAACTCACCTGGTGTTTTTGATGGTATTTTTCTGTTTTTGTGGAAGGCACGTGCAAACTTGTGATATTCCAGTTGTTAATCTCCTTGAAGCGGAGTTTGAACCACAAATATAATTTACTTTTGATACTACGAGCTTGTACTTGATTTTCATGTTCAAAATTTTCACCAGACTTGCAGAACATTATTCCACTTCACACATCCTGCCCAATGACAACAGTGAGGAATGGCAGAAAGTACATGGCAACTGTTGCCAGGGGAGAAGACATCTGTCTCCAGGGAGACAAGTCTGATGTTCAGCTGAAGATCACAGCAACTTGCCCAACCAGAGCTCATTTCATGGAGGTTAGGACTGACCTGTCCAGCTTCAGTTCTATCAAGGTGAACAACAAGCCACTAATCCCAGTTGATGAGTGCTTCATTGCTCCTGTGGTAAAGGTTCTGGGTCCTGCTAAAACAAACACATCAGCATATATCCTGAGAATACCTCATTGCCTCAATGATGAAGATGACATGAGCAAAGTCAAGGTCAGGATGTTGAAAGAGAACAGGCTTCCAGCTCAAGCTCTGGTTGATGTACCTGACAGCAAAGTTGGAAACAGTGACCCATTCTATGAAATTGGAGAAAGATTTATTGAAGTTCACACTCCCAACTTCTCTGAAGTTTTCTGCACAATTTGCCAAACCCCGTTACATTGTCTGACAAGGGCTACAAGTTTCTTCTTTGGAAAATTTGAGTCTTCTATTGAAGAAGGGGATACATTGCATGAAGTGGAGATCAGACCTTATTTCTGCAGCATTCCATACAAAGAGATCATTGATTTCAGACAGGTGAGTCCATTTGTGTGTTTGCGCATATGAGCAAGCACTACACAAAGAGTAGCCATTACTACAAATGTCATAACTTTGAGTTGATTGGAAACAAAGCACCTCAAAAGAAACCAGCAACACTGTTTCATATGAGTAGTTCAATACCCCATAAACATTGTGGAATTTCCACCCAAAAAGTATTATTTGTTTGTCTTCAGGACATACAAAGCAAACTAGTGGACTTGAGTTTGGGCTTTGTCACAGAGGATGACTTGCCTATCACAACTCAAAAAATAGTTGATCACTCAGGAAGCATGATTCTTTCTCTACAAGCTGCAAGCTCACAGTGGCAACCGCCATTTGAGGAAGAATCTTGGCAAAAGGGAAAGTTTGTGATGGTAAGGCTTCAAAGCTGTGTATTGTCCTCAAGCAACAGAAGCCTTTTGTGGGAAACAAAACAAATGACAAGTGATATGTTGACAATTTTGTTTTCTCTTCACTCCTGCTTTACAGAAAAAGCCCCTGGATCAAGTGTTGAATATCCATGACAACCACATCTGCAGGTCTCCACCTCAGAAAGCCACAACCTACAGTCTTGAAGCCAGGGGCAAGAACATCACCAGGTTCAAAGGCAAATTTCATGCGGATCTATCTATCTATCCAACTTGCACTTGATGATGATGATGACAGTAACAACCAACAGTCAGATGAACTGAAGGAAAACCAAGACCCCTCCCAGCAGAGTGCAGCATTGCAGCAGGAGAAGACAAAAGCTCTGCATTCTTCCACAATGGGGGTCCCCATCACTTTCTCCAGAGAGACCATCAAACATGTGAGTTGTTCAATGTACACATTCCATGACTTGCTTGTTGTGTATTCAAAATGGCCCTGTCCACAAAGTATGTTTGATCTTTCTCTGGACACTGTTTGGCCTTTCTTTAGAGAAAGCTGTGAACACAAGCAATTTAAATCATCCTGAAGATTCAATTGGCAACAAAACATTGGCATCCAATCTCAGAAAATGTGAGGTTTATATTTTGCAGGAGCTCCCTTCTGTGGCGGCAAAGTGCAAAGCTGATCAAGGGCAGCAACTGCGGTTTCATGCACATGTGAGTGAAATTTCCAAGTGCGACATCTGGTGTAAAGTGTGTCAGTGACTGTTGCCATTTTGGCCTCTTCATGGGTTCTTATGCAGATTCATTGTGGAAGACAAATTTTGCAATTTGAATTCTGAGAAACTGCTGTGATTCAAGGAGTAAGGTGCACAGTTGCATCAACATTGTTGCCACATTTGTTGAGTTGTGCATGTCCCCTTTTTGTGTAAATGCTGCTTGTTGGCATTTTCTTGATACTGAAGGGTGATGAGGTGGTATTTTTGCAGGAGGCGAAGAGACCCAAACTGAGTTCTGCAGAGATCGAGGAGAGAGTTGCAGAGGCAAACCTGGACCAGGTGATAAAGTTTCTTCCAATGTCATCAACTGGTTCAATGCACTTGTAATGCCAGGTCTGACAAGAATAGTTTGGGTTTCTTCTTTTTTGGGTGTCATGCTCTTTTGTTGATCCTTGAGAAAGTTTCATAAAGTTGTGCGGCAGACAAAGTTAGATAGTTTCAGTTATTTGTGGAGGTTGCACTTCCTTTGCATACCAAGAAAAATCTCACCAAAACACACAATTTTCCTGACTGGAACCTTCCTTGCTCAACAAATTTGCTTCTCCTCTTGTATGACAGCTGCGCAGATTCACACATGCAGACCTGGCATGGCTCGCCACCCACTTCCCTCCCGACACCCTGGGGCTCCTCGCGCAGACGCACTTCGGCATCAGCCATGCTGTCGTGCAGACCAAGAGGCAGGACAACCTGAGGAACTCACTAGCCTTCAATACAGAGCTGCTACACCAGTTCCGGAACAAGACAGAGGCTGTGGGCAAGAGTGTGAGGAAGGTAAGAAGAGTGGCCAGGTGCTGATGTTCCAATTTCCACAATATTCCTGGCAAAATGCGCAGCTTTGAAACAAGAAGTGAGGTTTGTATGCAAAATTGATGAGTTGTCGGTGTTGCAGGCTGTTGTCAGATCTGCTCCACTTTCAAGGTGTTGTTTCCATGTCTCAAACTCAAACTCCTCATCACATAAAACCACTGCAAGTCAACACAAATTCTGCAATGTAAACAACACCAATTGAGCCAATGGACCACATAGCTTGAGGTGAAGAATTTGCTGTTGAAGAAATGTGTTCTGTATATTATTCTTGACCTTGTCCCTGCAGGAGTTGTACCGGATCCTACTGACGGCGGAGTCCGAGGGGCGGCTCGGGGACATGGCGGAGGAAGACCTGCGGGACGTGGAGAAAATTCTCCTGCAGACTCCACGGGAGAAATAAGATTTCAGCTGTACCACACGTGGTAACGGGTCCCAAAGGAACACCTGTTACCATGGAGACTCACCCCCGCCCACCCCGCGACGACACTGCAGGCTCCAGATGACTGTTGAGACTTCATCTGAAGCACCAGTGGTGAAGGGTCACAAAGGACGACTTGTTGCCATGGAGACTCACCCCCATCCCTGGGATGAATCTGAATCCATGGGAGAGGACGAAACTTCTACTGCAGGCTGTACTGGATAATTGAAACACATTCATCAACTGCACAAGAGGTGAGCCCCAACCTGGTGACAATAAGGCCGGGCCCCACCCCAAGACAACTCTACAATGGATCCGTGGCACAGGACTGCCGGCTGGGCGAGGAGAAACTTCCACTGCTGGCTGGACTGGAGAATTGAGACACATTCACCAACAGCATAAGTGGGAACCTCAACATTCAACCTGGTGACACAGCTCCAGTCCGGACCCCACCTCCTCTCCAGACAACCCTGCGCCCATGGACAAGAACGTAACTTGTATTGCAGTCTGCACAGGAGAATTGATACATATTCACCAACAGCGTAAGATGCGGCCTCGATGTTTGTCTAGCTGAGGCAGAGGCTGGAGCCCCCTCCTCCTTTTGACAACTCTGGATCCAAGGGTGAGGACAATTGGCTCAATCTGGAGAAACGCTATTGCATGCTGCACTGGACAAATTGAGACACAGTCATCAACTGCACAAGAGATGGTTCCCAAAGGTGGACCTGGTGAGGCACAGAGACCGGCCCCTCTCCCCAACACAACTCTACCACGGTTCCAAGGCGTAGGATGGGTGTGGAGAAATTCTACTGCATGCTGAACAGGACAACTGAGACACATTCGTCAACAGCATAAGAGACGACCTCAGCGTTTGACCAGTTGAGATAGGGGCCGGACCCCCGGACCCCCTCCCTTTGACAACTCTGGATCCAATGTTGAGGACAAATGGCTCAGGCTGGGGAAAAACAACTGCAGGACAAATATCAACGTCAACTGCATAACGGCGGCCCCACCGTGGTGACCCGGAGGCTGTAGCCCCCCCCCCATCCGTGGTGATCCTGGAGCTGTGGAGCAGGACTCGGATCTTACGTGTGCGGACACGTGGCCGGGGACGCAGTGGCGCCACCTCGCCTCTGGGGTTGGAGATAAGACCACGTGGACGAGGTCAGCCATGTTGGCGAAGGAGGACGGCGTGGGTGTGGAGAGACTTGTGTTGGAGCAGCCGTGACACAGTGACCCTGGGCAGGATGTTCCAAGAGGCTCCAGATCATAGGGGCGCCCCTCCCACGGAGTTCCTGCAGCTATCGCAATGGGCGCGTTCCATTTACGCGTGCAGCTGCCCCCCCCCCCCGCGAGGTGGCGTCACTTCCCTGGCATGCGGCGGCGCGGCTCGGGGTGCAGTGGCGCCACCTCACGTCCAGGTTGGAGATAAGACATCGTGGACGAAGTCAGCCGTGGTTGGCTCACTCTGCTGCCCGGAGCGTACGAATGGAACTCACGTACTGTGAACCTCTCCTTCAACGTGTGGACGTCTAAAGATGGCGACTCTGTAGCAGCGTTCAGACAAGACGCCACCTGTGGAGAAGCAGGCGTCATGACGGAAACGGTACAAGTTCAATTCAGGGTGTTGTGAATGTGATGGAGACTCAGACTGCTACGTGGAAATGTCCAACGTCGAGATGATCCCCGCCATCACAACAGAGCGGCCTGTGCCAAGAGTGATGCGAACCTGGATGTGTGGGCGAAGTGTCTGGAGGAGGAACGGATGCGTCCAGCGACGCCCAGTTATGCTTCCCAACGCGGATACTGGAGCCGTCTGCTGCAGTAGTGACGTCTGACGTTGTGACGTGTGGCGTTGTGAGGTCTGACATGGTGATGTTGTTGTGTCTGACATTGTGGCGTCTGAGGTGGGGATATCTGGCGTGTTGACATACAGACGTCTGAAGTATTGACACTGACGTCTGTTGTAGTGACGTCGGAGGTACATGTACTGCGGTCTTGATGTTGTGACGCAGTGACGTCTGACGCAGTGACGTCTGCCCTGAACTGCCTCCAGATCTCTCTCTGAGGACTGGAAACAGACCCAGTGACTGATGGAGTCCTGGACAGGGCTGGAGGGCGGAGGTTGACCTGGATCCGGGGGGTGGGTTGACGACCGCGGTTGCTGTAACAAACTTACTCCAGCCACGTGACTCTCTGAGCTGCTTCTGTTTCTGGATATGGACTCCACAGCAGCATCCAGTGGGGGGAGTGAAGTCCTCGAGCCACAGTGACACTGACATTGACGTGAGCACATGTACTTCTGAACTGCGTCATCTGTCTGAGGATCCCGATCCTGTTGAACAGGAGGCACAACCTGCAGTGAGTGAGTTGAGCTGGAGCCGCAGTGACGCTGATGTGGGGGGTACACGTAGTACTGACCCACATCACGGTCCGATGACTCCAGAGAGCAGAGGCAGAAGTGCGCATGTCAGTTACCAAGGTAACCGGTTCGCGTGAAACAGGGATTTATACGTGTGAATAGTTCCGTTTATCTAGCGTCGCTCATGCCTCTTTGTTTATGCTTGAGGATTTTGAAATTCTTTTCAAATTATCATTTTTGTTGTATCCATAGAAACTGAAACAGGTGAATCCCAAACACGTTTGCTGTACATCTGGCCTTCATGCCGCTTCTGTAAAAACGCTCCATGTTTTGCCATGCCTTTTTCAGTTGAGTAATGTACAGTTGTATGCAACACACACTTTTGCAATGATAATTAACTATCAGGTTCTTTGTTTCGGTTTCTGAAACTGTCAGTTGCGTAGGTGTAAGATTCAGTGTTTCACTGGGTGTTTGTGATGAAGAAGATGATTGGCCTTCCTGCTCTGCTTTGTCTGTTTTGCAGTGCCACGTGTTTCTTGTACAGAACTGTGATCTTCATGGGTTTGGTCATCTTCATTTTAACAAAAAGCAAGGCTGTTCTCTAGGCTGGTGAAAGTACTGTGTTTGGTTTGTATCAACAATTGTGTTTTTCCCAATGTTCAGTGTCAACACCTCTATTTGGGCTAAATAAAACATTTTTTTCAGTAAATATTTTATGTAGAATATTATTTCATCCCTCTCTCATACAGAACAGAAGAACATGGATTCCCCCAAAACTGCCTCTCAACGAGGTACCTGTGCAAACATCTATCTGCTTTCTGAACATACCTGATTTTGAAATGTGCTCTGGAAAAAAATAAAAATTGGTTGATTCTCAGATGTGTGTTATGTGATTTGTCACGTGACTCGTCACGTGCTCCGTCTGTTTCCTCTTGTCAGCGGTTCCTGTGGGATTCGTTGATTTGAGCGACACTTCCCTTCACTTGTTTACATTTTTGCCCTGACGTAGAGACGAGGTTTGTTCAAATTCAAATTCTTTCAGAATCTTTTATTTGCTCTTACGTTACAAAAACCCAGATGAGGAAAGAAGAAGACACTCAAGATGTGTCACAGGAAACGAAGAGGTTTTGATGTACAGTGTTACAAGAGTGGGCAAAGGGATCAGATCATATACAATGTGCGTATGACAGTGTATTGTGTGTGTGTGTGCGTGGGCGGTGTGTGCGCGTGTGTGCGTGTGCGTGTGTGTGAGGGCAGTGTGTGTATGTGTGTGTGTTTGTGTACTGTACCTCCCCTTTTGTGGGCGGTCTGTGGTATGTGGTGTGTGTGTGTGTGTGTGTGTGTTCATGTGTGTGTGTGTGTTCGCGTGTGTATGTGTGTGTGTCTCACCATTGGGTTCAATACTTCTCGAACAGGCTGCTCGAAAGACTCGTGAAAACGATACAATTCAGTTCAGCAGTGTTGCATTTGAACCCAATGGATAAATTCGCCCACTTCACTCCATCTACAGCCCAGGGCGAAGTGGCGCCACACCACCGACCAGCCGCACATAAAGGCGATTTCACATTGGGTGACGTGCAGTTGTTTTCTGGGCTGGCATCCAACATTCCACCATTGGGTTCCATGTTAAATTTTGACGCCGACGTCAAGAAACGACCGCGCGTCGCCAACGTGAAAACGGCTGAAATACGCTGTTCTGTTCACACCCCAAACGCATCATCCCTTTCCTGCAGACCGTCAGGTCATCACACACGTTTCTCCACCTTTCAATCGCTTGGGCCAAATCTCGTATCCTCCATCCAATGCTGAAACCAATCTTCCATACTGTTTGGTCGTGTCCGTTTATTCTTGTTCCAGGCGGTGGCTCAGTGATGACTTGCTGCTGCAAAGTTTTCGTACTTTGTGACAACTCAAGAGCCTTGGCAGAACTCTACCCTGTCTGATCTCCCTCCTCCGGGTGAAAAGTTTCTTTGTGTGTCGCTCACTGCACAACTTGATCTCCTGTACCGGATCCACACAACTTGATCTTCTGTACCGGATCCACACAACTCTGACCTTCTGTACCAGATCCACACAACTTGATCTTCTGTACCGGATCCACACAACTTGACCTTCTGTACCGGATCCACACAACTTGATCTTCTGTACCGGATCCACACAACTTGATCTTCTGTACCAGATCCACACAACATGATCTTCTGTACCGGATCCACACTGCTCTGACCTTCTGTACCGGATCCACACAACTTGACCTTCTGTACCGGATCCACACAACTTGACCCTCTGTACCGGATCCACACAACTTGACCTTCTGTACCGGATCCACACAACTTGATCTCCTGTACCGGATCCACACAACTTGATCTTCTGTACCAGATCCACACAACTCTGAC
>JAAUXT010024871.1_pt1 | contig 17627 bp, 13 predicted proteins | sample 7278171 | NCBI WGS metagenome assembly JAAUXT01 (sample SAMN14350112, study PRJNA611818) | marine sediment metagenome | isolation source: surface marine sediment (1.8m) | place: French Polynesia: Moorea | collected 2018-08
CAATTTGAGTATATAAACCAGGATTTGTGGCAAGCTTGTCAGTTCATCACCAGCCAGCAATAAAGACAACAAGAGTCAACTGGGAACACGAGTTAGTCTTCATTCGACATCCACTCACAAGATTTGAGGTCTGACCCTTTTCGTTTCGCGTCGACAGACACAGCGAAAAATGAACGAAATTTTCCACTGTGTTGAAAACACCTTCGACATTGATGGCATTTGAAAAATGGAAAACATCTATTTGGAGCAGACTTCCAGTTGCGAGTGTAATGTCGCAAGCCTATTTGCGGTGTTTGCTGAGTCGAAGGAATACAAGGCTGAGTGTGTTTGCCTAATGATGAAAATACATTTGGAGGCACAGCCCATGTTAATGACGGACAGAAATCGAATTCCTCCCCGCTTGAATATTTCTTTTGCCAGACATGAACGTCTTCAAAGACGCTAAGTTGTGTGTGGAAATCTTTCCATGCATGTTGGAGTGATGCTGCCTTGGAGCAGGTTCCTTTTTGACTGCTTGTGCAGGGTATTCAACGTGGTTGTCTCCTGTGTTTTTGCCTGCAAAAGTCTGGTTTGCTGACTTCCCTCTTTCTGTCCCTGCACTTCGGATGCAGAGTTGTTTTGGCAATGGACAAAATAAAACTTTATTCGCAACATTTTTGTGTTTTCTACGCAAGTTTTGTGGGGCTGTCTGAAATTTCCCGACGAATTCCCAGTTGGGCAGAAAAACCAACACACCCTGCGAAAGGCAATTCCAGGCCCGTTCGAGGAATAAGAGATAAACGTCAATGTGGAAGTGAAAATGATGTTTCGTTATTACCCGGCTCGTGCGGTCCTGATTGACTCTTTACTCGGGAGACTTGCTGGCTTAACCCAGTTAAAGCTGGATGTGTGCTGAGCATTCACTGCTCTGCATTGTCGGCGTCTCTATCTGAACCGTGCCTCGTCTTTGCTCTGGCCCCAAGAGCTGCATGGTGTCGGGAGGGAATCCAGTGAAAGGGATTGAAATAGAGGGTGCCGTCCACGTTTGCACGCCCGAGAAACGCAAAGAGGTAAACATGCCACATGGGCACGAAATATTTCAGGTTGCTAAGTCGCCCTATTTTTAATTCCAAAAAGTTTGTACAAAACTGATTGATCAATGCAAAGAAAATTGTCACATTACATGTCCAGTTAGAAAATCCCGACACTGGGCCAGTCAAGTCCAGAGTTCGTTCAAGCTGTCGCGCAGCTGTGCACCACTTGGCTGGTCATGAGCCTTTTCTGCTGGGCGATCAAGGTCAAATCATGCACGAAACGTCACAAGATTGCTATTTACATTCAAGTACATTTGAATAATATTTTCGCAGCTTTTAATTTTGTCAAAATTTACATTTTGTCGTTCTGAAACAACAATTCACCTCACTTGCGAGTCTTTACAGTTGTAGAAAATATTCTACTCTACCAAAGTTTGACCTGCCTTTGCACTTGGAAAAGATATCACACCAAGAGTAATGCCACTTGATTATTCAGTTGCTTCCCCTCCCCCTGCCCCTTCCCCACCATGATCCTCGGGGTACACGACTCCGTGACCTGTTTTGGTTTTCTGGGCGCTGTTTGGTTCTGGAATCGCAGTTGTCCTCCACCACACTGTGCATCTTTGTGTCCTGTCCAGAATCCTTCAGAACAAATGGTCACGGTTTGAACGTAGATTCAGCCAATTCTCAAAATCCAAGAGCGAATCCAGCAACAAAGACGCTTCAACTAAAGCGTGTTTTTTCCATCAACTTTCTTTGGAGAACGTACGTGGTAGATACCCTGCTGCTCTTGGGCCTGTTGAGACCGTTGGTTTTTCGGAGACGAGATTGTTGCAAATCCGGAAGGCGGAGGGAAGGGGAAGGCGGTGGAGGAGTGCCCCGGCTCGAGCTCGTAATACGTGGGCGTGCCGCCTCGGCTGCGACGCGGGCTGTGCACGCTCGGGACGCCGAACTCGCCGCCGATGGAGCCCTGCCCCCGTGAGTGTCTCCGCTTCTCAATCACCACCGACTTATCACCGCGGATGGCGAGAGCGCATTCGTGAGCGAGTAGCTTGGGCATCGGGGGACCTCTGTGTGACGGGGAGGCCTGAGGGACCTTGCGTGAAGGTGACCCGGGCGGGGTGTCGCCGTATTCAAACGAAGCCATGCGCTCGTAGTTGGAGTTGCTCTGATTCTGAAGGCTCTGCATGTAACATTTGTAGCTCTTGTAGCTCCCGGGAGACGACTGAGATAAAGAGGTGCTGGCTGTGCGCGGCGAGTGGGGAGGCGGGTTGATCCCTGCGCCCGGCGGAGCCACGGACACTCCGTTGCCCAGCATCCCATTCCCGGTCACGGGCGGGGGCGGGGGCGGGATCGCCGAGATGTACGAGTAGTCGTGCTCGTGCAGCAGCGTGCTGGTTCGGTCCGTGTCGGGCGGCGGAGGTGGAGGGAAGCTCTCCTGACTCGCGGACGTCGGCTTGTTGTCTTGGTTGTAGCTGTTTCCGTTCCCGTTCATCAGGACCGGAGAGCGCGCAGGCTTCGGCCCCGCCCCGCTGCCCTTCTGCTGAACCCTCCTGCTCAGTCGCCTGCAGAAAATAGGGTGAACAGAAGTGTAACCTGATGACAAGAAAAGTTAGGTTCAGGCGTCAACGGGAACCTGGGTGTGTTATTTTTCCTTCACCATAGAGAAAATAGATCCTTGTTTAGATCGCAGCCAGATTCGCCTCGCCTGCACCTATTCACCGGAGATGAATCTCGGAGCGACATCGACAGCGTGAGACGTCGCAGCTAATTGAGATCAGGAGGTTGTCGCGGGAGGAGCGCGGAACTCACCATCGGAGGCAGATGAGTCCGGAGATGAGGATGATGACGCCCATGATCACCGCGATCGAGATCACCATCACCACAGACGCCTCTGCAAACCGAGAGAGGAGACTCAGAGATAGGAATGCTGTGGGTTGAGAAACGTTGCGACGCTTTTGAGCGTTATACCGTCCCAAAAAGGCCCTTTGCAACGATTTTGAATCAATTGCCCTGACGAAATGTTGTGCTTCCGAGTTTTGTTGTCTTCTGACCCCAACAACATGTCAGAAGGATGGTGCTGAAACTCAAGTTCCAACGAGTAATCATCAACGTACCAAGCGGCATGAGGATCGAGCCCAGGACCACTTCCCCCAGGGCACCTCCAAACTCTGCAACAGAACAAAGCAGCAAGCACAATAAGGGAGTGTTTTCACACGTGACCAGACTTGCCAAAGGAGTCTGATTGTCATTATGGCCGTCAAAAAATATTTTCAAACAAGAGGCTGTTTCCAGAGTGCAAAAGTTGGATGTTGCTCTGGGGAGTCACCGCAGAACTACGGGATGCCAGGCGAGTCCCTCAAGTCATTTGTTCTTGATCATGTTTCCTTTGTTGCTCTCCGTTTATCATGTCTCGTTTCATTATGCAGAAATGTTGTGCGTCATTAACAAGTCATTTTCTTTTGAAAGACACGAATCAAAAATTATGTTGAAAGACTTGAATGTGCTTTAACAATCTGTTGTAATTGTCAGTGAATTCCCCGTCACTGAAGACAAACGCTACCAAAAAGTGGCGCAATTGGTGCACGCGGCTGCAGACATGACACCCAGGACTTGAATTGGATAACAGAAAGATCACCAAGCAAAGCACCATTGTGATTCAAAAGAAAATTGTGAGACACAAAGCTTCATTTGGCAAGTGACCGCTTCATTCTTCATGCCTGTCAGTGTCAGTTGCGTTGGGCCCTTACTGTAGGGGATGATGCCAAGTGGGACATGGATATCAGAGAAAGGCGGGAGGTGAGGTGGGGCTGGCTGCATCAAACTCTTGTGGAGACATGTACTCCGGTTTGGTAAGTGCACTTGGAAGCAACGAGAAGCAAAAAGAGAGATGCATCACCAGAAATGTTTCCTCGTGCCAGAGAAAAGTGGATGGAGCCAGGAAAGAACAATTCAATGCACAAGGGGCCTGAGATATCCATGCACACTAACGCATCTGGGGTCACACAGTTCTATCGTCTGCTTGAAGAGAGACTCGTACAGACCTGAGTCGGTGCAATTCCCGAAGTGTCCCTGCCACTCGTTGCCGTCGCACTCGAGCAGCCAGACGCGGTCCGAGTTGTGGCAGCCGACCTCGGCGACGCCCCCGTCGCGCCGCACCCAGTGGTCGTCGGAGGCGCGCGGCGCGTCGCACCCGATCACTGCGGGAGACAGAACGACGGGGTCCGTGTGAACACCGCTTCGAAAAGTGGCACATGTGAGTTCGTTTCAGAGACAGGTGTTGAGTTGAGTTGAGTACCGCTGACTCGCTGCGTCTTTTGCGAAGTCGCAATGGAACAACAGTTCTTTTTGTTCCCAAACCAAGGCATCACTCGCTGTTGCTGTGGTTGAAAAGACACGAACCAAAAAGGCTTCACCACCATGTTGAATCCACCTGCAGGTGGACGGCACGCAAATGTGAAAATACACGAAAATAAATCGTGAGGGGACAGTTGTTTTTCGTCCCAAGAGCCCTGAGTTGTTTCTGAACGATCAGCCTTGGACACCGACCTTGGCCCACAATCTGTCCCTTGCAAACGGGTTTGTGTCAGAAAACCGAAAACGTATTGCGTCGAAAGAAAATACTCGTTTGAGGACCCAACGTAACACATCTGCATGAAGTCAGAAATGACTCCGTGCAGACGCAAGCACTCGTGAAAGGGGAATCGCCTGTCAAGCAAACGTGTAGCAATTTGGGTAATAGTGACGCTCATGGTACGTCTGATTACACCCCTTGAATGAAGACTTGTTTAGCAAATTGAAGGCTTTGGCTTGTTCTCTCGAACATGCTAAAAGGATTTGGGTCGATACGAGCTCAAATTTGGTAAAACTGGCGCAGTCATTTTTCTTCAGAACAAAAACGAGCAACGTCGCGTCTCTGGTTTTAGCTTTCGTCGATTTCTTCTCCAAACGAGTGTTTGGCAGCTAAAATTGCCATCGAAGACCCAGGTGGAAAGCGCGCGTGTGTGGCAGGCAATGTTTGATTTACTCGTCAGGAGCTGAAAACTCCTGCAAGCACATTGATCAAACAACACGAGCAGAAAACGACTCATATTTCTGCGCCTTAAGTTGGAAACAAGACGCGTGCGCGTCACTGGGCAGTTCACAGTCAATAACCGCATTGTTTCCTGCGTGCCTCAACTCGGATACTCAACGCTCAGGGCGTAATTCAATGTGACAGAACAGCTTTTATTCCGAGTCGAGGGGCTGAGTGTGGTGCGTTGTGAAAACAACTCCTGGAGGCCATGAAAAAGCTTCTGTCCATGTCACTGGCTGGAAAAACATGGGACAGTCTCCGTGAAAAATCCATTTTGATGTGATTTGCAAACCGTTGCACGTGATCAACGCGAAAGCCAATACAAAACCAGTTTTACGTTTCCAGCAATTTTGCTTTCTATTTTCTATTTTTCTATTTTTGTCAAGGGTTGCCTCGCTGAATGGAATACCGTCACGTTGTCAGAGGGACAGATTGTAATAACAATGGTAATGGGAACATTCGCATGCTCTTCTGTTCTAACAGTTCAACCGCAGGTTGAGAGTTGCCATAATTGGATGACAGAGTCAGTTCACGGCCAAGTAGCAAAGTGCGCCTTGAGACGAGACGAATGCCTTTGCCAAGAAAAACTCACACATTTAGCTCGTTTTTTCTGAGCTGCGAAACTTCCCGAGGCCAACGGAAACCAACCAATCCAGAGGAACCGAAAGAGACCCACGCAAGAAATTTCACCACTGTTTTCTGTGAGAGCACCCTGAAACATGTGTACGAGATTAAAATGTCTGTTCATTTGTTCACACACGGGCGCTCTGTGTGACTTTTGGCAAGGTGCACGCTGTTTCTCAAAATCCAGCCTGAACAGGGAATCGATGACAGAACCAGGACAACCACAACTTGACCGACAGAGCCCGAAAAGACACCTGCAGCTTTCACTCGATGTTATCTGAACATTGCAATTGTTTCTTTGCAAAACTTGGCCAATTTTCCGATTTGCGCCACATTTGCCCTGAAAGAGCATTTCTTATACCGGTACCCTGCAGAGGTATTCCTGACGTCTTTGTGTTTGTTGTGCATTGAAACGAGCTCGCACGCTTCCAACGAGTTTTTCGATCCAGCGGACGCGTCACTTTCTGCCTTTTCAATACGCGTCTTGACGATCGATCCGAGATTCGCATAGGATCCATTTCATGGGAAATTCTGGTGTGCAAAGATGAAAGTTTCAGCACCTTTGAGGCATTTATTTCTTTCACATCCCAAATGGAAATTTACCAAATCTGACCTTTGAAGCTCAAAGCCGTGATCCTCCTGTCGAGAGGACGGCGGTCGATATCAATTTCGGGAGCCTTTGAACCACTCAATGTTCAGGATAGGATCCAGGTTTTCCAAAAAATGGAATTTGCGCGACGTGTGCTCCGGTAGACCGTCAGGACACCTCGAAGACCCGTGGGAAGAGTAGCAGACGACGCTCCTACCTTCGTATCTGAGGAGGAAGTAGGACGGTTCGCGCGACGACTTGGTTCCGAGGATGCGCACCTCGAGCGACTCGCTCGCCGACGTGTGCACCTGCTTCTCTCGGGCGCCGCCGCTGCACACCGTCGTCGCGTCGCTCGACTCACCCTGCAGCGAGAACCGCGAGTCTGCAGTCCAGTCTGGTGAGGGTCCAATGAAACTGTGGAGGGATCTGCAGCGTGCGCGCTGCTGAACCGGAGAACCGGGCCATCAGGGTCTGACTCAGGGGATCAAAGGTAAATCTCCACTCAAATGAGTGCAAATTGGTGGTGTTTAGTGGAAGGGGGCGCAGCAGAAGGGACAGAGCCCCAGGGTCTTGGATGTGTTGCTTGTGTTTGTCAGTTGGTCAGTCTGTGCTTGACAACAACACACAACAAGGAACTGCTTCGCAGTCCTGCGTGTGTGTGCGTGGATCGCACTGTGGTGCATCTTTTTCTGTCTGGTAGTTTGTTCTTCAGCTAGAGATCCTTCATTTTGCACCAACCTTTTCACGCAGAATGGCGGTAACGTGGCAGATGCCCGAGTCGTCGTGCAGGTAGTTGGAGGTTTCCGATCCGGAGTGGCTGCGAATCGATACGAGGGATACATATCTGAGAATGTACGATCGAGTATTCCTAAAATGTAAATCTTTTTGGATCACAGAGCACAAGCATACCAAAGTGGCCTTTTTCGCTTCATGCAACAGAATGCGCGGAGTGCGTATCGCACCTGAAGTCGATGAGGGAGATGTTGATGAGCTGGCCGGGCGCGGCCTGGATGAGCCAGGGGCAGTTGGCGGAGCCGCGGCCCGTGTCCTCCGTGACGACGCGAGCGAGGTAGCCGGCCGGGCCGCCCACCTTGAGGAAGCCAGAGTCCTCGCACCGCTGCTCCCCGCCGGTCTCCACTGAAAGTGCCGTGAGTGCATTGTGTTGGTCGTATCAGACAGGTGGAACTAGACTTCATTTGGTGAGAGTGGCACATCGTTCTGCTCGAGGACACCGGTGTAATGAAATGACAAGACACCCCAAACCAGGAGACACGGGTGTTTCCTCCCTCATTTCAGTTCACACATGTCAATCAGTTGGCACCTGCAACTCCAGCACACTTCGGGGCAGGGGTGATGAGTTTTCAGTTGTTGAGGATCCGACACTGCTTGGACGTTGACTGACTTCAGAATCAGTTGGCACCTGCAACTCCAGCACACTTCGGGGCAGGGGTGATGAGTTTTCAGTTGTTGAGGATCCGACACTGCTTGGACGTTGACTGACTTCAGAGTTTGTTGTTGTTTCTTTTGCCAACAAGCAAGACTTTGGTCAGGGTGTGTGTCCCATTTTCCCAACAAAGGATGCCCAATATTAACTTTCACAAAGACCAGGTGAAAACCAGTTGTGTAGCAACATCAATTCCGAGGTCAGAGGAACAGGGCCCAGGACCAGGGCCCTCTCCCCTGATCCGCCCCACAATTCTTCAGCACTTGGAGATTAATTTGCACCCATCATGCGTGCACGCTTGATATTGATTTTTGGTGAAAAGGCAAGTCTGGGAAAATAGCTGAAAAGTTGTTGGAACGGACATGCTGATTACAATAATGCTTCTGATTCAATTTGGTCACTTACAGGGTGGTTTCCCCCACAACCTCTGAGCGGAACATTATCGTTCTCAGCGGTCTCTTTGAGCCCAGTTCCTCACCCGCAGAATCGATCCAGTTATGGACGTAACAACAATATTTCTTGATGTGCACCTTCAAGCCGATGTTTATGTGCCATTGACAACACGAAGATACACGACTAAGTGGATTTGCGGCGTTTTCGAAGGAAATGGCACGGGAATTGGTGTAACAAGCTGCAGGCATTCCCATAAAGCAGTCATTATGCCTCCCTAACTCTGAATGGTAATGCTTCTCAGGTCTAATGAATCTAGTCACAGAAGGCAAGTCTCTGCTGGGCATATCAGTCTCGCAGAACCTCTGCAACCCAAGGATTTAAGGTTTCAATACATTGAATACAAAGTAGTTTCCCTTGCTGGATGTGAACTGTGGTTAAGACATTAATTTGGCTTTTTACGGCGTTGACAGGCCCGCCAAGGAGGTGCAGTGATTTTAAAAATAGCTGACCCAGATTGTGTTGAATTTTTTCAGTGGACACAACTCGGAAAGAAACTTTTGAGAACAGGAGCTGTCGAAAATCGTCAGGTGCACAACAAAAGAATCGAAAATGCCCCTAGCCCATCACATTGCTTGCTTCAACAGACCAAACATAAAACTTGCTTCGCTCAATGTGCTCTTTCGTCCACAATGTGAGTCAAGTGAAGGACTTTGAGCAACTTTTGTGATACACAACAACGACCTCCGAGAACAATGTCCATGGAGGGAGAGTCCATCTGCCCCATTCTAATGTGTCAATCACTGAACAGGCATTTTGCAGCACCGAAGCCAAGGACCTCGTTACCTGAGATGCAGTGGTAGCTCGCCTCGAGGTAGGGCTTCAGGTCGCCGGGGCACGGGTTGGTTTTCCTGAAGGCGGAGTTGGGGATCGGGATGTCGCAGGAGCGGCGCCCCGAGCACCACCTGTCGGCGATGCGCATCACGTCCGCCGCGCACCCGACGTAACCTGCCAAGCAGAATGCATGGGCAAGTTCCACAACTGGTCTGCCTTCTGGAAGCGGTTGTGTACAAAAAGATGGCTTCTTGGAAGGTGTCGTGACTCCTTCTCTGATGCACCGCTCCTTCCAATTTCCGGCCTATTCAAAGCCGCGCAAATCCGACCCACGCCACAGGTCACGTACCGTAGTCCCTCTCGACGCAGCGGCCGAAGCGCATGCGACCGTAGTTGGCGTTGCGCATGACGACCACCTCGTTCTCCCCGCACTCGGCGTGGAACATCTCCGTCTCGCAGTACTCCAGAGTGCCTGCAGGGCGGAGAAGAGATGTCAAGTTTTGGACTGCATAGGAAAATGCCTCTGACAAAGAGGAAACATGGACCATTCAGCCAGCTTGTACGAGTGGCTTGGATGGCGCTACGAGTACAAAGAATGAACACTCGCTATGATCAAGAGGTGCCCACAGCTGGGTGTGTACAGAAGGGAAGGCCATAAGGTTGTACGTTCAAGAGCTGTGTGTCCAACAGAAGTTCGTGCACCAGTTTTGGGCTTTTCACGGAAAGGAAGATCAACAGGATCTGTTCTCTGGTCTACAGGCCGCTGGTGGCACCACGATGATCCGCTCACCGCTGGACATGATGCTGACCATTTGATATCATTTCTAATTATAAAACAGACCGGGTCCGGTCCTCAGCTGCCACTTTCTATGCAAATAGGAGCCAGTTGCTGCCCTCACTATAATCCCAACTCCCATTTATAGTCGGCTGATTTGGCGGGATCGAGTGATGGGAGTCGATGCGGTAAACTGTTTGGTGAGGCACGAGTTTTGTGTCGGTGATGGAACCAGTTGCCTGACGACCAACTGGGTTGCTAAGGACAAAAGTGTTTCCTTTTCATCTCCACCATATGCAAAGATTTTTCTTAATGCGATCAGGTTAGAACATGGAGACCTGTGTGATGGTCTGTCCAAGCTCATGGATGAGTGTATTCATGAGAGGGTACACATTTTTCCAAGAAAAAAAATGAGAAAGACTTACCATCTGCATTTATCCACGTTGTTGCGAGCGCTGTGCCCAATTTGAGAACCAGCAACACGACAAAGTCTCTCAGGCACATCATGTCAGTAGCTTTTGGATCAAAACTGAGCATCCGTTTGGGTCTCTGCCCACAAGGTTGACGGTTGACTGTTCTCCTGCAAACAAATATTTTCAACGATTTAGGAAATACAGAGCAATTCACGCGCTTCACGTGTTCTCTGGTGCACGGTGTTTGTGAAGGTTTCGTGGGAAATTTGACACTGAGACGACTTCTGGCAAACACTCACACTCCGTATCAAGAAAATAGCGACTTTCTACACACCATCCGTATCAGTGTCCGCAGTCACCCAGTAAAGTCACTTCGGAGTTTGTTTGGCTGCCCCCGTACAAGGAAATCCTTTCGCTTTCAAAGTGTCGTAAAAAGTAGCTTCATGCCACATAACCATATCAGCTTAACAGGGTCAGATGGTGCAGCGACCGTCCCCTGCATTACAGCTCCGTATCTCACTTGTCTAATGACCGGGCGACACGGCCTTCAAAGGGCCGCTCCTTATGTCCGCGCCATTTCACAGTGTCTTTCCTCAAAGTAGGAAGATTGGACTATTCCGTGTTTGTGAAGGACAGAATCGCTTGCAATGGGCCATCAACCTGCTCCAATGAAGAACATCTGAAGACCATTGCCTTGTTCTGAGCAGGACAAGTCCGTCGACACGAAGAGGACCATTTTTTCTCATTTGCAGTTCGCACATTGTTTCCCTTGCTGACCCCCGCACCACCTCAAAATAATTCCCCATCATTCTTAGCAACTAATGAAAACAAACCAAAACGTACTGGTTTTGTACAGGTACTTCTGTGCACCGGCGACTCAAATCTAAGCAAGGATGTAACAAGAACAAAACTCTTCGGTAGCAGGAGAGTGAAAGCTGCCGTGTGTCCAGAAGCACTCACGCTGCGTCCAGAACTCGCCCGACCCCTTCTTGTGTCACAGTGTCTCTTAATTAGTGGGGAGCGAGCGCCAGTTGTTTGCGGATGTGCTTCTTTCGATTTTTCTCTGGCGAGAGACTTCACTCATGCATCATGCCCGGCCCGTGTGATCAGATTACTTCTTGTGTTGCTGCAGTTTTTCCTTGCAGATTACACTGTCTACATTGACCGCCATGGTGCACGGTCCCCCCACCTCCACCGCAGGTTTATCTCGGGCTGCTGTGTGGAACACGTTTTGGTTATACAGTTTCACGAAGCCCTACAGACAAACCAGGATGTTTTCTGTGCGCCAAGGCACACGCACACATGCGCCGAGTCCCAAGGAGAAAACATTGGGGCAAAGATTGTGGAGTCTTGTGTTTTGACTTGCATACATTGTAAGGCCTGTACAAAAGGTTGTCTCTGTGTCTCCCACTTTGCTTGCCGTGAAGGAGATGGGAAACCTCGGAGGGAAAGGCGCTGTTTGCTGAAGACGTTTCGCTGTTATGAGCTGAATTGGGTCAGCTTTCCTACACTCTGCGAAAGAAATAAAAAGAAAAGCAGTTGTCGACGTCATCATGCCCTGGGCAAAACTCCACAAAAGGGCGCGTGGACATGTCTTCTCCACATGCCTTCTGCAGCTTAACTTACATCTGCATCTAGACAAACAAAGTCTCCTTCTTCCAGCCGAATCGTGCTCTGATATCCGAGTCGTCTCCATTACTCTTTTTTGCCATCAGTCATTTTAATTTCTGTCGCGATTCGTTATGAATTCAGATTGGCAAGACAAACTCCCCGATGCGCAATGAAGGAAGAGACGGCACGAGACATTTATTCTTCACGGCGACTTCAAAAGGAGATCACAAACACGAGAGAAGCTGCAGGAATGCCTCGCGAAGTATCACGATCGTTAGTTACTGAAAGAACATCAGAACCTCATGCCTTGGAAGTTTTCTACACTTTCAACGCAAAACAAAAAAGAGCGTCTCTTTGTGTACAACCACCGAAGAACAAGACACGAAAACGTTCATGTGTTTAGCCATATGTAGTACTTTTCTTGGCACAGGCCCCCCACTATGAAAGCTCCCTTTGTACTTCAAGCCACCAAACCTGGAAGCTTTGCACCAAAATACCCCTGTCGAACAGTGAACGTGTGATTGGACACTTGCGAAAAAAAAAAAAAAAAAAAAAAAAATTCCGCCAGGAGCATCATCACAATCAATGATGAGGCGTCAAAATTCAAAGGAAAAGACGCTTGATCTAGGACCTCGACAGACTCCCCTCACATCCAGGGTTGGTCTGTGCATTTACATCTGTGGAATCAGAACCAATGTGCACAATGCAAAGTCAACAGAGTTGAATCAGACGGACTCTAACGTCTGCCACTGCATGCCTATCGACACCAGCAACCGGTCTCTGTATGGGAACACCACAGGTGCACGCAGACAGCTTCTGACATATTCCGTGTTTTCGCAACGAGCCGTGGTTTCACTTTTTGCAAGAACTTGCAAACTTTCTGTGAACAACCCGAAAGATTTCTTTCAGAAGACATCTCCGGTGACAACTCACTTGGTGCCTGCAGTGAAAAGAAACTTTCTTCGATGCTTGATGTAATTGCACCAAGTTCCTGAGGCATTAGGGAGACAATTCAAAACAGACAGGCATGTTCGTCAGGACAGGAACGGTGATTTTCTGCTGCCATTTGCGTGTCGCTGTCTATCCTCCCTGCGATGTTCACTCGACTTTTTTGCCTTTTGTTTTGTCATCTGTTTCTGCACAATGCCCCCAGAAACTCGTGTTCAATGAAAGTCCCGACGACTGGTGTTCGGGCGCTTGAATCCCGGGCTCAGCGGCGCTGCATCGCAACTCTTGATTTGCGCTGCACACAAATCTCAGGGATCGTGACCTTTGCTCTTGCTTCCTGGTTCTTTGAAACTCAAAGCTTTGCACCAAAACCTTTCGGCATATGCAAATGCCACAGCAGTGCAATTCACTGAAGTGTTTGTGACAGAGGCTGCACAGATCTGTGGATTTTGCGCATCTTCAGCAGTCAGCGCATGGAGTCATCCGTCATCTTGTGGACACCGCACGAGACAAGTCATTCAACACTCTTTGCAGATTGCTTTGGTGCAAAGAAACCGAAAATTCTTTGCCTTGAAGCTGAAATGCGGAAGCAGACCCACAATTTTGGAAATTATGTGCTTGCCTGTCTCCACTTTTGCCAAAGTCAATTTGTTCAATCAAGTTTGTCATGCCCAGGAAAAGTTCGTTCCCTTTTATCGTTTGTGGTTTCCTTTTTCAACTTCTTGATATCAAGTCGCACCGGGGACGTGTGACCTTTTGGGAATTTTTATTTTGAGTTTATATTTTTATTTTGCGCAAGCAGCACTGCAAGGCATTCATTTTGAGCCACACGGCAATGAACAGCAAAAAATGCTTTGCAAGAGAATGTTGGGGATATTGCATTTTGTCAAGCGGGCGAAAGACGCAAAATCCTGGTTGGTTCAGCTGCCCACGGGTGACGCACCGTGGAGCCACACACAGCTCATGCCAAAACATCCCGATGCCCAACAAAGGCATTTTGAGTTGATTGCAGCGGAAATAAATCTGCGAATCCGGGGTGCTTAGCTCGTGAAAGATCATTTGCGGCAATGTGGCTTTGCGGTGCTGAGTCTGGAGGCTGTGAACGGCCAGGCGGCTAATCCGTGGAGATGAGTCCTGTCACAGCGCGCCGCGCGCCTATCCGTCTGCAGCGCACACACGCACCACGCAACAACTGTCAGGCTCCATCCGCCGTGGTCCACACAAAGGATGCACTGGAAACAGGTTGGGCGACTCAGGAAGTGTCCAGATCTGTGTGCGTAAGAAAGTGTGTCGAACCGAAGCCAGGCTCGATGGTGGATAGAGCTGAGAAGAAAAGACCGATTCTTGATTTCTGTGAGCTTGTTCACCAACAACTTGCTCATCCGAGTTTGTTTCACACATTTCTGCGATAAACAACATTCCAAGTCACAACAAATTGAATTTACAGCTCGAAAGATGCCAAAATGCTATTCCTGGAAAATGCACCGTTGCAAACTCGGACTCCACCCATGAATCACGGCGCGTGGATTGTTGCATAACAAAACCTTCCATCGCTCAGCAGCCCTAGATCTTTCAGCGTCAGCGTCAATTCACACACTGCACATTGTTTCGGTGCGTGTTGCTAATCTGCTGTCCGCACAATTAACTCATTTCTTTGACGCTCATTACTCTTGTCAGACAGCCCCGCAGCTATCTGCCTGCAGCGCCGAATTCATGTATTCATAACTTCACAAAGTGGCAGGTGTCCTTTTCATGAGAACAATTTCGACTTCCATTGAGACAAGCCATGTTCATTTGTCAGGCGAATGAAGACCAACATGGAAACATACGAGTCACAAACTTTGTGGGAAAAGTGATTCCAGTGTGCGAGGCAGTTGAACACTGAAGAGGAAATGAAACTTCTGATGACCAGACAGGTCCCAGAATCACGAGTCAGATACAAAGATGGCCACCCACTGCATTTATCCAGGGGATATTGAACTTTAAGGAGCAAATCTTTTGCATTTTGATGCTGAAGGAAAAGTGTTTTCTCGGCCTTCGCACACGAAGTGTCACATCCAGCCGTGGCAGTTTTTGATGTCGGGCCCTCACCCCCACCGATTCCGACGTTGTTGCGATGAAACCATGTTGATCAAACAGTTGGATGTGCAAAGTTGTTTGATCCACAAATGCAACAACGCAAGTTGAATCGTGAGTCTTTTTTCCGCGAAGAGCGGCGGGCGGTTATCGAGACGTCTCGGAACCTGCTCGGCGGGATCCTACTCCGGAATGTCAGCAACTGGGAACCACAATGCTTATCAGACGCAAATGTCTCCTCGAGGATTAATTCATCTGGCTCTCTCCCAGACAACGGTTCTCAGACTTGCCATTCTTCTGTCCTTTCTCGAGTCTGATTTCTGTTGAGCGTTGGAAGGAGCTGTGGATCTCATTGGAATGGGTGTGCATCAAGACAGCACAGCACCACGGAACCACACCAAGTGAGCTTGTGCTTTTCAAACCTGTGACACATGCTCAAACAGTGCTGCGGCTTGAAAGTGTTCGCAAAGTTGCGACATGGAGACAAAAGCCTTTTCCTCTTTGAAGTTCCTTCCAGCAAAATGTGCGCATACAGCGCTGGTTGTCATTCTGCTTCTGGCTGCTTCTTTTCTTGCATCAAGCAACCTTGCAGTCACGCTAGGAAGGTTACAGGCACCACCACACAAATTTGTCTTGTTGTTTTTGTTTGCTTTTGACCTTGGTTCCTTTCGGTCTTTTCAAATTTGAAGGAATAGTGTTGCTGTCTGTTTCACAGAGAGACCGAGCGAGCAAGAGAGAGAGAGAGAGAGAGAGAGAGAGAGAGAGAGAGAGAGAAATGTGTGTATGTGTGTGTGTGTGTGTGTGTGTCTTGTGGGTTTCCGTATGTGTTTCCCGAACGTGTCTTTGGACCGTTCACTGCAACACAGACACATCCCCAGATAGCAAAAAAGTCTTCAGAGGTTCAATTGAACTTTCGAGTTGCCTGGTCTCCATGCCAAAACGCCAAAAGACACAATAATGCGAGCTACTTGTCTATTGCAATCTTGAGCGCACTGTGAACGAAATAACGTTCTGCATTCTGTTACACTGCTTTGCTTCATCGTTAACATGAGCCACCAGCAATCTGCCAGGAATACATCGCTTCTGTTTTTCCCTCAGACTCCAGACTTTACTCAAAGACAGCCAATCATTGCCGCGCTCCAATATCAACAGGATTTATTTTCCTTCTATCAGTGTTCTTAATTAATAGGTAGATCTGCACTCCATTGTGCGGAAAAGTTTCCCAATAAACCTGAGTCGCTGGTTGTTTGCGGACGTGATCACGGACGGAGTGGCGGTCGGCCTCGATGCGCCGCTGACAGCTTCGCGCTCGCAACTCTCGGCGCCCGGCCCCCGCCTCGGTCCGACCTGTCAGCGGCGGATGCAGTGTGAACGCGGCAACATCGCGTCCGTCCGTCGTCGGAGATGCCGAGCCGCAGTTGCGGAATGCAGGAAATTCGACGCCAGAACACTCAACTAACCATTGAATCCCTATCCATGGCAGCAGCGAGCTTTCCCCTCTGACAGTTCTGCTGCGAGTTCTGGCTAGAATCATGAATCATCGCACACATCCGTGAATTCACAAGAGCAGGAGGCTGTCAGCAGAGTCAGCTGTCCTCACGCTTCTCTTCTGGAAGGCTTCAGAAGATCACACAAAAGTTGCTCGTTCACTGATCAGCAAAATCAATATGTTCGAGGATTTCCCGGGTGAACAGCATTTGACTCGCTCAACAACTTTTCTGACACCGGACTGCCCACAGCATCACGTGTTCCCTGGAAACAACAGCAGGACGTCAGCGTTTCCCATTTGCCGTTGGCCGGATCCTGTTACACAGAGACCGCGCAGAGGCGAAGCTGACAAATTGAAACGAGCCGCATCAAACAGAATACGAAATGACTCGGCGTCGGCGTCGGCGGCACGATGACAGGTTCTGCATGGAACATGTTCTGTCCAGGTCACACACCAGTGTCCTCTGATACTGACCAAAAGACTGAGCGGTGCAAGACACTCTGTCCGTAGCCTGTTCTGATTTTCTGCAAGTTTTTTTTTGTTGCAGCAGGTACTGAAGACGCCACGATTGAACTCTTGTTCATCCAAGAAACTTTCCATGTACCTCTGAGAAATCAATTTAAGCAGCTCACACAGTCTTCAACCGCTTCTGAATCAGCCAAAAAACTGTGAATGACTTTTGCTTGTAAAGAACGCAAATGTTGGAAACACGAATTGCTGCACGTCGTCTGAAATTAAAAGGGGTCAAAATACGAACCGTCCAATTAAAATGTCCAATTAATCACTGTCGAGAAAGCTGCACCGACGCGAATCAATTCCGAGAAGGAACATTGACGTTTTGCGCACCCACGAAAAAGTCTTCGATTTTGCATTCACTGAGCCATCAAGTTTCTCTCAAAAAGCAACCTCTCGCCACATGGACGCGTCTCTCTTTTGAAAGAAGGCACACAGAAATGCCACGCAGCAAAAGAAAGGTTCTTCAAGGGTCTTTTCTGTAACTTGCAGCAAAACACCATCACTGTTGCTTGAGAATCCTCCAGGATAATTTTTTGTGGTGTTTTCACTGTTGATCAACTGGACAAGGAAGCCGCTTCACGTCTTTTTCTCTTTGATTATGGACTTTACAAATCCATAATGGCGTCATTAATAATGCAAACACTGCGATACAATGCTGTCAAGAAACACGCCAGGCACATCTGTACAGCGACGGGTCTTTCCTTTAGAGAACCGGCCATTTCAGGTCAAGCGCCTGAGCCTTCCATTTCCGTGCAGATTTAACCAAACGCAGACCAGGTTCCTGTTTTTGGGTGCTTCATGCAACCTCGCAGATCTGCCGCTTATCCAAG
>JAAUXT010093573.1_pt1 | contig 17627 bp, 21 predicted proteins | sample 7278171 | NCBI WGS metagenome assembly JAAUXT01 (sample SAMN14350112, study PRJNA611818) | marine sediment metagenome | isolation source: surface marine sediment (1.8m) | place: French Polynesia: Moorea | collected 2018-08
AATTCAACCCCCAGTCTCAGGCCATAAAGAACAAGTTCTTTTGGTGCAATTGCTCAAGGTAAAGGTGAGACAAATGCTCGTACGATATGGGAAAGAATTCTCGTGGGTTGCAGAGCCACGACACAATGTCAACTGATCACCAAGTAATCAGCAAAAAGGCATTCAAATCAGCATTAAAAATCTTGCACAAGAGCTGTACTTGGGCTGCCCATTCCTGTGCAATGATAACAGCTGACACATTGAAGCAAAGTTTGGACTTTCTGTTTGCTTGTTTCACTCTGGTTTCATCCAAAATTTCTGAAATAATGCGATGACAAGAATCTGCAGACTTTTTCTGCACCAATTTTCCCAACCGTGTTTCCCTGCACATGAACGAATATCCCGCTGAATGCAAAACAGTAAACTCTTCCAAGACAACACAAAACCCCTTTTTCGCAAGCTCTGATCACCAGCAACAATTCAGTAAAGAAGGTAAGAGTTGACTCTCCCAGCCGCAGAGAATGAGGTGGACTGTCTGCCAAGAAGCCAAATGTGGGAACGCAAGCGGAAGCTAAAAAAATTACTTGAAGCTACAGAAACAGCTTTTGTGCCTGCACTTCGTGTATGAGCGACAAAGTTTTTGAAACTGCGAACGCAACGAAACTCAAGATCTTGTTGAAATGCACCACAGTTTCGCTCGTCGTTTCAAATGTTATTTCCATTGTTTGTTCAATGCAGAGTGTGACAGGTAACAAATGAAATTTCAGCGGTGTGCCGCCTCGCAAACACGAGACACAATGAGATATGAAAATCTGCATTCAGCCCTGAAAGCGCCTGCGGATGGTTGAATGAAAAGTTCTGGAGTTCTGTAGCTTCTGCTCCTATCACGTTCCCCGTATTCAGTCTACATGTGAACAGGATGTGTGCGTTATGTGAACACATTACGACATGCAATAGAACGGGCTTTACAACCCAACTGCCAGATCGATGAACAATAATCTTGTGCAAATAGTCACTATTGATGAGCAAATATCCATTTAAGTCTCCAAAATAGGTTTGAATACAAAAATCAAGCTCAAAGTGCGTCGGACAGTTTTCATATGTGCTGAAACCAGCTGCTCTGCCGCATTTTATGGTGCGTTTATGATCCTGGACATCAATGCAGTTATTTCAAGCCCTGGACAAAAAGCCCTGCACACTATCAGATTTCAATCCTCCAAATCAATGAGGTTTCACTGTAATTCGCTGCACTTCGCTTGTAATTTGGCAATCGATCCAAATTATTTCGGATGTGTCGTTATTACAACTTTGCGTGCAGTGTTGTTAATGCTACAAGGTGCAAAGCTGTCAGCTAATGTGTCGTTCAAAATTAGCTGCACCACGCATGCAAATGTGCAAAACTATTTTCCTTTTTGAAAAAAATATCCAGAATTTTGTCTTCAGTTATTTGTTTTGGTAATTCTTGCGAACAGAGAACAACATCAGATGCAGTCTTTAAACTTCGCACAGATTCCCAGGACTTGCGAACATGGCGATTTCGTGCCAGCAAATTCTATTCCATGTGATCTGATCGTCAGAAGCAAAATCGTTTCCTGGCACCAAGCTCCAGGACAATGCCCTGAGAGTTCTTTTCAGACAACTTGTTGCCTATTCCTAGAAACAAGTGACGTACGATGTAACAAATAACCTGGTGCTACATTTGTGCACCTAATTTTCTTGTCAACAGGCAGTTCAAAGTGCAAATTTCACGTGACATGATGCAAAAGGAAATTTGTCATCCCACTGTTTCTTTCATCTCTGTGTAAATAATTACTTGACTCAAATGGTGCTGAAGAAAATATTGCTGTTGCAAATCACGGAGCGCCATCAAACAAGAGATCTCAAAACCCTGAGGAACAACCTGCCTGTCGTGAGCTTCGCGAGAAACAGCTTTTGACGGCCTGAAAAAGCACACACTTGGGAAAAAGAAAATTGCAAGCAATTCAAACTTTACGAACCAGAAAAAAGCAATCTTCACACTGAACACACTCTTTTGCACTGGAAGAAGCTGTACTGCTTGAATACTTTGTCTTCGCCCGGAGAGTGACGTTTGTATTTTTGGAGAATTACTTTCTCGTACCTATCAAATTACCCAGTACTCTATTTGCAGTTACAGGAGGCATCTAATGCAATCTGGACTTGCAGCAAATGCAGCAGCTCCTATTAATTAGACCACAAGATGAATGCGAGGCCTTTTGCATTGAGATGTACCAGAGATTAGGATTCACCGTCCCTTGTCGTGCTGAAGTTAATCTGAGGAAGCACACATGGTTCACAATGTAGCTACATGCCTTCTCAGATGAACCTAAATTAGACATACGTGTGACTTGAATTAAAGATAAAGGTTTTGCATCAAGTGCTTTCAAAGTAATGAAACCTTGCCTTGAATAAGTAATGCTTTCATGCTGGCTTTGGCTGAGAACGATGCAGCCACTTTTTTGAGCTGTTTTCGTATCACAAAAGCCTCCCAAAAGACGCGGGGCTCGGAACAAACCAAAGCGACGGTCTCCGCAGCTCGAGCTGTTCTGACGTTTCCGTAAATGACCAGAATGTGAGTGTGTTCAAGCTCACCTCGAACGAGGGTGCTCACCCGGATCAGATCGACAACAAAATCGAAATCCACTTGCTTTGTTCTACTTCAACGAGGTTTTGACCTTGAAGGTGGCCACGAAGTTGGTCAGCAAGTACAACGCCATGTTTGTAAGTTCTGGTGGCAACTTGCCACAAACAAATCGCTTCATCACAGCTCTCAGCCTTGAATCTCGTCAATGTTGTGTACGAGAGTGAAATTTCAGGTGGTCACACTTGACACGGAAAACCTCAGAGCCCTCCAGAGAACGAGCACGTCCACCGTTCATGTCTGCTCGTGTTCACGTCGCTGTTGTTTGTCTCTTCCACACCTAGAAAGATTTCAGACACTCCTGGCAATGAAGAGCGGCACAAGCGTAAAGGACAAGTCGAGGGGAGGGGCCCAGAAAAACTTTTCGGGGACCTTTCTGTGCCGAACAGAGAAGGGAGAGGCTGACGACATCACAAAGAACTGTGCTTGGAGTCGAGGCTTACGACACCTCGTGCACGAAATCTGCTGGATCGTAGGTTCGTCCTGGCAAAGGACGCGAGAGCGGTTGGTCTGAATTCATCAATGCAAAGCTCCAAAATCCATGGTGACAGTGGAAACACTGATTTCAACATAAATTGTGGATCATCAGCATTTGAGCACTCATTGGCTTTTATGTCTGGTTGCGGAATGCATGCCGGTTCTCTGCTATCAGAACACCTCAGCGGAGCAGCAGAAATATCACTTTGACACGCAAAACCATCGTCAGTTCCTGCGAGCGAAGCAGGATTATGACAGATCGAACGAATTGATGCTGACAAAACTGGCGTAGTGATTTTCAACACCTTTCTAACAGGAAAACATTTCCCCCAGCAAAGTCTCATGTGGAAAGGTCATGAATATTCCATGATAATAGCCCACCACTGTGAAATTAGCCTCACATCTATCATGATAATTTGCCTAATGCAAAAAAAGTATTGATATCCACATGATAGATGGACTGCTGTGCACGTCACCAGCAGACTGCACGCCGAGCACTCAATCGTTTTCTGCCTAACGAACCAGATAAAGTTTTGGTCTTCCAATGAAGTGTTTTGTGACATTCGAACAGAGTGATCGTTCCTTGTGCAGTGACTTCAGAAAAACCGGTACACAGAATGGACGAATTTATTGTTGGCAGTTGAGAGCTCACTTCACAGGTGTGCGCGAAAAGGTGGGTGCTCCACGCACCAAGCGACCCACTGATTTACGAACAGTTGACGCGACTCTACGTTCAGGAGACATTTTATTTGCAAAATACACGTCGAAAGAACACCAAGACGAAAGCTAATCAAAAGAGACGAGCGGGTGCCAGTGCGCATTTACATTTGCTTCAGTTTGCTTCTGTGTCGGGAAATTGATCAAATCCAAACCGCACTACTGGACTGATGTACAACTGGAGAACACCGAAAAATTCCTTCTTTCGTGCACATTCTCCCAGTCTTTCTCTCAGGCATTCTTTTTCTACACAACCAACATGTACAAAGGGTATTTTTTGTGAACAATAACTGAGAAACCACTGATATCACATCCTGTGAAATAGAAAGAGCATTTTCGTCACTGACTCTCGAGAGTCGCGAGCTCAAATCTCGAATGCCTCTCACGCCCCAGAGCCCCGGATTCTGCGACGGACCGGACGCTGCGTCTCCGCCGTGCTGCCCTGCGGAGGCGATCATCGCCTCAGCCGCGTGCAACGAATACAGAAACATGCAGTGCGTTGGTTTCAAGTGACGTCCTTTGGCTTCTGTTCCTAAATGATCATCCATGGATATCAACGCATGCTCTCTGCACCCTCGCGCGACTATGAGCCAGGAAAGAAACAACTGACGAAAATCGTGAGTGCGCAGAGTAGAACGATTTGAGTGAGAGGTCTGTGAGTTTTGGCACTGCTGTCCTTGACGGGTTCGTCAATAATGGTGTAGTGCACATCTCCCGGTATTTCCTGCTTCCCAAGAGTCTTGTTTGCCGTGGTTTTGTTCCTGGGGTTCTTTGAAACTTCCTTGGTTTGCAGAACCTTGGATGTGGTCAACGCGGCTTGGGTTGAGGTGAACATTGAAACTGTGGTGGCTTTTGAGCTCGATTTGTCCTCCCTCCCCTGTTCTCTCTCCTTTTCTCTCTCCCTTTCTCTCTCCTTCTCTTTCTCCTTTCGCTGTTTCTTCTTTTTGTGTTTGTGTTTTTGGTGCTTCCTGCGCCTGTGAGTGGAGGTCTCCGCAGTGCTGGAGGTTGGGGTCACAGTCTGTGTGGCAGTTGTAGATAACGTGGACAGCGTTGAGAAAGTCGTGGTTTGCGGAGGTGATGTGGAAGGCTTTGCAGTCTCTACCACGGAGAAGGTGGATGGAAAGGATGTGGAACGCTCGGTGGGCTTGGAGGCCACGAGATGCGGTGGCGTCGTCGCGGCGGCTGGCGACGAGTGGATGCGGGGGGTTGGCGCGGTAGCAGCTTTGACGGTGGTGGCGGTGGTGGTGGGAGCCTCTGTAGTCGGGGGCGCCTGTGTTGCCGGAACATCTGAAACCATCAACGTGAGGTTCGTTTAGCACCGCGCGTCCAATAATCAAGCTCGGCAAAAACATCGTGTTCCGTGAAAAATGTGAAACGAGGTGTGGGTGATTCATCGAGATGCAGACCTTCCTGAAGGACAATGGCGTGTTGCCGATTGGCGAGCGGTGTCCGCGCGTTCAGATAGTACGTCTGGAAGCTGCTGTTGGACACATTGGCGATCATCAGATTGGCAATCACCTCGTTTCCCTTAACCTGCAAAGAAAAACAGCAGCTCCTACTGTCCGAAGTGTGCCTCACAAATTATAGTTTGTAACGGGTGATTTTGCACAGCCGTGGGCGGGTTGGCATCAACTTATTATGAAATGCCTCCGAAATTTCTTTGGCGTATCCAGCAGGCAGTGAACATAAATTTGTTTGGGGCGAGAGGAAACTAAGCAGATTCGTCCAAATACGGGAGGAGAAATGGGCCCCAGGTGAGTCACTGCGCGACTTACGGCGATGCGGCTGCTGAGCTCGCCTCGGCTCTGCTCGTGAGTCAGGTTCATGTCGGAGCGACTGAAGGTCCACCACACGCTGTCGACGTTGACCGGTGGGTTGGCGGTGATGGTGCAGGAGATCTGCAGGTCCACCTCCCCGACGGCCGCCACCAGGTCCGTCTCGCACGAAAACGCAGCTGCATCTGCGAAATAGTCGTGGAGAGAGGCGCACATCAGTCTGTGGGCGAACTCAAATTGGGTTAGTCATTGGAAGCAGCCGACAGGCAATTTGTTTCACTTTGGAGTTCCGCAATTTGAAAAAGTCACTTTCAAGAGAAGGCATGCCCTCTCAGATGCTCTTGAAATTTGCCCTTGAGAAATGAGAGTCGCTCTGCAAATTGCTTCAGCTTACACAGCACTCTGATGAGGGCCGTCTTGGTGCTGGAGAGTTCTGTGAAGGTCGGGACTTGCGCGGCGCAGTACAGTTTCTCGCCATCGTGCTCTCGCTGCATGCGAAGTTTCTCGGACGCGAAGCGGATGGTGTAGACGGAGTGCTGCAGGCCCGGCTCGCCGACCACGTCGACGCGCTCGGCGCGCGTGAAGAGCGGCGTCACGTCCACCTCTCCGCGGATCACGTGCAGCACGGCCGGCGGCGCGCCCTCGAACTCGCACGAAACCGAACTCGGCTCGTGCTCGAAGAACTCGAACACCTGCTGTCGAGTCGTGTTGTCTACCCGGCTGCGCGGCCCGTTCAGGTCAAGTCGGTTGATCGGGGCTGCAGAGAGACCGAGGGGTGTTCTTGCTTTATTCCCACTAACTTCTAGATTTGATGATCTGCCAGCACCGTGTGCTGAACAGAAGTTGGACACATGCTGATGTCATTGATAACGAAGCAGCGAAGCCTGTTCCGCATCAAGTGCCGTCAGTGGACAATTGGTGTGCGTAATGGGTTCACTCACCTATAACATCAATTTGATGGACTGTGGAAGCGAGCACTTTACTCTTGCTGCGTAGCTCACATCTGTAGGTACCGTTCTCCGCAAGAGTCAAGTCTGCAAATGAGACAAGTCGTTGTAATTGCGCATATGCCAGTTTCAATAAAAGCCAGATTCGCACAAATGCGATTAGTCCTCTCCGCAGCGAGGCAGCCGCCGCGGCTCCGCTGAACCCGGCAAATTGGACTCGTGCTTTACATGCCTTTTGTGGCAATGTGTACAAAACGAGACAAATGCCCCTTGGAGGACGATAACACACATTGTGGGGAGTTTACCTCTGATACTAAGAGGCATCCAGACGGTGGAGATCTTGGTGAATTCCATCCTGGGCTCGACGGCGTATCTGCCTGTCTCCGCATACGGAAAGCTGATCACCGCCCCAGTATTGATCTGCAGCGGAAAAAAGTTTAAGTCCCCCGTTGTTTTCCGCAGCAGATCTCGACAAGTGCGCTTTTCTTTCGAGCGCGATAATTGATGGAAAAGTTCTCTGGGAGAGAACCGGGGATGTAAATTTCCACCAGTGCTTTTTCTTGAACTTTATCAAATTTGTATCGAGCTTTTCCCTGAGAGAAGAACGTCTCAGGTAGATCTTCACCACATTACTGGGAGGATGATGACACATAGATGTTGGGTCTAATCAGAAGCTGTTTTGCCAGAAATGAGTGATTAGCTCAGACCCAGCTCTGCGTCTTATTTCATTCGGCGCAATAAAACCATCCATTTATTCCCGGTTGATCAAAAGTAATGTTTTCTCCCGATGATTCGGTTGCCTCTCAAGATGTGTTTGTCAGCAAGTAAGGATCTATTTAGTATTCCAGCCTGAAGGTCCCGCTGATGAAGTTGACAAAGCCCCATCTATATTCAGCCGCGATAGGCAATAAAGCCGGGATTTATAGCCACAGACCTGGAACTCTTCTCCATTGTCGGCCACTTTGTACCAAATGAGCGGATTGGAGAATGGATCAAAATTCCTGCCCTTTGCCGCGCAGGGTAATGTGAGGTTCTGACCGGAGCGAGTCAGGATTTTGCTGTCCTTTGTCAGGATGTGCAGCCTCATTGCCAGGGCTGCAGAAGAGAGAAGGAGAAACGACTGGACTCAATCTCGTCGCACATAACAGGATCAGCACCAACAACGAGAGGCGTTAACACGCCGGCGACATCACTGGCGGCTCATGGCGGACGCCGAGCCTCCTTTGTCATCGCGTCGTCTCTGGATCCGGAAACAAACAACCTGCTTTGAGCGACTGAGTCTCTTGGGAGAGAAAGTGAGAAGACGAAATGACAGGTAAGAGTTGTGCACAAAAGGTATGGATCTGAAAGTAATTTCAAACCGGAGAAAAGTTAATGGGCGGCTGTGTTCCCAGGCTTCCTGGGTATCAATTAAAGGCTCCAGGGGGACGCCGAGAGACTCTGAGTCTATAATTCACTCACTGCCATTTCGTTGCCACAAACAGATTTCTCATTCGTGGTGTTATGTTGCAACGAAGCCGGTAATATTTAATATGTAGCACCAAAAGTGTTATGACATGCCACAAGCAATAAACCTAATTGGAAGATGAAATGCAATTCATAAATGTTTAATCCGTAAGCCTTCATTTTCATCGACGGTTCTTGTCCTTTTCACACCGCGCGGTTCAGCCTTGTATCGAATTTCCTGCGCACGACAAAATTAATGGAGATTTTTAAAGTCCTGGGAAATATGCGCATAACTGCAGAGTGACTGCAGACGCGAGAGAGTGAAGATTCACATCTGAAACTGCTGATCTCCGACTGTGATTAGTACCTGACGCTGCGCACAAGTGGCTCAACACGCGATTTGGTGATCATTCCCGGTCGAGTACGAGTAATGGCAGACGGAGTTAGAATCAGGGACAAAGATCTGCTGGAAGCTCTGAGTGCCAAACACCTTTGTAAAGGTGTGACACATTCATGTTTGGTTGGCATGCCCTTTCAGATACAGCGATCGTGAAATGTCAACGACGAAAACCGCAAAACTGAATTTTCCATGTCCTTCAATTGATCGAGTTGGGTAAGCTGCATTGCCGCCTTGCAATGAGAGACGAAAACAGAAAAGATCAGAGAAAAGATAAGCGTGCAACGTTCTTACCAGTTTTTACTGCCAGTAGAAGCTGAAGTAGCTTTACGCAGTTCATCCCTCCAAATTTTCGTGCGAAGAACTCGTCAATAAAATTGATTCTTCATTGGAGCATTTTAATTGCGCTGCTTATCTGAAACGAAAAACACAGAGAACGGAAGATTAAATCCAGTGCGCAAATGCTGCTTTAGTGTTATTATTTTCTGCGAATTAATTGCCGTTAAGATCCCAGTAAACTCCTCCCTCGTGTAATATGGATCGAATGCATGCAATCATTCCCAAGCTGAAGGAAACTGCGCGCACAAGCGGAAGGGACTCTGCGACAAGGAAAGGAACAAACAGCGATGGTTACAATGCCTTGGACAATATGTGCATGTAAGTGTGTATGATTAATCTCACAACACGAGGGGAGGAATGTTCCATTCTATCGCTTGTCCGTCGCATTTGTGGACATCAAATTGGCAGGAATACATCCCGAGTTCAATCCGGTGTGTGACCGCTTCCCACGGGCGCGACAGCGTCGTCCATCACGCGCGACGCAGTCAGGCGAGCAGCGGACACATAAAGGGAGTGGACTCCAAGAAATGAGACGAGACCCCAATCCTATTATTTATCCGCCGCTAAACATACGACGTGATTGCTCGCAAATGACAGGTGCTTTTGATTTAATGTGGCAAGATGCAATTCTATGTCCAGCTGGACCGTGCAATAACTGGAGATCCGCCGGAAACTCGTGTTGTGATGGAAGGTTCGGGCCAAGCGGGTCAAACCCACCGCAGACTCCCACGTGAGGTAGGCCCCTATAACCGAGCTTCTCACACAGACGGTTGAAAGATAAAACACAGATAATTAGAATTTGAATATTAGTCTTGCCACGTTGTGACACGTTTATGAGAAAAGTCAAAAATTAATTTCAACGTGATATTTGCGACTGACTCATGACAAGGATGAAAACGACTCTTTGACCGTGTACGATGTCAGACAGACGTGCGCCGAGCTTCAGCATTCATGAAGCCACAGGAACTTCTGAATCATTAATTCGCCTGACAACAGTTTTGATATGAGTCCACATCCTGCTTTGACACGCATTATATTGAAACAAGTTTCTTTCACGACACTCATTCTGAAGACTTATCCTGCCACGACACAAACACTTGTCGTGTCTCTTGCACGGAATTGCAAGGGAGCCCCTTGTTCTTTCTCTCTCACTTCCTGTCCACTCACACTTTTGTTTCCAGCAAGCTAAATTTGAGGCAATTTGTTTTTCTGAAATGTTTGTCTTGAAAGCACACAAGATGACAAGAAAATCCGAGCTGTTGTCTGCGGCTTCCTTGAGATTCTCAAACCTCTTGTGCTCATCAGAAACACCTGCATGAAAAAGCGATGCACATTGTGCGCTTTTGTCGCATTGTTTCTTTGTTCTGGCGACACACAGACGAAAGCTGCTTGATGTAGTTTCTTCTTCTTCGGAAGACAAGTGGAAACTCAAAGAAGGTAACTTTGAAAAGTGGAATGAATAAAGCACAGGTAATTTGAGTCGAAAGACTGGAAGCGAGAACTCCGCATGTGCATCATGCACAAACCTCGCATTGCGCCCACACAGTGACAGCACCACGCACAGACCCAGCTGTATTCATTTCTACGGGGGTGGGTCTGTTTGGAAGAAAAGTAGCACCTGTTCATTCTGTCACTCTTGTGGGCGACGAATATCACCTCAAACAAGTCAAAGCGAGAAGCTGTTCAATTTTGGTTTATTGTTTGTTTGCGTCCCGTGGATGCAAAGCTTTGTGTGGAGGCCTTATTTCTTAGATGCACGAAGACAGTGAAAATATCATTTCAGCCTCTCTTTGAAGCCTTCTCAAAATTCTCAAAGGTTCTGGGGGATTTCAGGAAAGGCGAAACGATCAGCATCTGTGATAACAGCTCTTCAGCCACGGCCCCTCCACAGAGTCTGGTTGGAGTTTTACTTCTGCGTGAGCAGATGTCGAAAGGATATTTTGCTTTCCAAAAAAGAGCAAAGTGCTACGCGTAATTTGGGGGTGGGGAGGGGTGGGCGAGGGAAGTGGATCAGAAAAGCACTCCGAAACCCGGCTGTGGAAATCAATGCGGGTTATCATCATTCATGCATCGTGATTATTCTCCTTATCGGCGAAGGTTTAACGGAATAAGGCAAACGACAACTGTCAGTCAGAATGGATTTCAGAGCGCAGAATAACATCAGACCATTTTCAAGGGTGATTACATCCACAGATTGAATGCCCTCAATTGCAGCTGGTGTGGCCTGTGAGAGACAGACAATTATTGCGTGCCTCTTATGAGCAAAGTTCTTTGAAAGCAATTCCTTTGCAGCACACCAATAGATCCAAACAAACGGAATGAGGTTGTCAGATTTCATAAGACTGAGTGTGTCCAGCAAAAACTCTCAATGTGTTTTTTTTTTCTTTTTTTGCAGGTGGCTTCAAAATTTTGAGCTGGGAATATGGGCAGAAAAGGACATAACAAATGCATGCGTATTTAATACCAGACAAGCTGATTTATGCAAATACTGCGTGGATAAGGAAACCCTGGAGGATAAGGGCTTAATCCACACAGCACTCGGAGAAACATTCATTGTCAGTTCGGCATTCATGTCAGTCAGGCTGTACATGTATACATCTATCTGCAAGCTGCCACCGAATCCCTTTGGAACGCATCTTGGAATATGACATGTTTGACAAAGCAAATCCACCTTCACAGGAGCGCAGTGCGCTTTTTGTGAAATTTACTTCTCATAGAATTTGGGCGTTGCATTCACCGTGATCCTTCATGTTCAGTAGCAGAACACGTAAAAATGCAAAACGTGCCATTGTCAACGCAATCCACGGTGAGTTCACACCTTGACCAGAGAGAAGACGGTGAATCTGTTCGCGAGAGCTTATTCAATCATTCAGTTTGTGAGTATCAGTGAGCCATGATTGTCCTGCAGTCGAAAAGAGTGTCCAGGGAAAAGAGGAGGTCCATCTTGATTGTAAGTCAACAACAAATAAATACACTTGGTCACTTACAATCCGGACTCACAAAGTAACAAAACCCACTATATTATGATTGAAGTTCTTCTGGGACATGCTCATTCCAAAAAAAAAAAAAGAGAACAATTCAATTGAGGGAACTGATCTTGCTCAATCTAAATCTGTTCGGATTCAAGTTGTGCAAGAAAGTTCCGAATTTAGCGTGACCAAGTGGATTTTGTGATGTTGACTTTCACCATGGCTGATGTTGACTTCCAGGGAGAGTCATTGTGCAACTCTGCGCCGGTGTGCGCACATTTCCACCGACACCAAGTCGTCTGAACATTCACATCATCACTCCATGTTCACAAGATCCAATAAACCTGTCATTAACCTGGTCTCCGGGGACTCAATTCCATTTGAAGCCATTAGATTTTAGTGGAGCATAAAACTCCAGAAAGATTTTTACGGCCTTCGTGTTGTAATTACGTGGGTGAAGCACCCACTGAACCACACGGTCTTTTTCAAGTTTCAGCAGTTGTTTTGTGTGTCAAACTGTTGAGAAACAATCATTGCCACAGAACATTGCAGTTTGGAGCAGGAACAAAGAATGTTCAACTCTTCTGCAGAAATGCACCAAAGCGAGAAGAAACTTGCAAAAACTAAAGTGCCAGTTTTTTTGCGAAGATAGTTTCTGTGTTCCGAACTTTGATGTGCGCAGATCAAAAAGGAACGAAAGCTTCTGGAGGTTTGTTGGAGCGACAAAGGAGAGAAATCTCTGCCGCCTGACATTCAGAAGTTTTTCTGGAACACAAAAATGCGAGAGGTGGAGTAAAAGAGCTCGATATTTTGTGTTTTAATGAAGCTCCCGGAATCGCAAGACTCACAGGATGATCAGTAGATTGATACTTTTCCGCCGCACACACGCTCTTTTGTGCTCTTGTTGACTTCACGGCTGCAAGCAATTTTCATCAGCAACAAACTTTCCTTTTGCCAACCAAAGATTGGTTGGTGCATAATACATGGACTCCTCTGTGTTGCAATGGTGTTTGGCGACCTGCACGGTCGCTTTCAGCTTGACACTGGCAGTCTCAGGCTCAGACCAAGTTCTGCAGGTCGTACCGTTCCTCGTGCGACGTACGTGCTCAGCGTGTTTTATCTGCACCCTTCAACATACCAAAAGAACTTTTCAACAAAAATCGTTTCTTGTGTTTTGTTGGGCAGAACCACATTTCTGCACGATCGTGATGTCAGCAGGAACAAGAAGCCACAAGTGTGATGATCACCACCGGAAGCCAGAACGTGTGTAATCTCATCATATTCTGCACTTCTGCGGCAGCAATCCAAACACAGACCTCCTTAACTTTCCAAATTTCTGTCCTGTCAGATGCATCGGGGGAGCGTAAACAGAACGAGTGCGATGGTATTGACAGGCGCTCGGCCGTCGTCAATAATACACTGCATTTCAAACAGATCACACAGGGCTTTCTCCATGAGGCAGAAACACAGAGAGCCGAACCCGACAAAGCCCGCAGCACGAAAAACAAGGTGCCAACTGCCATTTGTACATATGCCAGAAATCAATTTCCTTCACGCCACCCGGCGACGCATTACATGCACATATCAGTGTTTGTAATTTGTAATTTGATAACACTTTCAGCCTTTGTGCACCTTTCATATCGCAGTATTTTTGTGCTCTCAACTCGATTGAAAATTTGCAAGCACGCGTGGAGTTTTGCCGAGGCGGTTCGGGGATGGAATTCCGCGAGCGCAGATCAAGCAGAGATAGGTTCCAGACGGCAACAAAAGAATGTTGACAAAATGGAAGTCAGGCTCGAAAAGGAAATTGCTTTGGTCACAGCTTGTCAATAATGTAACCTTGATATGGCTGTGGAGTACCCAGCTTTTTCCCATGCAAAGCACTGCGAGACGGGCCCTGCTTTTCATTGTGATTCCACACGCATCGTTTAACTCACTTTGTTACGGAAGATCTTTTGTTCGGCTGTCAGAGGAAAACCTATCACGACCCGATGGATTGCCAAACAGGATCGCACAAGCCTTTTCTTTGAAAATTCATTTGCTGTTCGAGAGTTCGGTTCACCACCTCGCCGCGTACGTTCTAAAAGTGTTAGCAATGAGTGTGTTCTTCGTGCGTGTCCAAGCAAACTGAAGTGGGAAAATGAATGCACTGGACTCTGTTCCAATATCGAAGACAGCACGTTGCAACGCAATGCAAGTTTGAGCTGCACGTACAGATTGAGACGAGACCGTGAGATCCACCCAAAGTGGCTGAGGAAGATTTGCTTTTCTTATCAACGAGGTGTTGTCCGCGGGACCGGCGCAAGGAGGCAACTTCGGCGTTTTCCCTGCATGCAGAACTACAAATGAAGTTGACCATGCTGCAGGCTCGTATTTGCCTCAATTGCTGTACGCACAACTGTGGCAACAATGGAAGGAAACTTTCACTGTTGTGACAGACACTTGTTGAAGTATTCTTTCCGCAAGAGCTCACCACTGAAAGATCACTGCGCATTTCTATTACGAATTCAGCACTTGTGGGAGCTTGGGTGTAAAGCTAGAAGCTTCAGGCCCCACGACACCTCACGGATAACGCAGCTAAAGCCGAGTCTGACTCCTCGAGCGCCGGAGAAAGGTTACTCCCGCTAATGACAATTAGCCGTAAATAGAGAATATGTCGAACTGCGGGCAACTCAGCAGAACTCGTCATTTGCATGCGACTGAGACACACCTCGCGGCTGCAGGCTTCCTGTCTTTCTGCTGATTAGCTTACAGGTGTGGATGTGATATTATTTCCACGCCCTTGCAAACGGTGGGATATGAGTGGAAGATACAGGTAACCCCAGGCAAAATGGGAGAAGCTCTGACAACAAACACAGAAACGAGGCCGTTTCTAATGCTTGCACCGTATCATTTTTCTTGGTCCGCCTGCTTTGGAGGAAGGGCTGCGCGACTTTTTCTCACCCGCAAATCATGGAGTGCAGACATTGAATGAGACAGAGGAAAACGCAATTCACCAAACACGAGACAATAAGACTACAATTCCAAGCGAGACGAAGTTCAAAAGAACAGTTCAAATGAGCAGAACTTTGCTGAAAACTTTGTGAATTCTGCACTCAAAACTTTCTAGAAAACAACGAATGTTCGGATGACACCCGTATTTTTGACGTACACCTGTTTTGCCAAAACTTGAGTTTCAAGAAAGGGGTGCTCCTTTTGGGGAGTGGGGTCTGTGTTCACCATTATTTCAATGGGACCTTAGGAGTAAAAATACATGAGAACGGGGTGTGACTTGCACTTGGGTGCAGCATAAATGCGGGTAAACATGGGAAACAGTGTTTGCAAGAAGGTTCCTTGCAGTTTGATAGTTGTTTCAGATCTTTCAGGTGGAAGTTGGCGTGCACATCTTTCTCACGACACAGATCCAAGAGTCACGATAACTCACGAAAAGATGCGTCGCCTTAATTTTTTCTTGTCGCTTCGAGTCGTTTTTAGCCTGGAGCAAATAAAGCTGAACTTCATCCTCATCTGCCTCAAGGACGTTTCCAAATGACAATGTTAAAACCTCAATTGCCTTGGACACAATGAGCTGCGGAAGCTCTGCTTGCAGGAAAACTGACCCTCCTGGGATGACGTGAGACAGGAAAACTGAGACTCCACCCAGTTGTAGAACATGGCTGACATCGTATAAAACCTGGAAATACCACTCGCAGGCATACAATACGGTGCGCCCAGAGACAGCCACAAGCGCACAACCAGTGCACATGTCAACAGAGCACTTTCAGCGTTCTCTTCCAGGACCACGAATCTACGAGATTTGGAGGCCAGGAGTGGCACCTCTGAGTCCCGAAAATAACTTCCCTTCTCCAAATTTGCGCCAGCACGCAGGTGCAACAGTTTTCCTGTCTATATGTTCAAGGCTGAAGACCGGGACCCAGTCGCGACCGGGTTGAGCTTCTTACCCCGATCCATGCAGGATCCACCAGAGCTGCTGTCCGAAAGATAAAGTGCTCAGAATAGGAGGGCAGACATTCATAAACAGAGATGGCCGCAAGTACGGGCATATGCAGGTTGTAGAATTCTCTCCGGTGAATTCAGGGCTTCATGAAGTCACGGGGCCTACGAAGCAACAAAACACCCCGAGGAAAGCCAGGATAGACACCAACCACAGAAACACCCCCCCTGGATATCAGGCATCTTCAACGGCAAGGCATTCTCTGGGGACAGACACATCTCGATATGCAGACCCACCAGAAATGTTTTGGACCAAGTGTAGTACTGTTTGATCATCCAGTTCCTGGAGGGTGAAAAACGTTTTGCACACGGGGTTTGAGTCCCCCTGTTTGACCCCATGTGTGCTGTTGTGTTCATCGCACATGTGTTGTTATGTTCATGAGTTCTTCTTTGGTAATGAACACAACTTTTCTGTTGGAAGTTTACTGCACAACATGACACTCTCCAGTATCCAGAAGATGCACTGTTTCATCTTGAAAAACAAGGCTGAGCTGAGGCTTCTCGGTTTTTTCTGAGATTCTTCTCCTTGTACTGTCCGTGATGCTTGTTGGTCGGAAGTCTCCCGCCATTGTCGTATCAGAAGATCACAAGATTGTTCATTTCTGTGTCTGCTCACGTGTGTGCTTCGAAAAGCAGAACCTTATCAAAAGATCCTCATGTGCTTCAAGCCTCATAACAGAAACTGCAAGTTTTCACTGTTTGTCGACTGGTTGGCGCCCATTTTTTCTCAAGCCAATTGTAGAACCAGGAGATTGGGTGGCGTGGGAGTAACTGATACTGATAGAGCTGTGAACAGTGTGTGATATCAACTAAGCAGCGGCACCTATTCACCTTTGATGCTTTTAAGTTCTATCAATTTTCTGCGGAGATCTAAAGTTGCTATTGATCAGAAACATTGCAATCAGCAGTAAGCATGACAGCTTGAAAGGAGCGGGCGCTGGCCTGAAGGCACCTGCGGCGCGGCCCAGCTCGGGACCCGTGTCTTTCCCCCAGTCGAGAGTCGCGTACAATGGCGCAACCGCCCAGACGAATTGTCCAACTCAAACAGTTGTGCCTTCAAACAAAGTGCAAGTGTTGTTCTTGTCTGCATAGTCACTTTGCGCTTGCTTGCAGCTGAATGCCCTGGCAGCTGAATGTTCCAAGTGCCAAGAAAATATCAGGCGTCAGTTTTCCAAAGACGTGTCCTTCAGATTCCGACTGCAAGTGACCCATTTCAGAATTGCATTGTGCAAAGCAAGTGTTCTCTGAGAGTTTTGCTGCAAAAGAATCAGGAGCATTTGTTGAAAATTCTTACCTCTCTCCTCTTTTCGCAGAACCTAATGAAGCAATCCCAAATGTCCCAGTTGAGTCCAAAGCATGAAAGTGTATTTTCACTTTTCTGAAAACTATAAATCAGGTCGCTGCTGTGTTACATCCAACTGAGCGCCAGGGCAAAGACAGGATTTCATCGCATTCCCTTCCAGATCACGCAGCAAACTTTTTGAGTTTGGGTCCTTCGGAAGTGCGCGCGTATTGACTGTGTCCCATCAATACCTTGGTGCAAATGGGAGGGAGGGAAGCTGCAGAGACAGTCGTTTCAGGAACGAAGCTGCACACGGAATGCACTGACTGTCAGCAAAAGAAGTTGAACGGAAATCGCAAACGGCCACCAGCGAAAAATATCCTCTGTGGGTGGACACCTAAACCCAGGAAGCAAAGTCAAAATTTCGAATGTGTTCGGCAGCAAAACGGCAATAAATCAACAAACAGCTGTGAAAAAGCAGGGTACACACGTCTTCCAACACGGCCTTGGTGCGGTCGCGCCCGCTTTCCTCCAGGTTTGCAGGACGCTTCTTTCTGACTCAGTTTGAAATTGTCGGGAACAAAACGTACTTTCAGAGTAACAAGAAGTTCCGAGGCGGGAACCCTGATGGTCGCGGAAGCGGAGGG
>JAAUXT010013687.1_pt1 | contig 17625 bp, 21 predicted proteins | sample 7278171 | NCBI WGS metagenome assembly JAAUXT01 (sample SAMN14350112, study PRJNA611818) | marine sediment metagenome | isolation source: surface marine sediment (1.8m) | place: French Polynesia: Moorea | collected 2018-08
CAAAGTGGGTCCAACCCCCCCCCTGAACTTGTAGGTGTTTATGAATTGCGAACGTTTGTATGGACCACACGCGTTTTATGTGTTGCATTCTTGTTATTCCAAGCTGACAAATGTGAAAGGTCTGCATTCCAATAACTCCGTGGCACTTTCCCGCAGGTCTGAAGGTGATGATGACCTGCTACACGAAGCAGCTCGCGCCCGAGTGGTACCGCGTCGCCAAGTGCGTGCAAGAAATCGGACGAAGGCTCCAAGGTACGTCTGTCAAACGTTTCCTCCGAAACGTGGACTTTGGGAAAAATTCTTTGTGCACTCGCTGTACAACAACAGACTTTGGGCACAAGCAGCTTGTCAAGACAACATTTGTCCAGTTTTGCTCACAACAGCTGTGTCAGTTGACTGCAAGGTGTGAAGCCGAGAAATACGGTGATGCACTCAGGGAGTCAGTTTGACCAAATACACTTGAGGGAATCAAGCAGATCCAGGTCTGACACTTTGTCTCTGAGGCCACGCCGCTAGAATGTCTGGAAAACACTGGGATTCGGTTTGTTCCTGCTGAACAGGTCTGCGTGTCAAACTTGAAGGTTGGGTCCAGATCTGTCTCTCATTGCGTGTTACAGGCGGCCTGCCGTTGTGGAGGTTCATAGACTTTGTGGTGACGACCAGGACGCCTCTCTTCATGATCCTGTACCCCTTCATTCAGTACATGGTGAGGGTCGTTGGTTGATTGTGAGAGAAATCTAAAGCCCGTGATCGTCGCAGAATCCGGTGAAAATTTCCACGTTCCTCGGTCAGTTTATCCACGATCCTGCAGAGTTCCCGCGTCAAACGTCAAAACGCGAATTTCTGCATTGATCCAGTTCCTCATCAGATGTGTGACCTACTGTCGGCTTCATGTCCTTCTCTCCATTTGTCTCCTGCAGATGATGAAGCGGATGTGTGAGACTGAAGAAGAGTACTTCCTGCAGCACCTTGTGCACCAGAAGCTGCAGGGCCACAGCCTCCCGCACCCCAAGTGCAAGGCGACGGTGCTGATCGAGCTCGCGTCCGAGCTGCGCCACCTCAAAGAGGAGTACACCTATCAGTCCGGTGAGTGCGCGCATTGACTCCGGGGCTTCCCGAAGAGTGGAGCGCCGCTGACCCAACCGGTGCCTTGCTGGTTGGGAACCGTGCGTGTGCGGTCATACTGCGTCCTTTCTGTCCGAATTTGCTGCCGACAAAAGGGACAATGTTTTTTGGGCAGTGGTGCACAAAGACTAGTGGGCTTGGTGCTACAAGCCTCCGTTGCCAGTTTCAGCCAACACCACCTCACCACGCTGCATCTGTTGTAGACGACTCGCGGTCTCGCTCGGCGACGCTGTCCGCGTCTGCGTCTGCGTCCTACCAGCGGCCGGGCTCGCGCGGCGCGCTGCCGCGGACCTCCTCCATACACGACCTGCTCGAACAACAAATCAAGACCTCGCACGTGTCGCTGCCCACTGTGCACGCGCCCAAGTACAGCAGAGGTAGGTTGCCCAGCGACACAAACCTTTGTATTCCATTTGACTCAGAACAGGAGTGGGAAGGAAAGCGATGGATGTTGCACGAAGGTGCGACATTGAGAAAAGACATTCAGACCGCCGCAGAGGCGTGTTTCCCTTGTTCCACAGACGTGGGTTCCTGCACATGTGGTAAATTCCTTTGGAAGGATGTTTGTGTTGTTCGGTGCTGAAGATTTCTGTTGATTTACCAGTGCTTGGTCTTGCGGGTCAAGTGTTGGCTGCAATGATATTCATCGGCAAAGTCAAAAGCCAGGTTGATCACCCACAGTGTCGGCACTGCAGCATGCTCAAATGTTGATTTCTGCAATCTTTGAACTTTCTAACTTGTGTGCGCAAGTTGTCTTTCACGTCGAATGCAACAAAGTTACTCTTCTTGCAATGTTTTCCTCTTCTGATGACGTTTTCCGCTCTTTCAAATAATTTTGTAATGCTTTCAGAGTCCTCTGTTTCGTCTGTTTCTTCCGACCCCCTCATTGTGTTAGAATCCCCTTGGTCTTGTGAGTATGAAATTGACAGGCTAGTGTTGTTTTCTTTTTGCGGAAGCTGACGTTTTGTTCTCATTTGACCCGTTTTGCTGGAAGCCGAGATGCGAGACCAACGGAATGGACGTGTTTGTTCTTCCGTTGGTCGATACAACGTCGCGTTTTCACAACTGTCACTTCATTTCGAGCACCAATTGCAGCGGCTTCAAAAATTTGTTGTCAGTTCACGATTTTTGGAGACGTTTTGTATTCTTGCACTTTTGGTCTCAACAATAGCTGGTCTTAGAAAAGGCCTGTTCAGTTCAATGGCCAAAACCGAATGTTGGCTGAGTTTGAGCTCAGCCAACAATTTGTAAGCGCACGCTCAGTTACGCGCGTAACACTGAGAAGTCCATCCAACTGCCGTGGCGGTTGAATTGAACAGTCTCACGCTTCCAGCTGCGATCATCTCTGTCAGTCGGTCTGAGTAGTCAGGTTCTGAAAGCAGGTCCTTGACCATCTCTTCGTGCTTCGGTTGTGGCTTCCCATCCTGGGTTCTCAGTGCAAAGATTACGTGGGTCATGTTTAATGGTCTGCTTCGTGCAGAGTTCATCGGAAAAACAGCGCTGTTGCCTGCACCACAACAGAAGGAAAGAAATGAGAGAATGATTTTCTCACCTACTTGTGATCAATTTTACACGAATAATACAAATTTTGAGTCTTGTTTTGTGCTTTTTCAGAAGGGTTTGACTTTGCCCGTCAACTGCGCTCCGTTTTGAGTTGATAATTTTGTTTCATACGCAAAAACACTTTCTTCATGACAAAGTCAAAATTATATCATTCTTCATTTCAGTTTCCACAGCGTTTGTGTTCATTTTCAGACATTGTTTTTGTTTTCAGCTGTTAAAATTTGTTTTATTTTCTGTTGCTTCTCTCGGACTGATCAGCGGACTCAGAAGAGTTCTCGTTGAGTGCCGATTTGGTTCGAAACTCAAACAAAGAACGTAAGTTGCTCTACTTGAAGGAGTGTCGTCCTGTTGTTTTCTGCTCTTGCACCAGATGTTGTTGGGCACAAAGTCACTTGCTCGTACTGACAGCACACGTAGCCACTTTCTTCATCTCGCGCACATGCCAAACTTGAGGCGCCCGGCGGACTGTGTGTAACTGCAGTTTGCCAGGACTGACCGACGATAAAAGAGCACAAATCATTGGCCCAACGAATTTCTTCAACCTTTTCCCGTGATGAAACTTGTGTACAAGGTCAACGTTGATGTGCATTGACACCTGGTTGCACGCATTTCCAGGTGATTTGAACGATTTGACAGAGTGCACAGACAGTGTCAGACGTGTGCCGTGTTGTCTCGAAATAAGCTTTACAGACGCGCGGTTCCAACAGCCAAGCGTCTGGTAGTCACAAGATGGTGTTCAGTGTGTGGACGGGGAATTTCTGTGGTGTGTGTTCCATCAGTGTAGCAACGATAGTGCAAAGCAAAATGAAGTTTGGTCAGGCACGTTGCACGAGAGGGGGTGCCTTCTTGCTGTTTCATGGAGTCCACGCTGGTTGGGAACTGACGTCCTTGCGCCGAACCCACAGCACGCACAACGTTTTTATCGTGCAACACACGATTTTGGCCACACACTCATGCATGTGTGTGCGCGTTGCAGCAAGCAACAAATATGCCAGGTTACAATTTGCTTTTGACAAGAAGAAAGTTACACAGCAATGGCGTAGTTTTCGCACGCCAGATCTGGTTTGACAAGACGTCCGCGCGTCAGATCAGGCTGTGTGGAAATCTCGGTGTGGCGATGTACATGTACTCGCTCCGCACTTCTCATGGCCAGAGGACCGTCAGTGACGTTTCTTTGCGTCGCTCTTGACGAAGCCAATTTCGGTGTGGTCGCCCTGACTCGTCCAACATAGTGATAGTCTGTTGGCTGCATCCTGTCGATTGGCAAAGTTCTCGAGTTGAAACAGACACTGACCATTTTGGTTGTCCGTGCCCGTGTTCCGATTGTCTCTGGTCATGCGATTTGTACACAGTTTCGTTTCACTTTCCTTCTTGCTTCTGATGTTGGAAATCCTGTTGTGGAAACAATTCGCAGCACCCGTTGAAGCTTCCACGCGACGACAATCGAACTTGACGAGCAGGCACATTTTGCACTTTTAGTTGTTGCTTGCACAATTTTGTGGAATATTTGTGAACTTTCAATACGAAAGTGAGGCTTCTTTGCGCGACAAATTTCAGCATCAAGGAAAATTTAAGTGTACTTTGGCACTTTCTCCAGTCAGCAGTCCTGATATTTTTGTTGGCTCATTTCTCAAGAGTAAAGTCTGATTGTTTGTGGACGAGAGGTCACACCGCCCGATTCTGCACTAACCGTGGCCGGACTTGTTTTAGTGTACGTTCTGTGCGCCATGAGCCCGAGTATGAATCAGCTCGTCAACAGCCCGACCACCGAGTGTGAGTATCGCACCAACTGCTCTCGTTCTGATGACGTCGTGTCTCTTCTGCTCGAGTTGCCCGTTGATGTTCCGGTACAAGCTGGAGTGGCGCCTTCTGGTGGTTGAAGCCATTTCTGATTGCTTTGGCGCCTGAAGGAAGGTGCCAGTTGTGTTTTTGCAGTGATACTGCTTGGTCCAACAACAGTGTTCTTTGACTCATGTATGAGTTGTGTTGCTTGTGACATTGATCAAAGAAGTGGATGCTGGACACGGAACCTCCGTGGTTTTGTTGAGAAAATCAAATACTTTGCAAGCCAGAGTTTATCTGTGTCAGTTTCTGGTCGTTTTCTGTCGTTTCAGCCAGCAGTCTCTGATTTCTCTCAATTCATTTTGTAGTACACGTGTTTGTTTCATGCGCGCGCAGTAACCTTGGACAGTGTGTTCCTGTCAAGTTCGTAAAAGGGTCCGTTGTTTTGTATTTCGTTGATGCACGTCGTTGATTCACGTACCTTGTATGTTGCAGCGGCGGTGTTGCTGAGTCAGTCCGGGTCGGACACCCCGGGGAGTGGGGTCCTGCCCGGCGGGGCGGCAGCGGCGACGGGGCTGCCGACCCACGATTCTCCGCTCATGCAGCGCAAAGCCTCGCAGCGCATCACAGCAGTGGAAGGTGGGTCCCATAGGGCTGGTGGTTGTGCTGGATTGGATTGAGAAAGTCAAGGACAAGGATTCCTTTCGTGGAGAGAGGGGCTTTCAGAGTTTCTGCCATGACAACTTTTTCCTCTGAAGCTGACTCCAAGCAGTACGTGAACCATCCCTGTCAACAGTTCTATATTTTTGGCGCCTTCAGGAAACCGAATTTTGGACAAATACCTTCTGCGGCGGCAGGGTAGCTCGCTGACTGAAGAGGAGGACGTCGTACCCGTGACTGCTGCTCCAGACGCAACAGAGGGACTCGCGCCCCCGGACGGTAAGGGTGGGATGTGATAAAACGGCTGGAACTCACAGAGATGGGCAGATCGCATTGAGGCCGGAGCGAAGAGGTCACGTTCTCTGATCTTGGGAACAGCTTTGTTTGGGGAAAGATTCAGAAGTGTCCTCGCGAGGAAAAAAGGCCCAACCAGAACCCTGATGCAGGCAACTGGTCAGAAGACTCACTTCAGAAAGAAATTCAGAACTGCAGAAGTAGTTGGAAAGGGGTGGTACGTCGAAACATTTGCAGTGCAGGTGATTTGAAGGAAGTCTGTTTTTTTTTACGTTCCATGTCGCAACCATGATAGTTGCTGTGAAAAATGGAAATCCAGAAGAATGCGGGGTTTCGTACGGAGTCTGTCACGTGTTCAAGCGTGAAGGGGCTGATTGCAGTCCACGAAAGGAGGTGTCTCAAGTCGTCTTTTGTCTCAGCAGAACGGAAATGTTTCACATGATCGAGGGGGACTCTGAGGAAAAAATGCCCGTCTCTGTATATTTTTGGGTTGTTTCTTTGTGAAACCGGTTACTTCGCACATTCCATCGTCCATTATGATTCTGATCAGGACAAAGGTGTGCCCAGAGTGGCAAATGAGCGCGTCCGGTTTTGTGCCTCGCCGTTTTCCCCGAGGTGTGCTGAAGGCTGGGGATGGGGTGGGGTGGGGGTGGGGGGTCTGCAGGCTGTGTGCTGGCATGTTATGCAAGCAACGATGTTCGTGGGTTGCACGCGTCAAACGAACGTGTACACAATTGGATGCAAAAGTGATTCTATGTTCGTTGACGCAGTTTGGACAGTGCACAAAATGTGCAGTTTGTCATGGTCAATTTGCAGGGATATTTCCGCACGATCCAGCGTTGTACAGAAGTTGATTTTGATCCAGTAGACCCCTCACCGGCCCAAGATGTGATTCCTTCCCCGTTAGAAAGCCTCATGCAGTTTCATTCTGCCCTTCTGCATCATCCATGGACGTTGTTGCTGTTACCAACTCCACGCTTGTTTTTGATCCAGCCTATTTTGTCACATTTTTGTCCGTCAGATTTTGATCGATTTCGTACAATTTTGGTGACTGGTACATTTTGTAGAACCTGCCTCTCGGTCAGATTCCGAGGATTCTGTTGACTGCATGTTGTTGTCATGTGACGTGCAACAACCGATCAGCGTCGCTGTCACCCCCTCAGTGGTGGTGGAAACGTATTCGTCGTCGTCTTCTTCTTCTCCGTATTCTTCTTCGGATGGTAAACTCTGTTTCTCTTCAGTTTGATTTGGACATTTGTTTTCTATTTCCTTTCATCAAGAGTTGTTCAGCTTTACATTTTCTTTCGTTCCACGCATTATCATGGTCTTTTCTCACAGGCGCTTCTTTGATCTTAGCTCGTGCCAAGCGTTTTGTTTTGTTGACATCAAGGGAACTCTTCGCTTGTCCTGAATCACCCGAATTGACCCAAACGCCGTTGTATTGTTTTCCAGCCAAGACTGAGACGTGTGTTGTTTCTGTTGCGCGGCCAGTTACGCGGCGTCGTTTGTCTTGTTCTGATGGAATCTGGTGGTGCTGTTCGTTGGAAATATTCCTCTACAAAAACAAAACTGAGTCTACTGCTTCAGACAATTTTGAAACGAAGCAAAGATGACACGAGCTACAAACCCAAAGTTTTGAACACAAAATTCTTCCTCCCGGCAGATCTGGACAAGAGTTTCCACGAATACAACAGTCGATTGGATTCCTCGCACTGTAGAATTGTTGACCATGCACATGTGTCGTGTGTGCGTTTGTACTCGTACACGTCTCACACACGTGTCCATGTCTGTAGTCTCGTTTTGTAGTGTCTAGTTTGTTGCCTGGTAACGCAGTTGTGGGCGGCACGGGAAGTATGTCGGGTGGCGCCACTAGTGGCGGAGGTAGGAAACCGCTGCAGCGCCAAGCGAGCATCTATCAGCGCCCGCACATCACCAAACAGAGCGCCGTGCGCGCCACGTCACCGCCCACGCACCCACCACACGCGGGCGCCGCCAACTCCTCACAGGAAGTGGTCACATCTTCTCTTGACGACGAGTCCGACTCAGGTAGAGACCGTGACAACACGCTGAGATATACCTGGTAACTTTGGCGATCGAGAAATCCGCTCAACACGTCTTGCTGGAGGTATGAATGGGTATTTCCCTCGGTATTGTATCGCGTTGCGACGTGTGGTAATAGAAGTACCAGAAGCTCGAAGTGTGAACGTTTTGCCCTCATTTGAAGGTGAGAAAAACATATTGTCTTTCAGGAGTGGCCAGTTTGTGACAATTTTTGTGTTGCAAACAGTATTTTGGGAATATCTTTGTGGGTTTTGGCACCAACAACGAGTCGCCTTTTTGTTCATGTGGACAAGTGCACGTCATTGCAACTTGGGACTCGACGCAAACTTTGTTGTCTTGTCAACACTGTCTGGTGTTGATGTTTGTGTTTTGATGCTTTTGCACGCAAACGTTCGTGCGTGGTGATGTGGGGTTTCTTGTTGTTTTTGGTGTTCGGACCGTTTTGAGAACTTTCAGTGGCAACCTTTTTTCGCAACTTTGCATTGAATTGGAAAGGGATTTGATGGGGAAGTTGTCTTTGTGCAGTTTTGTGGCATGTGCGTTATTTTTGCCGGTTTCCCTCACACATATTCTTGACCTAGAGCTGTGTTTTTTACCCGTGCCCCTTTCAAAATCTCTTCTGGTTGAAAAATGTTTTGCCTGTTTCTTTGGCGTCCCCGGAAACCTGGTGTGATGTGCCAGGTCATGTGTGGTTTGCCTTGTTTTGTAGTTGTTGCTTGTACTTGCGTTGACACGTCAGGAACGTCCAGCTTTGACACGGCGTCCAGTTGCCAAGCAGCCTGCAACAGTCGTGATGCGTCACCCAGCAGCCGATCGCACGTTGGTTGTCATGACTCGCGCAGTTTAGACGCCTCTCCGAGCAACCTACCCTTTCCGTCGGCTCGACGTCGTCGGTTTGGCGTCTGCAGTGTGGATGCGACGCTTGGAGTCAGCAGCCTCGAAACGCCGCCGCGCCATCGATACCACGGATCCCGCAGCCTCGACGCGTCTCCACGTCGTGGTCACCATAGAAACGTGTGCTGTTGTGTGAATGGTTGTCGTGAAACAACAACCAGTGTGAACGCGACGTCAAACCATCATCGCTGTGTGCATTCCAGTCCAGAAACCAGTTGCCATGGAACCAACAGCCTGGATACTTCACCCATGCACGCTTGCAGAAATGGTTGTCGTGCGCATGCGTGTAGCCTAGATACGGCGCGCTCCAAGTTGCAAAGACAGCAACACGTAATCCGCCGGGGTGTCCTTCGCAGGCAGTCTGCTGTTGGCTGTTGCAGTGAGGAGACGCTCCTCATTGGCTGCTACAGCAACAGCGACCTGCGCACTAACGCGGCGCAGAATAGTGACGCCGCTGACCATAGAAATGAACCCGCTGAGCTGACGTGCAAGGAAAATAGCGAAGGTACGAAATCAAACGAAAGCAGAAAGTCTTTCAAAGCACGTGGAAATCTGAAGAAAATGCTGACCAGTAGATTGTGCAGACAACCATGATTCTCGTGTTGCTTTGAAAAGACATCTCTGCAGTACTCATTTCTCGCGAAAGACTGATGTCGAACATCGGTGGATTTGGTAAGTGCAGGACTCGGGTGTCTGCAGCCCGTTTTCACTCAAGTGGAAGCAACTGCGTCACACTGTCTTTTTTCTCATTGAATGGGTAAAAAGCTGGCTGCTCTCACCTTGGAGTCATTCTCACTTGTTCCTTGTTAAAGGAAAGAGAAAATGTCACCAAGATATCTCCCGTGCTGTCAAGGACGCCTTTCGAGGTAACGATTGCATTTTGTTCGTTTGACGTTTTGCTGTTGAAATCGCTTCGTACAGCTTTGTTTATTTGTTTATTTTTGAAAACCGAAAGCTTTCATGTTCGCTCCCTGTCACAACTGACGTTGCGGGAGTGAACAGTGTGAATGAACAGGCATTTGCTGTTTCAACTTGAATCCAGCAGGTCTGGATTTGATGTGCTGTACATTGTGCGGCTGCTTGTTCATTGTCATGGAGCCTCGTATCTTGGTGACGGCTTTTTGGTTTGTGTAGAAAATGAAAATATTTCACACCGTGACAGGCAACTGTGTTTGATGCTGTCGCAGTGTGTCTTCGTTGGTTCGTTCTTCGTTTTCTTTCACTTGTCTTGGTGTGCAGGCAACTGGCTCGAACATTGCACAGGATCCAGGTCGTGATGTCCTTTGGTGGTTGGAAGGTTCACACATTTTCCGTTTCTCGTTTTTGCCTGTGGCGGAGATTTTGCTTTGTTTTTCTTTTTGTGCGACATGTCAAATAATTGTACAAATCCTTTGTTATTTGAACAGAAGGGAGGTTTGACTCGCCCAGCACTGTTTTGTTTTCTTTTGTGTACTTTGACTTTTCATGCTTTAACTTGACCAGATTCGGCATTCAATTGTTGGTCTGATGACGGCCAATTTCGTTTCAATCCTTCATTTTGTTGTTCACTAACTGTGTATTTTAGTGAGCGATTTCTAACATTTTTGTGTTGTACACTAGGGCAAGGAATTTTGTGCAGGTGCTATGCAAATTCCGTTTTACTGTGGGTGTTTTGGTCGTACAATTTTGATGTCCCGTGTTTTGTCCACTGCGTAACTACCACAGCTTTGATTCTGCGCGGTTTCTCGACGCAGTCTACGGCGCGCCGTTTTAATTTTTGGTCATTTATTTTTCCGATCCAGTGGTAGCCGTCTTTTGGTCCTGGAACAGATGCGAAACACATTGAAGGGTCCATCAAACTGAATCGGGGCAACCATTTGACGAGTCCAGTGACAGGCCGCCTTTTATTTTCCCATGTCCTTTCCAGGGAAAAATACTTTCCACAGTTGTGAACAAATTCCAGTGCAGGTGTCACAACAGGTGTGGCGAGACACACAAAGTCGTGTTTTTGGCCAAAGTTTGACCATTGGCGAGGTTGTGGAAACCAAACGAAACGCGTTTTGCATGCACGGCATCAGTACCAAAGATCAGGACGCGCATTCATGGTTGTGGTCAACGTTTTAGGTGGGAGCACATCTCCCAGTTCCGGCCCGAGCGTCGGCGTCGCGGTCGGCGCGGCCGACGCCGCCAGCAACGCAGTTCAGGACGCCGCCACTGCGCGGTTCGGAGAGACACCGGACGACTTCGAGCCGAGGACACACCGCCTGCAGCGTCAAGACGCCAAGAGCCGCAAGACGTTCAAAATCAAACGTCACCGCTCAACGATCAAAGGAAACATCATCCGCAGTGCGACAGTGAAGGGACCTCCGCTCCGGGTGGGTGTTTCTGACGTGTTGAACGTGCATGTTGGCTGTGAACGAAAACGTCCTTCATACAGTGACGCGAACTGCACTCGTAGTGACGTGACTGTTTTTCGTGTCCACAATGAGTGATGAAATCGGTGTCCAACAAATAAGCGAAAACTAAACTTCGTCTTCACGAGTGAGACCCAAGTTGAACGTGTGTGGGGTTAGGTTACAGAGTGTGTTCGTTGTACTGCAGTCGCCGGGTGACGGGCGGGAGGGCGTCGCGGGGGCGCTGCGGGCACCGGGAGAGCGCGCCGAGCGACTCGACCGACTCGAGACGCAGCCGGAGGAGGACGCCGTGTCCGACACCGGCGAGGGAACGACGGCGCAGACTCTCCCCGCGGTGAGTCGTGGCAACAGAGCGTGGAACAGCGTCACTCGTGGCGTGAACAGGAACTCGTTTCCCAAGGGAAAAAATATTTTGCAAGTAATTTCGACTTCGTACAAAATCAAAATGGGTACAAAATGGGTTTATATGGAACAATCAAAACAGCACACAAATTTGTTTCCTTTTATCAACTGCTACGGTTGTTTGAATCAAGGGTGAAAGGGTGAATCAAATTGGTAAAAGCTCAGACTGGATCTGTCGCAAGGTGTTCAGACCAAACAACAATTTTGGAGTCTTTGAGAAAAGTCTCGATTTCTGGAGACTGAGAAGAAATCAAGGAATCGTTTGTGTCTGAAGGTGTCGTGGTTCAACACATTCGTTCTGTTCGAGCACACGTGACATGTGTTGGAGGTTTGGCACGGCGTGTTTGCAGTTGCGATCGTCTGACGCGGAGAGTTCGGACTCGAGCAGTGACGAGCACGACTCGTCGGACGGAGTGCAGGAGGCGGAGGACGAGGAGAGCGGCCCGGAGACGGCCGCGCTGCTGCAGGAGGGAACCAGGTGAGAGCCTCGCGAACGCCGACCTCGAGGGTGAAAGCGCAAAGAGACTGCATATTTTGATGAAGTGACCATCAGAACTGTAGCAGAGACAAGAACCTGCCGCTGGGTTGAAGTCTTCTACAGCACCAACTTTTGATGAGTTCAAATGACAGTCGAGTCTCTCAATCTGTGCGTGGCAGCGAGCCGCGGCAGAGCGCGGACCTGCGGCGCGGCGGGACGGAGAAGCTGCTGTTGCACGGCGACCAGCGACCGAGCGGGGCGGGGGCGGGCGGCCGAGCCGCGTCGCTCGAGATGCAGCAACACGAAGTCATTGACCTCACCGAAATACCAAGACAGGTGTGTATTTCACTCACTTTGCTGTGTTCCCTCCAAGGGTACCAGCACGTAGTGTGTCCCACTGGAGCAGAGAGCATAGAGAAGTTATTGCCAGTTTCCGCGTGTTACTGAAGGTCCAAACGGAAGCACCAGAATACGAGGCGCACCAGTTTTGTGAACACGCAACAAAAGACGTGCATGGTGTGGTCACGGTGTGGCCATGGTGTGAGCTCAGCATTGGTTTCTTTGTTTTGTCACAGAATGTGCGTCGAGGACGGACTCGGTATCTTCCGCGTGCACGTTCCCATGACGACGCGGGTGCGACGCCCTCCGTTGGAACAGTGAAGGCGCGGATAGCACAGCGTCAGGGCGCCGCTGCCGTGGCGCGGGGTGGTTCCCGTTCCAGATCTCCGTCAGGCAGCCCGTCACGCGTCGGTGAGTCTGTTTGTTTGGTCAGTCTGTTTTCTTTGACGAACAGAACGCACAATTATCCTCGTCCAGTCATTGGTGTGTTCACGAAGTAACTGAGTGATCACGCGTGCTTTTGCCCTGACGATTTTCAGTGTTTTGTTGGTGTACCAAGAGTTGTTTGCGAGAAAACTTGGTCATGACAGCTGAAAGCTGTTGTTGCCAGCTTGTCACATGTAGCCACATGGACGCACGAACATAACGACACGTCCGTGGATTGTGTTTTGCTGCAGGGAGTCATTCTCCGCCGGTGCGCGCCGCCACGTTGGCTGACGACTTCTCTCCGACGCAGAGCGGGAATGGACCCGGGGAGCTGCCTCCACCCACCGCCGCCCCGGTGCTCGTCCCTCGGGGAAGCAGCGCCATCTCCCCGCCTCCACAAACATCTGCTGGCGGGAACATAAACGCAAATGCTGCATTGCTCGGTGAGACAGTCTGTAAATGTGTGGTTTTCATATGTCCAGTCGTTCTGCTGCTCGGTTTGAAACAAAATCTAACTTTCAAACGAACTTCACGTACACGTGCTGCCCACAAAGGGCCAGGATGCAATGTTCAGCTGACCGAAGAGCACAACTCGATGAGATTCGGTCTGATAAAGTCCATTCGCACAACGCGGTATGAGTGAATCTACCTTGTGACGCGACGTCATTTGTTCAGCAAAGACTCCAAATCCTCAAACTAATATTTCAGACGAAGACGCCCCCTGCGTGTCGGCGTCGGCTCCAGCGCCGCCAGCTGTAAACGAGCAGACGTACCACGTGACAGAGTGTGACTCGGTCGACTCGCTCGGATTGGACGAGCGCGAGGACTCTGCGCTACTCAAGGAGGAAGAGAAGAGCCAGTCAGAGAATAGCTTGCTGATCTTTTTTGACGGTACCGATGTGCAGGACACGTGCGTGTGAGCACGAAAGGCAGTGTGTGATACTTGTATTCTGCGTACGCACAGGTATTTGGTTGACCAACTGCAAATGAAATTGTGAATACAAAAAAGTGCTGAAAACATTTATGTTATCTGTTGACAAAAAGGTTGTTGTGTTGTTGCTGACCTGTTGGTAAATGTTGAGCTACAATGTTCTAGATACTTTCCCGTTGCCGTTTCGCCGTCACGGCTTTTCCGTAGCCGGCCTTCCCTTCGCGTTGTGCTGGTTGCGTCGATTTACGCTCGCCAACATGTCACCACTAATTTGACTGTACGCAGAGATTTGCAAAAAGTGCCGGTACGCTTTTGTTTCTGTGTCTCGTGGTGTGGCTGGAGTTGCAGTATTCCTTTGCTTGCTTTTCGACTTTATTTGTCTGATCTGTTGACATGTTTTCTTCCCCGGAAAGCGAGGCTGCAGAATGTCTGTTCTGTTGACACCTGTTTTTTCCCCCCAGAAAGTGAGGCTAAAGAATGTGTGACGAACGCGTTGATGAAAGCAATTTTACAGCTTTTCTGATGACATCACTTTGGTCTCTCACCAATTGACATCAAGGGAGATTTTAGCGCAAAAATGCACGTCTGGTGCAATGTTCTTGAATGGGCACCACCCGGGAACATGGAATTGACTTTTTTTATGTTCACACATTTTGGCACTTTTGCCATTCTCATGATACCTCCAGTTAAAATTGATATGTTTGCCCATTCAGCTGCACCAGATATGTCAAGGGTTGAAACTCTTTTGTCAGTTGCATTGTAGATAAATTCCTCTTTGTTACATTTTTGTGTGTCACTCTAGTCTCATAATTTTGATTCTGTTGTTGTTTTGTGATAGATTCTAGTCATACGCTGATTGCTTTGTTATTTCTTGCGTTTGCTTCTTTGTTACCTTCACATACAGTTGAAAGCCTTGGCCTTTCGTTGTGCGAATTCAGTTGGTTTTGTGGAACGAACGAATCTCCAGAAATGAAACTGCAGGCACAAATGTTTGCAGGTTCCCCTGCCAAGTATTGATGCTTAGAACTTGTGCTGGTGTTAAACGTTGGTGAATCATTGAAAATGCCTCTTGTTGCCAAAATCTTCGTAAATAGATCTACGTAATGCTTCCCTTCCAGTGACATTTCCTGGCGTTGGACAATTGTGAACCAGAAGCGTTGCTGCTGATTTTGTTGTCTCGATCCTCCTGACCAAGAAGACTGTCAAGCACGTTCTCGGTTTGGACCTCACTTGTCAACACCCGGGCCCCCTCCGAGACCACTTCGTTGATAAACTCGCTACCCAGATGATTGTTGCAATTTTTTCCTTGTTACATTGCACCGAAAAGAATCTACATTTGGGAGCATGCCCTGACATGTATGTCAAACTCCCGAATGGATGTTCCGTTTTGGGGCTACGGGTCAGCGAATCGTAGAGTTCAGAGTTGTTTTTCAGCTTCGTCACACGAACACTGCCGTTTACCTTCAAATGCGTTGAATTTTCTTCCATTGGTTCACGCCTTGCGAGTATTCTCACGGAACAGCATTGATTTATTTCAGTGAGTTTTGCCAAAAATTAAATGTTGAAGTTCTTGAGTTGTCTTTTTGCATTCATTGATCACCCGAACACATTTCCTTTCCACGACAAAAAACAACACTGAGCTACGATCTCAAAATGTATTGACAATAAGTTGTTCCAAGGGTGAGCAAACAACACCATTGGACTCACAAATGAACTGTCCCTAATGTTCATGGGACCAAAGCGGAGACACAAGCGCAATGACGTTCTTTGCCGTGACACCCAGCAAAGATGCGGACCGTCACACCCGAGGTGCGATGGACAGTCCGCTGTGTCCCAGAATATATTTCAAGTCATCTCGCCGGGGCCACCGGAGCTCTGAACGGCGCTTTTGCTGAGGAATGCCAGAATTCCCTTCGGACACTTGTTGGCGTAGTGGCCTCTCTCTCCACACTGAAACAAAATGAACAAGTGTTACTTTTCCTGCACAGCAAAAACCTGATTATGTTTCTTTCAAGCAATTGGAAGATGAGGACACTGCAGCAACTGCACAGACAAGAAAGAGATGCGCACCTTGTAGCAAGTAACCTCGGAGATCGGGCGCCGCTCGAAGTGCGGCTTATCCCCCGGTTCGCGATGTGATTGATGGTGGTGGTGATGGTGGTGGTGATGCTCTCTGTGCCCGCCGTGCGCCGACGGAATCACCTGCACCGCAAACAGACACACGAATCAATTCGTGTATTTCCCAACCTGCCACCCACTGTACTCGTATGTGTGAAGTGTTCAAACAAGCTGTATCTCTCAGTAAACGCTTTGTCAGTCTTCCCCACAGACGACCGTTCCGCACACCAGTAAACACAACTTTGGAAGAGAAAGCAACAATCCGATGTCGTGTTCCTGTGTGAGACCGTATCGAGAAATGGGCAAGGACAACATTCAGAAGTCCGTTTGCAGAATTACCCTGAGACTGACATCTTGTTTGCAATATTGTCGGCACAGATCAACAGAAAGAACACTTTTTAGCCACACATTAGCCAAGATACCTTCGTATCCCAATTTTCCAGATCGGATCTTTGATGTACCTTGGGTTGGTCGTCTTTTCCGTCGGAGCCGCCGGGCAATTTAGGGCAGCTCGCAGCCTTGTGACCTGTCTCGTTGCAGTAGTGACACTGGATTGCGGCTTTGCGCGCCAAAAGGCCTGGATCAGGTGCCGGAAGGTCAAACGAAGGACTGCAAGGACACAAAGACGGTTTTCTGGGTTCGCTTTCAGAAAACAAAAGGCCAACAAGAAAAGCATCAGTTTCAAACGTCTGGGTTTCACTCGACGACAGGCAGAACCAAATCAGACATCACTGTTGTGAAAGGAAGCTCTACTCACTGCACAAACTTGCAATTGGGCCCATCCAGACAGAATCCACACAAGTAGTTGATGCACATGACTCGCCGCACGTGCCTGTTCTTGCAGTTTGGCCCTGCAAGAACAAAAGATGGTTCAGCAGGTGTCGGAGTTTCGCAAGTTTGCATGATCGTGATACGAAGACGTGCCAGTGGACGACCACCAATTGTCACTGGATTTGGATTGCAGCAGATCCTCGTGTCAGTTGACACACCTGAGATCGACATCATGTGAGAGAGCTCGTGTGAAGGAGGATATTGGTGCAAAGTTGCGCCACTCACCGTGTCTACAAAAGCCCCGGTCATACCAAGGACAGTCTCGAATCTTCTTCTCCGGATCAATGTGGAGAAAGGGACATTCCTTGTTGCTGCACAAACCTGCAGAAGCGACAAGGAAATCACGTAAGAGCAAATAAAAGCATTTCGAGCTGAAGACACAGAGTCCGCCTCCATTTCAAGCGCAAAAGGCTCCCCTCTTGAGAATTTTTGCAAAACCGCACGAGAGATTTGATTTGATTATGATTCAACACGCCGAAAATCTGTTCCCTTTTCCGAGTTGTCAGTGTTCACAGAATGTAAAAACAAGAAACCAGCTCACCGAACTTGGAGAAGAAGTAGCACTCGGGCATCTTGCTCATGTCGTACTCGTGCAAGAACTCACAGTCGTCTCCCTTCTTGCAGAGTCCGCGTAGCCAGTGCTTGCACACGATGGTGCGGTCACCCTTGACGTGGCGAAAAGGACAAGCCGCACCCTTGTTGCACATACTCTTCATGTAGAACGTGCAGATGGCAGCCCCGGACTCTAATCAGACGGAAAAAGGAAAGTCAGTCTCAAAAATTGCTGTTTCAGAGAATAAACTTTCCAGGATTTCAAGCAAAAGAACAGACATCGCTCCTGTTCTTGTTGGTTCCCCAAAACACACATGATATTTCATCAAAGTCTGAGGAACAAAGTCCAGGGCGAGGGGCCTTCAATGTAATGTCTTGATTTTTGTGGATTTCGACACACCATGAAATTCTGAGAACAAAAAAAAAAACAACCTAACTTTTTGGGAGGTGGGAGGCTTCCACAGACACACCCAAAAAAGAAAAGACCACCACTGAACCTGGGCTGTGTTTCTGTCTGTCCTTGTGGAGGGGCTCAGAAAAATCACCAACTCTTTCTTGCTTGGGGTGACGCATAAAATCATCAGTGGCGTGCCGAGTTTATTCTCGCTTCACTCTGGACAAGATTTTGAATGCGCATTTCATGAAAGACCGTTTTGGACATCGACTGTGGAGTGACCCGGGTTGGCTAAATATGGAAAACCACTCACCTATTGTTGAGATAGATGTACTTGCAGTGCGAGGCGGATGACTAAAATTCGGAAACATTGGTTCCGCAC
>JAAUXT010029426.1_pt1 | contig 17623 bp, 9 predicted proteins | sample 7278171 | NCBI WGS metagenome assembly JAAUXT01 (sample SAMN14350112, study PRJNA611818) | marine sediment metagenome | isolation source: surface marine sediment (1.8m) | place: French Polynesia: Moorea | collected 2018-08
TCGCCATTTTGTGCTGCGGCAGATACCTTAACCACTCCGTCTTCAGAAGTGTATTTAATGGCATTTTCCAGCAGGTTGGTCACGATCCGCTGTATTTTTCTGCGATTGCTCGTCACTGCCAGCGATTCCGGCAGGCTGGTTTTCAAATCTATTTTTTTGGCTTCGGCAATCGGGCGGAAAAGTTCACAGGCCTCGCGGATGAGATCCACCAGTTCGAATTCTTTATCTGTTTCGCCATTGACACCTGCTTCTGCCTCGGTGATGTCCAACATGGTATTAATCATTTCGATCAAGGTGTCACATTCTTCAATCGTGCTGGCAGCCATGTCTTTGTATTCGTCAATGTCTTTTTCCCTAAGCAGGCTCATTTCGGCGATACCGCGAATTCTGGCCAGGGGACTTCTCAAATCGTGGGCAATATTGTCGTTAATTTCTTTCATGGATTTGAGCAGGCTTTGAATGCGATCCAGCATTCGGTTAAAGGTGGCGCCCAACCGCTCGACTTCTTTAAGATGCCCTTTGATCTGCACGCGTCGGTCGTAGGCACCGTTTGATATTTCCTCCGCCGTTTCAGTAACGGCTTGCATATCCATCGTGGCCCGCCGCGCCAGCAGCCATCCTATGATAGCGGACACGATGATCAAACTGATAATCAAAACGGAAAACAACTGCAGAAAAATATCCAGATACTCGTCTACCTCTTCCAGGCTTTCGCCGATCTGCAAAACGGTATCCGGGCCGACAATGGCGGTTATCATGCGGGCCTTGTCATCGCGCTCCTCGATGGACAAGGTTTGGATGACGGAAGTCGATCCTTCTTTTTGCAATTTTTGCAGGATCTTCTGCTTGCCAACCGCTCCCCAGGCAGACATGTCGGTGGTGAACATAACGTCGCCATTGAAATTAAACAGACGGTAGAAATCTTCAGCCGGGTCTTCAAGCTCAGCCTCTTGAGAGATTTTGGATACAGCGGCTTCTACGTTGCCTTCTTTGATTATTTCAGAATATTTTTGAGATTCACCCAGCAACTCAACGTCCAGATGTTCCATGGTGACGGAATAAATCCGGTAATAAAAGATCAGAAAACCGATAGTGGATAGGACCGTAAATGCGACGGCATACAGAAGGGTCAGGCGAAAGAGTAACGAGTTTTTTAGATCACGAAGTTTCTTTGAGAACATATCCGACTCCCCGAACCGTATGGATCAGCTTAGCATCAAAATTTTTATCAATCTTGTCCCGTAAATAACAAATACGGGCTTCGACCACATTTGTCTGGGGATTGAAATTGTAATCCCAGACGTGCTCCATAATCATGGTTTTGGAAACCACCCGGCCGGCGTTTCGCATCAGATACTCAAGCAAGGAAAACTCAAGGGGCTGCAGAAAAATCTCCTGATCCGCTCTAAAGACCTTGCGCTTATCCAGATCCAATTTCAGATCGGCAACATTCAGCTCGGCAGGCGCAGTGACGCGCGTTGAGCGTCGAATGAGCGCCTGAACCCGCGCCAGCAGCTCAGAGAAAGCAAACGGTTTGACCAGGTAATCATCGCTGCCGGTTTTTAATCCCTTGACGCGATCGTCTACGGATCTTTTGGCACTTAAAATTAGCACCGGCGTATTGATATTATTTCTGCGGATCTCCTCAATAAGGGTTAAACCGTCAAGTTTGGGCAGCATCAGATCCACAACGGCAATGTCATAGGGTTCGGTCAACGCCAGATGCATTCCGTCTTCGCCATTGGCTGCGTGGTCGACCGCAAATCCGGCTTCTCTGAGGCCATTTGTCACAAATTGTGCAATTTTAACGTCGTCTTCAACGAGTAGTAAGCGCATGGCATTACCTTATAGTATAGAATGTTATGGTCGTGTTACACGAGGGTTACCATTCGATAACCTAAAGCTATCTTAAAAATGTATTTAAGATCGATTACCAAAACCTATCTCAAAATAGCAGATCACGTCCAAGGGCGCGGCGCAAAACCGATTCAAAAACGGAGTATACACGGTAGTATTCGAGTATTTTGAATCGGTTTTCAACAATGCCATTGGGCGTTAGATGAATTTTTGAGATAGGTTTTTTAAAATTCAAAGACCAGCTGAACCTGATACATATTCTGTGAATTTGTGGCCTCGCTGTCGTCTTCTTTTTCAAATTTAGAATATCGATATTCAAATAATAGGGAGGTGTCGGTTATAAAGAAGACATCGAACAGATCTGACAAGGAACAGTTAAATCCTGTGATGATACGATAATCCAAAACCTCATCCTGATCTCCGTGCGTATCATCGCTGAAAGCTTCATAACGTGCGGCCAATTGTAATGAATCCAGCACATCAAACGCCAGCCCCACTACCCCGGCACTTTCCTTGTTTTCTTCCTCGTTCTCTCCTTTCTCGCGCTCGAGCGCCCTGGCATATTCGGCATCCAGGGTAAACTTCCAGTAATTTAGTGTCAACGCGCCACCAATGGACTGGTTGCGGTCCCCGTCACCGGGCTCACTGTTATAAAAGGCACTCAACATCAGGGTGTCTTCAATGGGCTCAAGGGTCGCATTGACAATGTAGGATCTGAATTTGTCCTGTTGCTGGCGTCCGGTTCGAAAATCGTGGGTTTCGAAATCATTCAGTTGATCGGGGATTTGCGGGTTGCGGTACACAGAAAATGAAAGGTCCAGCCCGTAAAAGTCAGGGTTAAAGCCAATGGTGGCACCCCATTCATCGATCTCATAAATATCTTCGACCACCGTGCCTTCAATCAAATGATCTTCAAAAACACCGAACGGAAACACGGTTCTGCCACCCACAAAATACATGGGGAACTGCGTGCTTTTTAAGGTAACGATGGCCTCATCCAGTCGCAATTCCCCTTTATCACCCTGTTGGCCGACATCCTCCGCCGCAGCGACGATTTTGGCCTTGCTCCACTCGTTAAAAAAAAGACGCAAAGCCAATTCCGCTGTGCTGATAAAAAAATCGGAACTGGTGTCACTATTTTCATCATCCACATCTTTGGGCTCGAGATATTGATAGTTCAGTTCAAGACCGCCATTGAGCCTGACTTTTTCGCCAAAGACCGGTTGGATTTGTTGATTGAGCCAGCTAAGCTCCCCCTCTTCTTTTTCTTCTTCCTCATCGACTATTTTAAGCTCTTGTTTAACGTCTTGATCATCGGGATTGTCATCCGCCCAGATCAAACCATAGGGCCACAGAACCATCACCATGGCAAAAAACAGCATAAACCTGTCGATATTTTTGCCTTTGGCACACCATGACCGTTCTGATCGGTTCAGCATGATGCTACTCCAGAACACAAACTTAAACATTAATTCTGTTTAACGTTGCTGCCCCTAGACCCGCAGCCGCCTTCAAAACCGCATCCCCGGCCAATTATGATCGGAGTCCTTCATGAAAACCATTTTTTATAATTTTTACAGTTGATTAGGCAATATACTGTATACCCGGACAACATTATCCCAAGCTTATGAAAACATTATTATTTAATAATGTTCTGACTGCAACTCGTATTTGACGGCCCGCCGGCTGTGTCCACCACAGAGACATCACGAGCATTTTTATCAACACGTTATAAAGTTATGTCATTATTGTCCGATAATTACAAAAAGTCCTGTAATCCAAATATTTTATAATGGCAAGCGGCTATCAGACCCGCAAAGGGTTTCTAGGCAAAAATACCACTTTGAGAATAGGAGACATATTCCCATGAAGAAATTAGCAACCGTTTCGATTCTGATCGTATTAGCGGCTTTATGGACCTATCCCGGTCAAGCGCGCGAGGTGGTCTATTTTGCGCCGGATGGCAGCAAAATAACCCGCGCAGAGTATGATCGGCTGGCTGACAAAAATGCGGATGCCTATCAGCGTTCCAAAAAAACCTGGAGTTCAAAAGCATTTAAAAAATCCAGCCGACGGGTGGCCAGGTCGAGCCAAAAGAGCGGAATCTCTGAAATTCGAGAGTCGGATATCCGCAATATCTCTAAAAGAATGATCGAATCGTCAAGCAACAGAGATCTTAAAGGGATGATCGCTTATCTGGCACCGTCCTTTACGGTCAGGATGCAAACCTCAGTAGGTGAATTGAGCCTGACGCGCGCCGAATATGTTGCCTTACTGAATGAGACATGGCCTGCAATTCGATCGTACCGGGTGAACATTGAAAGTCAAAAAGTCACCGTGGCTCGGGGCAAACAAAAAGCGATTAATGAGGTGACGTTGGTTGAAAACTCAACTCTGGTCAATGGCATGGCAGTCAAGGTGCGGACGCACCAGAAATCAGTATATGAAATAGTAGACGGGAAGATATTGATTACCAGCACCGAGGCCGTGGAGGAGACGCTGTAGACAGCGGGCCAAGGTTATCTGTTTAAAGATTGTGTGCAGAGAACCGCGTAAATTCAGGTCATCTAAAATCCAAGATGAATAGCATCACTGGGATTATGTTATCTCATTTTCTCGCCGAATGCCGCCAGGGCCGGTTGGCTGATGCGGGGATCATCGTAGTCTAAAAATTGTCCGCTGAATTCACCGGGTGCGTGAAGCGCCAGCCAGGCAATTGCGCGCCCGGGCACCTCCGGCTTTTCAAGCTGCCCCCCCGCTTTAAGATTCTGATAATAGGCCAGCTGTTCGGCAGACATCACACCCTGCCCTTTTTGCCGAATCGTATCCTGCATTTGGGTATCCACCACACCCGGTCTGACAGCCATTACCGTCAGCCGGGGCTCTTCGGCTGCCAGCACCCGGCTGAGATGATTCAGCGCTGCTTTGGCCGCGCAATAGGCACTGGCATTTTCAACTGTGATCGTGGCCGCACCACTGCTGACATTTACGATTCGGCCATTTTGCTCGCGCAAGTCGTCGATGGCTGTCCGGATCAGATAGAACGGCCCCAGCAGGTTGACCGCGATGTTGGTTTGCCAGTGGTCAACATCACTGCCGCTGACCGGCGCAAGCGGTTCGACCATACCGGCGTTGTTGACCACCGCATCCAGCCGCCCGAATTGTTCCAGGGTTTTGGCGACCGCCACGCGGCAGGCGTCTGCATCGGAAACATCACCTGTACAAACCAGCGAAGTGCCCCCCAACTGCCGCACATCTTCAGCCACCTTCTCAAGATCATCCGCCGAGCGTGCGATTAAAGTGACGGTCGAACCGGCTTTGGCCAGCCAGCGCGCAGTTGCCGCGCCAACACCACGTGATGCACCGCTAACGATGACGACGGGATTTTCAGGCATTTTGAAACCCTCGGTATTGAAAGGCGAATGGTTTGAATAGAACGCGTTTTTATTTCGATAATCCCCGGAGCGCCACAACATCCTTGGCATCACGCTTGCCCATCGAATGCTTCATGAACTCCACCATCAATACGGCGTGCATGGCCTCGGTTGACATTTGAAACCAGGGCTTTTTATCTTTGAAAATCCGGGGGGACCATCTGCGGGGCGGCCGATAATCATGACCGTAATGATTTTCCAGGATCGTCAGATAGGTGGTGATTTTTTCTTTGAGCTCCGCTTCAGGCAACGCTTTTATATTGGAATACATCGTCGCCAGCGCGTCGATGCTTGGCAGGTCGGGATGCTCTATTATTTCCTTGTATGATTTGGCGAACCGTTTTATCCCGTTGTGGATATGGTGTTTTTTTACAACGTTGATTTTGGACCAGCCGGCCTGTACCCACCTGAATACCCCGCAGCGCAGCAAAGGTTCTGCGGGATCCATTTCGGTGTATATGTTAATGCCGTATGAATCATACATGCGGGATTTCACCCAGCCCAACCCTGGAATTGTGAGTCCCGGCTTGCCCGAATAAAAATAATCCCAGTTGTCGTCCAAGCCCAGCACATAGCCCTTTTTGCCCACATCCGAAGAGCCTGTTTGCTTGGAAATCGATATAAGCACCTTGCGATTGTTGTCTTTAAACAATATAAGGGTGCGATGCAGCTGATAGCGATAGTAAGCGCCGGAGAAGACATCTGGTGTGTTTTCAATAGTTTCGAGACCTTTAACAATCACCGGCGCCTCAAGGTTGTCGACCGTATCCCACAGCACCGGCATCCGATCGTCTGAACCCTGTACCTGGCTCCAGTGTGACAGCCGAGTGGACGAGGGCGCCATAAGATAGCTGGGAAAATTGGGATTAAAAGAATATTTAAGAATATGATCAAAATGCTGCCGGATATCAAAGTCCAGATACGCAGAGGGGGAGCCTAGTTTGGTGTCCGCATAGTAAAGGGCATCCGTGGCTTTTGGCTTTTGTACAAATTCCAGTAATTTTTTAATTTTAGCGGGCTGAAAGGATTGATGCTTAGAAGGATCCGCCAGATCCAACAGATATATCAATCCTGGCGAAAGGCTCTCGGGAACCTGAGTTTCGGTCAACATCTCGGAACCGGAGACAGGAGCAGCCTGGAACATTAAAACCAGCATGATCAATGCGCATCCGCAACCCATTTTCTGCAGTGTTGTCATTTTTGGTGTTGAGCCTCGTTTGGTCATAAGGATAAAACCCTCGATGCGATATGGAAAAATCTGAAAAAAAATTTGTATCCAAAGCAATCATTAATGACAATATCCTAATCAATAATTACCTTTTCCTAAATCGAGTGTATCAAAGTAGTTCCCCAAATTGAGCATTTCAAGTTTTACGAATTCAAATACTGTAATCGAAAGGAAAAAAAAATGAAAGTGAAAATTGACTATGATTTATGTATGGGTGATCGCAACTGCAACAAACTGTGCCCGGAAGTCTTCGATTACGATACCGACCAATTGCAGGCCAGGATCATCGTTGACGAAGTGCCCGAACAGTATCATGATGTGGTCCGACAGGCAGCCGCTGAATGCGCTCCCGGTGCGATCATTGTCGAAGAATAGGGCATTTATATATCTGAATTTTATTCCGATTCGATTAAATTCATTAGAACCTATCTCAAAAATAGGTGATCACGCTCAAGGGTCCGCCTCAGGCGGATTAGATGCATTTTTGAGATGGGTTCTAGTTATCCTGATCATTTTCCTTACGAATACCTATGAAAACGCAATCCATTAGCGTCAAAGGCGCCCGCCAGCACAATCTCAAAAACCTGGATATCGACATCCCTCTGAACCGGATTACGGTCGTCACCGGCGTTAGCGGTTCCGGCAAGTCGTCGCTGGCTTTTGATACCCTCTATGCTGAAGGACAGCGCCGCTACGTGGAAACGTTTTCACCCTATGCACGCCAGTTTATGGATCGCATGGATCGGCCGCAGGTGGACAAAATCGAAGGGATTCCGCCGGCCATCGCCATCGACCGCAAAGACCCCGTGCGAACCTCGCGATCAACGGTCGGCACCATGACCGAAATCACCGATTACGTCAAATTGCTGTACGCCCGACTCGGGGAGCTTCATTGCCAGATGTGCGGACAGCCGGTAAAGCCCGAAACACCGGCGCATGTATGGAATTTCTTAATAAGCCAGCCGCCCGGTGCCCAGGTGGTGATCACCTTTCCTTATCAACTGGAGGGATCACCCTTCGATGAAGTGCGGCGCTATCTGATGCAGATGGGTTTTGACCGCCTTTACCTCGAAAACCGCATTGTTCACCTGGACGAATGGCAGCCGGCAAAAGATCAAAAGCGGATTCCGGTATTGGTCGACCGCGTCATCCTGCGGGACAAAGACCGTGAGCGCATCCTAGATTCCCTCGAGCTGGCCTATCGTTTCGGCGGCGGACAGCTGGATATCTGGGTTCCACCCCACGGCCACAAAGCCTTCAGCAACCAGCTGCAATGCGCTAAATGCCATATCACCTACAACCCGCCGCTGCCCAATCTGTTCTCATTCAACAGCCCGCTGGGTGCCTGCGATACCTGTCGAGGATTCGGCCGCACCATCGGCATTGATATGGATCTGATTATCCCGGATCCCTCCCGCTCACTGGCAGACGGCGCTATCAAGCCCTTTGGGTCAGAAAAAGACGGGCGTATGGAGTACGATGATCTGATGGATTTTTGCCGGCGCCGCAGGATTTCCACCCGAGTTCCATTTAAACGGCTAAAGGCGGCTGACAAAAAAGCGATTATCGAAGGCACATCTAACTATTACGGCGTCAAGGGCCTGTTTCGCTGGCTGGAGAGAAAAACCTACAAGATGCCCGTACGCGTATTTCTGTCGCGCTACCGCAGCTATGATATCTGCCCGGATTGCGACGGCGCGCGCTTCAAAGATGAAACCCTGCTTTACCGATTGGCCGATCGCACCATCGCCCAAGTTTACCAAAAAAATGTGCTCCAAGCCCTTGATTTTTTCAATCGCCTGAGACTGCCCGAACGGGATGAGGCCGGCCTGCTGGTTCGCGATGAAGTTCGCAGCCGTCTGACCTATCTTAAAGATGTCGGCCTGGGGTATCTGACCCTGGACCGCCAATCCCGCACCCTTTCCGGCGGCGAAGTCCAACGGGTGGCATTGGCGTCCGCCCTGGGATCCTCATTGGTCAATACCCTGTATGTTCTCGATGAGCCCAGTATCGGTTTGCATCCCCGCGATAACCATCGGCTGATTCGCATTTTGAAGGGATTGCGAAACCTGTCCAATACCGTCGTGGTCGTCGAGCATGATCCGGAAATTATCCGCGAAAGCGATTTTCTGCTGGACCTGGGGCCCCGGGCCGGCGAAAAGGGCGGCGAGGTAATGTATTTTGGCCCCACGGCCAATGTCAACGGCTCGCTGACCGGCCAGTACCTGAAAGGCAAACGCCGCATTGAGCATAGCAGGCAAACCCGGCGCCCCGATAAAAACCGCTGGATCACCATCAAAAAAGCCGCTGAAAATAATTTAAAAAACATCGATGTGCGGATTCCGCTGGGAATGTTCGTCTGTCTGACGGGCGTATCCGGTTCCGGCAAATCAACCCTAGCAGAGGAAATCCTTTACAAAGCCGTCAAACGTGCACTGGGCGATCCCCAGGACCGCCCCGGTCGCCACCAGAAGCTCACTGGTATAAACCACATCGACGATGTGGTGTTGATCGATCAGCGCGCCATCGGACGTACGCCGCGTGCCAATGCGCTGACCTACACCAAAGCCCTTGACCCCATCCGCAAACTGCTGGCCGCCACCGAAGACGCCCGCGCCAAAAATTTTGGGCCGGGCTATTTTTCCTTTAACGTCGACGGCGGAAGGTGTGAAACCTGCAAAGGCGATGGTTTCGAAAAGGTTGAAATGCAGTTTCTGTCGGATGTGTTCATTACCTGCCCTGATTGTAAGGGGCGCCGTTTTACAGAAGCCATATTGCAGATCACCTATCAGGGAAAAAACATCAACGATATTCTCAATCTTACCGTCAGCCAGGCCCTGGATTTTTTTATTGATCAGTCCAAAATTGTGACCGCTCTGCAACCGCTGGCCGATGTTGGTTTGAGCTACCTGCGCCTGGGTCAGCCGATCAACACCCTGTCCGGTGGTGAGGCCCAACGCCTGAAATTGTCGCGCCATTTAAAGTCCAACGGTAAAAGGGCAGGCCAGCGCCTGTTTATTTTCGATGAGCCTACCACCGGTCTGCATTTTGATGACATCGGCAAATTGCTCGCATCCCTGCAGCGCCTGGTGGATGACGGCAATACGGTTTTGGTCATCGAGCACAACATGGATGTGGTTAAAACCGCAGACTGGGTTATTGATTTGGGGCCCGAAGGCGGAGATGACGGCGGCCAACTGGTGGCCAGCGGAACGCCTCAAAAAATCGCCCAAAACGGCAATTCACATACCGGACGGTTCCTAAAAGCCTATTTGGAAGGAAAAGGCCGTCTGAAACGACCGGCATCCGGCCGACCGGCTGAGGTTGCCGATCCGATGGCCGCTTTCGGCGCTTCAGCAACGCCGAAGCGTATATCCTTAAAAGGCGCCCGCGAGCACAATTTGAAAAACATCAGCCTGACCGTTCCCCAGAACGAACTGGTGGTGCTCAGCGGGGTTTCGGGTTCGGGCAAATCCACTCTGGCCTTTGACATTCTGTTTGCCGAAGGGCAGCGCCGCTACCTGGAAAGCCTCGCCCCCTACGTTCGCCAGTATATGAAAATATTGGAACGCCCGGATGTGGACCTGGTCACCGGTCTGGCACCGACCGTGGCCATCGAGCAGCGCATCAGTCATTCGAGCCGCCGCTCAACGGTAGCCACCTTGACCGAAATTTACCATTTTCTCAGGCTGTTATTCAGCAAACTTGGCCATCAGCACTGCCCGGGATGCGACCGGCAGCTAACAGCCCAAAGCCAGGCTGCCATCGTCAAGCAACTCCGTCAACGTTATGCCCGAAAGCGGGCAACAATGCTGGCCACCCAGGTTTTCGGGCGCAAGGGTTTTCATAAAGACGTGCTGGCCCGTGCACTGAAAAAAGGATTCAAAAAGGCCCGCATCGATGGCCGCATGACGCCCCTCAAAGAAGGTATGGCCTTGAGCCGCTATCACGAACACACGATTGAATTGGTGGTCGGGCGCCTGCCGTCTAAGAATCTGGCGCCACTGGTGGACAAAGCCTTGAAAATCGGCAACGGCAGCCTCACGCTTGTCGGCCGGGGGGGTCAAGAAGAAATTTATAGCCTCTCAGGCACCTGCCCGACTTGCGGTATCAGCCTGGAACCCCTTGACCCGCGATTGTTTTCCTTTAACAGCAAGCAGGGCGCCTGCCCCGATTGCGGCGGGCTGGGGGTAACCGGCATCCTGGAAATCGACGATGACGACGTTCCGATTGCCACCACAGTCTGTGTGAGCTGCGCAGGCAGCCGTCTCAAGCCCCAGACCCGGGCGGTTAAAGTCGGCGGTCATTCCATCTGGGACCTGGTACGCAAACCGGCGCAGGACACATTTAACGCCATCAAAAAATTAAAATTTCCTGCAGCGCAAAAACCCATCGCCGAACCGGTGGTCAGCGAAATTCTGACGCGACTGTCTTTGCTCAACCAGCTGGGCCTATCCTATCTGTCACTGTCGCGCAGCGGCGACACCTTGTCTGGCGGCGAGGCCCAGCGGGTGCGCCTGGCCGCCCAGTTGGGCTCAAATCTGACCGGTGTCTGCTACATCCTGGATGAACCCACCATCGGGCTGCATGCCCGTGATAACGGGATCCTGATCGATGCCCTCAAGACCCTGCGGGACCGCGGCAACAGCATTCTGGTAGTTGAGCATGACGAGGAAACCATTCGCGCAGCGGATACCATTATCGATTTAGGTCCGGGTGCCGGTCAGGACGGCGGCAAGGTGGTGGCCTCCGGTGGGCTCCATCATTTAAAGAAAGTCAAATCGTCGATTACCGGTGCTCTGATTGACGGGCATGCCAAGAAAATTTCATCCCGGCTCAGACCCTACCGCTCGGCCAAAAAACTGTTTGTTCAGGGGGCCAAGACCAACAACCTCAAAAATATCAGCGCGCGTTTTCCTCTTGGCCGCCTGGTTTGCATCACCGGTGTCTCAGGTTCGGGCAAATCCTCTTTGCTTAAAGAAACGCTGTATAAGGGTCTGCGCAACCGCCTGCAGAAGAAAAATTATCCGGCCGGCCAATGCAAGGACATTAAAGGTTGGCAGCAGATTCAGCGGGTATTAGAAGTTGATCACAGCCCCATCGGGCGCACGCCGCGATCGGTGCCCGCATCCTATGTCGGTTTTTTAAGCGAAATTCGAAAATTGTTTTCATTGACACCGACGGCCAGGGCCAGAGGCTATAAACCCGGCCGCTTTTCATTTAATGTGGCCGAAGGCCGCTGTGATGCCTGCAAAGGACAGGGGCGACCTAAAGTGAAAATGAGTTTTCTGCCGGATGTGTATGTACCCTGCGAGATCTGCCGCGGCAAGCGGTATAATAAGGAGACCCTGGCTATCCAGTACAAAGGCAAAAGCATGGCTGATGTCTTGGAAATGACCTTTGCCGAAGCGGTACGTTTTTTCTCGGCCGTCCCCAACATCCGCCGCGCCGTGCAGTTTGTTTGTGACGTCGGACTCGGCTATCTGTGCCTGGGACAACCCAGCCCGACCCTATCCGGCGGTGAGGCCCAGCGCATCAAACTGGCCAAGCAACTGGTTAAGCGCTCAAATGGACACACGTTCTATATATTGGATGAGCCGACCACCGGGTTGCACCTGGCCGATATTATGCGGCTGATCAACGTGTTGCAAGCCCTGGTAGATGAGGGCAACACCGTGGCCATTATTGAGCACAACATGGAAATCATCAAAGAAGCTGACCACATTATTGACCTGGGCCCGGAAGGCGGCGATCAAGGCGGCCGTGTGGTGGCCACCGGATCACCGGCGGAGCTTCTCAAATTTAGTGCTAAATCTCATACTGCCAGGTGCTTTCAGCGGTATCTCAACGGTTCAGAGGTTCAGGGTTCAGAGGTTCAGAGGTTCAAAGGTTCAAAGGTAAAGTAGATGTAATAATTAACGCCCAACATCGAACTTCCAATTGGGATATCGCTTCGCTCATCGCTCTTAATCCGACCAACTACGATCAACCATTCGACGTTGGACGTTAAACGTTGAATGTTGGACGTTCGTCTTTATTAATCTTTGACTTTCTGTGTTTACGGGTTCAGAGGTAGCAGCCAGTAGCCAGAGGCCAGGAAAAAGGATTGTCTGATGAATTCCCAGTTTCAACATCTGTTTTCTGTCCTCTGTCATCTGACTTCTGATGCTTAATATGTCGTTCTCCGGCCTGAATTGTCGTTCTGGAGCCATGACGTGTCGTTTTACGGCTTAAACTGTCATGGGTGCAGCATTTAACGGTCACAAGGATCGAACAGGATTAATTTTGATCTTTCTCGCTTTCCGGGCCTGCCGCACCATAGCTAATATTTTTAGCGACGGCGGAATGAAAGTGAGAAAACTCAATCCGCTTTCAGCGTAACATTAATTCCTCTAGTTGGCCCCATTTACTTTGTATTATTTTTGTAGTGCCGTTAAGTATCTAAAAACCGAAGCGTATGTTCACCTTCGCCGAAGGCGATTGTGTATTTTCAGTTTCTTCTGGAAACTGAAAATGAAAAATTATAATCTTGTAAATCCTGTAGATCCTGTCTGAAAAAATGCAGTTTGCAGATTCCGATCGGCCAGTAGCCAGAGGCCTGATAATTTAGTATAAATCAGCATCGCCAACCTGGATGAAAGGAAGAGCGCTACGATGAAACAATTGAAGCTGGCCGCGGTCCAGTTTACACCCGAATTCTATGAGAAACAAAAAAATTTCGCCCGCATGCAGCAGCTGGTTGAAAAGGTCACGGCGGACATCATTGTCTTTCCCGAACTGTGCACCACTGGCTATTTTTTTCTTGCCCGGGAGGAAATCGACCGGGTGGCTGAAACGGCTGACGGTGAAAGTTATGATTTTTTTAATGATATGGCGCAACGAAAAAACGCTGTTGTGGTGGCCGGATTTGCCGAACGCCATCAAGAAAAATTGTATAATTCCTGTTTTGTCATCGTTCCGGAAACTCAAAAACCGTCTGTCTATCGCAAAACACACCTTTTTTATAAAGAAACCGATTGTTTCGATCCCGGCGATAGCGGCTTTTTTGTGGTGACCGATAAAAAGCGAGATGTCCGCATCGGGCCAATGGTGTGTTACGATTGGCGCTTTCCCGAATCGGCCCGGGTGCTAACCCTTTTGGGGGCCGATGTGATTGTCTGCCCTGCCAATTTAATCACCACGGCCTGGCAGCAGGTGATGCCTGCCCGGGCCATTGAAAACAATGTCTATCTGGCGGTTGCCAATCGCGCCGGTATTGAACGAAGAAATGATGAAGAATTGAAATTCAAAGGCCGCTCCGTCATCTATGATTATAGCGGCCGCGAACTGGCACAGGCCGGAAATAACGATGATGAGGTCCTGCTGGCAGACTTCATTCCGGCAAAGGCACGCGATAAATCCTTTAATCCCATCAATGACGTCGTCACCGACCGACAGCCGCAGCACTATAAGCCGCTGACAAGATTGTAAAATATATTCTTCCTTGCTATACTTAAAAATTAGCTTTAAAACCTCATCTGGTATCCGATGACTGCGTTACAATCCGCTTCAAAATACTCGCGTACTATCGTGTACGCTCCGCTTTTGAAGCGAATTAAGCCTTGTCCTCGAATATCAGCTAACCTTTTAAAGCGAATTTTAAACATTAAAATAACCATATATTTGGTGCTGTTTGGCAATTAAATAATCTTAAGTTCCTCTACTGGATTGGAAAAATTATGGCGAAGAAATTTGAGCTGAAGGCGTCTGACTTAAGGCTGATTTGCGATCCAAAGGTTTTCAAGTTTAAAAATACATCCGAGGTCAAGCCCCTGGATACGGTGATCGGGCAGGAACGCGCCGTGCAGGCCATTGATTTCGGCCTGAACATGGATGATCCCGGCTACAATATATTTGTGACCGGTTTGGCCAGCACCGGCAAATCGACGATTGTCAGGGATCTGGTCAACAAGCACGCCAAACGCCTGCCTACCCCCAATGACCTGTGCCTGGTCAACAATTTCAAAGACGAATTTCGCCCTAAAGCCATCGTGGTTCCACCCGGCGTTTCCATTAAATTCAGCATAAAAATGAAAAGGGCTATTGAAGGATTAAAAAAAGAGTTGCCGGAAATATTCGAAGACGATGCCTATTTAAAAAAATTATCCAAATTAAAAAACACATTTGCCCAGCAGCAGCATGCCCTGTTTGAGCAGTTGGAAGCTTATGCTGCTTCAAGAAATTTGTATATCGAGCAAACCGAAACCGATTTTCAGACCATCCCCATGGTCGACGGTCAACCAATTACCCCCGAGGAGTTTAATGCCCTGCCGGCCAGGGCCCGGGCCAAAATCGAAGAAAATCTAATGTCCATCCAGGCTGAAATCGAGGCCACCGCCATGGATATGGACAAAAATAACCTGACCCTGCACGCCGATATTGAAAAACTGATGGATACCTACGCGTTATCGGTGGTAAAAAAACGACTTCGTCCAATGCGCAGAGAATTTAAAACCTGCGAAGCCATCGTCGCCCACCTGAATGCCGTGCAACAGCATATCGTTGAAAATTTCAATTTGTTTATCCCGCCGAATAAAGGTGAGACCCCTCCGTCAGAGCATCAGCCGCGCAATGCGAGCGCTGCCTTCCAGCAATATGAAGTCAACGTACTGGTGGATCAGGAGACCACCAGGGGTGCGCCGGTTATTTTCGAAACCAATCCGACATTTTATAATGTATTCGGCCGCATCGAAAAACGCGCCTTTATGGGCACCATCAACACGGATTTTACCATGGTGCAGGCTGGCTCTTTGCTGAGCGCCAACGGCGGCTTTTTGATCATGGAAATCGATTCGGTGATGATGAACCCCTATGTCTGGGAAGCGCTGAAAAGAACGTTGCGCACCAAATGCCTGCAAATCGAAGACATCCCGGAAGAAAGTGCTTTCGGCACTACCTCTCTTAGACCGGAACCCATCCCGCTGGATGTAAAAATCATTCTGCTGGGCAGCTATGACATCTTCGAAATTATTCAGAGCGAAGACCCCCGGTTTAATAAAATATTTAAGGTGCGGGCCGATTTTGACTCGGAAGTCGATCGCACTCCGCGCACCATCCAACAATATGCCCGTTTTATTGCCCGGGTTTGCCGGGAGGAAAACCTGCTGCCGTTTACCCCCAGAGGAGTGGCCCTTATGGTGGAGTATGGCGAAAAATATGTTTCCAACAAGCATAAGCTGTCCATTCGATTCGGTCCCATCCTCGGTATTCTCAAGGAAGCGGATTACTGGGCACGCAAGAACAACGCCCGCCAGGTAACGGATAAACATGTGATTAAAGCCTTCAATGATCATCGCTTCCGTCACAATCTGTATGAACACAAAATGCATGAATCCTATTTGGACAACACCATTATGATCGATGTCAAAGGCGCTGTGATCGGCCAGGTCAATGCTCTGGCGGTTTACCAGATCGGCGAGTTCGCATTCGGCCGGCCGGCGCGCATCACTGCTGAAACCTATATGGGCAAGCAGGGCGTTGTGAATATCGAACGCGAAGCCGAGCTCAGCGGCGCCACCCATGACAAAGGGGTATTGATTCTATCCGGGTATCTGGGGCGAACCTTTGCCCAGCAGCACCCGTTGAGCCTGTCGATCAGCATCACCTTCGAGCAAAGCTATTACGGCATCGACGGTGACAGCGCATCATCCACCGAGCTGTATGCCATTATCTCCAGTCTGGCCGATATGCCCATCAAGCAGGGTATTGCGGTCACCGGCTCGGTCAACCAGAAAGGAAAAATTCAGGCCATCGGTGATGTCAACCAGAAAATCGAAGGCTTTTATGAGGTGTGCAAGGAAAAAGGCATCACCGGTGAGCAAGGGGTGATCATTCCGGAGGCCAACGTCAAAAACCTGATGCTCAAAAAAGAAGTGGTTGATGCCGTCAAGCAGAAGAAGTTTCATATCTACAAAGTTTCCAGGGTTGAAGAGGGCATCGAGATCCTGACCGGCGTTCCGGCCGGCAAACCCAATAAAAAGAGAATGTATCCTGTAGGAAGCGTGTACGGCGCAGTCCAACAAAAACTAAGGGGCTATATTAAGCAAACCGAAAAACTCAAAAAGGAACTTGAAGACGAAGCAGAGTAATTAGCACTCAACTTCAGAATCAATTTTAAAACCTTACTACATTAGATCCCCCATCTCCGTAAAATAAGATTTTCATCTCACCGGTTATCTGGTCTGATATCTTCAAGAGATCAATAATTGCGTGTGCATTTAATTATGATTGACGGGAACCCGTCGATTTGACTATAAACGCATACATACTGCCTGATTTTCCTACTCCATCAAATATGAAGCACGGCTTCTCACTCTGAATCGAATGTTGTCGCTCATCTGATAGTTGTGATCCTTTGACGCATCAATTTCTGCAGCGCCATTAACTCACAAAAGCATGATACGGCAGTTAGGAGATCAGACGGGAGATGAGAGCCCAAAATGCATCAGATCCGAAAAATCACCGAATGCAATTTCGTGTAGGAGTTGTGATTGCGGATGAAGCCTGAATTTACTGGTAACAGTCAACTGACGCCGTTACGAACAAAACTGTGCGTCCCTCCACTGAGGCCAAACTGGATTTCGCGACCGCGCCTGGCCAAGCGGATGGATGAGGGGTTTGAACGTAAGCTTGCCCTCATATCTGCCCCAGCCGGTTTCGGCAAAACCACCCTCTTGGTCGACTGGATCCACTCCCACAAAATACCGGCCGCATGGTTCTCAGTCGACAAAGCTGATAATGAACCCTTGCATTTTCTGACCTATGTCATCCTTGGGCTTCAGAGCCTGGAGGCCGCTGCCGGCAAGGCGGCCCTGACGATGATCAACTCACCGCAGCCACCGCCGATCGAATCCATTTTGATAAGTCTGCTCAATGATTTAAGCCAAATTTCGCTAGACCTTGCGCTGGTTCTGGATGATTATCATCTGGTCGACGCCAAACCAATTCATGATTTAATTGCGTTTTTGCTCGAAAACCTGCCCGAGCAGATGCATCTGATCATCGCCACCCGATCGGACCCACCTTTGCCACTGGCGCGGGTGCGTGGTCAAAACCTGCTGACCGA
>JAAUXT010022245.1_pt1 | contig 17622 bp, 16 predicted proteins | sample 7278171 | NCBI WGS metagenome assembly JAAUXT01 (sample SAMN14350112, study PRJNA611818) | marine sediment metagenome | isolation source: surface marine sediment (1.8m) | place: French Polynesia: Moorea | collected 2018-08
CAAAGTCTAATCGCCCCCCCCCCCTCGAGGAGCGCCCCCTTGACCAAGTCGTGGCTCATCCTCTGGAATCGTCGGAACAGGAACCACCTTGCAGCCTCGCAGGACACGATTAACCGAGTAAAACAGCGCAAACTCCCGAAATAACACGCGCTCCACGTTTATCTCCCGGTTCAGACGTCTTGGGATAAACTGAAGTGGTATTTTGCCGCGATATGCAGGCAATTAGAACAGACGGAGAAAGAGCAGCTTGTTCTGAACCATGCTGTGCTCCAAGCACAGTGGTTGGTGCGGCAGACCTGTTTTCCACTGAAAGCGTCGTGCGTCGCATCCTTGTTGAAGATGAAGGGAGAGAAAGCAGCGGCGTATTTCACTGCACGTGTGTCTGACCACCAGACAACGAAAAGCCTTGTGCACGTGGTGCTTTACTTCGTATTGGGTGGTGCACTATTGCTTGCGACGCAGCGCCCACTGACTCACACAGGAACGCGAAGCACCGTGACGCATCCCACGTGAACCAGGCCTCAGGCCCACGCGAATGTTCCCCACCATGTTGCACCACTCAGCAACCTACAGGCCTCGCGGGAACACTTCCCCAACTGAACATCGACAGGCGTCGGAGATCCAATGGACCACCGGGGAAAACGGACCCCGGATAAGCCCGGCGCCCGCGCTGTACCGGCAGCTGAGGTCTCGCCCCGACGGCCATTCCAATGCACCGGACCAGTCTCGCAGCTCTGGTGGATCCAGGGGCCGGGCTCCCACCCCAACCCACGAGCACAAATTTACCCCCCCCCGCCTAATTTTGCACCACGGGCACAAAGACCAGGACCCACTGCAATGACCCTGGGTTTCCCTGCAGAACAGGTGCTGCGTCAAACTTGGTCCGTTGACGCGACTGTGTTCCTGAGATGGAAACTTAACCCGAGGAACCGCCGAGAACAGGCCCTGTAAAACGTCATGCGTTGCAGCTCCGTTGAAGGTTTGGGGGCGCAAGCGACAACACAGCGCCCACTGACCTCGTACAAAGGCGTGACGCACACTGTATCCAAACAGGATAAACAACCAAGCTGCATTCCTGTGGCGCGGTCGGATGTTTCGTGGCGGGTGACGCACTTGCGGCACATCAAACCAATCACGCTCGTATGTTCGGCCTGAACGGTACACGAGACGCAGGGAACCTGACCTGAGAGCAGAGGGATCCCAACTCAACACGCTGTAAGCCTCTGCAGAAGAGATTAACGCCTGTTTCACACTGGGTGTGCCGTGTCCACGTGCGCGTCAATGCGCGCCGCACCGTAACCGAAGACTCAGCATGGAGTGACTTCCACAGGGAACGCAGCACATGACATATCCAGTGGAACCTGGTGCGACTGATTTGCAGAGCGATGCAAGACAAGACGCAAGCCATTTTCAGCGCACGCTTCAGCGAAATGTATGAAGCAGTTTGCAACGGAGTACCCTTTGGCTCGTCCAAGAAAGCCACGTGTGACGCGTCCAGTGTGAGCCCCACCTCACAGTGTGGATCCTTGCGGAGCTCAACGCGGCCAATAAAGCACCAGGTCAATGCTCCCGCCCGGCATTTTAACGAGCCGCGCTGAGTGAATTACCCGGCAGCCGTGAACTTGTGAATGTTCGCACGTCTGGGCCCTGAAAGCGGCTTCTCGTCGGCGGAGCAGAACGACCGATGGTCCCGGAGCCGCGATGAAAGCGATGCAGGCGCTCGGTGTCTATGGCGGGCGGGGCGACTCTGAGAGCCGCAGCCCGAGCTGTGCGAGGAGCCGCACACTTCGCACGCAGGTGCGGGGATGGGAAGGCGTGCAGCAAATGGGTGGAGAAGGTTCCAAATGCTGACCCCATCAACAAAAGCCCCCGTGGCCACTGCGCACACGTGCACATCACCACCATTGGAGGAGAAAGCGACATGTGCGGGCGGCGAGTCTGGGGCACTTTGCCCCCAACTGCCAACTCAAGACGCCTTTCCGTTCAGCCAAGATTTCTGAGCTTTTTTGAGGTTAGAGAGCAAAGGAGCGACCAATAACTTGCACACAGCAAGCAATGGATGACGCATCCTGTGTGAATCTGGCTTGCAGGTGGATTCCCAACCTTTTTCACTCACCACCTATTTCCACAGCCAGGCATCACAAAAGTTTCCCCTCGGAACCCACGACGACAGATGGTACGAGAGAAGTAGGTCGCGGAATCCACAGCTCCCACGAGAGGAGCCCTCCGCGATCGCGATGAGCTGCGCTCGGCGATGCGTGGGTCGGAGCCTCGCAGACCACGATGGTTTACGTTTCTGCACAGGAAGCCAGATGTGCGGTGGCACCGTGAGAACAGCGCGGGAGCGGGGCACGAGCAGTATTTTGTTCAGCTTTTTGTCAAGCGCGCGTTGTCTGAAAACGAAGCCAGCTGAGTGTATGAGGGCAGGGGGGCTCCGTCAAAAGGAACCATTCACACAATGTTTGTTTCTCACCTTGACGTGAAACAAAGGAATTTTGTAGTTGTTCCCTCCGAGCATGAGATTTTGCTTCAGATTTTTTCTGAGCAACGCGAAAATACCTGTGAAAAGCCAATTCTTAACGTTGGCGCAAAAGATACAGGCATTTGTACAAAACACTCGAGTTGGGGAAGTCTGGTGCCACCGTCGTTGCCTGAACGTATCCGCCGACGTCGGGACGGCTCAGTCACTCTGGATGCGTCATGCGCAGGGACCCAGTCCCTTGGCGCTGCGTCATCGTGTGACGCGTCGATCTCGAGTTTCAGACCCAAGTATCAGGTGAGACGAGATGGCAATGGAACACGCCTTGAGCTGCACAGGTGACAGGAGCAGAGTGTTCAATGTGTCACTGTCACCCCACAAAGAGCACAAAGCGAAGGATCCACCTGCGTGCAGATTACCTCTGCTATTCTTGAATCGGACCGCGAGCAGGGCGGCGGCGCAGGTGATACAGTCATCAGTCGATGGCGCGGCCTCCTCGCGTCTGAGCGATAATCCATCTGCAGATGTCGGGAGTTAATAAGAGGCAGTTGCGGTGTCAGCCCAACTCCAGGCCCCGTTCACTCGGGGTGCGTCACGCGCTACAGGCCCCTGGGCGCTGGGTCGTCCAGGCCAATTTCTGAACAACGCAACGCAGCACCGGTGCCAAGGCCTAAGACTCGACGCACGACGCATCAAGCGTGAAGCGGCCTCACGGTGAGGGCGGGCGGAGCGGGAACGAGCCGCCGGGATCCACACAGCGAGCCCCGCGGGAACAGACGGGCTCCGGCCGCGCTACAGGGGCGTTACATCACCCGTAATGATGAAGCTCGAGCCAACAATAGACGCTTTGTTGTTGTGTTGGTTCATGATGATCTGAAGACAGGGACCCCACACCCGTCAGGATGTGTATGAGAGGCGCTACTTTCTGCGCACTGCGCAACGAAACATTCTTCTCTTTGCGAGACAGTTGACCAGACATTTTAGGTAATGGTGGAACAAAGTCCAAGTGTGAGATGAGTTCCTCTGGTGCAGAATTTCGTGCTCGATTTGGGGCGGCCCTACCGACCTAACCCTGCATTCTCCCCCTTCTTTATTCCAGCCGTCGGATTCTTGCCTGGTGGTTGTGACTTCCGACGTCAACGGCGCTCGACTCGTGTCACGTTGCAGGTCCCCGGAACGACGAGCTGCTTGATGCGCCGCCATGAATCAATCAATCGACGCCTTCAGAAGCCAATGACCGGAGGTCTCTGTCAGGCCCGTGGCTGCAGCACCGGTCAAGGGAAGAAGAGAAGGAGTCTTCTGGGCCACACGACTGTGCAGTGCAAACTCAACCCGAAATTTTCAGATCCGAGACCTGCAACATTGTCCCGTTTGGTGCAACAAAGTTGCGAGGCACAGGAACACGGGACTGGTTCCTTCGATGGGCCACAGAGGATTTCTTGTCTTGAAAGGGGGGGGGGAGGGCCGCAAGAGTGAGAGAGGTCTCCCTGGATCTGTGCCTTCCCGCTTCAGCATTCGGCGCGTGTGAAAACTGAAAGCCGCGCACGCTTCGTAGACAGGAGGTACGAAAACAGTTCCGCAGATTTAGCTCAGATCTCCGAAGGCTGTTTCGAATTCGGAGGCAATCGCAGCGTGAACACCGATCGCAGGTGTGAGGGGTTTGCAGAATTCCCAGGGGCGTCTCCAGAGGAAGGGGTGTCCAGGGGCCGGGCCCCCGATTTCACCTTCCTGTTTCAGTCCAAACAGACATAAGTTTTCAAATTCCGAATCGGGTCCCCCTCGAGGGGGTCGCCCCCTCACTCAATCTGGGATCCGCCCCCGCCCCACCAGCTGAATGGCGGGGAATCGAAGCGGGGAGACGTCGAGTTGTTGTTCTGCAGAGCCCTGTGCCAAGCGTTCAGCCTCACATCCAATTTCAGCACCTGCCACCAAAGCTAATTGTGAAAAGAAAAAGAAAACACAAACATCCAGAGGCATCTGGCTGAGCTCAGGTCTGTTGCACGCTGGGTGCGTCAGGCGTTGGGTCCCTGAACAAGTGAATCAGCTTCACAGGGATGCAACGCACGTCGCGCCCAGTAAAACAGGCCCGGGGGCTGCAGCGGCGCTGTTTTGATAGATACTTAACGTTGCAGTTGTTTTAACCTAAAGCCGCACTGGGGCGCAGATCCGTTTCCTTGACAGCAGATCTCACAACAAGCTCGCCTCCGACCGACGCCGGTGCGCTGCTTGTTGTTTGACACGCCGCCGCGTTGCAAGTGTTGGGCTAATTACAGACAGACGAAACTCAACAAGCAGTGCAATTTGGTTGCAACTTCTGTTGATTCGTCTGAACAACAGCTCGACCTGCTTCTCAGGTCTGGATTTCTTTTCATCGCTGCGTTTCTGCACGGTTGGTTTGCATTGATTCTCGTTTACGTGGTTTCGTAATTTGAAAATGTTCACGCGGCAGCTCCACGGAAGTGACGCAACGATCGATTGCTGTCAACCTTGAAACTTTTTCTTTGAGCAACAACAAGGCCAGGAGCAGCAGACATCGAATTTCTCTCTCACTTCGTCTGGGGCGCCATGGTCCCTCACCCACGTGCGAGGACACACACAGACACACACACACAGACACACACACAGACACACACGGAGCAATTCTGGATCCGCCCCCAGGTCGAGTTGCCTCGAGTCGGCGCCTTTGTGCGGAGAGCGACGTATCTTTACGAGTCAACACGTCCTGTGCGCAAATCCTCGTGTTGCGTGCACATCAGCAGTTTTACTGCAGCTCCTGACGCTTCCCACAGCCTCCCGCGTGTCTGGCCGTTGCCAGAGTTTCCATTCTGCTGCAGCAGTGTTCGCAATGACTCGAAAGAACCAAAGAGCTTTTGGCCTGGAAGCTCAAGCCAAGACTTGGGAACAAGAACTGAAGCAACTGGCTGAACAATTCAATTTTGCCGCACAACAAACACTCGGCGGATCCAGGGGTCAGGGCTCCCTTTGACCCCCTGGATTTTGCTCGTGTTTCAAAGGTCTGTCCCCCAAGTCTCACCCTTGGATCCACCCGAGCAGTTCCCCGTGGATGAGATGAGGTTTCGAGTTGAAACGGGAGACGCAGCCTGATCCTCAATCGAGAGCTGCATCTGCATCTGCAGCTCAAGTCTCCACAACGTGTTTCCACTCCACGAGCCGCGCTCCCCAGACGGAACGTTTCATCCGAACCTGCGCACAAAACAGTTTGATGTGGGCCGCTGCGAACAATTATCCTGTTGTTTGCTCCGGCCGAGGTTTGTCAAACACTGTTGATCCGAGGGACTTTTTTGCGGGAAAATGAAACGATCTGGGGCACTTTTTTGACCTGTTTACCGTCACAAATCTCGGACGCGAACTTTTCTCTCAAGAACACTGTGAACTTGAAACTTGCCTCAGACAAATTGTTCTCGAAGTCGCGACCAAAAAGACGCCGTGAGACCAGTCGGCAGCACTGAAGAGAAGGTCTCCTTGTTGCTCATCCAATCTCAGGCGGATCCTGGGGCAGCTGGCCCCGCACGCCTCAAAGAATTTTGAAGTGCCCCAATTTTGACCGTGCACGGGTCGGACGCTGGTCAAGACCCAAGTTCCCCTCCGACCCCGATCTCAGAACCGCCAGATCCCATCCTAATCTCTCGGCAGCTTTGCGTGGTTTCTTCTCCACAGGAGGCATTGGCAATCAGTTCAGCCCGGGGCAGATTCGATTTCAGCTCCATATGGAACCGGCTGCTACATAAACCATCTGTATGACATCTCCTCACACCTGATTGGCATTCAGATGCTGCTCTTCTCCGCGCGTCCCGTCCCGCTGTAGCCCGGTCCCCTCGGCGGACGCAGACACGCAACTCGGGCAAATTGCAGGACAAATTCCACTTTCATCCTTCTTGAGCCGCTGCGTAAATTGAACACGGAAGCGCGGGGAGTGGTGGGTGGACGCTGCCCCCCTCCCCCGGCTCCAGATGCCCCTCGTGGAGACAGTCGTTCTTTCTCTCATCTGCTTCGCCGAAGCAGCAAATTTGGCACTGTCATGCGAACGGTGCCATTCTCGTCCAACAAAGGATTCTTTCTTGTCTTGAATCCTTTGTAGTACTCGGTCGGACAAACTGAGCAGCGAAGTGAACCGACCAGGTTCGCTTGGTCACGTGATAGAAGCCATCGAGGCACAAGAGCCACTGAGTCCATCGTACGTTCGTCCAAACAGTGCGCTGAGTGAGCTCTCACCACATCGCTCAGTGTGTCGTGTGTACCTTCGCTACACTGAATTCCAGCCAAGAAAAATAAAGTCGCCGTTGCTTCCTGGGAGTCTTCCGGTAAGTGTAACAGAACGCAAACAGAGAAACGGGAGCGTGGTGGGGGAGGATCCCAGCTTTTCACCGGACGGGCCCGAGCCTTTCCACCTGGGTCCCTGCAAAACAGACAGGTTTAGCAAGGTGCCCGTCCCAAGCAACGTGGCACGTCGAAATTTCCCAAAACGAAGGCGTCATTCTGACGGGTACTCGTAAACATGCCATGCAAAATCTTCCCAATACAAACGTGACGCGCAACTGCGCAAAGATTTCACAATGGAATTACGCTGTTCTGGTCTCTTCCCCTACTCGGATGCAGAGAAAGCCAATGAAACTGCAGAATCAGCTGATTGGGTGACCCCCCAGTGAGACCTCCCAGGGACAACCCAATTTATGCAGCGGGGCCCTTGATGAGTCGCTGCAGAAGCAGGTTAATGAGTCCGTGGAAATGACCCGGCCATTTAGTCCCGTCACAAGTGAATACGGATCTCTCCGCCTGTTTCACGCTGGGTTCGTCATGCATCACTCCAAATCAATGGCAGCTTCGTCGCAAGCCTGGTGACGAGACGCACGCCATTTTTATCGCGAAACAGATTCCTGACTTTGGCATTGATTCAAATCACACAGGGTGAAGTTTTCACCAGTGTGGCGAAAGAAGCTCTGCTTAGTCTGGGCGTCACGTGTGCGCGCATGCGCCGTCCCGTCGAAGCGGCGTCCCCGCCGGCAGCGCGTCACGTGACCAGCTCTCATGTCCCGATGCCATCCCGGACCCATTTACGGCGATTGCGTGCATCTGTCTGTTCTCAAGCCAAATAGAAATCGGACCTGGCGACATCCTGAGTGCGTGTGTGTGAGTCAAGTATGCGTGCCGAACAAAACACCCAAGGTGCTTGGCTCACCTCGGAATATCCGCTGATGAAAAAAGTTGCAACACGTCCACACCTCCCTCAACGTGCTAATGGCGAGTCCCTGAAAGCGGCGTCGGCTCAGGGTTTGACACACACGGCATCGAGCAACGCTGTGGTGGGAACGGGGACGAACATGGGGTCGGCACAGGGCGTGGGGCTGCACGACTCCAGGGCGTGCGTGGAGCTGACGGCAGGGTGGGGCGGGGGGCGGGGGGTGGGGCTGAGGGGGCGTCAACTCGGTGCCTCGAGACGCGTGCGGCTTCGAGCTGAGAAATCCGACATCCCCAGGGACTGACATTTGCCTCGCCTCCTGTCTTTGGTGACACACGGCAGAAGCGCGGATTAGCTTCGTTCAGTTGCGTCCTCTCGGAAACTCGGCTGCGAAGTTTGACACAAAAGGCTCAGACCGAGTACCATCGTGTAATGCTGCGTTCACATAGGATGTGTCTTTGCACCACCAGACAATTCAGTGGGCGCTGCGTCGCAAGCAAGGCCAGTAGATCTTGCATGGCTCAGGTGTGCAACATTAAGACCACGCGACCCCCAGATCTGACCATCACAAGGCAATGTGGCTTGGTGCAAGACGCAGCGCCCATTGACTTGTGCAGAGACACAACGCACTTCGCGTGAACAAAGCAGCGCCCATGGACGCAACGCACAGCATTGTCAGTGTGTTTCGAGGCCTCGGTACCATGTTGTTTGCATTCCACCCGAGCAGCGATGATATGAGATGGAACGCGGCCAAGTCGCACTCGTAATGAGGCCTTAATTCCCGCTTCAACAGATTTATGTGTTGCCGAGTGATCTGACAGTGCAGCGGCACCAGTGGACGAAACAATTATGTTGAATGAGCGCAGTTTGGGTTTCATCATTCTCCAGGGACCCGACAACCAAATATTCCGCCACAACGTACGTGGAACGCGCTGATGAGTGAGAGGGTTGTAAACAGAGATTAAGTTATCAGATTCAACACACGACGCACATTAGAGGGAATAACCCGCCGCTTTGGCTGCGTTAATAACTGGATCTTGCGTCGTACATCAGAGCTGGATGACAAAGCCTTTTCACTCGGAGTCTGGGTGACAGGCTTCTGTTCAGAAGGCGTTGCTGCGAGATGCTCAAGAGATTCAATCTGAGGCCCGTTTCTCACTCAATGCGTCAGGCGCTGCGTCGCCCTCTTCCCTTGGAACTGTTGGTGAAATCAATTCCAAGGCCCTTGGGTTTGAGGAACAGACAGACGCCCCAGAACCGACCACCAGGCGTCGTATCGCCTGCGACGCGATGGCGCAACGCCCGTTTAAGGCCAAACAACGCTGTCAACGCACTTCACGGGACATCGAGCTGCCGCATCGCCACGCACACGCACACACACACACACACACACGCGCGCGCGCATCCAGTGCAGACCAGGCCTCAACAGCAGAAACACCGCTGGGTTTTGTTCAATGCACGAGACGCCAGCCCCACCGACGCGGCGACGGTGACGTGACGCGCCCCTCTCGGCGCGACGCTGCCGCCTCTCGACGTCAGCTCGACGTCTCGCTGCCACTCCGCATCAGCGTCGCCACGTCAAGTTACCAATTAGGCTGAAAAGCGACCCGCCTCGTGGCGACGTGTGATCAATAGGCGCCGCTCCACGACTCCGCGCGACAAAGCGCTCCACCCGGGGATCCACCATCTGGAATGGGTGGAGGGGCGGGGGGGGGGACGATTCCAACTTCGAAAACATGTTGAGGTGAAGGAATTGCGTCTGCGGCACAAAACTGTGGGCCTTTGACTGTTTTCTTGGGAGTGAGGCAGGGGGTTGGGCCTCCAAGATCCGTCGTTGGAAGAACAGCATCTGGTTGTTAAAAGACTTGTGCCTGCGCCCCACTGGGGGCTCGGTCCCTCTGCGTGCGCCGCTGCCTCCCCCTGGGCTCCCCGCCTCCACACACGACTAATGGCTCGACCCTCACACGACACTTGACTCGCTTCCAGCGCTGTCACAACAACACAAGTGAAGGAAGCGAGATACGTTACAAGCCGCAGGAAAAAAGGCTGTTTTGACTTTGATTTCTTGAACCCAGCCAAAAAACAGTCAACCACCACTTGATGTGTCTGCCAATGCCTTCCAAAATTGTTTCTTTTTTTTTTCTGTCAAACAAATGAGACGAAATGGGCCCTTCCAATCTGTCGTTGTTTTTTGCACCGTAGTCTGCGCTACATCTGGTCACCATGGAGCAGATTTCCTGTTTGCACCGAGGAACCTGAGACGAGGCCTAAATATCAATTTTCCTGGTCTGTGTGTGCGCCCCCGGGAGGAGAGGTCGTCCGCTTCATCAGGGGAATCTGATGGAGATGCGAGCTGCTCCAGCGGAACAAACAAGAACACTCGTCAGTGTTGACAAGCCTCAGGGAAACTGCGTGCATTCATCTCTGATTTTGAAAGATTTCAATATCAGCTTTCTGCACGCCAAACCCGGACTTTTCTGCCGAAGCAGAGTGCAGAAGGATATTTCTCTCCTGGTCGACACACTCTGAAATTTTGGTTTGGATTCTTGCACCAAAACACAAGAATTCTGCGCGAGCAACCAACGGGAACCCAACGATAGCACAAGACCCCCGGAGACACTGAAAACGGCGGAATGTTTCGCTTTGCCGGCTGACAGAGGCGGAATCGATCAATCACGGGTTGAACCGCGCAGGACTGAAGCCTGCCAGGTCTGAGGGGAACCAGGGGGCGGATCCGAGCCTGAATAACGGCAGCTCGACCCACTGAGGGGGGCGTTTCCAACGTAATTTGCGTGAAAAGTGAACAAATCTGCAACAGCGGCTCAAGAAGTCCATGAGAGCGTGGGGGTGGGGGTGGGGTGTCGTGCAGGTTCTCTGTTGCTACGAGACCCCATTGGGCCCCCACCCCTGAATTAAGCCCTGTAATCCCCGCCGCTAGATGCACCCCTGACCCCCTGGATGCGCCCCACAGAAGGAGCGCACTCCCAGCTGATTCCAGAGCCTCGGCCCACATCCTCGGCGGAGTCGGCTCTGATACATCAAGATGCTGCCTCCTGCCCGCAGACTGATCCCGGCCCCGCAGGTCGGGTATGCGCTAATCTGTCGGCTCAGGCCCATTTTCTCATCGTTACATCAATCTACTGCAGAGCCGGAGAAATGTATCATTGCTTGGGTGTGTTCGTTTTGCGTGCCGCGGTGCGTGTATCAAAGGGTGAACATCCGGAACGTACCGTGCCCACCCTGGAAAACAGCACACCGTGGCGTGTTCGGTGCGTTCATCGAACACGCCCAACACGAGTCGTAAAGAGCGCCGTGTTATGAACGCTCACTTCCTCGCCCGTGATTCATTGATGGAGCAGAATGTCATAGAAACAATGAAAACATCGCTTTTCTTCCCGAGGAATCCACTCTGTCGGCCAAGTATTCAAAACAACAGGCAGTTGGGATGGCTGCTGCTGTGTTTTTGTCCACCAGAACTTGCCTTCGGACAATGCAATCAAGACACGTGTCCACCCTCCTCGGACCAATGTGTGCACCCTCCCAGGGTCAATGAGATCTGGAAGGCCAGGTGCAGGGGCAGGGCTCGGACCCTCCTGTCCTGACCCCCCTGTCAGTGTGCACCGCAGTTGCAGAATGCTTTCCTTTCTGACTAGCCCGTAAGAAGGCCGTCGTGAACAAATCCTGGAATCTGTTCCTGATCCAGAAAAGAAATCTGCTTGGCTGCAGGTCAAACCCCAGTGCGTAGCTACTGGCTTCAAAACAAGGCAGAAAGGGAAACATTGTTCTGCGCCGACAAACCTGTTTTTCTGTTTCAGGGAGATCTATGGGGAACAAAGACAGACTCCCAGGAGGGGACAACACGCACTCGATCAGACTCGCACAAGCACATCGATTCCGACAACTGCCGCTTGTGTGTTGTTTTTCTTTTCAAAAGATTTCCACAGGTTTCTGGTGTTTTTTGGTCGTTCGGTGCAGCATGGAGGACAAACCACAGGAGAGACACAGGGGCGGTTTCGTCAGGGGGCGCGCAGGGCGCCCGACCCCCTCAACAAACCAAATTCTTTCATGCCACGAAACACGTTTGCAGCAGGAAAGTCTTGATCGACGTCCCCCGCCCCTGACAGCGGGTCAGGTGCCCCACTGACCTGATGTCGGATCCTCCACGCGAACAATGCAGGAAACAGCACCATGTGGATTGTATCAACCTTTTTGCATTGTATTCTATTTCCTGTGAAACAATGGTGTTGTCAAAACAGAAACAAACAACGCGTCTGGATTTCAGTTCCGTAACTCGAGGCAATAATCTGATCAAGCCCTGGTGCTCGCGGGGGCGGATTCAGGGTCTGGGTGGGTGGGTGGGGCGGTGTGTGTGGGGGCGGGGTCCCACCCCTCTCGGGGGGGGGGACCAATTTTGTCTTTCAAAACAAACGTGCGGCACACAACTGAATGGTTTGCGTGTCAGGGCGCCGGACCCGGGAGTCCCTGCATCCACCCTGCATGCTTCTACGCATTGCTTCCGGTGTGGAACCCAGGAGCCAAAATCGACGTGAGTTTACACAGGCTTGTAATCTTGTTTGTGTTGAGCTGTGATTCGGCTGAAATGTAATTTGAATAAAATTCTGCAACAGCCTTGGGCTTTGTTCTGTTGGATGACAGATTCTGCCTCGTGAATGAAGTCAGGCACGTTGGAACGTGGAAACGTACTCCGCTCCACCATTCGCCGATAAATCTCGTTGTGTGAAAAAATGTGCGACAAAACAATAGCAACGGATTGTCGTGTGTCCGCATTCCCTCATTTGACAGTGGCAGATCCAGGGGACGTGATCGTTGCTTTGTCAAAAGGAAAATGCTGTGGTAACGATGGAAAATAGGGAGGTGTGGCCTTGGGGTATCACGGGGCGAGCTCCAGCCCTGGAGCCCCGCGAATCCGCCGGAATACCTTTGAGCAGAATTCCATAAGACCTCTCGACACACCATCGAGGAATCTCAGTCTGCCCGCCGGCCTAGCTGCTCGCAAAGCCACTTGCCTCCGGGCCTTGCGGAAAATCCTTTTGCAACAACCGAGCATCAATTTCTCTCTCAGCACAGTGACCTCGAGTCCTGATTTCCAGTTCGCAGAGGTGCTCGCCTCACAGCAGGTGTTCTGGGGTCCAGAATTCTTGGCCCCAAAAGACAGCTCTCCAGCCGGCTGAATCTGAATCTGAAATGTCTTTTCGTGCAGAAAAATGAGCTTCCAGCATACAAGGACAAAGTTTTGTTGCATCAGAGTGGATGAAGTTTGACGTTTGCAGCATGAGCCCCCGAGGTTACTTTGCCGTGTGATGCTGGTGTGTCTGTGCGAAAGGCTGATTGTTGAGACGTGCGGGCACCAACACCCCGACCCTGGATCCGCCGGAGAGAAGCATCTTCCTCCAGCACAGAACAGCGAAATTCCTTCACTGCTCCACATCAAACAGCCAGCGACCGACGCACCGTGTGTACAACGGTGTCGGGGTGGAAGGTCCGGCGGAACCGGAACCTCGACTCCTTTGCGCCGCTCTGTTGATCGCGCATCTCATATTCCACATCTGTATGCGCAGGCGCACGCGCAATTTACATGTCAATTCTCTTATTAGCCGGCGAAAATACCGTATTCAATCCACCCGGCTCAATTTACAACGCCATCATCAAATATTTTGCCTGGGTTAACATTGGCATTGGATGAGCTGCCATGAGCAATTTGATACAGACGGAGGCGCTGGGTTCAGAAGGAGACAGAGACGCAGAGAAACCCCGGCCATGACGCCGCATCACAAGTACTGCCGTACACTGAGACCGACCTTGAGAAATTGAAAGTCCTGCACCCCAAAGCATTCCATTCTTTTGTACTCAAGTCAGAAAACTTGTGTTCCGCGTGTGATTGACGAAAAAGTTGGACTTGGTTTTCCTCGTCCTGAGACAACTGACAAGGCTGGGCACAGCCACATGTGCACTGACACACCACACAAGGGGAGAACACCTCTCTGCAGGTTTCTCTCTCTCTTTATCTATCTCTCTCTCACACACACAGACACACACACACTCAGTCACACTCCCTCCACACTTGTCAGACTTTACTCAAAGGATTTGGGAAAGAACAACGTGCCGCAAATCCGCGGCTCAGATGCAAGCCATCGTTCATTCTCTGTTCTGACTCCAGAGAATCGGAGAGGAACATGTGTCCCATGTCCCGCAGAGCCTGCCGTCCGCTCGTCGCACAAACACAGCTCGAGCTGTGTACGATCGGAAATGAGGTCAACCATTTGTCAAAGCAGCCATGTTTGTCAGGGATACATCAAGCCGTTGATACAGAGTCAATTTACCGGCGCGCGAACTTGAGAAGCGGGCCGCGGGCGGGTGGATGGACTGCCAATGAAGCCGAGAGATAGAATTGATGCGCCAAGATGAGAGAGAAAGATACTCAGATTATTTCGATACCACAAGAGCTGCTTCATTCGGGAGTTTGTGTTGACAGTCGTTCGCGTCGCACGTGCACGTCAACTTTCGTACTGGGCTATATATGTTGCAACAGGCACGTGGAATTTTGCACGCCTCCGCCACTGAAGACGGACGTGCACGAGCACGTGGGACGGACGCGGGGTGCTTCAACTGCCTGTTCCTGTTGGAGTTGAAGTGTGGGCGCTGGGTCTGCTCCAGGACAGGAAGTTCCACCCGGTTCCCCATGCAGCAACGACCCAAAGCATCGTACTGTGGACTCCCGGCCACCTGGTGGCGAACAAACGAAATCTCTTCGGAACCACCACGCGCGGTGCAGGTCTGGTTCAACAAAATGCAACAATAAGCACATTCGGACGGGGTTATCAGTTGGGCGGCTTCCAGAGCACATTCCACGAGCAACTTCATCCACTGTTGTGCAAACAGCACCTGCGAGAATCTCGCAGCTCCGGGCCTCCCGCTGTTCAACTCGCCCTCAATACCTTCGAACAGGAATGAGACGCGAGAATCCAGGCTGAACACCTCACACGCGATGAAGACCAACAAGAATGTAAACGTGTCGAAGACGCGCGATTTCCCTCGGCATTGCAAGCGCCAAGACCGTTTGACGAGCACGTAGAGATCTTGTGGGTTCATTTTCCTCTCAGCACAAAGACGCACATCCGGACGGCCCAAGATGACCAGCAATTGCACGTCTCAATCGCAGAATTGGCTCAGACATCACAGGGAAACCTGGTTTGCAAAAATCACATCCCGTCCATTTATCTCAATAAGTCGCGTCTGCGTCTGCGTGCACGTCTCTGTCGGCTTCGGGAAATCAAAGCAGCTGTGACAGATACAAATACGTGTAATGGCCCGACGCACACGGCGATGGAGATGGATCGCGGACGAGTCGACGCGGCTCCGCGTCTGGACCGACCAAATTGACAGGGGACGCGGGCAGTAACTAATAGGCTCGACGGGACCGGGGACGTTCGGCTACTTCCTCCGTCACGCGCGCTGTAAATTGATTGATTCCTCCATCGCTTCGCTTCGCGCGGAGCGGCGGAAATCCTCCGAAACAAGCGGCCGGAAACACTTCGCGCCGTCGGGATTCTCACGGAGTGGAGACGCATACAAAACTTTCCAAAGGACAGTTTCACACTCAGTGCGTCGTGCATCGCGTCCCGTAACGCAGCGACCATTGACCTGCGGAAGAATGGCGCACCCAGAGTGCACGTCAGCACGCTCTGGCGGCGGTTTGTCCCTCTCGTTCCGCAGCGCCGCATCCCGGACCGGCGGGGACATCGACCGCAGGCTGACCGCTGGACGGCGCACCTTCCCGTCACTGACAGCTCCATTAAGTCCCAGCCCAACTCTTCAAAAGACCCTCACGGATCCGGAGGGGATGGGCGGGGTGCAGTGGGCGTGACGGGACGGGGGCCATACCCCAAAGTTGTAAGGCGAGGTCACCAATGAAGGAGAACGGTTCCCAAAGTCACCATCTTGCAGCCCGTCCCAGAGTTGTTCCAACCAACGCTTCAGGGCCAAGGACACGCGCCGCAGGTCCTGGCCAGCTTCCAGGCACCAAGTCTACAACCCCAACTCTGCATGGGATTCTGCTGAAACACGTCAGAATGTCTCGCGACAAATCGAGGGAATGGCTCAGTTGTGTTTCCTGCACAAATGGAGGTGTGTGAAAGAAGCATGTTGTGCGGAGGAAATGAGTCTGCGCCACCGCGCCACCGGGGGAGCCGGCGCGCTGTCCGGGCTCACTGCTGTTCAGCACAACACAACCCTCCGATGTCCCTTCATCCAACTTGTGTTGGCAAACGTAAACCACAGAGAATCTGTGGGCCCAGCTGACGCCCCGTGACAATCTCACCTGCTCCAAATCAGGTTCCAAAGTAGCTTTGAAATGACCAGGGGTGGATCCAGGGGCATTTGGTCCCGGTCCCCAACCCCCGAAAAATTCTTTGTCCCCACCAAATGCTCCCCCAGCAAATTCCGCGTCAGCCTCTGGCGGCTGTTTCTGCGACAGCGGCAAGGTTCTTGCTCAGACCTTTGAGACAACGCCAGCGTGCTCAGATTGGCATTTCAGAGAGGGGGGGGGGTCTGGTCATTTCAGGTTGGACCTGAAACCCAGGTCCCAAGCCAAAATGTCCAAATTCCCATGCCAGGAAAACCCTTGTATTGTTATTTCATTCCACCGGGGCTCGTGCACACTTGAGGTGTGCGCGCGTTGAAACAAGAAGTGATGGCCAGTGAATGAAGGCCAAACCAAATCCACACCCCCTCATGGGACTGGAAACGACGCAGCCTGAGTTTGAGCAAATCTGAGAGCTCAAAAAATGCACGGGAATCCATGTTATTCGTCCGCAGTCAGCATGGAACGCCGGGTCCTGTGGAGCGGGGCGGTATGGAGAGTCATGCCACCTCCAACTGCAGGGCGCGTCAGGGATTCCGCGCACACTACGGACCGCGGACCAGTCTCAGAGTTGCACTCGAGTCTTGGAAACAAAGGTCAGTGAACCAAGAGCCTTCGCTGAAGAAGGGTGTGTAAATTTATGCAGAGAAACCGGGATTGGGGTCAGCGGGGCCCTGGGTCAAACTAATGATCAGCGGTCAGACGCAAGGCCTCTTGGGCCCCCTGGATCCACCAAAATGATCTTGCTCACGGTGAAATGACAGTTGCCATTGGTTCAGACACCTGTTTGATCCAAAACCATGAGGTTCCGCATCAAAATTTGTTATTTCTGATTTGTTCGCAACTGGCATGAATCCCCCGTGTCCAGGAGTGGGGAATCAATTTCAGCTCGGCGACTCCCTGCCTCTGCATATTTCGCCCGTTTTGCAAAAAAGTGAGTTTTCCGTGGGAAGGTGCAGGAGCTGCAGTCAAATACAACCTGCCTTCCCGCTCAGGATCACGCCACACCACGTTGGGGAAGAGGCCAGATTCACACTGCATGCGTCGTGCCTTGCGTCTCCAAAGAAGTCCATGAATGCATCGGATCCTCAAGGCAATGGGCTCATGGGCGACGATACAACGCGCAATGACACAACTGAGCAGGAAGCAACGCATGACGCAACCAGTGTACGAGGTTCCTACAACTATTTCTTGGACTGGTCATGATTTGCACTCAGTATCCTCGTGGTATTGTTTGGCTCAAGTTAACTTATTTATTGTGCAACAATGTCAACAAACGAGCAAATTGGAATGTCAATATCCTTGTTTTGAACACTGTCAAAATTTTCCACTGTCACAAACATTGCACAAAGGTATCATTGTTGAGGAATGTGCTTCATTCTTTCAAAATAGAATCCGTTGAAGGCGAGACACTTCCTGCATCTTCTGTACCAGTCCCGGAAGCAGCTTTTCCACTGTTGGTCAGTGATGTTTCCCAGTTCATTGAGGATGGCCAGGCGGAGGAGATTGACATCACCAAATTCTCTGCCCCTCAGTTTCCTTTTCAAGAGAGGAAAAAGAAAGAAG
>JAAUXT010025531.1_pt1 | contig 17622 bp, 23 predicted proteins | sample 7278171 | NCBI WGS metagenome assembly JAAUXT01 (sample SAMN14350112, study PRJNA611818) | marine sediment metagenome | isolation source: surface marine sediment (1.8m) | place: French Polynesia: Moorea | collected 2018-08
AGACTGAAAAGTAGCCCAATTTGTGGGAAGTAGCAACTCCCAAAAAAAAGTAGCAACTCGAGGCCAAAAGTAGCCCAATTTGCGATAAGTAGCCCAATCTGGCAACACTGAGAATGAGGCGCTCTCAGAAAAAGTCACGTGGTTGTACCACGAGCGAGACAAAGCAAACACAAAGACTGAATCCGCTGCAGGTTTGCCTCACCCCTGGGATGTGTTCTTTGTCACCAGTTTGCGCTGGGTTCGAATTGTTTTGGTCACACGATTGCGTCGAACGTGCACGCACCACAATGATAATTTCAGCCCTTGCAATGGCCCGTTCACTTCAGAAAGCTCGGCAAGGTTGCTTGCACAATTTTCGCATTGCCAACCTTGCTTGCTTTGGGAACTTCGACGAATTGCGCTCTGTCAAGGGTCAGAGCTGGAAATACGACTATCGGGGACCCCAAAATTAGTGATAACAGATTGAAAAACCTGAAACACTGTGTAGTGGAACAACAAACGAGTTGTTCTTCACCGAGAACCAAGTAGCTGCAAGCTGCGAGAAGCAGAGCTTCAGTCAGTTCATAATGAATAACCTGGTAACATGTTGTGTTTCCTGTGCAACGGTAATTTACAGTGTTTACACGAAAGCTCACTGTGACATTTAGCGTGGAGTTATTGAAATAGCTGTTCTTGTCTTGTTTACGTTGGCCGTCAAACTGCCGATACACGAGTGCCTATTTGATGTCATCAGCAGCTTCACTTGGAGCATCTTCCTTTGTTTGGTGATTGTGTTTGAATAGAAACGTCCACCGAAGGTTTCAGACCTTCACCTCTCCACCAGAACACTTTTTTGACAGACAGTGAAACCGGTAAAAGATTACATCGAGGTTCCAATGGGTCTTGGTCTGCAGGCTGCGCCTTGAGCTCGAAATGTCCCTTTTGTGCGAGGTTCCCGACCATGAAGGAACTTTTTTGTGTCGCTCGTCTTCAATGTTGGATTGTTTCCCCCGCGCTCTTTCTCTTTGTCTGATCGCGGACAGTCAGAAGGTTGGCCTGCGTGTCAGGATGTAGAGCCAGGGTCCTATCTGCGACAGTCCTTTCAGTGGTCTCACCGACATATATGCCCAAGACGGCATCACCTTTTGCCAGAAGAAACAAGTGAGTTCTTTCTTGTCCCGTGGTCTCGGGTCTCCCTACCCCACATTTCGCAAAGTGCCATACGATATGATGGCAAAACCTTCCCCCGTCTTCCCCCGCGTCATTTTCCGACGGTGGGTTGTTTGGCTTACAAACCGCCGGCGGCGTCGAGAGACGCGCCGGTGGTCCGAGCGTCGAGAATACCACGACATAGCGAATCCATCAAACTCAAGTCGCCCGAAACACGAGGGATACAGTTTCCCCGCGTTACCATCAAGAGCATCAATCACCTTCTCCGCAGCATCTACAGCGGCGAAGCATTCGATTAATTTATAATAAAACACATCAGGAAACAGCAGTGATGTTCGAGTATATTTGTGCCAAATTACCCCGAGTACCACGCATAGCGTAAACATCAGCTCTTTTACAAAGAACACACCTTGTTTAATGTAAGTTGTGCAAGATACTGATATTTTCATATGTTAGCTATCGAGATGTTTCATACTTTGCTTTCATCTCTCTCTGTGCGATCCCAGGAATTGTTGAGCTTCTGCAGGAAGCCTGCGCACGAGGCAGCGTTGCTCCGGGGATCTTCCATTAGGCGTTCAAAGTCGTTTTGACAGATAAATTTAGCACTGTGTTAGACACCTATGGTTTTCGCCTGGATTGTAAACTCTCATCTGTTTTCACGCCAAGTGCCAGACGGTGAAGTTAATGTTTGTGAAAGCTCAATTCCTGGCAAAACAGCCGCAATTCAACACCGAGGTTTTTCAAACGTTGTACTCATTTTTGTGGGCACAATAGGACGTAACGATCGGAGAGGATTATGATTTATGAACATAATCGCCACGATTAAAACCGCCGAGCGGAACTGAGCTGTTTTCCTTTGATTTATGCCCGAAAAGCAGCACCAACTTGTACTCGCGCGAAAAGAACCAAACCAACTGCTATTTTGCCCTTCACCTCACACTGCAAGAACTGCGGCCTGTCTGATGCTTTTCCTGTGATGTTTCTGGGGTGAATATTTTTGCAAAAAACTGTGTGTTTGTAAATGTTTTGACAGTGTCAGCAGGGTATTTCATCCCCACCTCACCGAAAACAGAGGTGGAACTCTTCAGAGATATCATCAACAACTGAACACTGACGAAGAAGCAAAAATAACAGGCTAAAATTACAGTTGAGCACCTTTCTTCAGAACGATTGCAAGAGTGGTGAAATTTCTACCGAACACGTCTCAAACAGACCGGACGAGTCTGGGAACGGTACCAGTGGTGACCATCTGCTCCAGAGATTCATTGCAGGTGGACAAACGGAGCAACTTGATCATCGCACAGGCATGCACAAAATAATTAGTCTCATTTTGGTCCGCGAGTTGGCGTCAGCTTCCAGGCGCTTGCAACCTCAACTGGATGTGAACCAAAAGGCTTGCCGACTCTCTGAAGCCTTGTTGCTGCTGCCGTCGTGGTCCCGGCGTGGAGATATCGAGTTTCCGGTCTGCAATGTTGTATCATTCCTCTCACCAAATGATGTCTCTTATTCTTCTGTTTTAGACCAACGTCGGTAGCTTGACTTTCGTCCCAGGGGAGAGATTCAAAACACTACCAATCACCATCCTCGACAACCCAGACCCTGAGAGTGAAAAACTTTTCACGGTAACAACCCATTTTCAGAACAGGGGAAAAGGGCACTTGTTTCACCTTTGTTCAAAGTTGCTGTTCCGTGCAAACAAACCCATCGAATTTCTTGCGCTGATCGTCTCAAGGGAAAAAAGAAGCTGGCATGCTCTTCGTTACTTTCATTGTAAACGAGTCAGATGCAATCTTTACCAGATAACTTTCACCTTTTCATTCAGGTGGAGCTATTGAACCCATCTGGAGGCGCCGAGGTAGGAATCGGCTCGGTGATCGAGATCACCATCCAGCACTCAGACCAGGCGTTTGGCGTCTTCCAGTTCCACCCCGCGTCCCTGAACGTAGTGACGCAGGAAAACAGCGACAGCGGCTTCCAGATTGTTCACCTCAAGGTGATCAAGCATGCAGCTTTTTGATGAATGGATGGAGGTTCAGAACTTAATTGCATTGACAGGTCAATTTTGTAACACAAGAAAAGTGAGTGGAAGAATTCTCATTCGCTGCTGATCCACAAGCCAAAGAACTGACATGCTCGAGTTCGATTTGTCAAGGCAAAAAAAGGAAAACAGCAATCACTCGGACAACCTGCAACACCGTGGATTGTGCCCGACGTAAATGTGAATGAATACTCAATACAAACCTATCAGAAAGACACCCAGTCAATGTTTTGACACGTTCGTGCGGCAAACTACAGTAAAACAGTCCGATCGGATCAAGGTGACATTCTCTATCCAAAACTTCTGGCTGACAGAAAGATGGGCATCTTAATCAAGAACAAGAAACAAATGATTAATTCCGTGGCTTCACAGATCCACCTCCATATCTGGCGGAGAAATCTGCTGCAAGTAACAAGAAACTGGTCTTGTGATCTGCTCTGAGAATCCTTGAATTCGTGTTGCACTACAAACACGAGTTATGACTTGAGATCAAACGAAAAACACACAATACGAGCTCGTCGAGCACATCTCACGCGAGGAGGAGATTCTCACTCTTCGGACAAGGCCGACGCTGGCCACAAAGTGGGTTTAATCAGGCAGCATCAAGCGCGCACATGTGAACGCCAGCACCAGTATAGCCTCACCTAAAAGACAGCTCGGAAAAGAGAAATGTATCGTTCACACGAATTCCTTCGATTTGTGCTGCATGCAACGACTCTTGACAGCCCAGGTCGATCTCAATCGAGCGGCAAAATCCACCACAAGAACAAAATACGTGGAGAAAGTCTCGTTACAAATGTCTTCGCACTTGGAACCACAGAAAATTCCCCATTCGTCCAAGCAGCACCTCAGTTCACCGTGACACAGAGACGCTCCACTGCGGAGCACAGAAACATGAATTGTTCTGGCAGTGTTCGCTTCTCTCTGTTGCTCTTCACAAAACAGTAAAACGACCAGAAGAGCCGTCCTGCAGCAGTTCCCCATCGCACTCTCCCCTTGAAAAAACCAACACAACTAAGTTTTCCACGTGCAAAGGTGACGCGAGAAGGAGGCAGCCATGGGGAGGTGGAGTCGCGCTGGAACGTCTCGGACCCCGACAACGACCTGATCGAGACGGCGGGCGCGCTCGACTGGGCGGCGGGGCAGCTCGAGGCGGAGCTGGAGCTCAAGGTGCGCGGCGACGCGACGCCCGAGCTGGACGAAACCTTCTTCGTCCGACTCACCTTCGTCTCCCTGGTGAGCGAGCGTTGCGCAAAATGCTCAGATCTGCCGTCAGATATGTGAAGTCAGCTCTTTTCCGCCAACACAAGAACAGGCAACCTGCGGGGATAGGTGTGGGGCTGGTGGATGCTTGGCTCTATCCATATCCCTCTCCGTGAAGATAATCGACAGCCCATTATGCGATCGTGTTTCGCCAACAAGCAGTAGTGGTGTGGCAGCGTTTGTGGAGAAGCAAAGCAAAGGACAATTCCATGCCTGCATGAGAAATGGACATAAACATTGACGTTGCACTTTACATTGCAGGGATCGTTAGGAGAAACAGACAAGTTGATATCAGAGGTCACAGTTCTCGCTAATGATGATCCCTATGGCGTGTTCGTTATTTCAAGCTCAGCCAGACCTTCACGTGTTCAGGAACAAATTGCAGGTAAAACAGACGTGAAATACCTCAAGGAAAAAAACCTTTGGTGTGAGATTCAACTGGGTAATTGAATCTGAATGTGGAAAGGTTGAACTGAAACATTTGCGGCAAGTGTGCACAGTTCGCGCCCTTTCGTTCATGAACTTTTCAAAGAACAACTTGCTGTCTTTCTTCCGAATATTCAAACACCATCTTCGCCGATGAATGCCAGATCATTCAAAAGAATCACTCCATGCAGAGTGAAACCACAAGCAGCAAATTCTTTCCGGAACAACTTCGGATCCTTCACCCAGATGTCCATGACACAATTCTCACGTCACGCGCCAAAGACCCCCATGACATTAGGCATTGGAACATTTCGTCGGCATTGAACATTTCATCAATTCGACTTGCCAACAACGAATTGTTACCTTGTTTGCGACCAAATCGGACCTCCGGACAAGCACAAAATCCTTCTGGACATGAAGCCCATCAGAAAAAAGAATTGTTCGGAGGGGAGTCCAAGACTGAGAAAGAAATTCACAAAAACAATTCACAACCCCTCCCCCCTGACTATCATGTTTCAAGCGCTGATGAGTTCACAGGTCGAGAACTTAAATTTTGTCGACAAGTACACGCGTCGAAAAATGTTTGTCCTTTGTGGCGAGGACAACACAGCGTCGTCCCGTGTTTCTCTCTTTCATCCTCTCTGTGTCTTCAGAGATTCCCATCACGGTGGAGCGGCTGCCCACGACCGGGACGCTGGGCGTGGTTCAGGTCGACTTCAGGACGCTGCGCGAGGCTCAGACCTTCACGCACCTGCCGACGGCCGTCAGCCGCGCCTCGGACGACGACTTCGTGCCGAGCAACGCGTCGGTCGTGTTCGCGCCGGGCGAGACGCGGCGCGAGTTCAACGTGACGATCCTCGACGACGCGACGCCGGAGGTGGACGAGGCGTTGTTCGTCGTGTTGACGGGGACGACGCTGCTCGAGCCGGCGCAGCCCAGAACAGGTGCGTGAGGTGACCACTTCTTGGTCCAGCCGAAGAGCATTGAGATTTTGTGAAGTTAGAATCCGTTTCACGAATTTTTGAAAAGGAAACACATTTTTCTTTGATGCGAGAAAGCCTTCAGCCACTTCAAATCTGGTGCCTTGACATTCTTTTGGCCGTGTGGGGACCATCTGATGTCAACTGGGTGAATTCCTTTGGAACGCATTACAGTTGATGAATCCCCAAGACTTGGAAAACCCCAGCACACGTACGCTCAGATCGTCATTGCCGCAAATGACAATCCAAACGGAGTGTTGGAAATCTCACCGGAGAGCGTCTTTGTCGATGAGAACCACAGCGGGGCATTTCTGGAGGTCGTCAGAAGTTCTGGAGCCTTTGGCCAGGTATCACAATGTCAACCTGGACAAATGCACACATTTCAAAATTTTCAAGATTGAATCCAACAGCACATCACATGTGAGGTTTTGTGGTTGCGTGCAGGTCAGCGTTCGGTTCGTTGTGTCCGGCGGAACCGCCACTGCGGGGTTCGACTTCAGCGTCACGTCGCCGGAGGTGACGCTGCTGTCGGGGCAGCGTCGCGCCGCCGTCCCCATCGCCATCATCGATGATGTCACTCCGGAGCTCAACGAAACCTTCACCGTCCAACTCGTGAATCAAATCTCGGGTGGAGCCATGCTGGGAGACGCCACTGAAGCTGAGGTCACGATCGGCGCGTCTGACAATCCTCACGGAAAGTTTGGTACGCAAGATCAACCGCGCCGTCCTCTCCTCTTTTCCTTCCGAGCGGTATCGTGCAGACCGAAGAACAATATTCTCCTTTTCAAAGGGTTTGAGACGCTGCGCATGGATATCCAAGAACCTGCGCCGGACACGGAGGGAGGTCCGCAGCTCGGGTTCGTCCACATCGCGGTGGCGCGGCGCGACGGAACAAGGGGAGTCGTGCAGGTCGAGTGGGTCGCCTCCGCTGACGGTGAGCTCTGCTGTCTGACTTGCGGATTTGCTTTGTCAGGAGAAGTCGAGATTAGCCTCACAAAACAACTTGTCACTTTCAGGAGTGGAGGCCGTGGACGATCTGAGGGACTCGTCGGGCGTTCTGTTCTTCGTCAGTAACGAAGGCAGAAAAGTTCTGACGCTGGAAGTGTTGGCTGATGATGTTCCCGAAGGAACGGAGGTGACGCACTGAGGATGACCTGTCTTTCTCTCGGTGATCACACATTCTGCGTTCAGACACATTTCCTCATTGGGAATTTCGTATTCAGGTGATCGAAATTAAGCTGGTGAGCGCAGTGCTGGAAAGTACGCGGCAGGAGCTGAGCATTGACGCAGACAGAGACACGTTCACTCTCAGAGTCCTGCCGAACGACAACCCTCACGGAACGATTCAACTCGCTCTCAGCAACTTCGTGCTCGAAGAACTTGACACCGACTCCATACAATACGTCACCGTCTCAAGAGTGTGAGCAGGGAAAATAAACGTGATGAAATGTGAATCACAACAGAAGCGACCGAACTCAAAAACCAGATCACCTTCAATGTTTTTCATGTTCTGCAGTAGAGGCGATTTCGGGGAAGTGCGAGTTCACTACAGCACAGACGAACTGGATTTGTTGGAGGAAATAAGTCAGCGGGACGAAGACGTCTTCACTTACTTCCTGTCTCCCATTCCCGGAAAACTGACCTCAACTGGCACCAAATGGAACTTCGGTGACCAGCCAGATCCGCTGCTGGTAAGACGCGGCAATCAAGAAATGTATTTGGTCAAACAATGTTCTGTTCTCTTGTGGTTTGACAAATGATTTTCATTTCAGGCGTGTGCAACGTTTTGCATATTGACGGAAGCTTGTCTATCTTTTGATTTCAACGGAACACAATCTGACTGCAATTGGCACACAATAGCAGATCTTGAGCTGGTCGTAGACTGGCCAGGATACGTCTATTATCAAAAGAATTTCAGACTGGTAAGCAACGCGAACGTGCGACATGCCATTTGTAATTGCGGAAAATGGAAACACAACTTACCGCAAGTCTTCTACATCTGCAGGCCGAGGAGCTATATTCCCAAAAAGCCGACGCTGGATTGGACTATGTCCCCGTGACTAGTTCGTTCGTCACACTGAAGGACGGTGACATGCAGGGCTCCATCCCGATCACGGTGAAGGCGGACACGATCCCAGAGCTGCCGGAGATGTTCCTCGTGCGGCTGGAGCGGGTCGAGCTGCCCGGAGGCCCGCCCGACAACCCCAGCAACATGCCTCAAGTACACTTCCCAAACTTGACTTTCCAACATTGGCCCCACATTCATTTCTGACAGCACTGAGTTGAACGTGACACAAGCAACCTTTTCCCTTCACAGCTTGGTGAGCAGATTGAATCATTCGTCACCATCGCCAAGAACGATCGAGCCAACGGGCAGTTCCGGCTGTACAGCAGCGACCCGCGCGCCCTGGACGACGGGCGGCTCGTCGCCGTCGAGGAGCGGGACCACCGCTCCGTCGAGCTCGTCATTGAGAGACAAGGTGCTCGTAGCGGCCTTCGCCCGCGACCGCTGCCACAATCACTCCTTTTTTTCGCACAAACCTTGAGCTTCTTGTGAAACGTATTTTCAGGGGGAACGACAGGGGACGTGTCAGTGGAATGGTTCATCAAACAACGCTCTTCAAATGCAACAAGAAATCTGGACTATTTTGGTGATGGGGCAATTGTGCACTTCGGACCTGGCGTCTCGAGAAGAGGTGGGTTCTGTCAAAACTTTTCCAAGTGTGCGTGTGTCATCCAACCGAAATTACTCATCACACAAACTTCGGTTCTATTGATTCATTATCAACAAACATGTGGAATGACGACGGGAGATTTTTGCTCGACGCAGTGATCACGATCGGAGTTGAGGACGACGACGTGCCTGAGAACGACGAGAACGTCGTGCTGGCGCTGCGCGGCGCGACGGGCGGAGCGACGCTCGAGGCGCGCAGAGACGCCGTCAACATCGTCATCACGGCCAACGACTTCGTCGCTGGTCAACTCAGTTTCACCAACACGGCATACCTCTTGAAGGAAGGTACGTCTATCTGCAGGGTGTTTGAATCTTCCACCACCGATGTGCCATTTCAAGCCCAACTTCAGAACAGGGTAGCGGTTGCACGTCGTTCTTTGTCCTGGATTCGTGTTGCACGAAAATTCGCAAAAAGCGCAAAAACCAATTCTACTCTGCAGGTGAAAAGTTGGAAATCACAATTGAGCGCTCTTCACCGGCATTGGGACGCGTCACCGCCGACTGGCAGATCTCGACAGCGAACAGCGAGCCCGCCGCCTTCAGATTCAGCCTCACGTCAGGAGTTCTTATCTTCGATCCCGGGCAGCTCAGCAACTCCATCATTTTCGAGGTGTTGCGGGACGACAGACCCAAAGTGAACCAAGAGTACCAGCTGAGGCTGCAGAACCTCGTCACCGAGGGAGTCAGGGAGACGGGGGCTGCGGGGCTCGACCCGCTCAAGGCGCAGGTTCTACTGACGATAGAGGGCGGTAACGACCCGCACGGCGTCTTCGGTTTCGCTCAGAACTCGGTGCGGCGCCGGGTGGATGAGGCCGATGAGGCGGTGGCTCTCTCTGTGGACAGGAAGTTTGGAGCTATTGGTGAGTCAAGCAGCCTCCCCATCACAGGTTAAACTCCAACGTGCGACATTGACACAGCTTCACCCAAAATTCCAGCAAACTCGTCTTCAGGGCGCATCGTAACAATTTTTCGCTTGTGCCCCGGATCCTTGCAGGCGATGTCCGGGTGTTTTACGACATCAAGCAGGGGTCGGTGACGCTGCTGAGCAGCAGCTTCGAGTTGGCGGCCGGAGGCACCGACTTCGACCCCGCGTTCGGGGGACACATCACCATCGCTGACGGCGAGAACTCAGGCACCATCGTCGCGCAGATCAAACAGGACGAACTGCCCGAGGTGGACGAGGCTTTCATCGTGCAAATCACTCAACTTCAGCTCATGTCCGATGTCGCTTCCAACTTCCAGCCAGTTCTGGGTGAGGAAATCTGGATTTTGCCCGGATGAAGACGGTGTCCATTTCGATATCAGTTGGCAAAATTTCTTGAAATTATGGTCAAGGAAATGTTCTCCAGACCATTTTGTCAGGCATACGAGCAACAAAGTTTTTAATCTTCCAATTTTCCATGGGTCACGTCAGATGATACTTGCAGCCTCTGAAGGAACCATCGCTGAGGTGATCATCAGTGCAAACGACGGGACCCAGGGTGAAGTCATTTTCGCTCCGCAGTCTGCTTCGTGAGTATCGCCGCAAAAACAGAGTTTCGAAAACAAGTTTCCGTTGCTGAATAGAAAACAGCCACCCATTATTTAACTCCAGGTTGTTTTTGGAAGAAACCACCACGACCTTGTCCCTCACTATCCAGCGGACTCTTGGAACGTTTGGCCACGTGTCAGTGTTTGTCTTCGCGCAACAGAAAGTGGATCGAACATCTGGTGCCACTAGAGGCTTGGACTTTGATTTTGAAGCCAGAGTGAGTTGCACACCTTCACGTGGCATAATGCGGTTGGGCACTTCTTCAGATCTACTTGTGTGACGGAAAGTCTCCTGTTCTGACAGGAAGTCGAGTTTCTGGAAGGAGAAGTCCAGAAGGTGGTCACGGTTCAGATCTACGATGATGACGAACCGGAGCCGAACGAGGAGTTGGAGGTGATTCTAGCGAGTCCGAAGAACGGACTGCGCCTCGGAGACCCGCACAGAGGTTCCAACTTTTTAATTTCACTCCAGTCTTTAAAATCACATCCCTGTCAAGTTCCCACGTTCCATTCGCCACAAACAAACACGTTTCCAATTTTCCTGACAGCCACGATACTGATCCAGTCCAGCGACCGGGCGAGTGGGGTCGTCTTCTTCGAGTCTGCGGAGGACGTGACGCTCAACGAGCCGACGCGCGGCAGCTCGTCCGGCAGTCCGCACAAGATCCGCGTCCTGCGTCAGCCTGGAGTGTTCGGCGCCGTCAGCGTCCCGTTCCGCGTCACGACGCTGGACGAAACTGGCAACGTCACCGACGTCGCTCCGTCACGAGGCTTCGTGACTTTCAACGACAGGGAGGTGCGTCAGACCAGCCGTGAATGTTTACCTGGACACACTCGCTGAACTCGACTGATTCTCTGACCCACAATATTTCAGGGTGTTGCAGTGCTGCAGTTGAGAGCAGTGGATGATGATATCCCCGAGGAGAGGGAGCTCTTCTACCTGACTCTGCTCCCTCCTGAGGGAGGAGCTACACTTGGAACTGTCACCCGTAAAACAGTTATCGTTGAAAGAAACGACGCGCCGTACGGATTGATGGAAATCTTCGTGTCTGGAACCAAGTAAGCCTCCACAGCTTGTCTGTTTGACATTTTTCTACTGCACGTTGTTCTTTCGGAGCCATTGGCCAAAACCAAGTTCCCTGTTAGGCTGGACTGCGGAGAACAATGTTTACACTTGTTTGTGCAGAGACACAAGTGTTGATGTGGACGAATCTGTGGGAACCATTTACTTCGACGTGACGCGTTCTCTGGGTTCTACGGACACAGTGACGGTCGATTTGGTGACCATCGCAGCCACAGCTCACGCTCAAACTGGAGCCGACATTGTCGTGACTCAAATTGATGAGGTGAAGACGACGTCACTTGTTCAGCCCAGATCCGACTCAAACCAACAAATGTAATTTCTCCACAAAGTTAATCTCAATTCAAGATTTTTGAAGTAACAAACAGGACTGAAACTCACACATGCAGGTCGCTGTGAGGCAGCTGGTCGGCTGGTACAGTTTTGAGCTGAACGGGCTGGTGTTTCTGCTGCTGCTAAACGGAGAGCGAACAGGCGCACTGACCACGGGCGTCGGTAGCGATGGCTCAGACGGGCAATACGACCGCAACAACATCAGGCAAACGGTCCTCTACAGATGGCAGGGTTCCCTGGTGCCTGTCCAGGTCAGTAAACCGTCTTTTGCGTTGCAATTGTAGGTTTGATACACCTGTGGCTTCGGTACGTCTCGTACGTTTTCAGACTGTTCAAACGGACGGAGCCAGCTCAGCAGTTTCATTTGAAGTTCAAGATTTCCACTACTTGTTCATCACAAACTCTGGATCCGACAACAGGCGTCGCACCAAGAGCAGGTTGTACCGACTCAACAACGACGGACATCTGCTTCTCGTGAGTTGTAGCTTCTTCACACTCCGCGCGAAAGGTTCTTGGACAGGGACTCTTGATGCCCCTGCATTTGATGTTTTACTGCTTGCAATTGTGTTTCCCAAATGGAAAGGCAGCGCTTGAATCACAACAATGACGCTCAACGCCTCAACTTCGCACAAAATTTGTCTCCTTTGCAGATTCAAGAGTTGGAGACAACGGGTGCCTCTGAGGTGACGCACTTTTCACATCAAGGGCGCCACTACATTGTCGTAACGAGCTCCACGGACAGCGGTGGAGAGACCAGGATGAACACCAACATGTACCAGTGGGACAATGTGGCAAACAGGTGGGTCGTCGACTTACCACCGCCAGCCACACCAAAACTGTTGTGGGATTCGCAGTGTACCCAAACTGCACAGGGGGGAGGGGGTCGATCCTCGAAAAACTTGACCCCTCGCAAGGTGCACCGCTGGTGCGATACATTTTTTCTCACAACTGACGAGCCCCCTTTCTGGTCGGATGGATCCGCTTTGGGTGTTACTTCACAAACCCACGTCTGTTCCAGATTTTCCCGGCAGCCAGTGCAGCAGCTGCCGAGTCACGGCGCTCAGGCTGTGGACGTCACTGAGCTGGACGGCGGCGTCTTCCTCGCCATCGCGAACAGCGGAGACGCGGGGCAGGTGCTGAGTCCCGCCATGTGAGTCTATCCCACAACTTGTACACTTCTGCCATCTCTTCAGTGTCCTGATTGGACTTCTGGACCGTTTGTCCCCTCGTTTCAGTTCCCTGGTGTACCAGCTGGACTCGAGCAGCAGATTCACAATTCAGCAGCAGATCTCGACGCTCGGAGCGCGAGCGCTTCACTTCTTCACCGTCGGATCCACCAATTACATCGTGTTCGGAGAACAAGACAAAGTCACTGTTTACGCGTGGAGTGATGACGCGCAATCGTTCTCGAAAATCCAGGAGATCCCAGCCAGAGATGTTGTGAACGTTCGTACTTACGTCTCCACCAAAGGCATCAGTACGTGAACACAACACTCCCACGTATGGTTCCCAATGCGATTTCAACCACTTTCCGCAGTATAGTTTGTGACTCACCCTGAGCTGTTTGTTGACTTCAGCTCATCTGGCGGTTGCGATGCGGGGAGACTCTTCCCAGCTGCTCGAGTGGGACGACGCCCTCGGTCGGTTCCTCAACCTTTGGAACGGGCCACCGCTGCTCGCCCTGCATCCCGTGAGGGTCACGCAGAGACCCGGACCGTACGTCCTGCTGGCAGAGGGTCGACCCCTCAATCCGTCACCCACGCTTCACAACATCTACACTGAGAGCTACATCACCGAGGGAAAAAGCGATTATGTGCACCGGTGAGAACGTCAGATCTCTTCTGCTCAACAAAATGCCAGAATACGTCCTTGACACGACACGACCAGCCGCCGCTTTGAATTTCACTCTTGTTGCTTTAGCGCGACGACGCTGACGTTTCTACCGGGTCAGACGTCGCTGCGCGTCTCTGCGACGATCCTGGACGACGAGGCGCCTGAGAACACGGAAGAGTTGAGCGTGCAGCTGACGGAGCCGCGGGGCGGCGCTGAGATCGGACCCAGCAGTCAAGTGACAGTCAGCATCCTGTCCAACGACAACGCCCACGGAGTGATTGAGTTCGCAGAGGTAAGAGAACTTGAAGCTTGGGGACCTTGTAGACCTGCTCTTGTTTTGCCAAATACGTAAAAATTTGGAGCTCAAAATTACGTGACGAAGACTTACACATTCCTCCATTGCACTTCTGTTCATTTATTTTTGTGCGGTGAGACTTCCATACGGAGGGCTGGGAAGAGCATTTTTCTGGTTTCCTGTCACCAGCCGAATTGTACGAGTCTCAAATCACGGTGATTGACGCTCTGCTTTGAACGTGCGCCCTCCTCCCCCCAGGACTCAGTGGATCGGTTCGAGGACGAGCTGCGCGGTCAGAACCACGTGGTGCAGCTCAACGTCGCTCGGCGGCACGGCGACAGCGGCCGGGTCGTCGCGCGTTGGGCGGCGTCCGGGGATCATAACGGCGAAGCCGACATCTTCCCTGTCGCCGGCACGGTAGAACCTGCGCGCTCACTGTTGAAGCTTTCAATCTGTGGAACCAATGTGAAGAGCAGGGTTGAAAGTGGGGTTGAAAGTTTACCACAGTGCAAGCTCAAGCGCAACTTTCAGGTGGAGTTCGCAGACGGTCAAACAGTCGCCACCATCACAATAACGATCCGTGACGACACGCAGGCCGAAGTTGACGAGCGATCAGTCATCACACTCACCGAGATACTGGAACCCGGAACAGATCTGCCAGGGAAAGGCGCCGTGATAGGCAAGACTGTCATTTGCCACGAACAAAGCTTTGTCCCTCAGATTGCGGCATCCTTGGCTCTTTGTAACCCAGTGTCCTCTGCAGGGTCGGCGCGCTCTGCGACGCTGACCGTCTTGGCGAACGACTCTCCGCACGGCGTCGTGTCGTGGGAGCGCAGCAAGTACGTGACGCCCGAGCCCGACGGCTCCGACGCCGTCGTCACGCTGCACGTCGTCCGGCAGCAGGGCAGCGAGGGACACATCCGCGTCGCCTTTGCGTGAGTGAAACTGGCGTGAGTTGAAAAGGTCTGCTCTGCAGATGTCCATGTTCACCCCCATCTTCTGGACGCTGTTCACAGAACGACTCGAGCTGCAGACTTGGAGCCGATTCAACAGGCCGTTTCCGGCCGGGACTACGTGGCGACACAGTCCACACTGGACATGACGGATGGGGTGACCAGGGCGCCTGTGGACATCACCATTCTTGCGGTCAGTGTCAGCGAAAGAACCAACTTTACGAAGCCATCAACTACGGATGACACGGGTGGCTACGTCCCAAGTTTCGTCCACAGCCCAAGTTTGGGCGAACCTCATCTTTCTTGCTGCTTCAGGACTCGGATCCGGAGATCGACGAGGCGTTTCTCGTGGAGCTGACGGGCGTCGTGTTGGTGGACGGCGCGGCGGCGCGCGGCTCCGTTCCCAGCGTGCGCCGCCCCGGCCATCGCGCCACCATCAACATCGCTCAAAACGACAACGCAGGCGGAGTCATCCAGTTCAACGTGGAACGGGTAACTTAGCCACAGCCTCGTGTTCAGCCGGCCAACCACACTGCGGCGGCTTGAAAGATCATGTCTTCTTGATGATTTTCTACACCAGTGAAGTATTTCGGCGTTCTGACTTCAGAATTACTTCGACACGTTTGAGGGAGTCGGGAGCATCGCGCTGCCGGTGTGGCGCGGTGCGGGGTCGCTCGGCGCCGTCAGCGTCACGTGGCGCGCCACGCCGCGGGAAGCGACGCACGACGACTTCAGCCCGGCCGCCGGCGTCGTCACGTTCCTCGAGGCGCAGACCCGCGCCGCCGTCGAGGTCGTCATCACCGACGACACTGTCGCCGAGGACCTTGAGGTGCCTCAATTAAGTCAAGTTCTTGTCGAGTTAATTTCACACCGTTCATTTGACAAAAGCATTTGAACAAAACACAAACACCAAGGTGTGTCCTGTTCCTTTGCTCATCATTATCCTTCGCAATCACCAAAGTGAAAGATTTGCACAATTTCCCTAAATGTTGCAGACTTTTGAAGTTTCGCTCGTGGAAGTGACTTCAGGAGGCGGAACGCTGGGTTCAGACAAGTCGGTGCGCGTCGGCATTCGCAAAAACGACTCTCCCACTGGCATCTTCTCATTCGTTATTCTGCAGGTCAGCTGAAACTGCCTCCAACTAAGTCATGACAAGTCTTGCTCCACGAAACAGTCCAATTCAAACGTGTTTTTGCATTTATTGTCAGGGTGTTCGAGAAGTGAGTATTTCTGTGAAGCACTGTAGTTCATTTCTCTTGTGTGTGGCGTGAGATCAGTACATCTGTTGATGTTCAACTGCAACTTCTCGTCACAGTCATCATGTCTCGTTCCCACAAAATCAAACGCGTCCGTGTTGAAGGAACTTCACCAAATGAGATCTTTCTGGTGGCGCATTCGTCACTCAGTTTTTGTTCGTGATTCACTGATTTCTGTGTTCTCCCAAATTTGCTGTGAATTCGTGGGAAAAGTGCACAAATAACAGCAACGAGCAAGCTCTATTGGTCTGTGCACCCTGCGGGATCTGTGCATAGAGGTCGAAGTCCAGATCCTGTTGTTTCTTCACTTCAGAAAAGCGTCATGGAGTCAAAGTTCGTGGACGACCCGGTCGGATCTGTGACGTTCGACATATACAGAGAAGGCACGGAGGGCGTCGTCAACGTGCAGTGGCGCCTCAGCAGCGACGCCGCGCAGGACTTCGATCCGCCCCTCACTGGAACCGAAACATTCGGACCGGTACTTCTTCTCGTTCTGCACTTCGTGCGCCTCCTGTCAAACCCAACCCAGTTCAAACCTTTGGCGAGTCAGATCTGACTTGGATTCATTTTTTCCCGGTATATCCATTGGACAAAAGCCACAGCCCGACCAAACCCGTGCAGAGTCATTTACCGAGTCACAACTCAATCGCATCACCGTACCCCATCAAGCTTGTTTCGCATTTCGGCAATCTCCGAGCTCACCATACTTTCCCCTTCGATTCTCTCAGGGCGTGTCGACGCGGCAGGTTCATCTGCAGACGACGCCCGACGCGGAGCTGGAGGGAGAGGAGCGCTTCACGCTGTCGCTTGTTGCTGCGGACAACAACGCAGACATCTCCCCCACTCACGGAGACGTGACCGTCGTCGTGCTTCCCGACGACGGTGCCGCCGGCGTCATCTCCATAGCAACGAACTCCACATTCCTCGTGATGAGCGAACCGACCGCCAAATATAGTGGAGAGGGACAGGTGCGAGAACCTTGTGTACAATTGAGTAAAGTTGCAGTGGCTGTCAATCTCACTTCAATCGTTCGAATGCGTTGCATTCCGAGAACAGTGAGGTTTGAGACGCTTTGAACGTTCGTGTGTGCCGCACAGTGCCATAGCGTGACCTTCTTTGCCCAGATCTTCCTGGACCGCGGTTCGGGAATCTTCGGAGATGCGCGTATCACGTGGCAGATCACGCCGCGAAACAACGCCTTTCTTCAGCATCAGGGAGAAGTGTTGTTCTCCAACCAGCAACGCGAAGCAGCCGTTGTGATACAGGTCAGAGTCAGTTCCACGTGTCAGCAGCGACACCGGGCAGTTGTGCCACATGGGATATGAATCAACAAAACACTACTACGAGCAACGTGAACGCGTCCAATGAGACAGAACGCTAAATACTTTCTATCTTTACGCGACTCAACTGCCCGCAAAACACTGCAGACCAAGGACGACAGCGTGGCGGAGTCGGCGCAGACCTTCACGCTGGAGCTCACGTCCGCCTCGGGAGGCGCCACCATCAACGCAGCCGCCAAGACCGCGCGCATCCTCGTGGTCGCCACCGACTATCCGCACGGACTGTTCGAGTTCGAGCACCCGTCTCAAGTCACCGTTCAGGAGGAAGCTGCGCAGGTTCTGACCCCTGGTTACTGTACAAAAATAGCTCCATGGAGCTCGCGGTGATTTGAGGAAATTTCAGTTGCTCTGATTTGGCTTGCTCTGATTTGGCTTGCTCTGATTTGGCTTACTCTGATTTGGCCTGCTCT
>JAAUXT010100717.1_pt1 | contig 17622 bp, 18 predicted proteins | sample 7278171 | NCBI WGS metagenome assembly JAAUXT01 (sample SAMN14350112, study PRJNA611818) | marine sediment metagenome | isolation source: surface marine sediment (1.8m) | place: French Polynesia: Moorea | collected 2018-08
AACACCCATTGCCTTGTGCAGGGATGCAGCACCCATTGACTTGTGCAGAGATGCAACACCCATTGCCTTGTGCAGGGATGCAGCACCCATTGACTTGTACAGGGATGCAGCTCCCATTGACTTGTACAGGGATGCAACACCCATTGACTTGTGCAGGGATGCAACACCCAGTGACTTGTACAGGGATGCAGCTCCCATTGACTTGTACAGGGATGCAGCTCCCATTGACTTGTGCAGGGATGCAGACTTCAGGCAGGGGTGTCATTGGTTTGCACACGTACACAGCGCCCATTGAGCAGGACACGAAACGCACGACGCCCCCAGTGTGACTCTGCCTCACTGCACACAGCCTCTCTCTCCCCCATCAGTTCCATGTCCACTCAGCGCCGGACCCAATATCATTACGGAATTTCTTGTACATGGGAGATTCTCTTGTTTCCCCAGACGCATAATCATATCATGGAGACCCGAGTCAATCTCGCCTGCGCCGTAGAACCTGATTTATTTCTCTATTTACTTGTTTCCCGCCCCGGATCGGATATGTAAATCTTAACTTCACTGATTCCCCGGACTTGTATCCGCATAATTTTGGTTTTGGCGCTTTGAAGAAAAGCGCTCAACGCCGACGCTTTTTCTTCGCTTAGCCCAACGCCAAGGTCGTTTTCAAGGTGCGTTGCGCGCGTTTTGCGCGCGTTTCTGGAAAACGCGCAAACGTGAATGGGAAACAGTCGGCGCAATTTAGTTTAACGCGCAATCAAATTCTGCGTGCCAGTTGCGAAAAACGCGCAATTGCATTTGCGGCGCGGCTGATTCGGCGCATACACATGTTCCCCGAATGAGGCTAACGCAATTTGGAGGCAGTTCTCTCCGCACTGGGTGCAGGACTCTATCAGCAGTGTATTTGCCACCTACGAACCCTCAGGCGCTGTGGTCAAGCACTGCAGGCTGTACACACATCCGGGGGAAGGATCCAGGATACTTCGCACGGATCACGTGGTTTTGCACGAAGCGCCACACGTGACACGCGGAAAGGCTTGATTGATGCAACCAATCACAGTGCGTCTGAATCAGTGGGTCAGGACCTACATCATGTGCATCTGCCCTTGGGAGTTCAGGGGTCCAGGATCCCTGGTCCACACTGGGCCCTGGCAACCTGGGTCCAACTGGGCTTCGAGGACCAGACCAATCGCCGCCCCTGAATCCACACCTGGGGTCAAGGACTGTCCCTGGACCCCCTAGATTTACCCACGCAGCCCACATTCATATGGACCCACCCTGGGGTCAGGGTCAAGCACACTAGGTGGGCCCCCACTCAGACCTGCCCACAGAATTCCGACGTCCTGATCCCCACTCCCTATACCCAGGGTCCACTCATTGGTCCGGGCCCCAGCCACCCCCGGAGGCTCCGCCCCTGCCTCCCAACGAACACAGCGCCCCGAGGCGGAAATCCACGCTGAATGCAATCTGGACACGCCGCTAAACGGCGCAGCGTCGCCGCGCTCATATTCATGCAAATGCCACAATAACAACGTTCCGCCCGTTCTCCTGTGTGTATTTTCGTGGTCCGAATGTGCAGCTGTTTTTGCCGCAATGGTGACTTGGGGATTTGGAGACTTCTGCGGATATTTTCCCCGTTTCTCACTGTATGTGTAAATTGCACACCACACAACCAGATGATGTCACTCCAAATTTTCCTCCATACCTTTGAACTCTGCTGAGCCCTTTTTCAGTCCCTCCTCTTCACACAAGACTCACACAAGGATTTCCACACCTGACGCACACAAGAGCTCAACAAACAACCACATTTGCACCTACACCCCAAATGCAGATGGAATCCTGTTCACAGGGTGTTTTCGCCCCCCCCACCCCCGAACCCAAATCTAGAGGGGCTCAAGCTCTCTGACACAATTCTTCGGGTTGCCGGCCCCTTGATCCAATCCCAAAAGGATATCTTTATCCTGCGGCCCCCTCCGCTGCAGAACCCAGCCTGGCCCCACCCCTGCATCACCCTGATCTCCTCTCTATTCTCCCTGACCCACAGGCCCCTTGACCCACTCTAAGACCCACCTGTCCAGCAACGCTCCCGACCCCTGGGGGCCCCCTGACCCTCTCCTGGCCCCGCCCCCTCCCGCCAAGCTGGACCGCGGCGATCCGTCCCCCGCCCCCCCCTTGCCTGAACCCCTGCTCCTGGCCTGCAGCACCACCCCCGACCCCCTCCTGGCCCTGCCCCCGCAGCCCTCCCCCTGCCCAGCTGGACCGCTCCCTCCCCCTGCCCCCGCCCCCGCAGCCCTCCTCCCGCCATCCAGCTGGGCCACTGCTCCCTCCCCGGACCTCGTGGCTTTATCCCTTTGAAACATGTCCAGTTCCTTGGCACACAAAGCCGCCCCGGCGCCATGGGATTCACCATCAAGCGGATCGGGCGCGCGCGGAAAAACGAGACTCTAAGGGGGGGCACCGGGGGGGGGGCGCACCGGGGGGGGCGCACCGGGTGCGTCATGAGCTGCGTCCCGACGCGAGTCACGTGTCGTGCGCTGGATGCGTCTTCACTTTCCCTTGAAGTCAAATGGTCAATGCTGCATCACCCCTTGGTTTGCACAGGAACACACCGCGTGTGAACCAGGCCTAAAAATCTGCATTTTGGGTCACTGGGGCAGGGGGGGAGTAGGGCCCAGTGGGGGAACAGGGAGCATCAGGGCAGAGTTGGGATGAACAACATGCTCCCAAAACAGCCTTGAGGATTGAGATGAAACGCTTTGGGTCAAGGTCCATTTCCGCTGGTGTGTGTGTGTGTGTGTGTGTGTGTGTGTGTGGTTGTGTGTGTGTGTGGTTGTGTGTGTGTGTGTGTCTGTGTGTGTTTGACCTCCCATGTGTGTACACGTGTATGTGATTATTTCCAATGATTTTCCTGTAATTTTCAACACGCACATCTGGCGCTTCTGCTGACGTCATCAGCCTCTTTCACCACCTGCCGCCCTCCCGTCTAGCTCGGAAAAAGCCCTTCAGCTGATCGTGAGAAGCGGAAGAATGTGAAAATTGGCGCGGTGCGTTCAGAGCTGACGTTAGCGCCCCGAGACCGGCCTACGCGCGCAGGAAGCAGCCGGGGAAGCCCGCTTCACTGCGCATGCGTCGTGCGTTGCGTCAAACGTTGCGTCGCACATCAGAGCGCATTGTAGAGTGCGCCGTGTACTGCAGGTGTTACTGCACAGGTCAGCGGTCAGGTTCACACTGCGTGCGCCATGAGGCGTGTCCCGACGTCAAAAGACGCTGACGCCGCTCTGGACCAATCACAAGATGATACACAGCACCAGCTCCGTTTCACACTGGCAACCATCGTGCGTTGCGTCCCAGACCACGTGATCGGGTCAACGCTGCACTTTTCACAGGGACAAAAGTCACCCATTGACTTGTGCAGCCATGTGACACATGGACGCAGTGCCCTCTGGAATGACGCACTCACGGACGCACCACGTGACGTGACGCGCGCAGTGTGACCTCGGCCTCACTCCTATGAATGACACGTGTTGACGTGGATACGTCGGGTGCACGCGTCTGTGGAGATAACGCTGCACCGTTGTTGCTACAGACGTATCTTTCCTGCTGACTGAACCTCTCCTCAGATGGAGGCTTGAAACGTATCGCTACGCGAGCACGGGTCACTTCGTCATGGCAACGCGGGCTCAACGCGATAGCATCGCCATGACAACCTGTTCGTCAAAAATCAATTTTGAGAAAAGCTCAAACTGCTAAATTGTTCACGACTGTGAGATTTTTTGACGCGTGCAGTTTCGCACTGGATGTACCTTGGGAGTTGCGTTCGACGCAACGCACGCCGTGTCGCCACAGACGACGGCGACGCAGCGTCCGTTGACACGGACGTCACGCAAAACGCACCCAGTCTCTCAAAGTCCAAATTCTACACAATCTCACAGAAAACTGCACGCGCAAACTTGAGACACATTTCAGTCACGCGAAGCGAAAAAAATTTCACGCGCGCGTCAAATTCTCCACCCAAAAACTCCCTCCGCGCGACTCAAGCGTCAAATCCTCCAGCCTTACACAACACACCTCAACACGCCTGTGACATTTGATTCCCACAGGAGCAAAAAAAACACGTGAAAAGGAGGCCTTCCGCTCTCCCGCCCACACACGCGAGGCGTGCAGCGCAGAAAGGAAAAGTTCACCAGATCATATCAAAGAACCTCATTTCGCTGCTGCAGGAATAGTTCCGGGCGATACCTGCGCGCGGCGCGGCGCCGAAACACGTGAAAGGCGCCTCTCAAGACGCTCTCTTCACCGCAGCTTCTAAAGAACTTATTCTCAGGCGCTTTAGATGTGCGTCTGTGACACTTTCAACATCCCCAGTGCACAGGCACGAAGGTTCTTTCAGCAGGGTCTTTTTTTCCGTGTGTGTGTGTGTGTGTGTGTGTGTGTGTGTGCATGCACTTGCAGGCGTGTGTCCTGACTCGAAATAATGATTGGTCACAATATCACGCAACTTCCGGTTCAATCTCGTCCAATCACAGGACGCCTCCATTTCCCACGTGACTTCAGGTCCAGTTATGTCCGAAAAGGAACTCGTGACGATTTGGGGTGGTCCTCAAAACACTAATTCGCAACCCTCGTTCAAGAGTGTCAGGGTGTGAGGCTGGAACAATCTCCCCTTTTCTGGCCCTTATTTTTCATTTCAACAGCGGCAGCACGAGGCGCCCCTCTGTCCGTCTCCCTCCTTCCCCGCAGCACAGATTTGCGCAGTGGATTTCGTGCCGAGTTCGCGGCGTTAATTACGGATTAGCTCGAGTTACGGTTCCGCGAGGCTCAACATGCATTGTGCATTACGAGTCAGGCTACTGATCTGTCCCGCGGGAACCCGTGTCTGACGCGACGCTGCCTGCTCCCCGGCTCCCGGGCCTTTCCTCCTACCCGGGCACCCGGGCTCTGATACAGCAGCACCAGACACCGAAAAGCAATCTCCAATTTGCTTTTTCTGCGCACTGTCACTTCAGAGGATGTCGCGGGAGTTCGGAACTTTGTCATTAGCCTGGCACGCAACAGTTGAGGACGGAGACTTGGAACGGGCTCAGTCAGCAGTGACGCCACGCGAGGGGGAACCAGGTGAAAGTAGGGGGAACCAGGGTGGAGCCACGTGGACACGCGGGGACCAAAGGTCAGGGTCCTCTTGCACCCAGTATCTGTTATCGCACGCGAGCAAACGCAAGCGAAAGTTCATTCACCCCAGAACTTGTTTTACTTCGTCGTGTGTCCAGTGATGACGCAATGGCCCATTGACCTTCGGTGTGGACACAACACAGCGTTCGTTGACCTGGGCAAGGATGCAACGCGTTACGCATCCAGTTCCTCAGGTGGAGAAAGGTACAAGAGGCCACTGGAGCCAACCATCCCACCACCTACCAGTCCCTTGTGAAACCCACCGAGGGCTGCCATGGTAACAGGACCATGGGCTCTCGAGGCTTGTCTGGTGAACCCAGCCACGGATGCCACGTGTGTTTTAGGATCCTCAGAGGGGGTTACCTGTGGGCCCCCTACCCCTGGATCCCCAGCCCGGTGGACCCACCCCTTGTCACTCCAGGGGACGGGGGCTGCGTATCTCTTGGACCCACCCCCAGATCCAGGGGCGAGCCTGTTGGGCCCCACCCACCCCTGGATCCTCGCCTGACATTCCGACCCACAAGGTCTGATGCAGCTTTTCTCAATTCAACACAAAGAAAATTGCCGCGGTCAACACAGTGCGAGGCGCACTGCGCGAACCAATCAGTCAAGGCCTGTGTTCGGGCCGGGCCCCACTGGGCGCGTCAAGCGTCGCGTCCCTGAACGTTGCGTCGCGTCAATGGACGCTACGTCACGTCTCTGTGCAAGTCAGCGAACACTGCGTTGCGTACTGAATGCATTGTGCGTCACATCCACGTGCAAGCCAATGGACGTTGCGTCGCACACGTGATGCGTCACACGTCGCGTCCGAGTTCGCGTCAATGGACGCTACGTCGTGCGTCGCATCCCAACGTGCGAGTCAAGTGGACTCTGCGTCAACTCACACTGGGTGCTGCATCGCGAATGTTGCCACACACGTCAGCAAGCCCACGTCACACCTGACCTGCACAGCACCGTGCATTGGAGCACCACGACACAGCGCTCACTGATGTGCACAGAGACGCAACGCCTAGATTTCACCCGTCAACTTTCACAGGGGCACGACGCGTGACGCGTCCAATGTGAGAATTAACGTCACGTCCACCCACTGACGCAACGTACCCAATGTTCCCACTGACGTGCGTAGGGACACGACGCGTGACGCGTCCATTGACGCAGCGTCCATTGACGTTCACAGGGCCGCGACGCGTGACGCACCCAACGCGAATCATCGGCCTCACCTCAACACACAGAGGAGGAAGAAGGCGCTAAATATACTTGTTTATACTGACGCGCAGTACATAAAACACGACACAAATCAGCGGCGGCCCCGTCGCTCGGTGCGCGTCCTGGCGGCGGCCCGCGTCGCGTCCTTGGTACCGGCGTCTCGGTCACCTTCACAACCGCAACCATGGCAACGTAACCGCACACCACAACACGCATTGTTTTCTTTCTGTCATTTTGTGAAAAAAAAAATTCTTGTTGAACTTTGGTTGTCGAATTGGGTGCAGAATGACAGCCTTAGCATACTTCTGCAGAGGAATACACACACACACACACGCACGCACACTGAATATCAAGTCTCCCTCCCCCAACCCAACCAACGTCACTCAGCGTTTGCGTCTGCCATTCAATGCATCAAACTCAAAGTTCGCGTCTCCAACGTCAAAACGCCTCCACCACACGCAACGTCGGGGAAACCTGCGCGTTTCAAGAGTGCAGAATTTCCGTGACTCCGACGCGCGTCGTTGCGCACAGCGCAGCGCTGCAGATTTGTTGTCGCTGCATAATTAATCAGGAGTAAATCCCGGCGATGATGCATCGGACCCAATCAACGCAGGTCCCAGGGAGCGCATTCATATTTCATCTCATCTGAGCGACGGAGGCAGCGCAGGCGTGCGACGTGGGAACACGGCCTCTCGGAGCTGTGAGCCTGCAGGAAGGGGGGGGATCCAGGGGCGGGTCCAGGACCAGCGTCCCAAGCAGCGCAGGCATGCGCAGTTGCGGGGCCTGCAGGCGGGGGCAGGTCCAGGGGGTACGAGGGCGGGTCCAGGGGGCACAAGTCCAAGGGGGCATGGGGTGGCGGATCCAGGACCCCCCCCGCCAGGCGGCGCTGGCGTGCGCCAGAGGACCAGAGCCTCTCAAGAGCCGTGGTGCCTGTAGACTGGAGGCCAAGACGGTGGTGGACCCGCCCACTGAGTTGCAACGCGAGGCCTGCACGCAGTGCGCAATCAGAGACCAAGGCCTCTGTTGACCCTGCTTCGAGAGGCAGGGCGTGAGCCGCAGGTGAAGAGTGTTTCACGGACCTCTTTCTTTTGTGATTTGACAAAGTTTCGTCACCAAAAGTGAACACACCCAAAACAACTTGAATTTGACAGGAAAGTGGAAAGAAACCACCGCTTCACACACGAATTCAGAGAGAAGACTTCTCCAGCCCTGGCAGCCCCGGCAGCGGCTCTGTATCAGAACCGATAACGCCGTTTATTTTCGCTGCAGTTCTGTCAGAGTCCGTATCTGCAGCACGCCCGACTCTCGGAAACAAAATATTCAACAATCTGAAACCAATAGAGGCGATAAGCCCCGAGTGCAGGGGAGGAGGAGGAGGGTTCTGTGTGTGAGGCAGGGTTCGCACTGGGTGCGTCACGCGTGTGGACGCTGCGTCAGCCCAGGGCACGCATTGCGACGTCACAAACGCGTTGTGACGTCACAACGTCCGTACCGTTCTGTGGACACGCAACGTTGGATTCGTGACGCGTTGTGTCCAAAAGACGTGACGTCACGCAGCGTCACAACGTGAATTACGCTGGACGCGTCACGCACAACGTCACTTTTCAGGTCAACGAACGCCACGTCGACCGAGCGCCGCAATGGCCGCTCGTTTCCACAGCAACGCGTAACGTGCCGTCTCCAACGTGAAAGTGACCTCAACCCGTTGTACGCTTCGTGCCAACAAGGACACAACGCCAATTGCCTGGCGCAGTGACGCAACGCTTGACGCGTCCCCTGTTCACCCCGCCTTCGTCTCGCGGTGACGCCTCCAGTGCGCACCCGCCCTCCGGAACGCACGCGTGACGCTTCTGGTGTGAACCCAGCTCCCCCCGCCAGTCTGACGGAGGGAACGCAGAGCCGTTTTCGCTTTCTGCAGAGTTAATTGACATTTCTAATCACGAGATTTGATTTGGGGAGTAAATTCCTGCAGTGAAAGCCTCTCTCCGCTCCACGCTGCATCTGGCACGGAGAGCTACAGAGCGGGAGGGGGATCCAGGTGTGCGTGCGTGTGTGTAGACAGTGCATGTGCAACAAGGGAGAGGGTCCATGTGCGTGTGTGTGTGTGTGCGTGTGTGTGTGTTGCACCTGGCACGAAGAGCCCAGCTGTGTGTGTGGCAGCAGCAACAACAAGAGCAGCAGCAGCAGCAGCAGCAGCAGCAGCAGCACCAGCACCAGCAGCCCAGAGAATGGGCTCCACGTGGACAAGACCAACAAGAACAGTTGGGATCTGGGGACCCACCCCAGCGCCAGGGGCCAGAGCAAAGGGGCTCCCCTTCAACAGCAACAGCAGCAACAACAACAGCAACAACGGAAGCTTGAACCCCAGGGTCTGGGGAGAAGACTGTTCCTGGATCCTCTCCCTGAATACAGCAGGAGCAGGAGCAGCAGCGGCCATCTGGACTCTCTCCGCCTTTCTCTCTCAGAGATGGGGACCCACGCTGTGAACGGAGTCGTTCAGCCCCTTCAGCTGCTGCGGGGCCGTGAGACGACGCACCTGCGCTCGCGCAAAACCTGCGCGCGCGGGAATATTGGCGCGCGTGGGAAAGCCTGCGCTTGGACCACTGTGTGAATGTGCAACAGAGCCTGCGCGCAAAGCGTGCAAACCCGCGCGCGCAAACCTGCGCATAACCCCCGCGCTTGAAGCCCCGCGCGCGCAAACCTGATATGCGCACAAACACGCGCAGAAATTCTTTCATCTTCACGCGTCAATCCCAGCGTGAACTTTCTGACGCTTCCACTCAGCGCGTCCCTAACTGATGCAACGTAGGACGCGCGCGCAACGAGATGGGCCCAGGTGCCTGTTCCTCAAGACTTCTTTTTTACCAGAGATCCTGCGGATGAATCCCCAGGGGGCGACTCCGAAACAGAAACAAAGCTTTCGTTTTGCACCACTGTTCAACAGATTTCCCTGTTGACATGTCAAACTGAACAAGCGTTGAAATCCGCTCTTATCCTGACCAAATTATGCACCCGCCATTGAATCTGCCCCTGGATCCCGGATCCGCCCCTGGATCCCGAATCCGCCCCTGGATCCAGCGTGATCCTCCATCCCCGGCACAGCTCAGCTGTATTTTTCTTTCATTAGCCGAGTTAATTCCGGACCCCCCGACTCCCATCTGGAATTTTTCTGCGGGACTTTTTTCTCTCTTCCAGATGTTGAGATTCCTCCGCGTAAATCAGGCCTAATGACGCCAGACTCGCAGAACGCGTGGAAACAGTTGCGAGGCACGATCCACCAACAACAAACGAGTCTCTAGGTGTGGATCCAGGATTGGGGCCCGGGATGGGGGGCGATATTGGGGGGTTTGGGCCACACACCCCATGGTCAGCTCAACGTGTAAAGTGGACGTCGCTTCACAACATTTGACGTGAACGCTGTGTGTCGCTGAGGCAGGAGGGAGGTGGTGGGGGGGCGTTTGACATGGAAAGAAAGGGGTCGGTAGGGACACCTTGCTTTCAATGGCCTCAGTTGCGCTTGACCTTTCTGACTTTGAACTCATCACGGTGTTCAATTCGGTGTGTGTGTGTGTGTGTGTGTGTGTGTGTGTGTGTGTGTGTGAGGAGAGGGGGGCTTCGCAGCGCCCCCTGGATCCTCGTGTGGAGCTGCTCCACCTGTACGAACCATTAAACTACTTCAGACACTCCGTACATCTCAGCCCGCTGCTCTCAGAGCCGAAGCTCACGGCGCCTGCGCACAAACCGTCACATCACGGCGCAGAAAACGTCTGTAGAGAAGCGAGGCTGCGTTCGCTTCAGTTTTGTATCAAACGATGCAGGGGTGGAGCCAGGGGTACCCTGATCCCTTCAAACATTACATTCCCCTGTATTCATGCGCGCTTTCTGAACGTTTTCACTTCCCGGGATTTCAGGCTCAAAGCGCCTGCCTGACAATGTCTTGGATCTGTCGCCCCACAACGAAATAACAAAGAGTTGCGCAGTTTCAGAAAAACCACGTGACGCGCGTCTAAAACCACAGCACCGGAAGTGAGAACCGGAAGTGCCTCGCGACGACGGAAGTGCTCGTCGAAGCGTGAACCGTCACGCGAAACGGACGCGCACGAAGTCAAACCCACGAAGAAGCCGATCAATTCAGTGCAGAATGAGACGTATGTGCAAATACTGCGGAGTGCCAAGACCTGTTTCACACGGCCTGCGTCCTGCGCAACACAACTCCATAGTTCAGCACTCGTGGAGGAGGGACGAAGAGTGATCCGCGTCACCCAGTGTGAATAGCGTCAGGCTTCATCACGCGCAATCCACAACGCCACTGCCATGCTTCACACACACACACACACACACACACACACACACACACACACACACACACACACACAGGGGGGAGCTTTGCACCAAAGCTCCTTGACTCAGTGCTCGTTGCCATGTCAACCGACGCAGTACCCATTCACAGGTACCTGTAACTTGCAAATTCCACACAACGCCTCGTGGCACCCATTGACTTGTGCAGGAACAGTGCCACTCACACGCACTGAAGGCCACACGCATTCAGCGTACATGGGCCTCTCGCAGACTCGCTATTCCACGCACGTTCCTGACCCCTTGTCCACACAGGTTCCGCCGTGCGACGTTCCGCCGAGTGTTCCGCCGATGGAACAATTTCGTGCAGTGAACAATATGTTCCGTCATGTTCCATCATGTTCTGTTGATGGAACTAGTGTGGTGGCTTTTCTCAAATAACACTTTGCGCGCCATTGCATGAATTTTTTTGTTCCGTCACGCGTACGCACGACGGAACATCTGGCGGAACCTGTGTGGACAAGCCGTAAGTATGACGGACACGTGATGGATCAGCGGGTTCCCGCGCACTGGTCCCCGCGCCCTGGTCCCCATCCCCTGGTTCCCCGGTATTCTGGTCCCCCGTCCCCTGGTTCCCGGGCCCGTGATTTGATAACGACGGCTTTTACTCGCGATTCACGTGTGAAGCGGCTACCACTGCGCATGCGCGGAAGTCTAATGGGGCGGCCAGCGTCCAACACCCCCGCCCCACTGTGAGCACAGCAGCTGAGTCTGCAGGGTGTGTCACTCGTACTTGCGCAGCCAGTTTTTACCCCCCCCCCCCGCCATACACACACCCACCCACAATCTTTCGTGTTTCTATTGCACCTGAGTCTGCTGGGCCTTTCTCACATACGGACGCTGAACCTTCGGAGAGCCGTGTGTGTGTGTGTGTGTGTGTGTGTGTGTGTGTGTGTGTGTTGTGTGTGTGCGTGCGTGTATGTGTGTATGCGTGCGCGTTTTCACACCAAACGCTGCATCCCTGTTCAAGCCACGAGGTGCTCCGTGACCCTTTGCAGCCAAATCCTGCACTCTAGTTTGAACCCCCTTCAGGGTCAGGTACCCATTGTTGTCAAATCGAACCGCTCCAATCGACCCCTCGATAATTGGTTCGATCCCACATTGTTCTTATCCACTCTCCTGTGAAGCTGTGTATGCACACAGCTTCAGTTGTTATAGTCATGAACTCACCCCTCACCTGAGACTGGGGTTTCTCAGAGCTTAGGTACGTTACCCTTCTTGAAATAAACTCTAAACAGGTACCTGTGAGTCTGATTCTATATGCGAATGGGTTAATGGAGACAGGGATTGGCTCCTTTCTCCTGACATCAAGCCGCGAATAGGCCAAGGGCTCAGGCGTGACGCTGACCCGGGCACCACAACATAACACCACCAATACCCAGGTTCTCTCGACCCTTGTAACACTCAGGTGTGGCTCCTCAGGTGGAGATAGAACGCGGAGGAGTGTGTGAAGGGCACGGCGGAGTGATCTGCGCCTCGTGTGAACCCGCCCGAGATGCTATCTCCGGTTCCTCTCGGTGCTGCAGACCTTGCTCGGCTCGCGGTGGAACCTTCCGACCTCGGAGGCTGTGGTGGTGAGCGCGGTGGGTGGTCCCCTTCGATGTGAAGAGGTGAGGGGCTGCGGGAACACACACGCACACGCACGCACGCACACACACTCTCAATCACACACACACACACACAAACACACACAAACACACACACACTCACTCTCTCTCTTTCTCTCTCTCTCTCTCTCTCACACACACTCACACACACACACACACGGTGACTCGCTACGAACACGTTCGCAGCCATGGCCACTGGTGTGTGTGTGTGTGTGTGTGTGTGTGTGTGTGTGTGTGTGTGTTGTACATCTGCGCAGGGGCACCAGTGCGTGTGTGTAAGTGCGTGGGTGTGATTGAGAGAGCGTGTGTGTGTGCGTGCAAAGACGAGACGCAGCAACACTGGAACCCGTCGCACAAGGTTCACGTCTTCGACCTCAGGTTGCCATGCCTCCCTCTCCATGGCAACGCACCTCGGAGCCCGTTTCCCTGGTGATTAGCTTCGTTTGCGTCGTCGTCTCGAGTCGTTCATTCAGACTGAGAGAGAAAGCGGTGTCCGCAGTAGCGGCAGCTCCTTCGTGGGACTCATGTAAGAACGAACACTAACCCCCAATCCACACCGCGTGCGCCAGTGCACGACGCACCCACTTTCATGACATTCCGCACGTAAATGGGGTTGAAACCCATTTGCAATCACAGTGACATGTGTAACTGTTAGTGTTTTACTCAGTGCCCATTTACTGTGCCTTTCACACGCATGATACCCATTTTTGGTGTGCTGTGACCTTGGTGTGCGCATGCGTGGGTACGCTTGGTGTGGATTGTGGGGTAAGGAACGCACGCTGTCAAAATAACCGCACGCGAACCGTTTCCACACTTGGAGGTGACAACTACAGGGATCCACCCATCCCCCCACACACAGCACGACCGATTCCCTGCACCACATTTGGCTCAGGACTCTCCCCTCATCTGTGGGGGCTTTTTCACAAATCCCCGCCTCCCGTCCACACGGCACAGCCGGCCTGTCGTCCTCTGGTCAAGCAGAGCTATTTCTGACCGCCGGTCGCGTGACGCGCTTATCTGACGGGTTCCCGTCCCTTTTCTGCAGCGGAGACGTGGCCGGATGTACAAACGTATCTACAGGCTGTGTCACGTGGGGTGCGTCACGCGTTGCGTCATGTACGAGTTGTGATTGCGGGACAAGTCAACGTGCACTGCGTCTCTGTCCACGAGGAGCGCCACGTCGCACTGAAGCGTCATACGTCAATGGACGCTGCTTCGTGATCCAAGACGCAGCGCACATTCCTTGGAACAGCGATAGAACGCCAAATGCATCCAGCGTCAAACTGGCCTCAATGGAGACTGCGTCTCAAGTAACGACGTAACGTCCATTGACATGAACAAGGACGTGACGCACGACGTATCCATGGTTGCCAACGAGGACGCAGCGCCAATGGCGAGTGCAGTGGACGAAACGCACACCACACAGTTCCACACGGGTGAAGCAGGGCTACACACAACAGCGCACGTAGATTGACTACGGAGGGGGCACCAGATAGAGCTTATCAGTTATGAACACACGGCGTGTCCCTGCGTCTCCAGGGGGACTCGCCGCTTCCATAGCAACGCTCTCAAAAATTCCCACGCTCCGCAAAACTTTCCCAGCGTCAAGCGCTGAGGTTAGAATCAACACTGTAGTTCGTACCCGCATTTCATGAGCTGTTTCTCTGAACCATGTTGTAAAGAATGACTTCGGAAGGTCAGTGCGTCGACTGTTGTTAGTTTGTTGCCACGTTGCCCCTGTCTCCTTGGTTACATCAAAACAACACGGACGCCGCAGTGTTTTCACAGAATCTCTAATGTAAATCATCTCTATTCAGCCCATAAATGACCGTTCCCAACCAACAGTTCTCAACAACAGCACCAAAACCACGTGCACGTGGGTTGCGTCACGTGTTTTGCGTCACGTGTTTCTTTCCTCGCAACATCAGGCCCTCTTGCGGCTTCACACTGGACGCATCACCCGTGACGTTTGCAGGTCCAATTGACGCATGTTGCGCACAAGCTGACAATCTCCGTCCAAGCACCACACGCTGACTTCCCAAATCCAGTGGGAAACAGGGTCAAATCGACATCCATGGTGCCCTGGGATTGAACAGCGGCGCGTTGACCTGTGCACAGGAGTAAATCACCCATTCACACGTGGAGGAACGCAGCGCACGACGCGCCCAGTGTGAAACCCGCCTCACAGCCCCTCCCTCCCACAGTAATCCTGCCTCAATCTGCACGTCGCGCCGGACGGACTGACGGACGCTGAGTCTGCGCCGGGATCCGGTCCAGCGTGAAATCCCGCCTTTTCATACACGGACACGGGCGTCGCCAAGGGAGGGGTTGCCTGGCAACCAAATTGACGTGTGAGATACTGGACAAGGGGGGCGGCGGGGGCGAAGAACCCAGATTCACGTGTCATTGGTTGGCGTTCAGACAGAAAAGTACGCGTTTAGTACTGGACAACGACAGTGCGTACGCCTTTGCGTTCCAGTCACACTGCAGACACGACACAGACAGATCCAGCAAAGATCTTCACCCGCTGCAATGACGGGCATTTCTCAACTGTGCGGTGTGTGGCTGTGTCCAGGGAGCCCAGACGTCCGTGCAAAATTGCCTTCGCTGATTCGCACATCAGTCAAGGGGTTTTCACATTGGGTGACGCGAGGTCGTTCTTTTCAGGCTGACGTCAAAAATTCCATCATTGGGTTCAATGTTAAATTTTGACGCTGACGTCAAAACAACGACCGCGCGTCACTGATGTGAAAACCGTTTCAGTCAGTACGGAGGGAGCCCCACGGCTGCTTGTGGTGTTGTGAATACCTGGCAAACGGCGGTTGTAGCCCGCAACATTCCCGCTGTAATATTTAGTGCGCGACTATGCAGGATATGCTGGTTAGCGATAGAATAGTAATGTCAATACGAGGGGTGGTATGCGTGATATGTAGATGGATCTGCTGTCAGCAGTGAGGGGCTCACCGTGAAATTAGACCGAGTGATTGACGCAACTCAAGGGGACGCAGTGCCCAATAACCTGCGTCGGGACACAGATGTACGTTTGGAAAAGGGACCCAACGCCCACTGACCTTCGTGTTGCAGCAACGTCCATTGGCTTGTACGAAGACGCGATACCCATTGGCTCCCTTTGACTTGTGGAGGGGTCACAGGTATCGCATTTCAGCAGGACAGTCGTCCCGCGTCCAACGCAGCTCTGGGGCCACCCCTGCGGGCTCCCTGAGCAGTTCGCCCTCCACCCTGGGCTGAGCGCACGCCCAACCACCACCCGGGGGCGCTGGAGACGGTGGGTGAGACCCTGGTCAGAACGACGATACGCGGCCACCCCAATCCTGGATCCCTCGCAGCAGGCCCTCCTCTGCTTCTTCAGGATTCAGAGTCTTGTCCAGCCCGCCCCCGGCCTCCCTCGTAGAACCCTAGCCTCCCTCACAGGACCCCGGCGCCCCAGCCCGCCTCGCCCGACACCCCCCGGCTGGCACCGCCCCCCCCCCGCTGCCTCCCCAGGACCCCCGGTTCGACCCCAGCCCACCTCGCCCCGAGGCTCTTGAGTGTTGAGAGCGGCAGCGGCGGCGGACGAATGGGGAAATGATTGCGGCAGGACAGTAATAAATAGAGACCTCATCTCGACCCATCAGTCCCGTATACTGTAGGCTACAGTAGCGCTGGAGCGACGGAGGCGGCCGCACCGTTAGAACTGCGCGTCTCCAGCGTCGCGCGCGCGTCTCCGCGTCAAAAATCCCGCGTCTGCGTCAAAATGCACGTCCGCGTCCTTGCGCGTGCAGCTCACGCCACCGGCCCTCGCACACCCTTGGCTGTCACTGACCCTCACGCGTCTTCGCACAAGGAAACTCCCACCATAAGGTACAGTATCAACTGTCCTCTATCTCTGCCCAAAAAATTGGCAGTGACCACGTTTGACGCAAAGCCACGTGGGAATTACCCTGTCTCTTTTTGGTCACCAGAGGGAAGCACGTGCGTCAAAGTGAAAATGTTGACGTGCTGCTTCAGGTGTTTCGTGGCTAACTTGGTGACAGCGTCTGCTGACGTGGTCAATGACGCTGCGTTGCCATGGAACACGACGGCGCGACGCCCATTTGACCTCATTTTGAGACGCGACGCGGGACGCTCGTTCTGACAGCGTCGCCCGGACGACGGCGCTGCGTTTATTATTGCGACTCGGGGAAAACGGTGCCGCTCCGTCCATAATGAATGAACGAGCAAATAAAACCATCAGCCGTCGCCGCTGCCGCCGTGGAGGCGCTTCTGTCCACACACACACACACACACACGCACATACAGAGAGGCTCCTCAAACAAGAATACGTGTCCGCAGTGACACACGCCTCATAAGCCAGGGGGCTCCCAAAATAGTGTTGACACGCTCATGACCCACGTGGCCTGCAGTGTCGCCATGGTAACAATCAGATCGTGAACAAGTGACTTCGTTGCTTCGGTGACAATCCTTCATGACCATGACATCATCCACGCACCAAACGGAGTTGCCAAGTTGCCATGGTGAATGTTGCCGTGACAACCGGAAGCGAACCCAACCTGACCCGAAATCAATCTGACCTTGCCGGACCGACCTCAGCCTCGACACCTCTTCGCTCACTTCACACAGGGTCACGTGCACTTACCTACAATGAGAAAAGGGCAAAACACATTCAGTACAAAATTCTCAACCAAACTTCCTGTTGCAGAATCGGGAAAACACAATGTTGGCAAAAGCAACGCGTCATTCTGTCGTTTGATCACATAACCCTCAGTCCACGCACACACAGAATCCTCCACAGTTTCTCAGAAAATAGACATCACTCGAGAACATGACGATCGAAATCACCACAACCGCCGCGAGAAACGAGCGAGTCAAGCGACCATCACCGAGCACTGGATGCGATCCTGTGCGCAGACCCGGCGTCGTCGCTCCACTTCTGCAGGGATGCGGCACCCATTGACTTGTGTAGGGATGCATCACCCATTGACTTGTGCAGGAATGCAGCACCCATTGACTTGTACAGGGATACAGCACCCATTGACTTGTGCAGGGATGCAGCTCCCATTGACTTGTACAGGGATACAGCACCCATTGACTGATGCAGGGATGCAGCACCCATTGACTTGTGCATGGATGCAGCACCCATTGACTTGTGCAGGGATGCAGCTCCCATTGACTTGTGCATGGATGCAGCACCCATTGACTTGTGCATGGATGCAGCACCCATTGACTTGTACAGGGATGCGGCACCCATTGACTTGTGTAGGGATGCATCACCCATTGACTTGTGCAG
>JAAUXT010152216.1_pt1 | contig 17616 bp, 15 predicted proteins | sample 7278171 | NCBI WGS metagenome assembly JAAUXT01 (sample SAMN14350112, study PRJNA611818) | marine sediment metagenome | isolation source: surface marine sediment (1.8m) | place: French Polynesia: Moorea | collected 2018-08
AAATAATCCAAAGTTGTCTTCATTATAAACTATATTACTTATAATCAACAGACTATATTTTAACATTTTAGGAACAAATATTGTCCAAAGAATGATCATGCCAAAATCCAGAAAGATCAGTACAAACAAATCCACAGGATGCGTACTTGTTCATTCTTTTTGCGACCTGCCTCGTAGCCCGAAGGGTAACCTTGCAACGCAAGCAGCATTGCAAGCAAAGCAGCATGTTGTGATGCCCAGCCTCAGTCTGACCGGGGTTGGGGGGGGGGAGGGTCCATGAAAAGAAAGTCTTAAAGGCTGTAACTCAGCCCCAAATCATCACAACGTCAAAAATTACAAAAATATTCCATGGGGCCGGTCTTGTTGCCTATTTTTTTTTGTGGCACCACACCACAACATGGTACCCTGCTGTGGTGGCTATTTTCTCAGCGCAGATACAACTCTTGCACAAAAATTGACTTTCAAGTGGAATATCACTTCCACAATTGCCATACTTGTGGGCCCAAACACACAAAAATTTGTTTTCAAGATGGTTGCCAATTGTGCAGGCTGCCGTGCCAATTTGTAATTGAACTTGGCCTGAATGTAGATCTACTCGTGCCTAACATACCCGGAAAAGGGGAAAAGGAAGATCTCAAGGCTTTCAAGAGTTTTCGCGTCCCGATACAGACTGGACTTTCAAGTATGCATTTGTCCACCCAAATTTCGGGATCCTGACCAAAGGTGACGAAGTCAAAACAATTTGGGGTTGTGGTGGTCCAGGAGGGGTAACCCAGAAGGCCATGTCCAGACCAAACCGACAAAGTCCAAAAATTTTGGGATTGTTGTCGGGGGGAAAGGTGGATGGCCATGTCCAGGCTAAAAACTGACGGAAAAAGTTTTGTTTGGCCAGTGGGTCTGGGTGGGGAAATCCAGATGCGCATATCCTGGCCAAATTGACAAAGTCTACGAAATTTTAGATGGTGGTGGTAACCCAGGTGGCCTTGTCCAAGCCAAACTGACAAAGTCCAAAAATTGCTCAGTGGTGGTGGTATGAAGAGGGGAAATCCAGATGCTGACCAGTCCATGGACAGATTGCATGCACACCGAAGAACATATCAGCGCAAGCGGCTCATGACAAGCACACAACAAACAAAATACCACGTGCCAAACAAGAAGGCTGGCGCCGAGAAAGCCCGCGGTCGAAAGCGCTCGGTAACTCTCCGGGGCCAACTCAGTTGCTCTGCACAATGAGCTCCGAGGAGTGCACGGACAGATGCACATGGCCACGGTGCTTGCAATAAGCCCGCGGTTACGGACAAGACCGCGAGCTCAACAATACATCCCGAAACTTTGGGCTGAAACTACGCTTGGCACTTGCACGTTTGACACGTCAGGAGTGTTGGGTGTCAAAAGGTAATACTAATATTCTGCTTGCAGCACTCTGGAGGAGCGCGCACAACGGTTGTTCAGCACGAAAGGCAAGCGCATGGAGGACATGGACCCATCCATGTTTGCCAAGTCGAAGCCAGGAAAAGCTGGCAAAAGCAGGTACAATCACACACTTGAAGCACAGTTCTCTCACACTTGTCCGAACGTCTTGTTGCAAGTTATGTCCAGTCAACTTCATCACAAGCATTCGCAGACACAAGTTACCGAAACAAGACTCTTTTATCTTTCGTGTTATGTCAAATCTTTCAGGGACTCGGAAAAGCACAAGGAATTAGCCACGTTGGAGGCGCAGGTATACAGGTTCGTGGAGCTGCTGAGTGAACAGCGAGCTGCAACAAGAGAAAACATTCAGCGAAAGCAGGCGCAAACAGGTGAGCTCTCCGTTCAAGAGAACCAATGTTGGTCGGGATACCTGTGGGATATTGTGTGTAATATGGCGGCAGTCTCAGCCTGAAACGTTGAAACACAGCTCATGAAACGCAAATCCTGTGTCGCTTGCAGGGGATGAGAGGGACGAAGATGACGAGGAGCACATTAGCGACGAAGAGTCCGACGACGAAGACGAGGACATCCCCTACAACCCGAAGAATCTTCCGCTCGGCTGGGACGGCAAGGTACACCACGCGCTGCCGAGGCTTGCGTGAACAATGAGCGCGCAAAACCGATTTGAAAACTTGAGGGACTAAAATATTTTTGGATCTGAAATTCTCAAGGGTGAAATTCTTCAAGATGAACACAAAAAGCAGTTGTCAATTCCTTTTGCAGCCGATTCCTTACTGGCTGTACAAGCTGCACGGTCTCAACATCAGCTACACCTGTGAGATCTGTGGGAACCACACCTACAGAGGACCAAAAGCTTTTCAGCGACACTTTGCTGTGAGTGACGTTGCACCTAAATCTGGTCGTGTTGCACGTCAGAAGTGAGCGCACCAGAATGTTGCGAACAAGGCCAAACGAGCAGCAGTCCACTTTCTGGACAAATGGCCCCCACGTGCATTTCGTGAAATGTTTTTAGCTGTGCTTCATTTTCAGGAATGGCGGCACGCCCACGGAATGAGATGTCTTGGAATCCCAAACACGGCTCATTTCGCAAACGTCACTCTCATCGAAGACGCTGTTGCACGTAAGTACTCTCTGGTAACCATACTCACCCGTGCAGAAGACGCACCAAGTGGTGATGCGTCAATTGCCGAGTTTCAGTGGAACTTCGACACCCCAACACAGGGCAATCATTCTTGAACCTGGGTGCGACTTTTGCATGGGTGGATTTATGTTCAAAAGGTGCCATTGCCACTGGCTGCTGCCAGCGAAGCGATGCAGCACAAAGTTGTCAAATGAAACAATACACGAATACCCAAAATGTCCAAGCGACAACTGTGTGCTGCTTGGGATTACAAGCAAAACTGATCCAGTGCACGGTCTTTTGTCTCCAAAGTTGCAACACGCGAGTTTCTATTTTTTGGTGGCGGGGGGGGGGGTGCCCTTTCATTTTTATCTTTTCTGTTTTGTTGTCTTTAGTGTGGCAGAAGATCAAGTCCAGCAAAGAAGCAGAAAGGTGGAAACCAGACGTGGAAGTAAGTACAAAAGTGCAGTGGTCACCGAACAAGTAACTCTTGTTCCTTGAACTTGACGGTAGTCGTTGCGTGTTCCGTCCATCCGGTGTTGTGTGCACCAAAAACACAAGGTATTCACAATGGTGACCGTCGTTCAGACCAGGCTCGTGCCTACACGGATAGGTTTTCTAGCTTTCTGAAAGCTGCAGCAATACCAAACATTTGCTTCCCTCCCTTCCAGTTTGGTTTGACCTGAAGTGCTTGGTCAAGGAGAAGACACACAGTTGCGGTGAATGTCTGGAGTAACGCTGACAAGTTGCGTTTCAGGAGGAGTACGAAGATTCGACCGGGAATGTTGTCAACAAGAAAACGTTTGAAGATCTTCAGAGACAAGGGCTTTTGTAAACTGTTCCTTTTTGAAGAGTTCTTTTCTTGAATTTGTCGAAGGACGTACCATTTGATCACAGTGAACAATAAATTGCAGTTCGATCGAATCTTTTTCGTTCTGATGCGAAATGATCGTTCAGAAAAATGGAATACGACCGGCTTGCGGTTGGGCGATTTATGAACAAGGAGACAGTGTCTGCACAAGAACGCCAGTTCTTAAAACTAATATCAGCCGCTCGCCGCGTTCATCGCCTGCACTGAAATTTTAGTGCCAAGAAATTTCCTTGCACAGGGGAGGGGGGGGGGTAACAAGGAAATTTCAGTGCAGGGACATTTCCTTCCAACCCCTTGGAGGGAAATTTCCCTCTTACCCTTGCAGTGAAATTTCCATACACAGGGGTTGCAAGGAAATTTCCTTCCAACCCCACGCTCTCACCTCAGGAGAAACAAAATCAGCGCTGCGGCTGATAATCATCCAATTTTATGTCCATGAAAACAACTGTGCGATTCTCCACCCCACACCCAAATATTTTTGTTCTGGCGATGCCCATTGCCCGGTATTCGATGTCAAGGCGACAATGACCAACTGTCACATCACCTTGTGATTGAACACTCGCGAATGCACGTCGTTCTCAGTGGCAGGCGAAACACAGCCCAACGGCGCCAGGCGATGTGACGCGACTTTCCAGTGGCCGTGCCAACCAGTTGGAGCACAAACAGCGCGGCACATCAAGGAACGTTTCATGCACTGACGCAGCCACAGAAAAATGTTCCCGTTCTCATGCGACAGTGGGTCGGCATTTCGGAGGCCCTGGCGCAAAACGTCAAGCGAGCAGTGCACCTAATGTGAGCGACTTTCGTGACTTCGACCTCTTGGAGCGCTTTGCTCGAGTTATTTTTTGTATTCTTGGCTTCAGCTTCACACAGCAAGGATGCTGACCAGACACAAACCGAGAATACGGACTGTCGTGGCAAATGTGCCAACGGCCAATTTCTTCCCGTGCTCGAGAGCATTTGGTACCACACAGAATACCTTTACAGTCTCGTCATTTGACCAACCGAGTCAATTTCGTGAAAGCAACCACGGCATTTCCCAAGGGGGACGATTGCACATTGGTCAGAAAAAGTGCTACTGTGCACAAAAGGTCAAAATTAGCAGTCATGAGCGTTGGTTCTTTCACTGCGGCTGTCTACTCAACCTGCAACCAGACTTCAATGTTACGTCTACTTGAAACCACAACTTTTCAACACTGCTACATTGTCCGAACCTCTGGTTAGACTGCCATACTTACCCGTTCCAGAGCGACAAGCCCCTCCACCTCCCTCACAGCCTGTACTCGTCACTCGCTTCCTCAGAAATGCAGCCCACCGTCGTCCGTTGCCGTTGGTCCCTCTGCTACCACTACTTCCGAGGACATTAGCCTCGCCAAAATTCACTCAAGCCGAATCAACAATCACCAGATTGTTTACTCAACAAAACACAGAACCAAAGGCACCAAACTGACGTTACTACATACAAAAGCACTCCGTGTTTTTTGACATCCTCGGTTTTTGTGAGGGAAAATTGCAGCGTTTCTTTTGCTTTCGGATTTCCGTAATTTATCAATTTTGGATTGGTAGTTTCTGGGGTGTTTGTTGTGGTGTCCATTGTTGGTTGTTGGGATGAAAGAAAAATGGAGAAAAAAAATCATGTTAGACATGAAACCACAAAAACAAATCACACTGCATTTTCAAACAGGACATGTCTATTTGCTCCGAAAAACAACTGCCTTTTCGCACCGAAGAGCAGATTTTGCTTCTGATTTTCTTGAACAATGCAGAACCACAAATGACAATTTGGTCTTCTGGACACATGTTCGTTTCTGCACGTGAACACAAGCTTCATCAACTTCGTGCAACAAGGCCAGTTGAAAATCGGTAAACCATGAACATTTGAGACCATGCACTTCGCACTGCATCGTTGAGATCCCTGTCAAAGACTCCGGCCACAAACGTTTCGTTGAAAATGATTCTTCCGAAAAGCTCAGTGTGACAGTCACGGAATCACATCACAAGCTCCGAAATTCGGAAAAGACAGCAAGGCCAGTGCCAAGTACATGGTTGTTGGTTTTTTCTTTTGGAGGCTCTTTCATCAACATGACACCCAAAGGAGACCTGAACGTTGTGAAGACTGAACTTTCTGAAAAAGACTGTCCTGCGATTTGGTCCCCTCTGGAGCCCACGCAATGAAAACAGCCTGCCAGAAGAGTCCTTTGATATGTACTGGAACAAAAAAGTACCCTGCCGAAGAAATGCTGCGAAGCAATACACATGCTGCACAGTATTTCGTTTTCACTTCATTTATTCCTGGAGTTTTTCATTCAACGAGACAAACTTGACGAAGAGATTCACTCACGGTGTGTAAAAACATTTTCCCAGTAACCTTTCGTATTTTTGTTTGCAAATTTCAAGTTGCGATTTCTTTCACTTATGTTTCTTCAGTTTCAGAATTTCGACAAAAACCAACCAACCAAAAATTTCATGATATCAACTGTAAAACCATGTTTTATTTACGTCATGATCTTATCAAAGTACACCAAATCCAAATATGCACAAAGAAAGAAGCCAAAAATAAAAGCCGGTTGAAACAATAAAACATCACCACATAGGTCACTGTGCAGTGCTAATTTAGTTTTGATAAGTCTGAAATCTAAAATATTCTACACACTAGTTAGATTGTTTTCAATCTTGCATCGATAATTACATTTACACAGAAATAGGCGAATATATCATTGATTCTAAACTCAACACTACACCAATTTTGGTTCACTTTTTCTCTCCAGGAATAACATCAGTTCTTTTTCTTTCCTTTCGTTCTTTTTCACGAGTAAATATCCATGCCAAATGTTCGAAGTCTTCGTTCCGTTTCCCGTAAGAAAGTAACAAAAACAATCAGCAATCAAAAATAGTTTCACTGGAAGTGCTTCTGGATTGTTGTGTACAAAAGTCTGCCTACGCGGCCCGTGGCTGCAGGTCCCGCTACGTACGTCGGTACGTACTCGGGGACGCCATCGAGGACCGCGTATCACCTTCGGGAAGCATTGGCTTCAAGGCAAGGTAACTGCTGTTACTTCCCTGTTGTTTCAACACTCGCTCTGGAGTGGAGTCTGACAGGACAACTTCAGCACTTTGTCAGGTGACGATGAACATCCGCGCTCCAAGCTATGCTAGCAACCCATCAATTTTTGTCAAAATTTTGGGTTTCTTTCCTTCTGCAATTCCGTTTCAAAATAACTCTTTCTCGTCTTTGTAATCCAAGGCATGGCAAAAGTTTTTCTTCTTCTTTCAAACGTTAGATACAAGTCATGAATATGTACAATGGAGAGAATTTTGAACACAGCCAATGGTCCTTTGCCAAAATTGAAGGTGGAGTGAACGAATTTCATTGGGTACGCCGACAGTCTTCAAGCGAGACTGGCAGCGGAGTGAAAGTTAACCCCATTGCTGGCCGTAAGAATCCTGGTACCACTGTGAGTCGTTGAGAGGTTGCTGCGCAATGGGTTGAGCCCCCCAGTTTCCATCCGTGTTCCGTTTCTTCGTCTGTCCCTGGTTGTGGTCGCCGCCTATCTTTCTCTTGCCCCCGCGCTGCTGTCCACCCCTGCTGCCGGCCCCACCACGAGGGGCGCCACCACGCCCGGTTGCCATTGCACGACCACCTCTGTTGTTACCACCTCGGTTTCCACGCACTGGCTGTGTCCCGGCCCCGCCACGGCCGCCACGTTGGGGGGCGCCACCACGCCCACGTAGACCCTGCAACATCACCACCATCGGCCTAGAATCAATTGCTTCGTCCGAACACAAACGCTGCCGCTTTGCGGCACATAACACAGAACCTGAAAACGCTCTTTTCGTTTTCAGATTCGTGTTGATACACAGTCAATGAAAATTCAAAAAATGCAGAATTGATGTTTTCATAGAAGACAGATTGTGAACACTCCCTAGTTCGTCATGCATTAGTGTAGTTGTGAATCGTATTGAAATCGTATCGGGGACGTATTGCAATATAGCGTCACAACATTTACTCTCCACAGTGTGAAACGCCAAGATCACAACCAGCTATGTAATCTAGGAGCTGGACTGTGGATAACCTTCACGGGACGGGCAAAAGGTTTGCATATGCAAGGACACTAATGCCATTCTCAGCTGACAAGATAAACCTGCTTTCACTATTGCCCACTTACTGCGACCATTCCCACTTCGTCGAGCTGAAAAGGAAACCTGACATTACAGTGGTTTGCATATGCAAGGACACCTTTTTCTCCTTCTTACACTCGAGCAGACATACTGTTGGGTTATTTCAGCTGTTCAATTTAGTTCTTTTTGGCTAATTTAGCCAGTTGTCTTTTTCGACGTTTTGAAACAAGCACACAAATTTTGTGATTAGAATTTGGATGCGTTAGGTAGACACACTTGGAGGTTTGCACGATCTTTTTCGGGCTTGCACTGACTCACCTAGGGAGGTCTCATTTATACAGTGTAAAGGAAAGTCACCTACAGATGGGGGGCCTCCGCGTGATCCTCTTCCCCGGGGGCCAGCTCCATATCCTCCGCCATAACCACCACCGCCGTAGTAATCATCCTCATACCCATAGTAGTCGTCATAGTAAGGGTCACTGTAACCTCCCCGGTATTCACCATACCCATAATCATAATCGTAATAATCTGGAAAGAGAGCATGAGCCTCTGTTCTACCAAAAGTTCGTTCCAATTTCAAGACCGAATGGTTCTCCAAATGTGAAAATGAAATGGGTCATGAATTTATCAGCGAGATGGATGCCAATGATGAAATTCACGTGATGGCAAGTACATTGTTCATACAAAATACACAACATAAAAGCACAAAATTTCCGTCGTTTTTGTCATGGTCACCAAACAGTTCCAATTTGTGCATCAAAGAATTTTGTCCAGATGTGCCTCCAAGCTGTTGAAACAAAGTATACAACTGAAAACAATTTTGGCAACATTTGCTACTTTTCAAAACACATCGCAAATCGCTTGTCTTCCCAAACACTTTTTTTCCACCGGCAGTTCCTCTCCACAACACGAATGTCAGCCTATCTCGCTCTAGAATGGTCATGCTCCAAAATGAAAACCTAAATACAACTAAACTGTCGAGAAAACAATGTACAGGTATCTAAAGGTGTCCTCACATGGGCAAACCTCAGGGAAACCAACCTGGTACCAGATAGCGTACTGCTCCAGACACCAGAACTGCTGCAACTGTGCTCCGTCAGAAACGCGAAGTTTCGCCTTGCAATAAACGTTAGTTTTAACGGCATGCTGAGAACAGAACGAGGGGTAGACTTACCGCCTCGGTACCCACCGCGGCCTGGAGGAGGTGGTCGCATCATGCGCCCTCGTGGAGGTGGTGCCATCATGCGTCCTGGCGGACCAGGGGGACCCCAGTAATCGTCGTACCTGAAACGCAAACAGCTCGGGTCACAAAACTGAAGCAAAATCATCGCTGGACGTGACAATCTGAAGTTCTTCCAAGTCCCTCAGATTTCAATGCAATCGTAGTGGTGTGGGTTTCTTGCAAATCAGTCCAGACATTGCCTCACCAACACACAACCAGAAAAGAAAGCCGTCTCAACTGCCACAAAAAGTCCACGACAGAAGGCAGTGTCGACGTGGACAAAACGATGCTGAACGTTGGACGGTTACGTTCTCGTTGTCGTTACTCACGGTCCTTGCATCATTCTTTTGTATTCCTCCCTTCTCATCTTCTCTTTCTGTCTCGACTCTGAAGGGGGCTTCGCTAATGATATCTCGAGAGTACTCTCTCCAAGATTCTGAAAAGTGAAAGGCAACTAACACATAACACCTAATAACATCTACCTTCGTCTTTTCTCCATTTTCTTTTTCTCAGAAGGTGGCTTGGCTAGAGATATGTCCATTTCTGACTCTCCTACTCTCTGCAAGGACAAAAACATATTCATCGCGCAATTGACTAAAGTGATTTTCCCTTCCCGTCCGGCTGCAGGTGACCTTGGCTCCTTTTGCTTTCCAAATCTCACGCACCCAATTTCCTGCACGTGTGTAGTGTTGAGACATTTCTGGGTATTACTGACCGTTCCGTTCAATTCTTCCATCGCCTTCAGGGCATCTTCTCGGTCTTCGAAGTGCACGAATCCGTAGTCTTTGATCTTCTTCACTCGCTCGATCTTTCCGTACGGCTCGAACTTCTCTTTCAACTGTTCTTCCGACACGTCAGACTTCAGGTTCCGCACGTATAATACTTTGACCTGTAGAAATGGACAATGCAGTAGACACACACACACACGCTAAACCTTTCACGCGCCAAAGCATTTGACGTAATGCAGACCCAAGTCTGGTCAATGTCAGTGATGACGGCACAAACCTTGGCCATTGTGTCGGAGTCTGGTTCTTCAATGGGATCTGCCCAGTCGACGATGATGTCACAACCCCAAACCCGTATTCTACCCGACGATAACCGCCGTTTGGCTAAGGATGCTGCCTTGTGTGATTCATATTCCAGGAATGCAAATCCCCTGTTTTTCTTTTTGGAGTCATCGGGTGAGCTATAAATAATGACGTCGGTGACTCCCTCTGCAAAAGCAAGGACATGTACATGCATTCTCACTCTGCGATTTGTCGCAGACCTTTGTATTGTCTTCACGTTCTGACTGCATGTCCGAAAGCATGGTGTACTGTACCTGTGATTTTGGAAAATTCCTCTTGTATTTCTTCTTTGCTTTTGCTCTTTGGAATGTTTCCTACGAACAGTCGGAGGTTGGCAACTGATATGTTGCATTTCAGGTTTTTGCCTTTCCTGATTTCGTAGTTGTCCAGCTGCCGAACCGAAGAAATTACCGAACTGATTGAATGAGGGAAATTGAGATTGACAGCAAATTGGTCTCTTAGTAGAAGAAACACTGACCTGTTTCACAGCTTCCTGTGCACCCTCTTTCTCTGTGTATGTGACAAAACAAAAACCCCGATTCAGCCCCGTCATGGGGTCCATCATCAACCGTAAGTCCCAAATTGATCCACACTTTTCAAACAAAGGAATAAGTTCATCTTCGAAGATGTCTTTTGGGATCTTGCCGCAGAAGACCTGAAAGAAAAAAATGACATCGAATGCAAGCAATGAATTATGCAGTGTTTGCTGACCACACCACAGACAACATTCCAAAAGACTCAGCCAAACATAATGACCTCATGACCAGCACCAGGTTGTGTTCCTTCCCAGTCGGGAGGTGGACCGCCGTATTTTCTTTGACCAGTGGTGACGTCTAACGTGTAACCAGTTCGGTCAAGAATTTCCTGCAAGAAATGGCAGGAAAGCAGTAGGTGTTGCTTCGAGTTTGTGGGCGCGTCAGAATATCGCTGCAAACAGCGTTCGTCGTAGCAGTCCGGCGAGTCTGCCTGACCAGCAGCGATTCACAAAGAACACACCTTCAGTTTGGCCTCCTCAGGACCTTTTTTGGCACCCGCGTCTGCTGCCGCTCCACCCGGCATTTTGTTCTTCTGACGGTATGTCTTCATGACTCCGCAGAGGTAGGCACTCTTGTTACCCACATGTTCCAGGTTGCTTTCAGCAAACTGTTTGAGAACTTGGACTCCTCCCTCGACTGGGAATTCTTTGAGGGCATCTAATGCCCGTTCATCTAAGTCACTGTGTGATAAAATACCTGAAAGGAAAACGTGTCAAGGACAGTTGGATGAATGTTGTCAGAAGTCACTTGTTTACATGTACAGCTGTAATTTCATTGCAAAAATGCACAAATGTACCGGCATGCCAAGTGGCACAAAGCCTCAAATGACCAGGAAGTCACACACAAAATGTTCATTTCTTCAAATGCTATGTGCTCGCTCACGGACAGCATCAGTTGGTACTCACCGGATTTGTATATTTCGTCTAACTCGTTCGCTACTTTCTCACTAATACCATAGTCGACTAGCTTCTGATAATCTTCTGTCCTCTCTTCCTCCTCCCCTTCTGTTTTTGTTTCCGTTTTTACTTCGGTCTGCTCCATTGGCTCTGCCGATTCTAGATCACCATTTTCGGCCATACTGCAAGAAAAACAAAGTTTGGCCAAATAATTCGAAACAGAAACCCAGTCCAAGGTCCAACTGCGTTTAGAAGGCAGACACCAAGACTGTCCAAAACCAAATCGCAGGTTTTCTGTGCTCAGCTGCAGCTCTGACCAGAGTCCAGTCAACAAAAAACGATAACTTTTGCTCATCTTCAAGGTTTCTTCTGGTGGAACAAGCAAGGCCAGCAAAAGCATGTGGCCGTCCAGCAACCAAGCACTTTTTCGAAATGCGTCAGTGCTGTGAAGCCTTGGTCACGGCACGTATGTTCGAAGTCACATTCCTGCCAGATGGGTCACTTCGTCTGCAATAATCTTTTCCGAGTCCCTTTAAAATCCGAATTTTCACAAAAACCAATTTCCAAATTGACATACCAATCAAATAAACGTGCACCTCGCAAAAACTGCATCACCAGTTCCTTGCCTGCATGGCACAACGAAAGGATTCGTGCAGTACAAACTGCACATTTTTTGTGAATCAACACACTTTTCATGCAACCCTGCCTTACTGCTCTGTCACAAATTGAAAACAACAAAAACAGACGAGCACGAAGCACCAAATAACCAAAACTCTTTCTGTCAACTCAACCCACGTGCAACATTCCCGCCATCTTTGCAAAAGTAGGTCAAATGGCGGCCACAATAACGCTTTATCATCAATAGCCAACACAACGCGCACGTGTTTTCAGCCACTAACGACGAAATTTCTGCAAAAATATTGGTGACAACACAATCACAACACACTCTAGACTTTCGAGGCGCAACATTTACTGCGTTTTTCCGTTCAAGAGTCCCCCAACGACGGCGACAAATGTTTGCACAATTTGTTCCTGCTCTGCGTCGTACAAACATGCCGGTGTAAAGCACATGACTTCATTTGCGAGCACTTTTGACCCATTTATTCATTTTAAGGGTATTATAGTTTTGCAAAGTAGTCCTTGCAACCTACCTTTCAATATATCAATGGATATTCCTTTCCATTAACGTGTTTTCTGAGTGGAAAAAATCAAAAACAAAGTCAAAATTTCTTCACCCGCGCAAGCGTTTCAAAATGGCAGAAGCGGCACGGGGATGCCCTGGGGATTCCCAGGGGCCGCGCACTGCAGATGGCGGCACTGAATTTTAGTCCGAGACCGCACGTCAGATTGAACCTGCAGCAGCTACAGAATGCCAAAATGCACTAGCATGCGTCACCAAGCACTCTGTTATACTTGCAGAGCTTAATGTAAACCCTAAACATGTCATGCATCCCTTTGCATTCTGAGAAATGGAAAATTGGGTGCAGTCAGAGCGATACGGGCTAGTGACGAACTACCCTGCAGAGGGAGCTGACGAACATAAACAAACGGGACAGTTGAAAGAAAGCCACGAATTTAGAGGCACAACAATTTATGCTGGACAAGTTTTCACATTATGAGAGAATTTATGTATGCAGTGGATAGTATTTCCGTGTTGACGCTTTGTGTTGTCGCACAATGGTGCCGCGTTATGGCACATTCAACGAATTCTCCCAATATCGCCCATGCAGGGACAATCAAGTTCGGCGAAGGGGGTGTGACAGTTCCTATTGAGGAGCTTGACAGGTTCATTGACCCCAAAAACTTCATCAGCAACTACGCCATTCCGTCTCAACCAGTGAAATTCAAGCAAGCTGCTCAACATTTCCCAGCATTCAAACTGTGGAAGTCTGACGAGTATTTTCTGTCGTTAGAAATTTCACCGGAGGACTCGTTTGTGTCCGTTGAACCTCTCAAGAAAGAAAACAGATCAGCTGTGACTTCGGACATGCACTTTCAGGATTTTGTAAAAACTTACAACAGCTCAAACCGGTATATGGTGGATGCGTTGCCAGACTACTTGGGGTCAGTTTCAGTCTGTCTTCCAGTGCTTTGAAGATATATGAGATTTTCACTCATTGCTGATCGCGTGCGGGCCATCTGGGTGAAGCAAATGGCTCAAAACCCAGTCACATTCAAACGTGTGTGTCTGTCCGCAATTCTATACAAACTCTCCCTGCTCAGCCCCTCCACTGCTCAGCCACACCTCCAGTCCCCTGTTCCGCCAACTGCCACGCGACCATCAGGTTCCTGCCATTCAGGTACTACTTTTTTCTGTCATGTGAATGCCAACAATTCCAGAGATGACGTTTTGGTGCCTTGGTCCTTGCAGTGTAAAGACATCGTTGATTCCAATATCATTGACAGTGTAAGTACACATTTCCTTCGTCAAACGACTCGCGGATCCAGGGGAGGGCTTGCGCCTGAACCACGTGACACCCTGCGAAATGAAGCCCCCACTGCCAATTGTGCATCACTCGTTTGTGAAAGCTTTGCTTCCTTTTGGAGGTTGCTCCTCCCTGACTTCCTTTCTGGAACTGCCAGAGAAATAACTCACAGTCGTCACTCAAGATAACTTGTGTGCAGACAAGCTTGCTGTTGTCCCACATTGTGCACAATTCTTTCAGGTCATGTGGTTCAGTGCCGGTGGAACGAAGTCTGTTGTTCATTCGGATTCTGTTGACAACATCAACTGTCTCTTCAGCGGGAACAAATCTGTCGTGCTGGTCGATCCTTTGAAATACTGGGAAGAAGTTAGTTTCGCATTGTTTGGTGATTTCTTCACCAGTGATTTGTGACGGATTGCAGACAAACAAATTTACTGTGTGAAAATGGACGAACTGCCGTGTTGCAGGTTCCTCTTGACCGTCCCGAAGGATTATACTCGGCTATCGACGTTGACGAGTGGGTTCTCTGTGTAAAATTGTTCTGGTGTCGAAAAAGCGTCAAAGCATTTTGAAAAAATTCTTGATTTCCAGCAGACAACTGTCGTGCTTCTCACTTCTGTTTGGACACAATTGCAGTGTCGACTTGAAGAAGTATCCCCACTTGAAAACCATTGAATACTACCATGTTGACATCACTGCCGGTGACTGCTTGTTCATTCCATACAGATGGTAAGTCATCACATTGGTCGCCTCTCGATTCATGCATTGCGTGACTGCATGGTCCTTCGTTTACTTCCAGGATTCATCAAGTGAGATCTTTCGGCAGAAATATTGCAGTGAACATTTGGTGGGATCATCACAACAACGAGCACATCGATCTGAACAAATGCGAGACTGAAGAGGACGTGACGTTGACAATGAATAATGTAGATTTCATTGGATTTGATGCAATAGCAAATTTACCTGAACAGCTCAGGTGAAGTATGACCTCGTGGAGTTCCGCAAGTCCCACAATGGAGACTGCAGAAAATACCGGTGGCGTGAAATGTTCCGTACCGTTGCAGAGATCAGTTCAAAGAATTTGCTCGAGCACGAAAAGGTCTCCGGATTGAGGATCTACAGTATTATTTTTCACCGGTGAGAAAATTCAGTATATTTGCAGAAATTTTTGCCAGCAAACTGATTTCAGGGTCGCCGTATGCTACGGGAGTCGACAAGCTCGGTGTTTTTCGTGAACGTGTTCTGATTGTGAGACAGTTTAATTCTACCAGATGCAACCATATTGACGTGTTTGGTGCTTTTTTGCTCCTTTTCAGCCTGCTGGCGTGAATTTCGAAGAGCTGGGTTTGGGCTCCGTACTTCCATTACAAAATGTGAGTGTCACCCAAGTTGTGTTGGGGTTCATCAGGTCTGTTCATTCGATGTTCCATCATCGTTTCGATGAAGATATGAGTTGTCAAAAGGTCATCCCACCCTTTCGCCTCACAGGTGATTAAACTCTTGGATGTGGACAGAAACGGAAAAGTGATACTGAATGAGGTTTTGGCAGCTTCATCTGAGGTCAGTGGTTTGCCTGAGGGCTAAATCTGAAAGTGACACTTTTTTCGACGTGCAGCTCAGGGGCGGGACCCAAATCAGGCCCAGGGTGGGGAGGGGTGACTGGGGAGGGATGACTTTCGAAAAGTAAGCACACAACGAAAACTTGACAACAAAACTCGTGCATGCGGTGCAAAATGAAAGGGTGATAAAGAGAACCTGTCCTGGCTCATTCGGTCGATCTAACAACTGTGACCAGAGTCCGGAGGTTCCCCTGTTCCCTGCAGCTGCTCCGAAAACTCGAAAGTTCGCAAGACATGTGCGCGTGTGCACAAGTGTGAAGTCAATTTTTTTCACCACCAGGTTTGGGATGCAGTTTCGTTGGAGGTGGAAAAGTTTTCTGCACTTGTGCATCATGCGCTGGACGCCATGGAGGAATCGAGTGAAGAATCTCCTGACAGAGAAGAACTTTAGCTGAATCCAAGTCACGGCTGATTGGTTGCCACGCAACGGAGAGACTTTGAAAGAAAACGATGCTGTCAAACGCATGTTCATGATGACAACTTTGGGAGGATTGCGTGCGATCGTTTCATCACACGTCGCATCGTGCCGTCGTCTGTATGCTGTGAACAACTGTGGACGCCGGTTGTCCATAGAAGTCAAATTCTCAAGCACGGCGCCTCTTGATTTGTCACACGTAACAACGGCAAACGTCCGTCAAGAGAGAAGACTTTTGCGTCTTTGTGTTGCTTGATTTTATTTTTTTGCAAGCAAGCTGAGATTTGCATTCTTCAGGCGAAATATCTCTATTGTGGCTTTTCTTTCCCGTTTTGGGACTTTGAGAAGAAAGAGATAATATATTCTGAACCACTTTTGGGGAAGCTTCACACTGATCTGCTTCCGAAAGTTCAGTGCTTGAATTCAAGAAACATTCGTGTTTCAAGGTGTCACGACCGCATTGTTTTGCTCATGCAATAAACTTGGAAAATACTCTGCTGAAGTTTATTTCTTGCGAAACTACTTTGCCAAAGTGTACGCACAACAAAATGACTGCTTCTGAGATGCAACCTTCACGCCAAACACAATGACATGGAAACCGACGTTTTCAAACACTTCGCGGTGCACGCATTCAAAACAACGGTCACACTGCGGTTTGGCTGGTTGTTCGTTTCCTTCACAATTCACTCGTTATCAGATCTTCCCGCTTCAGAAGTTGTTTCAGTTTGTTCGGCAAAGGCAGCTGATCGATATCCCGGTGGTGCCTACTTTGGCTGAATAAATGCCTCCTGATAAAATTTCGACACAACACGGAAAGAGGAACTGTGTTTCGCACGTGCTGGTGGAACCAGAGCAGCCAGTTTTCCTCAGCCCGCTCAGGTTTCACACCAGAACAGTCACAACCAGAAGTTACCAAAAGTGTCGCAATATCGCAGTGGTTTTGGTTTGTCGCAATTTGCAACGGCGAATGTTGTACTTCATTGCCAGTGGCGTTCACATCAGCACCAAAATACAAAAGCAGCTTTGCAATGTCTGTTGCACCACCAACCGCTGCGATCTGGAGAAGGGTGCAGCCATCCTGAATCACATTCGGGGAGGCGCCGTGTTCAAGCAAAACTCTCACCACGTCATGACACCCCAGTTCAACAGCAACACCCAACGACGTTTCGTTCCTGTTATTCCGATGATCCACATGACACCCACGACTGACCAACCTCTCCACAAATTCAGTACTTTGGTCAGCAAAGCAAGTTGAGAACAACGCTGTGTTTCCATCGCTGTCTTGCAAATTTACATCGACCGATTCGGTGTCGAGAAGAAACATTGCAATGCTGGGTTTGTTCAAATCCAGTGCTCTCATCAAGGCAGTTTTTCCTCTCATCGACTTGAAGTTTACGTCCGCTCCCGCTTGGACAAAAGCTGAAACAGCATCCAGGTTGCCCAGTTCCAACGAAATGTGCAACGGCGTTGTTGTCCATCGTTCGTCTCGAGTGGGTAGCGTCTTCTTTCGTTCGCATTTTACGTTTGGGTTCGCTTTGTTTCGCAGAAGTTCTTCAATAACCACGGTGTTGTTCTCCAAAGCTGCTGCCAACAGACGTTGATCATCATTCATCTTTCCTCTGAAAAGGCACAAGTTTGAGACGGTTGTTTGCAGATGCGCACGGACGATGCGTCAAGTTCTGTCCGAAATTCGAAGCCAAAATCAATCAACATTGGTGAACACACTGGTTTTCGGTGTCGAGTGCAATATTTCGTCTTTGCAAGCAGGCAACGGCCAGTGTCGAGTACGACATGACAAGAAGCCAACGGACTGGGATTGTGGCGAGTTTGGACATGTTCACAGTTTGAAGAACAGAAAAGGCAATTGGAACGGAAGGAAGCCGGGAGGGGG
>JAAUXT010026958.1_pt1 | contig 17615 bp, 23 predicted proteins | sample 7278171 | NCBI WGS metagenome assembly JAAUXT01 (sample SAMN14350112, study PRJNA611818) | marine sediment metagenome | isolation source: surface marine sediment (1.8m) | place: French Polynesia: Moorea | collected 2018-08
CTTTTGGAAGAGGCTGCCTATAGGTGATTTGATTTCGCTCACTCCGATTTCGCTCGCTTTTTCCAAAAGCTCACAAATCGGACCAAGCTCCTCAAATCACCTAAAAAGGGAAGACTCAGCTTCATTGTGCGATGTTCGTTGATAAAAAAGCTGAAGACAACGGAACATCCCTGTGGTTTCAAAGATTTGCGTGAATTCGAGACAGAATTCTTTTCAAGGGAGACGAAAACTCCAAACACTGCATGTTGCAGATTCTGATCGTGTGTGGCGACTGACATGGATGGGGTCACTGTTGACTCCAAAATGCTGTCCTGTCGTGTGGTTGGAAAACCCAATTTGAAACACCTCATGCATCAAGAAACCTCACTTGCCCCCACCTCCCCATGTGTGGAAGTGTGCTGCTCCGCCATCATTATTGCAAGACACTGCTGAAATTTTCCAGAATGAGACCGAGAGAGCAAGTTATAAGTTATTATTGTAGTACTTGACGAGCCACATGAATTTGATCAAGACAACTCAATCCACGTTCATCGGGGGAAATTCTTCAACTGAGCGAGCCAGACATTTCAATGCGGTTTAGAATTTGAGTTGGATATTTGGCGGGCTGTAGTGGATTGTGAGCAATAATCCACTTCGAAATGCGTCTGTCAGTGAACAAATGTGTGAGGGCCAACCAACAGGCGTAAAAAAATATTAAATGTGCAACAAATAATTTCCACATCTTCCACAAAAAATTTCAAGAGGTAAAAAACACATTCTAATCCAGCAGCAGAAACAAAATTTAGCGCAAACAATTTTTTCCCTGATCCAGTGTAATTTTTTTTTCTGAGAGCACAAATTATCCCAAACCACCCACAACTAGTCCTGGGGTTGGTCAGGCCACACCCTCAGCGAAGGTGAGTTTTCACCACATGTCCCCTGCACACAGCTGAGGTGGACTCGCAAGACGACATCGTTTCTCAAACTGAGTCACTTCACTGGTGCTGTTTGTGTGGGATGTCAGGTGTCACTTGCCTCTTTGCATGGTATCCACTTTTGATCACAGAAGAACCGCCGTTGACGTACAGAAGAACAAACGAACACGAGTTGTCAAACACATGACAAAGTGCACACAAACACATTTCTTTTCAAAAAGACAAAACGCACTTGGATGGAGAGTGTAACAAAAGATAAGTCTCTTTAAAAATGTAGACTCTGAACAGTTTATTGCTGGTGAGCGAAGTACACAACATCGAACAACGGAGACACTGTGGATCAATATTCCAAAGACAGGAAAAAATGGGAAATCTTCACTTTCATTTCATTTGGTTCCGATTTTGAATGCACATCTTCAAGGGTGCTTTATATGTTACATTTGTTTCAGAAAGATTCCAAAATGGAAGTGCCGCCCACTATCACTTTGCGCAAAATACACACGGGTAAAAAAGGACCACAAAAGCGCTTCCTGTGATCAGATTCAAAACAAATTGTGCTTTCACCAGAAATTGACAGGGACGATTTCATTTCCCTGTATCCATTTACAACAAAGTAACAAAACTTGTTTTGGCAGAAAAATGGACCCGAATGTTTTTGTTTTGTTTTTTGACGAATAAGATGATGTGAAGTCCCGAAGTGCCCGTGCCACATCGCTGCAATGCACATCGTCAGATCTCGGAAGCGTCGCGGGGAATGGGAATCCTCTCTGAAACGTGTGAGGAGTGAAGTCCCATTCGTCATGATATTGAAAGGAGTTCCACAACGAAAAAACAACAAGCAAACTATTGTGTGTTGCTTTGAGAAATTAGAAAAAAGGAATAGAGTTGTAGGCTACGCATTAGCTCAGACTTGCACGAATGTCAGTGCAAGACACAGCACGTAAATGTTTCTTTGGAGAACCGTGCATGCATGGCTTTCGTCTGAAGTGAATGAGTGCAACCTTGTTTGACATTCTCATTCGAATAGGACTATAATGAATCAAGGGTCGACTCACATTACTTGTTGGTTAAGTCGTCCATTATTTTGTTCAACAGCCGCAGTCGTGAGTATCGGAGCTGGTCGTCATCAGGTGTCCCCCTCACAGCGTCGCCTTCACTCTGCCCGGACCGCTTCAGTGATATGAGATCGCCCACGTCAGACTCCAGATCATGCTCAGACTCAGACCTCTTCCTTTTGCCGCTGTAAATATCCGCACCAATGTTATTTTGAATGCGCGTTTGATTCGAATGACAATTAATGTTGCTTTGCTCGTTACTTTTGTTTGTTGGTTGTTGGGTTTTGGTTGTTTTTTTTTCAGATATCGTCAAAGAAAAGTTCGATGCTACTCTCTGATTCTGATCCAGCAATCTGATTCTTGAAACAGCAAGAAAATATCACTGCAGTTTCAGTCACAGATGTTGTTCTCTTTGCATCCAAGAAATCACATTGTCAACCAAGAATCCAAGAGCCGAAACTCTCTTGGATGAATTTTCAAACCCCTTTTGAGATCATTTCGAGAAAAGCGTGAACTTCCGGGGTTCTTGGATGCAAATAGAGCAACATCACAACAGAGTTTTTTCAGTGCCATTCCCACGGTCGCAACATGCAAAACACGACCAGAGTGCAGACCAAGAGAATCTCAGACATGCGTCAGACGTGCGTTTTCTGGTGCTCACTGTTCATGCGACGGACTTTGCTGTATGGTCTTCATGCATAACACCAAAGTGTACTTGCTAGTTTGATTTCTACGTGCACAGACTCCAACAGCCTTGCATTCGATTGCAAAGCAACGCATACATACGCTGCAAACGGGTCAATGGACCCATGGCCTACCGGCCCCTCTCCTGCGTGGGCCAAGCCAAAGAGAGCCTGCAACTCAGCTATTCTCTGGTCTGAGGCCACGCGCCTGACTCTGGAAAAGTACGAGTCAGATGACAGAATCTTTTGTGGTCAACACAACTCAGCTGGTCCAGTTGCATTGGCCTCTCCTGCAGGTGTGGTTCATCCGCTGCAACAAAATTGTGTGTTCTACCTCGTGTGTGGGTCAAAGAGTCCACATGCCAATTGTTTGCAACCACTGGGCATGTGGTGGAGTAAGGTCATCTCGGCTTGTTCCTCCATGATTCTCACATCAGCAATCTGTCTCTTCTTCCTAAATTTACAAATTGAATGTGAAGGTTTAGAATTTACATGGGTGGGAGCGTGCTTTCTTATTGTGCCATCGATCAAGGGCATGGCCAGACGATGGGCTCAGATGGATATGGCTGATCCAGAACTTGTGAAGGTGAAAAGGCTCAATTTTCAGGAGAAGAATCTCAGCTGTGAACATTGTGCGGGGGAGGAGAAGAAAAATCTGTCCCAAAACCAGGCACCAACATTTCGGGGAAAGGAGGGTCCAGGCCCGTGCATGACGCACTTAAAGGTTCGTTGCCCTCTGGTGAACGGTATGTGCTGAAAATAAACATTTCACTTGAACAAATGTGTACAAAATGCAGTTGTCAGCTCTCATGAAAGTTTCAAGTGCTTTCCCGGAGAGTATGACGTGAGAAAGAACACGAGCAATCTCCCACTGAGGAGGTGATGGATGATGCGATTTGGGAGACAACTGCATGCACAGTGTTGGTGACAGGTCGTGTGCGATTTGACACAACTTTTCAAGGTGCGACTTTCTGAAGTTTTGTCTCCACCTTTTCCCAAATTCCATTCAGTTTCAAGTCCATTGAATGCAAATTACCAAAATCGGCAAAATGGAATCGATTGACTCGTGGTATGACTGTGCTTTTGTCGTTGGCTGAAAAACAAACGAAGTTTACCTTGAGTTTGACTGACCACTCTCTAAGGCACTGGACAGGATGAACGTCGACACCACAGTCAGAAGAAGAACCTGAGTTTTATGCATAATCTTCAACAACTAATCTGCAAAACATTAAACAATGACATGTGAGAACAAATGCAAGTTGGGCGTTCGATCAAACAGAACCAGGGCAGGAAGACTCGTGCGCCACTTTTGAAGCCAGCTTCGTTCTGTCCAGCTTCTATTTTGACCGCTCAGTATTCTGAATGTTGAGCTGTTTTCTCTGTCATTTCGTTGTCATTGCTTCTGCTTTCTGACTCTTGACCAGTGTCGACCTTGTACCATCAGCTGTGGTGTCTGCTTCGTCTGCTGCTTCAGCAGCTTCTACAGGTTTTGTGTTCTTGACAATGATGTCTGTTGTGTGAATGCAGACTTCTGCTATGCATGCAGTTCGCAATTGTCAGCATTGCAACGTTCAGTTCCCTCACTCAATGATGGTAACAATTTCATCAAACTCAGAGCGGGTTGCTAGTGACACGTGAAGACATTTTCTGACTGTTTTTTTGTTCTCGACCTCGCAACAGACACCGCCAGACTCTGAGACCTAAACTCGTAGTTTGTTGAAATGTTGTTGTGAAATGAATTCCTTTTCTTTTCCACGTGTCCAGAACTCAAGTTATGATGTCAGGGAAGTGTTCGACGTGCGAGAATTTGGAATGAGGATGAAGTCATTCGACAGCCGTCTGTTTGCAGCCCATCTTTTCTTTTCACCGGCAGAAAAAGTTGTGACAGTTTTTGAACCTCAGAGTGCCTGTGTCTTACCTCGTTTCTGTTCAAGCGTTGGTTGTGCAATGATTATCCACTTTTTGTTTATCGCAGCACACTGCGCGCTTCCGTCGGGTGTCCGCCAAATATGTTGACTTCAAAGGGCAGTTGACGCCAAATAAGGATGGTCAGGCCAGATCAGTCATGAGACAGCCAATAAGGCTTCTTCATTTATCAGTTCTTTTTCGAGAACTTGGTGACTTGTATCTTATCTGCGTGGTGCGACATTTTTGTGGCACTCGCAACGTGTTGACGTTGCGAGCAGAGTGAGTGTTTACAGGAAAGGTCCAAGTAAACCGATGCATTGATCGAGAAAAGGACTTAGTTGTACTGATAAGGCAATTGATTCTGTCGAACCTGACAGCTTGCCCAAGGGTTTGAGCGAACCGAATCTGAGAGTCCAGGAATTTGATAACATTCTGGTCTGCGAAGCACGAAAATCCAACAACCGGGAAATACACTTTCGAGAAGCTAGCTTTCCTGCCAGCAGGTCAACTCAACAGGCTTTCCACACTGTCGAACGCGATAAGAAATATGTGGATTGGAACTGAGTAGCAGATTCAAACAATTTCAGGTGGATTCAAATTAACGATGTCAGAATTGCGCAAGACTGGAGCGAGCGTCGTTTTGGACCCGGTCTGTATTCTCAACGAGACCGGCCTTGTTGACCTTTCATGGGAAAGACTTCATTGTTATCAGAAGAGAACGTGTTTCCTGTACGGCCGCTTTGCTGTATGGAGAGGACAACAACTCTCCTCGCAAGATCTTCGCTGCTCTGACGGATCCACGGGACTTCAAGCAGGAGCCTGGCCCTCTACACCCTGCACACACACACACACACACACACACACACACACACACACACACACAAAACGTTGCGCCTTTCCACAGACCAAGCACCTCTGTGTATCCAATGACACTTTTCTTGGCAACTTCACTTCATTTGATTGAGCCCTCTCAGGGTCAAACCGTAGTTGGGCGCCACCCCACCTTTCTGCCGGATACGACAAGATTCTCTGACCTGTGCATGAGATCGACAATTTCCGGAAGTTCCGCTTGCCACATCGGTGTTTGCATAATGATTCGTATTTCAAATTTGAGCAGAGACAGATGTGTGGGTACAAAAACAGAGGAAGTGAAAGAATGTCCAAATAGAGGACAATCATGCCAAACATTGAATTTCATCCCCGCTTCAGGTCTTTCAAGCAGATATCAATTTATCAATTTCAATACTGCCAACTGTTCAACAGCTGTTGAGATCTCACAGGCTCAGCTCCGATCTGTTCTCGACACCAATTGTTTTACAACCTGGAATCTCCAGAATGGGATGAAAAACAAAACGTTTTGGAAACAAAACTTGTCTGGCGACAAGTGGCATTTGGCAGAAAGAGTGTACAGCTGGTGTGCTCAATGAAGCATTGTTCAGGCCAAGATTGAAAAAGCGCGAGCGGCACTAATCTCCAAAACGCGGGTTTCCAACGGCCCAGAACACCAGTCAAAGGAAACAGTTCGTCTCCCCTTGCACATTGAAACCTTCCCTGACATGTCACAGCTCTGCTTGTTTTGTTGGTGCACCCGAACCCCCCCCCCTTCCCCCGATGGAGACTGCTGCATTGCAATGATAGGTTTGGGTGCACCAGTTTCACACGCTCCAAATATGCACGGAACGAACGCCTCAACTGACAAAAACAGATGTTTCTCCAAGAAGGCTGGACAAAAAACAAAGGGTGTTCTTTGCAAAAGAGCGTGCAGCTTGAGCGTGCAGCTCTTTTGTCTATATCCAGGTTTTTTTCTCTGTTGCTATGACTTGAACGTTCGAACACGTACTAATGCTGACACTGTCAGACAGCCACAAAGAAATTCGGGACACCAACAGGCTGAACGAGGTGGTGGCCACGAGGAGATGTACTTTCCTCGGAGCTGCAAAAATCCAGTGACAGCTGCATTGGTTGAACCAACTCAAAAAGTTGTCACAGACAACGAACCACGAGCGTACACTCAAGAGCGTTGAAAGGCACCATGCATCCACACTGTGCGTTTGGATTACAAGGACATACTGCATTCCTGCCTTCGTCAATGGGCCCAAACAAAAGATCTTTCTGTGGAGAATGTTATGCTTCATCCGGAGTAGATCTAACAAAAGCGCATTTCAGACCTTCGCTGTCTCTGCAAATCTTATCCACAGAACAAAAGGCTCTTTGTGGAACCAAAGCGGGCAATGATTCCTTTCTCTGGGTCATGCAGGTACGGTGGCGACTCTTCCAAAGTTCCTCGTAGACAATCTCAGTGTTGCAAGTTGCCCAAGGTTTTCTCTCACTTCTCTTCAGGAACAGCAGCAAAGGACACTGGACCTTATCTCTCTTGTGAAAGGGGCTGACCATGCAAACAATTGGCACAAATGTTGTGGGGCATTGTCAATTCCGAACCTCAAGAGTGACGAATTTCTGGCATCAAAACTTTCACAGTTGTGTGTACCCATCTGTAAGGTTGAAGCTGAAAGACGTCAGGCCTCTGATGACATCGAAACGCGTTTGTATCTTGTTTTTCTGTGTTTCCTCGGAGAAAACGTTGGCTAATTGTCTTGATGTTCGGAAACGTTTGGTGAGAACACGCAGAGCAAAGCATCACAAAGGAAACAATTCCACTCTTTCTGTGATGTGTGTTTGCTCGCTCTTTCTTTCCAGACGGGTCATCTGCAAAGTTGATTATTCTTGTGAGACTGAGTTTCATGACTCACCACGCTTTGTTTTCAGGTCAAACTGCAGAATGTGTTGAGCTCTCGTGTCCTGCGGCCACGCTGTTCGCAGGTAAACCGGATCATGTTCGGTGAGAATGATCAAAAGAAGTCAAACTCCGAAAAACAACCTTATTACCTGGCTGCAAGTTCTTTGAGAAGTCGGAGAATCGCAGAAAACAACAAGAGGCCAAACTGCAGCTTTCTGTGGTCAGGCACATGTTACATTGAAGTCCAAGCACAAGTTTGTCAAGTTTTCACTCCCTCTTCACTTTAAGTTGTTTCCTTTTCGGAATCTCGGAACATCTTTCGGTCGAATTTGCAATCTAGTCTTGATGTCTATTCAGTGAAATTGTGTTTGGGTCTTATAGTCCTGTGGAAGTTACAAAGTGGACAATAAATTTCTCTTGACAACAAAATCTTGCTGAAACCAAACCAATTGCGCACTTTGCTTCGTGCAGTGGCGCAGTGGCCAGGAAAAGGAACCTGTCTCTCTCTCTATTTCTCTCTCTCTCTCTTTCTCTCTCTCTCTCTCTCCCGAATTGCAAGAGAGGTTCACATTGGGGCTGCAATTGCCGAAAAAATCAAGGAATTCCAACATTTTCGGCCTCGTACGATAGCACTTTGTTTGCAAAGTTTGTGACGGCCTGCATTGCGTCAACCACATGCAGGGTTTGTTGAAGTCTTCCAACTATGGTGTTCTGTCCTGTCCAGATAGTCTCTCTGTTCTTCCACCCACGCGCCGGGGGCAGAACATATAGGTGCACCGGGGGACAGCAGAGGACCCCAGTCCCTGCAACACCTTGATGCAATGGATTTCCACCATTGCAAACATTTTCAACGCAATTTTGAGCTCAAAGGGTGAAAGGGAAATGTTTCAAAAGCGAAATGACAAAATCTTCACTTTTTGTGCGTACTCTTTGAACCATCAATTGAGATTTGACTTTCAGGTACATTTGCTGTACTGTTAGCAAAGAGTTAGAAGAGTGAAACCATTGCAAACTTTATTTGCTCAAATTGACCAAGTTTTCCATGGCTCAGTCAAAGAGTACCTGACACTTTGACATCTTGAAAAGTACAGATGTCAATCAAAAGGGTGAACAACTTTCTCAAAACCACCCTGTATACTTGTTTGACCAAATGAAAAGGACAGAAGCCACTCCAGATGATGCTCAGAAAGTATATGATTCGTGATAAAGGTAAATGGGGTCAAGACTGTACTTCATGTTTTCAGCTGTTTTTCAGTGAAGTTTCCACACCGTGCAATGACCTCAAACAGCTGTGTCATAATCAAAAAGAGAGGTTTCCAGAGTGGAGAGGGGGGACAAAGGGGAGATGGAAGGGAGCAGATCCAGAGGACACAAAAGTCCACTGCAAAAACATCAATGTATACTACAGTTTGACATCAACTCCCCCCTCCTCAACAAATGTTTGCAGATAATGTTGTGCTGCATGCGGGGTGATGCCCTGGAACAACATCAGCTGGACCCATCTCTGGATCTGGTTCACACTCTGGTGTCACTCCTGCCTCACCCAGACTATCCTGCAACGTCTAGGCCCTCCTCGCCTCATGGGAGGCAGTGCTTCAATTGCTACTTGGAACACTCAAGTCAGTTATCCGCCAACTTTCCAAAAGTCTTTCAGATTCTCAGCTGCATGGGTGGGTATTGCACTTTCCAACTATTCCTGACAGGCATACAACGTATATATACTGTACATACATACATACATACATACATACATACATACATACATACATACATACATACATACATACATACATACACACACATGCAAACAAACACCCATGCCCCCTGCCACCTTGTCCCCAAAGAGCACCTTGCCCCTCAGCACAACCACACTTCCCTCCCTTGCAACCTCACACCACACTCTGATGTTCTGCCAGACCTCTAAGTCTGTGCAAAGTTCAGGGTCAAACTGACTCAAACAATGGTGGAAATAAAGGCCAAATTTGATGCTGTATTTCAACACAGACAGGGCCAGATTCCCTCAGAGTACGTCGCAATTTTCACCCGATCTTTCCTGTTTGCACAGTTCTGAAACTTCTCCGTGCAGTTATGCGCGTGTTAAAACACTCCGATTGGTCTGCCCTGAGCAACTGATGGAAAGAAGCTGATCAATTGGCCGAATCTGCAGATGTGCAGAAGAAACCTTCTGCGTGTCTCCTTTGGCAATGCATTCAGTTTGTGGTTTGGTTCAATGGAGCCACAAAACACAAAGTTGGATTCCACAGCCATGGAACTTCAGGCAAAACAGGGCATCCCAATACTGGGGTGACACAAAATTACCCTATTCGACACCGGTCACACTGAGGAGGGCAACTTTGTTCACACACCCTCTCCTTTCCGAAGACACAAAAGCACACGAAACCAGCGAGGTTGCTTTTTCCTGGGGTGTTGTGCAGGAGAGCGTGCCAGGCGGTTTGTACGAGTAGTTTGTCATCTTTCCGTACGCACGACAGTTGTTTCTTTTTGTGCATGAGGTGACATTTTATGTCGTGTGCTCTTGTCCCCATTCGCACAAAAGAACCCGTAATCTTGCGAGCTTTTCCGTCTGAAACAATAGCACTGCCACCAAGCTCAGTATTCTTTATGGAGAGAACTCAGTCCAAATTTGTTAGAAATGCACTCAGACTGAGCATAATTTGGAAGTTGATTAGAGTGAACATTTCCCACTTAGGCTCTTTTACCTTCTCTGGTGAAGTGCAAGGACTCTTCACAAAGGGTGCACTTCTCATTTTTGCACACCATTAGGACTCCTGCTTCTTGCAGGTAACATGTCGTACGAGCATAGACATCATAGAAAAACGCATTGACGAGAACGTTCTTCGATATTTCTGACTGCACAATGTGTGTGTACGTATACCGTTTGGAAGCTGCACACAAGCATGCTTTGTTTCGGTTTCCGCACAATTGTTAATTGGCAAGAAACAAGTTTCTCAAGCGAAGACAATGAACCAGGTGCATTTTGTCTTTGCTGAATACAACAGTAATCATTTTTTTCAACTGGAGAAAAGACGCTCGCGGTGAGATGTTTTGTTTTGCGTCCTCCGTAATAATCATCAGTCTCACGCAAAGAAAACAACAAAAATTTTACAGTTTAAAGACGGACCGTGGGAACCTCAAAATGTACGTCAAATCTCGGCAATCATGATGGCCCTGGGACTGTAATTTTTCACTCAGAAACAATGTGTGCCTGAAATGATCCATTAATATCAGTGTCAAAGAAGAAAAAAGTACTTCGTGTCGTCTGTTGAATTCTTCGCAGCTTCGCCTTCAGCAAGATGTACGAGAAAACGGAAACACAAGGTTGTTGTCCACCAAACTGATTGCAGGAACACAATTCTTCTTGTGAAGTCTCTTTCAAAAAATTCACCTGCTTCTCCTGTCACCCTGCAGAAGCAACTTTGTGAGGTGTGCAATCAGCGAGAAATCCTGATCAAGAGACAACAAAAACTTCACTTCAGCGAGTTCGTATTTGGATTTACCTTTGATGTCTCGTTGCAAAGATAATCTGGCAATATTTCAGAAGTCTTTTTTCACACCTCCATGACATTTCCCCGAGAACAATTTCCCCACGTGAACATTTTCAACGTGTCTGACGAATGATAACTGCACAGCTTACAGACAAAACAGTTCATTTTCTGGTGAGCACAGCAAAAAGAAAACCCTTGAACCTCGCTCCTTTTGACGCTGTCGCCCCCCAACTGACCCTGGCAAGTTTGCTTTCATGCAAGTGGTCTCTTGATGCACACATTGCACCCAGACACATATTTGAGATTGCCCACAGAAACGAGATAATCAGGCTTCGAGAAACCCTTCTCTTTCCAGTTCCTCATTGAGCTTCACGTGGGAGGGGGTACTAACCATGGAAACCTTCTGTACAAGTAACTGAAGATTTTCCGAGGAGAAATGAACATCTCCTGAGATCATGAATTTACAACAAGGCAACTCCATACTTGAGACTCACCTGGCAAATGTGTCATTTTGGCATTTTTCAGCTTTGAAAACTTTTGTGTCAGATTGTTTTGCTTCCACATGGGTTCAAATGACTTGTGACAGATTGACACTTGATTCAGAACTTTGCTTTGTGTCCGCATGTGTGTTGACCAAAACCTTGATCACAAAACAAAACTAGAAAAGCAAGTTGTTTGGACATCAAACAAATTTTTTACGCAAAACACTTGCAAGAAAAATGGGTAAAATGGACCTATTTTGCACACAAAACTATTCAATGTGTTTGTTTGTCTTAAATTTCTTGTTTGTAAATTGTATGAAGAGTTTCAATTTTCCTCAAAAGATCTTCCGCTGTTTGTTGCAAAACAGAGGCACAAAAAGAATCCTTGGCAAGCACACACCAGAAATGTGGTACAACTGTGAAGAGTCGGAAAAGCATTCAGTGCCAAAAGTTTTGCAAACCATCAAAGTCTGGGACCTTGGAAAAGCTGGGTCCTCGGACCCCTGGGTCCTGGAGAAGAACCAATTCTTTTCCTCATTTCCAAAACAATGGACAAGAATTGGTCTGTCAATCGTCCCTTGTGTGTTTGGGTGTCAGCAAATTTCCTGGACAATTTCATGAATATGAACGAGCGAGCTGCTCGTCTCCCTGTGACGCGACAGGGCTGATCGCAAGTTTTCACGTCTTTCACCGATGTACAGGTGGAAGTTCAATGGTTTGTGTTTTGTGTTCTGCCAAAAAGAGAGACCACGTGACAGCAGGAACCTGTCTTCACCTGAGGTTGTGGGGCTGGAGGCGCGGACAACACCATGCGAACGCATCTTGGTCAACGAACGAACACGTGTCTCACAAAAGGAGGATGAAAATTGAATCCGGCGGCTTGAAAGCTCATAGAATGGACGAATTATTCAATTTACCCGCTCAGAGAATGTCAACGTTTGTGCTTGTGCTTTGTTTGCTGCACACGAAGAGAAAGGTTGTCCTGCTGTTCAGAGGATTCAACAGAAAGCGAGTAGTCAGGATGTTGAGCCGATGGAGCAGTGAGTGTGGAGGTCGTCCATGCACAGTCAGGTCACGGAAAAAAAAGCGTGTGCGAAACATCTGCACCAAATCAGACGGGATCTTGCTGAAAGATTGTTCTGGGCACGAGAACGCAAAAAGGCCACACAGTCCATCCCCAGAAGGGCATCTCGCCTGAGCACACAACGTGAAAATACTGCGTTTTGCAGAAGCCTGCAGCACGAGTTTGGAGCTACACGCAATTAAGCGGTGACGCTCGCTGATTGCGAAGAACATTTGATCACCAGCATTGTATAGCTGGAAGCCATCATAAAAAATTGAAAGTTTTTGGGCTTACGTTGAGCTGCTTTGGAGGCTTACTCAGTTGCAGGCGAATTTTTTGTACTGTCCCGTGTTTGCCCACTTGGCCATGAAACAGTGACAGTTTTTCATTTCTTCAAAAACTAGGGCGCATCGCGCACAGAAGTTTGACAAATATCTTCCGATCATGCATGGATGCTTGTTCATGAGCGCGCCCTTCGGAGGGAAATATTCACAGCAGGTATGCAATGCCTTCTGCCTATTTTGTTATCAAAAGAAGCAAGGGAACAACAGCCAGCCGTGTGAGTCTTCCAAAGGTTTTGGTGGATGTTTCTCTCAACACAACGAGGTCCTACCCATAGAAGAATGCCTGCTGGAATCTCTTTTGAGTGAGCATGTTGTCATCAACTGGACAAAGTATTTAATCTGAACAAGGTACCTACCTTTGAAAAATGAGTATTCCTACCGTAAGAGAACCGCGCAGCTGCACAACGCCTGGTAAGATAAGAATCGGATATGAAATCCACAGACTTTCTTTCCTATCACGTTGCTAAGAAGCTGTCTTTCGGGAAAACTTTGTGCCGAGGTGGATGCGTTCGGTGATTTGTTGGACCTCCTTTGACTTATTTACGTGCAGGTGCACACGACCACCAAGACTTGTGTGCAAGAAATTGAATCTTGAACTGAAAAATATCTTTTGGGAATGTCAGCCGACTGCTTTCTCTTTGGGCAAGGCAGAAGAGATTTAATAATTTATCAAGCGAGAAGTTAAAATGTGTCAAAGGCGGTAATTACTTTCGGACGTCAGCCGACGGGTTGAGAAGTTGTGTGGGTCATCCCCAGAGCCTCAAGTGAACGTGACATCAACGAGTCACAGCGTTTCACTCGGAACCTTACAGAGCGATGCTAACAGCAAACAAAAAATGCACGCATTTTGCGAATAAAATCCCGCATGAGCAGCATACACACAGTACATTGTTCAGGAGATTGTGCGGAGGCGTTGGTGCCTCCGCCCGGAAGGCAGCAGCTGTTCAAGCGGAAACCAGACAGTTGTTGAATTTGTTTGCGTGTGATGCGTGTGAGTGCAATCGTACTCTCTGGGACACTGAACTGACGCCAAGATTTGGGTAGGACCCGACCTCACCATGGCTTGACCCAGGGTACTCCGAATAACAAGGACATCACAAAGTATACATTCTGCTCATTTTTCTTTTGAAAAATAATTGGTGCGTTGGTGCCCCATTTGGACGCCCATAAAAATACAAAATCGAGAGTTTTCGGGTCTTACAGAACCCATTCAGGCCCACACAAATTTTGGGGACCTGGATTATTTTAAAAAACAAATTCGCCAATAGAAAAAAAAAATTTCTTGCTTATTTATTTGAGCAATTCAGATAAAAATAAAATGCATACGAGTGAGACATCTTTTCTTCATTCTCTGGAGTGCAAGAAATGTAACAACATTATTTCAATGTTCCAAGTATAACATAGGAAGGAAAATATTTCTGACAAAAACAGAGTTTTGCAAAATTAATATTTGCGAAAGAAAACTCTCTTCTGTAAAAAAAATATTGTTTGCATCCAAATGAACAAGAAGGCTACGCCTAAAAAGCGTGTGGTCCATAGAAACGTTCGCAGTTGATGAAATTTTGCCAGAATCATTTTCAGCCCATTTTAAGAAAAAAAATTTTTTTGGTAATGACCCATGTTGAGTTAGGGGGCAGGGGGCCTGCCCCCCCAACTCACTTTGACCCTAGTTGATTTTTACCATGTTGAGTTTGGGCCCCCCCCCCCCAAACTCAACATACCCAAAAAAACCAAAAATGCTTACAATGGCCTGAAAATGACCCTGGTTGATTTTCACCATGTTGAGTTTGGGGGGGGGGGGGGCCCAAACTCAACATGTCTACATACACACGTACAGACTGATGGTGATTACACTGAGCGTGTGGTAACACCCTTCGGGACCACACGCTTGAAAAAATCACTGCTTAGCACATTCAAATATTACGAAACAGGAAGATTTCAATTGGCAGCCACGCTGTAATTTTCTCAAATTTTCTTCAATTTTTGACCACCATCACAAACACAAATGTACCTCTTCTTTGTTTCATCACAATAACTGTGTGAGAGCGGGCAATGAGTGGACGAGAAAATTGTACAGCTTATGTAGGTTGGATACCAGCTGGGGCCTCCACCTTTCCCTGATCCTGGGGCCGACAAATCGACTTTCCAGTTGGCTTTTTCGAGTTCGGTTTGTTTGGTCAACTGGTTTCGAAGAAACAAACTTTGTGGGACAGGACATCTCTCATTGAGTAGCGCGTGGCTGTCTCACATTGGCTCTGTCGAAAGAGGCCTGCCGAACCTGTTCGATTTCCCGAATTGGACTGTATCCGGTGAAGAAATGTTTCCAAACGATTCCAATTTTCTTGCCACACCCTTTCTGCACGTTCAGTGTTTGTTTTGGAAAAAGCTGACCACATTTTGCGCACAAAAAAGTCCGTGCGCCTGAAGCTCCATTGCCGCACGGAATCATTCGTTTCGCCTCAAGGGAAATTGCCAACTGGAACACAAGATGTTATTGCCAGTAAATGCAGCAGTCGACTGTCCAAGCTGTGAACGATGAAACAGCTCTTTCAAACATGGGGGGAGAGTTGTGTGCAGAGCCACAAGTTGAAGATTGAGAATTAAAGATTGAGAATTTATTTCAGAAATTTTGGTTGTGCACTTTCGTTTGCTTTCAATATGACAGGTCAGATCCCTTGGAAGAAAAGAGCAGTCAGAGAAGTGAGCTCCACAGAGAACGTCAGAACCATGAAGTTTGGACGTACAGTTTGAACTTCACACAACACAGAACTGTGAAGCTTTGTTTTGAGTTCAACAACCTCCGCACGCAAGGAACTTTGCAGGTGTTAATTGTGCGAGAACCTCGCGGTGCTGCAGCAGAATACAGTGAATCTGTGAGCCTCTGACGAATCCAGAACTTGGACACAGAACCTCAGACGGTGACTTCCAAAATTTAGCATGCCAGAAGAAAAAATTTTGCACTGGGCGACAAAAATTGTTCACTCAAAACTAAACATTCAAAATTGGACGTTGTTGAATACAGGCTCCTCCTTCAACCACCACCCCTCATCTGGGCCTCACCTGACTTGGGGCTTCACCTCTTTGTCAATTTTTTTGGACACAATCTCTTTGATCATATCTTCCGAGGGGTGACAATCAGACTCCTCTGTGGCAGCCATTTTCTTGGCTCAAACAGACCTGATGCAAAATTCAGTGCTCTGAGACTTTGTACCAACGGGGCTTTGCTTCTTTCTTTCATGCAGGACAACAAACGTTGAAATCTTTTGCAGAACTGCGAGTACATGTGGTGCACGCCGTGCGGCGCCGGTGCGCAGCACGTCAGCTTCGACGATGTTCCCCGCGCTGCAGCTCAGCAGCTGCTGAAGCGAGACTTTTTCCCGCGCCGGAAACGTCACTCTTCCTCTCCTTCAGTGAGAAGAGTTCATCATCAACATGGCAGTGCTGCAAAAGTTTGGATTCGGTGTAACTCTGCAAGCAAGACGATGGCTGCTTGACCAAAGACTGGGTACACATGTCTTACGTTTTACATCAGTCATCTAAAAATTTAGAACGTCGGAGATCTTGAAAAGACATATGTTCACCTTCATGGTATCAACAGTCAAGGCATGACCATATTTGGCTGTCAAAACAACAAGTTTCAGAGCCTGCTCTGCATGAACGTCCACTCTCGTACACAGCCTGAAGATCTACCTCCTACATTGATGCTATTCGATTTACACTCTCGGGACCCGAGAATCACGTTTTTCTCGGATCCCGAGAATTTTTGTCTGTTCTTTTTTACTCTCGGGTCCCGAGAATTTTGAGTCTCTCGACCCGGGGTCCATTCTATTTGCCCCCGAGGATCCACCGAAACGCGCACCTGTTCTTTTTGCATTTTCTGTGTCCCCGAGCCCCCACACGTTTTGAGGCTCTGTGGCCCTGTGTCACTGCTGCAACAAATTTGGGTTGTTTCGTTTCTTTTTTGGTTGTTTTGGACTTTGTACTCACTTTGAATTTCCCACTTTGAGGAACAGCAGCTGCCATTGGTCGTTGAAGCTGCTTGGAGATGACCTTCACCTTGAGCGCCAAAATGTCGTCTGCAGAAGAAGAAGTGATTGGTTTTTTCTGCAAAAATAGAGGGCAAATAGATATTTGTTTAGAATGTATTTGTTTGAATATTGAAGATGTAATGGGTTTGTATGTTTCAGGACATTTTCCATGTGCCGCTACGTGTTGATGACATAGAAATAGTGATAAATTGCCCTGCGCGACACGTTGAACAAGTGTCCAAGCTGAAAAGGAAACAAGGTGCGAGTGGTTTTGTTCAGATAATTCATGACTCCCAAATGTGTACAAATGAATGCAAACATATCCGTGTTGTTGCAGATCGTCATTTCACAGAGTACATGGGGGCCTTTTATGGCAAAGTCATGGCAGCAGGTTTGGTTGAACGTGGCTACTGCATGATAGATAGTTCTGAAGTTCTGAAAAATGTAGAAAAAATGTGACAGGACGAGGAGGCTGAAACAAAGAAGCGATCAGTCGCAGCAGATGGTTTAGTTTCCATGGCAAATGTTGGCGCTGCTTCTTCAAGCAAATGTGAGTACACAAAAATCTGGACCCTATTTTCATTGCATTGAGTGCGCAAAAAATTAAGGACACTATCATCACATTAGTGTTCACATTTGATCATTGTTCTGTCATGACAATGTTACAAAAATTTCTGGACCCTTCCATCTGTCAGGTGCTGCAAGCAACAGTTCCTTCCACCCGCCGACAAAAAAAGGCAAGGGTCCAATGAAGGCAAAGAAAAGTTCACAAAAGAAGGGTCCAAACCTGAGTGGCATATCTGATGGTGAGAGTTCTCAGGCCGATCGTGATGCTTTCATTGCGGAGAGTGGACTGGAGATACAGGCATCAACATCAGCATCTGCAGGTGAAATC